>Ga0306923_10000837_pt1 | contig 25599 bp, 25 predicted proteins | sample sta12Can44000108_FD_203841 | JGI IMG/M metagenome (GOLD analysis project Ga0306923, IMG submission 203841) | Lab enrichment of tropical soil microbial communities from Luquillo Experimental Forest, Puerto Rico - statanox.12C.anox.44.000.108 (v2)... | ecosystem: Environmental > Terrestrial >... | reverse complement strand
ACCCCCGCTCCTAGCGCATAACCCGTCCGCGTCTCTCCCGTACTCCTGAAGCCGTAGGGAACACACACGGTGCAGAGGGGACCGACAACCTGCTGCGTAAAATTGATATCAGTCTTTACTTCGCCACAAGCGAGACCGCCGGTAGCATAGGCAAGAATGGTCGGCGCAATCGTAACTCCAAGGCGACCGCGCACAGTGCCGAGCCAATCGACCGACTTTGCACTCGTTATGGTCGTGTTGATGACGAGAGTTGAAAATCCCGGAAACGGAACCGTATTAGCCGTCGAACCGGATCCAATCCCGGAAAGCCCCTGGATATCGGCCTCCAGTCCCGCGACGACACTTCTAAACTGATAATTGTATCCGACCTGACTCCCGACGATGAAACCCCCGCCATTACCAACCGGAATACTTGTCGTCGCGCCAGCAACGGCACCGGCCAAACCCTGCGGCGCACCGTTAAGGGCCGAAGCAAAGTTCGGCGTGCCCACCACATCTATTGATGTGTGGTTGGACCAGGCGTAGCCAGCGTTGAGGCCTGCATACCAACCGCTCCAGCTATAGACGGGCGCGGGCGGTGGAGGCGGAGCCTTGACCGGCAGGTCCTTTGCTAAAGCGGACGTGCTGAGGATGGTGAGGAATATCGCAATCGCGACTACGAGTTTCTGCATCAAAGCCCCCGAGTTTGCGTTTGTTATACAGGGACTACTACCTCAAGTTGTTGCCCCGCAGCCACAGTGAACGGGAATCTCAGGAGGGCGACAGTGGGATAACGGATAGAAGTCTCGCTCGCTCCTCATGCTTGGCGATCGCGATGCTCGCTCCTCAGCATGAGGTCAGAAATGGTAGTTCAGGCCACCCCTGACAATATTGCCGTTATAGTGTGCCACGGATGAGATGTTGGCACTCCCGTTGATTGTCACACCACTAGCGAGCTGAATTAGCGTCGTGTTCAATGTCACGCTGCCGAGATCAAAGTACAGATACTCCGCCCTCAGTGACCAGCGCGGGGCGAACATCCATTCCAGACCAGCGCCGATGGTCCAGCCGGTGCGAACATCCGATTGTGCACTGGCGGCCGGGCCCGCAGGGAAGGTAGTTGGTCCAAGTTGGTCAGTGGTCTGCCCCGCAAATGATGTGGCGGTTTGGACGCGTCCATAGGCCAAGCCGCCCGTCGCGTAAAAGAGCAACGGAGAGATCGGGGTCCAGCCGAGCCGTCCGCGGAAAGTGCCAAACCAGTCCAGTCTTTGGCTCGCTGTGCTCGTTATTGTGGTTGTAAGCGATGTTCCAGGCAGCACTCCCGACACCGTATTTATGGCGCCGGTGCTGCCTCGAATATTTGAGCCCTGGAAATCCGCCTCCAACCCCGCAAACCAGTTCGGTACCAGCTGATGGCTGTATCCCACTTGGCCGCCGCCGATGAGCCCACGTGGATCAGTGTCGAACTGGCTGGGAATGTCAGTATTGAAAGCGGCAAATATGGCCAAACAGGCCGAGGGTGTTATAGCGCAAGCGCCCGGGGTGAGGTTGTTGTCGATTTTCCTTCCCCATCCGCCGCCGGCATTAAGGCCGACGTACCACCCCGTCCAGCCATAAACCGCCGCTGGCGCGAGCAGCGGTGGCGGAGCCTTGACCGGCAGGTCCACTGCCAAAGCTGAAGTGCTGGCGATGGTAGCGAATGTCGCAAACGCTGTGACGAGTTTCTTCACGAAAGGGCCCCCAGTTCGCGTTTGTTATACAGGGATCACTACCTCCAGTTGTTGCCCCGCCGCTACAGTGAGCGGGAATCTCGGGAGGCGCGATCTGGCTCAGCCGCGAGGTCTCAGCAGCGCTCGCTCCTCATGCTTGGCGACGCCTGCAGCGCACGCTCCTCAGCACGAGGTGGTGTTGTTGCATCTCGGAGCTTCGTGCTGAGGAGGCGGCAAAGCGGCCGTCTCGAAGGATGAAGGCGACGCCGATGTTCCGCCGTGAATTGCACCGCACGAAGCAATCACGCGACAAGCATCAGCCCTGACAGCAGCAGGACGACCAGGACGACGCGCCTGAACGTCGAATCGTTGACGTAGCGGAACGCACAGATGCCGAGCGCCGTTCCTGCCAACAGCGCCGGAATGCTCAGAACGAGGTCGAAAAAGACCCTGGACGACAGATCCTGTCGCATCAGCATCAGCGCCAGGGCAAACAGCTGCATCGCGGCGATGAAAGGCTGGACCAGACCCCGCTGCTGGTTCTTTGGAACGCCGTGCATGTCGCACCAGATAGTGGGAAGCGCGCCCGGCATCGCAGTGAGCCCGCCGATCAGTCCGCCGCCGAAACCGACCAGCGCGTTACGGCTCTGATTCATTTGCCGCAGATAGGTCAGACCTGGCCGGAACATCATGTATCCGGCATAGATTGCGACGGCCAACCCAAAGCCATGCCGAAACATCCCTGGATCGGTCGCGTGCAGGAGCCAAATGGCGATGGGGACGCCAAGCAGTCCGCCGGCCACTAAAAAGGAGCTCTCCTTCCACTGAATGCTGCTTCGCAGCGCCCACAAATTGGTGGCCTGGACACCGACGCTGCACGCCATCATTAGCGGAACGGCTTCGATCGGTTTCAGGACGTGGAGCAGAATGCCGCCAGCCACCGCCGAGAAGGCAAAGCCGGCAAGACCCGAGACAAAGCCGCCCGCGAATGCAGCGGCACTCAGCAGCAAGAAGGATCCGATGTCGCCCATGAGCGGTCCTCCGGTTGGTGCAGAACGGATGGTAGGCCGGTCAGGAGGGACTAGCGGTGGGGCGAGGCTCTTGCCTTCTTCTGCGCTTGCAACCGCTGCGAGCAATGCGGCGCTTCGAGAAGCAAGGCGAACGGGCTTTTCGTTCTTGTCCGACCTGAAATGGCCGGGGCGGAAGAATCGGCTAAAGCAAACGAGGCATGTTTCATCGTTGAAACCCCCGCAATTGAATTCGCCAGTTCAGGCCAATCCGCCGCTAAAACCTGCATTGGCTAAAATACGCAGGCGGTAATGTGACTGAGAAAAGCTTCTGGCGTTCTTCGCCGGAAGATCAAAATGGCTTCGAGATCGTTTCGCCGGAATCGCCACGACGAAGTCGGCTCACGTGCTCGTGAGACTGACATGCCAGTTTTTGAGGCACTTGACCGACAATCTTCTCAGGCGCGCTTTCGGCAGTATTCTATCCCGCTTCGAAGAATGCGTAATTCTGCCAGCTCCGCATGCGCAGGAGAATTTTCCGCAACAATGACAGTTCGTGAAAATGCTCGGTGTAGATCGCTGCTTCGCCGGCCGAACCAAGCGGGACCTGGTAAGCGGACATGTCATCGACGATGTCGAGGAGCGCCAGGGCCCGGTCTCCGGTCGCCGGACCGACGACATTCACCAGCGTGCCCGTGGTTTGGAGCTGGCCGCCTGCGATTGCATCAATCAAAACGCGGACCTTCGCCTTGAACACGCGGCCCGGTATGCCCTTGAAGAGAACTTCGGCCTCATCGCCGGCACGAACGCGCTGCAATGCGTTCTGCTGGAATGCGGCGGCCAACTGCCGGTCCTTCTGGCTGTCGTTGACGAAAACCATGGCTGGACGGAAGGGCGCTGGGACAACATAGACGCCCGGCCGCAGCGCGAGTTCGGTGACAAAGCCGCCCGTCGGGGCTCGAACGGTGGTCTGGTCCAGATCGAATTGAGCGTCGGCAAGCTCGTTGCGCAAACGCACGATCGCCGTATGTTCGCCATCGACGGTCGCACCATAGGCCTGCCGGGCACGATCTTCAGCAGCAGCAGCCTCCGCCACCGTCTGTTTTGATGCATCGAGACTGCGCGTTGCGGTGTCGAGTGTAACCTGCGCCACGACGTTCTTCTGGAACAGCTCCGCCTGTCGATCGTAGTTTGTCTGGGCGAGTGCCAGATTCGTCTTCGCCTTTCCGGTCTCCGCCGCGGCCTGATCAACGGAGGCCTTGAGCTGGGCGATATTGGCTTCCGCGTCAGCCAGCCCCGCCCGCTTTTCCGCGACGGTGTACTCGTATGGCTTGGGATCGATCTTGAAGAGAACATCGCCGGCTTCGAGGTGTTGGTTGGTACGATCCTCGACCGGCACTTCGATCACACGACCCCGAACAGCAGGCAATATCGGCGTGACCGTGTAATATATGCGCGCGTTGGTGGAAAACGGATGATTGTAAGCCATCGTGATGAACAGCAGCGAAAGCCCGAAGATGCCACCGAGCGCTGCGGTCGCAAGCGTCCACTGGTTGACCGGGATCCTGAAAAGCTTGAACACCGCATAGCAGAGCGCCACGTACGTCAAGGTGAGCAGGATTTCCATCGATGGCCTCCGATCTCCGAGTTGGTAGCGGCCTATCGGCTATCGTTTGCTCGGCTTGTCGTGAGCGTTGTCTCGGGGGTAGACGTCTTCTCGACCAATGATTCTGCAAGCTCGGCCAAGTCTGATTTGGCGTGCACTCGCCTTTCGGAGTGAATTGATCGATCTTTCCCGAGCTTGGCCTCGACTTCCGTCAGTCGGTGCCTGAGCTCTTCGAGCTCGGCCACAGCCTCTTTCGGCGTCGACGGCTCACCAGGCTTGTGACTGAAGCCCCATCCGCGATCCGGCCGGTACATCATGGCCCAAATCCAAAGAAACGGCCAGAGCACGTGCAGCATGAACAGGCTGATCCACCCCGCAGCATGGATCGCGTCCTGGTGGGGGTGATGACGCGCATGAGCGATCTTGGCCGGAATGTCGTGGATCGCGATGATGCCGTAGACCAGCACGATGATCACGAAAAACAGCAAGCCAAGCGCAAAGTAATTAAGGAATGGGTCTTCCATGGCGCGTACCCATCGATGCCCATCCTTGAATTCCCGGCACGCGATTGCAAAGTGCGGGAACCATTTTGGGCCAAAACAGATGCAATAGCTTTTCGCGTGCGGGTGGATGCTGGATTGATCTGGATCAAAAGTTTGCGTCGAGTTGCAGGCGGAAGTCCCGGTCCGCCAAGTGGCCGTCTCGAAGGATGGGCTGCAGGACGGATTTATGATTTCGGGTCAGTCATAGAACTCCGGCGACATCTTCAAGGTGTCGCGCTGCACCTTGTCGTGATTCATCCAGAGCTGTGCGTGCTCCCTGGTCAACACCTCCGAAATGCGCTGCATGGAGGCCAACGTCTGCTCCTTGCTGGAATTGAGGATCGGAACCCGGCGGTTCTCCCAATTGCTCTTGAAATGAACCGCATCGCCTGAGAGCACGACCGCCCCGGTCTTGGGCAGCTTCACCAGCAGCGACTGGTGACCGGGCGTGTGACCCGGCGTCGAAAAAATCGTCACGCTGCCGTCGCCAAACACGTCGCGGTCACCTTCCACCAAGGTGACGGGATGTTCCGGCTTGAATCGGGGCTGGTTATCGGCGCCGGGCCATTGATACTCCGCCTTCTGCACATAGAGCATAGTGGTTGGAAACATCTCGACATTGCCGGTGTGATCGGGGTGGCTGTGGGAAACCGCCATTCCCTTCAGATCGGAAGGCTTCACGCCGAGCTGCTCCAGTTGCGAGGCCAATGTCTTTGGCCTGTGCCAGAGGGTTGCCTTGGGGTCGGAGGGCACAAGGCCATTGGGCATCGCGGCGACCGCGTCCGCAATACCCGTGTCCCACAGGAACCAACCCTGCGTATGCTTGATCAGGTAGCAGTTATCGACAAAGTCCACCGACTTGCCCTCGTCGACGCCGGGCGTCCACCGCGAGATGTCGCCGGCGACCCCCTCGCCGCAATTGAGGATGTAGAGTTTCTCGGCGCCGGCCCGCGCGTGGCCAACCGAAATCATCAACAGCAGTGCCACAGAACCCGCTATTCTCTTCACTGTGCTTTCCTCCGCAGTCGCCTGATCAGGACAAAGTCAGGCTTGATAACAACGAGCCTATGCCGTTGTATCCCCGCGAAGACGGCCGATTACGGCTTTTTGATCTCTGACGTGGCAATCCAGATGCCCGCGAAAACGGCGATCAGACCGAGCGCGAGACTGGGCGTGATCGGCTCTCCGACCAGTTGCGTTGCGAGCAAGGCCGCCGCGATCGGGTTCACGGTCATGGTGTTGGCAACGCGCGTCGGCGTCGCGCGCTCCAGCGCCTTAACCCACAGGATGAACGCTGCCGCACCGCCTCCGACCCCGAGATAAATGCCCGCGGTCCATTGCGGCCCGCCAAAGCCAGCCAGCGCCGCGATGCTGCCGGTAAACAGCCCAACCACGACGAGCGCGGCGGCGCCGGTCCCCATGCCAACCGTCAAAAAGCCGAGCGCGCTCGAACGCTGCATGAACGGACGAGACAGCACGTTGTAGAACGCCATGCAGAAGACCGCCGCCGCCATGATCAGTTCGCCGCGCCAGGCGCCGGTTGGCGCCATCGACAGGCCCGCGGCGAGCGCGGCGATCACCCCGAGCACCGCGATGCAGACTCCCGTCGTCTTGCGTACCGTCAGGGCCTCGACGCCGAGCAGGGCCGCCACCACCATGGTAGAGAGTGGCAGTGTGGCCAGCGCAAGGCTTGCGCGGGCCGCTGTCGTGAAGCCGATTGCGAGATTATAGAGAACGAAGAACAGCCCGAAGAAACACAAACCCAGAAGGGCGACCGCCGGCCAGTCAGCTCGCGCTGGCCAGCGAACACGGAGCAGCAGCGCTATGGGGAGCAGGCAGAGAAAGCCAATTCCCCAGCGCAGGATGGCGAGCGCGATCGGGTCGGCCCGCCTACGAGGTAACGCGTGATCGCAGCCGCGGTGCCGCCAAGACAGCTCGAAACGAGCGCAATCGCAACCCCAAACCACTCGCCCACGCGCCATCCCCGTCTGTTCTCGCATCGCTCTCACCGCGCAATCAGTTGCAGGACCAACACCGCGCTCATCCGCGCGAAGCTGAACATGTGATCGCGGCAGACCGCGCGGGCGAGTCTGGTTTGCTCTTCCGCCGAATCCGCAGCCGTTCCCAACCTGCGAGCATTGGGGACGGTGCGCATCATGGTAGGCACGAATCCGCTGCCGGCAAGTAGCAGCGAACCCCATCCGATCCACCATGCATATTCGCCGCGCGCAATCTCGACGCAGATGGCGGCAAGTGTCAGCAACATGACCGCCGCCACCAACCGGTTCATAGGATAGGCTTCCGTCGTGACCCGCCGGTAATAGGCCGAGATCGACGCCAGGACCTCCGGCGGCAACGGGTCGGCGGCGGACTTGCGCGTCTGCACGTCGAACATCAGGTCGAACCAGAGAACCGCGAGCAGGAAGCCCACGCCCGCGGCGACGAATGAACTCATGCGCTCCCCATCAAGGCAAAATCCCGCACAACAAGCCTGTGCACGAGCGTCCCGCCAACACCGACAATATGATAACATGCCGACTCATCCGGGCGGCGGCCCGCCACGTCGCAATGAAAGGGGGACACCATGCTTGCTGACCTCATCGTCTGGCTGATCGTAGGCGCGATTGCCGGCTGGCTCGCCGGCCAGATCGTAAAGGGCTACGGCTTCGGGCTTATGTGGAACATCATCATTGGCATCGTCGGCGGTATAATCGCCGGCTGGCTCATGCCAATAATCGGCATCTTCAACATCGGCGGTATCGTTGGCTCGATCGTCTATTCCGTGATCGGCGCGGTCATTCTGCTGCTGATCGTCGGGTTCATCAAAAAGCGCACCTGATCCGATTCTAACATTCCCAAGCTCGGCGCCCGGCATCGTCAGCCGGGCGCATCGGCGCGTGCATAGGAATTGATGCGCGCCAATCAAAGACGGCGCAAGTCAGGCTTGCCCGTGGTGGTGTGGGCAGCGCTCGACCTCGACCGTGACGTGGCTGAGCGCCCTGAGGTCATGCAGCCGCTCCTTGTAGGTTGCGGGCGACAATGGCGCGTCCGACACCAGTGAGATCACGGCCGCGCAGTGGCCGGGACCAACCTGCCACAAATGCAGGTCGGTGACGCGATCCTCGCCTGCTTCAAGGCGTGCGCGAATCGTGCGCTCGAGCTTCTTGTCGACGCTGACGTCGAGCAACACGCTGCCGGCGTCGCGGATCAGCGTGTAGGCCCAGCTCGCGATCACGATGCTGCCGACAATACCGACCGTCGGATCGGCCCAGACCCAGCCGGAATACATCGCGATTACCAGCGCCGCGATCGCAAGAAGCGAGGTTGCGGCGTCCGCCAGCACGTGAAGATAGGCGGCGCGGAAGTTGTTGTCGCGGTGATGACGATCGTGGTGATGGTCGTGCTCGTGAACGTGGTCATCGTCCTCGTCGTCGGCATGCCCGTGGTGATGGTCGTGAGTGTCGCGCAGCAGCCAGGCGCTTACGACATTGACGCAGAGGCCGAGCGAGGCGACCGCAATCGCCTCGCCATATGCGATCGGAACCGGAGAGAGCAGTCGCAGGACGCTTTCATAGGCGATCTGGACGGCAACAATCCCCAGGATAATGGCGCTGGAAAACGCGGCGAGATCGCCGAACTTGCCGGTGCCGAACGAAAAACGCGCATCGCGCGCGTGCTGGCGCGCGAACAGATAGGCGGCCCCCGCTATTCCGAGCGCGGCAAAGTGGGTCCCCATGTGCCAGCCATCGGCAAGCAGCGCCATCGAGCCGAAATACGACCCGGCCGTGATTTCGCCGACCATCATGATCGCGGTCAGCGCCACCACGAACCACGTGCGGCGCGCGTTGCGGTCGTGCCTTTCACCGAGAAAGAGGTGCTCATGCGTCCATTGATCGAGGGAATGCGAATGCATCGGCCTGGTGCCCACTTTCCGAAGTTCGTGCTACATCTCAGCACCCACCTTTCACGAACTTCGGAAAGTTATGGGCACTAGCAAATCTATGATTCTAGTGCCGCTTTTCTATTTGAAGTTCCTGAACAGAGGTCGCCGCTGAGGTGCAGGAACTTCAAATAGGCGGCACTAGTTCCGAGAAAGCGTTTGGACTGTCTGCCTTATAGCGCGCGGATAGGTGAATACTATCACATCGCGCCCTCGTTTCCTGGCGACGGCGAGTGAAGATTCCGATCACGGTTGGCGTCAGCACAGTTTCCGACGCGGAGGCCCTACTCTACCGCCTTGCCGAATTTGTTGGACTTCGGCAGGCCGTGCGCGAGGCGACCGGCGTCGGCGCGGTTGCCGCGCCAGTCGGAGAGCTCCTTCATGGTCATGCTCTGGTCGCGCCCGGCGGAATCCTTCCAGGCGAGCCCTTCCTTGGCGTCGAAGGTAGTCACATCGGACAGCGAGGCGCTGGTGTATTTCTGCAACCGTACGCCACGGCCGCGTGCCATCTCCGGAACCTGATCGATTGCGAACAGCACCATCTTGTGGTTGGTCCCGATCACCGCGACCATATCGCCGGCAACGGTTGAGATCGCGCGGGCCTCGTTGGGCATCTCGACGTTCATGACCTGCTTGCCCTTGCGGGTGTTGCTGAGGCAATCCTCTTCCTTGACGATGAAGCCCTGACCCTCGCTGTTGGCGATCAGGAACTTGCGCCCGCCCTTGTTGGCAAACAGCGACACGATCGCGGCGTCCTGGTCCATATCGATGAACATCCGGATCGGTTCGCCATGGCCCCGGCCGCCCGGCAGTTTTGCAACCTCGAGCGAATAGAATTTGCCGTTGGTGGCAAACAACAACAGCTTCGACGTGCTCTCGGCAAAGAACGCGTGATCGAGCTTGTCGTCGGTCTTGAAGGCAAGGCCGGAGAGATCGGCGACATGTCCCTTCAGCGTCCGCACCCAGCCCTTCTCGGAGACCACGACCGTGACCGGCTCGCGCTCGACAAAGGCTTCCTCGATGGCGGCGAGATCGTGTTCGGGCGCATCGGCAAAATGGGTGCGGCGCTTGCCGAGCGGCGTCTTGGGTCCGAACATGTCGCGCACCTTGCGTACTTGCTCGCCGACCTTCGACCATTGCTCCGCCTCCGAGCCGAGCAGCGACTTGATGCCCTTCAACTCGCTGCGAAGATTCTTGTCCTCGGTGCGAATTTCCATTTCCTCGAGCTTGCGCAGATTGCGCAGGCGCATGTTGAGGATGGCGTCGGTCTGTACGTCCGTGAGCTTGAACGTCTTCATCAGTACCGGCTTCGGTTCGTCCTCGGTGCGAATGATCTTGATCACCTTGTCGATGTTGAGATAGGCGATCAGGTAACCGCCGAGCACCTCGAGGCGGTTCTCGATCTGGCCCTTGCGATAGTTGCTGCGGCGGATCAGCACGTCGCGCAGATGGTCGAGCCATTCGCGCAGGCACTCGGCGAGCCCGACCACCTTCGGTACCCGGCCCTTCAACAGCACGTTGAGGTTCAGCGGAATCCGACTTTCCAGCTCGGTCAGGCGGAACAGCGATTCCATCATCAGCTCGGGATCGACCGTGCGCGAGCGCGGTTCGATGACCAGGCGAATGTCCTCAGCCGACTCGTCGCGGACGTCCGCAACCAGCGGCAGTTTCTTCTCGTTGAGCAGCTCGGCGATCTTCTCCACCAGCCGCGACTTCTGCACCAGCCAGGGAATTTCGGTGACGACTATGACCCAGGTGCCGCGCGTGCCTTCCTCCTGCACCCATCTGGCGCGCGTGCGGAACGAGCCGCGTCCGGTGGCATAGGCTTCGGCGATTGCTTCCTTGGAATCGACGACGATGCCGCCGGTCGGGAAATCCGGCCCCTTCACCCACTTCATCAGCGCGCGCGATTTCGCGTTCGGCTTGTCGATCAGGTGCAGCGCCGCATCGCAAAGCTCGGCGGCGTTGTGCGGCGGGATCGAGGTCGCCATACCGACCGCAATCCCCTGGGCGCCATTGGCAAGCAGGTTCGGAAAGCCGCCGGGGAGCACCACCGGCTCCCTGGTTTGTCCGTCGTAACTCGGCCGGAACTCAACGCCGTCCTCATCGATGCCATCGAGCAAGAGGCGCGCGACCTCGGTCATCCGCGCTTCGGTATAACGATAGGCGGCGGGGTTGTCGCCGTCGACGTTGCCGAAATTGCCTTGGCCATCGACCAGCGGATAGCGCGAGGCGAAGTCCTGGGCGAGACGCACCATGGCGTCGTAGATTGCCTGGTCGCCGTGCGGGTGGAACGAGCCCATCACGTCGCCGACGATCTTGGCTGATTTCTTGAAGGCCGTGCCGGGATCGAGCCGCAGCAGCCGCATGCCGTAGAGGATGCGCCGATGCACCGGCTTCAACCCGTCGCGGGCATCCGGGAGCGCACGATGCATGATGGTGGATAGCGCGTAGGCGAGATATCGTTCTTCGAGTGCCTCGCGCAGGGGAACCTCGTGAACCTCGGCCGGTTCAGGCGGAATCAGCGCCTTGGTCATAATGTCTTTGCTTTCAGCAATTTCCCAAAAAGCTTACCAAGCTGGCGGCTGTGGGAGATGATTCGCTTCAATATAGCAGTCCGGCCGCGAGCACGCTCACCGAAACGCTTATGTCTGCGACGGGTGCGGCCTCGACATCGCAACCTGGGTTTATCGCGTCAGAGGCGACTAAACGCGGGCGTGCACTCTCTCGCAGGGTTCGTTTAGGAGCGGTATGGCCCTGTTTGCGGAGATGCCGCGGTCTGGGCAGTTTCGGCTTCGAGGGTTCTGAGCTGTTGGCGATTCATTATCGAAATATCCGCCAGCAGGCGTTTGGTGATCGGACCCATATGCGGTTTGCGATCAAACCCGTTTCGGGGAACCATTCAGTACAATTCAGTTTAGCTCAAAGGCACCCAGATCGACCCCACCAAGCACCAGGACCAGCGAAATAAGCAGGCCTGTTGCTGAGATCAGCGCGAGAACCTGCAGCGTCGCAATATCGCGGTCGGCTTTTGCGACACCAAGGGCCGCCTTGGCGATGGCAATCATTGTAACCATACCAAATTCTCGACCGCGCGCGTGACGGCCTCATGACGGCGCGCCAATCTCGCGCCCAATAAACACAGAGAATAGTTCAGACTGTTTGACGACGAATCGGTGCGAGCGCCGAAGCAATTCGATCAAGCGCGGGCAAGGTTGTCTGCGCCTCGACTTGGCGGGCTTGTCGGAAATATTGCCTCAGCCACGGGCCGATATCGGCTGAACGGCGAAGGTGAGCCTGCTCCAAGATTTTTGCGATATCATCAAACTGAATGTTTTCGTGCTCGTGCATGGCTCTGTTCCTGATGCTGGAAGAAAAAGTGCACTCAAAGAAAACTCACCCCAACACTGGCCACAGTAAGCCACGCCCGCTTCTGGCCAACTTCATCGATCGGGGAAAATGATTTCGCTCGGCGAGGCTGTTTGTTTCGAAGGCGAGGCTAACGCGAAGTCTCATCACGAGATCGCGAGTCCGAAGGGGAGGCCTGTTCACTAGATCGCGAGCAGCCAACACGACGCGATGACGTAGGCCTTCCGCGCTCGAATCGGACCACTAGCCGCGCGATACCTTCGCCCGCCGCCGCATCACCGCGTTGATAAACCCCTCGCGCGCGTCCGAATGGCCCTGCCCGCGCGGCTCCAGCACGTGGCGAAGCAGGAACAGGCCGGTCAGCTTGAACCCGTCCAAAAGATCCTGATCCGTCGCCCCGCCCGTGGCATCTTCCCCCTGTCGCAAGAACGGCGGCAGCCGCAGCAGCCGGTCGCGCCAGGGCTCGCCGGCGGCGCGCGTCACCGCACCGCCCGACTTCGGCGACACATAGGCGAGCTCGGCGGTCTCGCCCGTCGCCGCGCAGCTTTCGAGGTCAAGCCCGAAGCCGAGTTCAGCGAGCATCGCGAGCTCGAAGCGGACCAGATGCACGGCGGCCTCGCCCGCATCGTCGAAATTGTCCAGCGTGCGTTCGAGCAGCCCGTAGATATCTTCATGCGGATCGCGCTCCGGCAGCAGCCGCGCGAGCGTTGCCAGATGCGTCACGCCATAGACCGCATGCGAGGATGCCAACAGGTTTGCTGCGCGCAGCTGCGTCCCCTCGACCGCATAAGTGCCGAGATGTTCATCCAGCCGCGCCCGCCACACCGCGCGCACGCCGTTTCCCGGTTGCAGCAAGGGCCGCATCCGCGAAGCTGCGCCGCCGCGCACAAGCCCAAGATGGCGACCGTGTTCGCGCGTCAACAGTTCGAGGATCGCCGAGGATTCACCGTGCCGCCGGGCACCGAGCACAAGGCCGTCATCGGTCCATTCCATGGCGGCAAGCTTACAGGATTCCCGGTGCGAACACACCTCGCGCCCGCAGCCTACGCGTTGAACCAACCCTGCGCGTCTCCGGTGAAGGAACAATAGAGGCCGGCCGCCGTGAGCAGGCAGGACACGATCTCGATACCGCTGTCGAGCTCAAGGCCGTTCTCGCCGATGACCTGGGCAAGGGACGTGACCGACAGTACAAGGACCGCGGCAAGCGCCCAGCGCGGCCAGTTCTTGCGTCGCCGCGCGGCAAGCCAAACAAAATAGACGAACAGGACTATCAGGCCGCCGGCGACCACAGTCGCGGCCAGGATCATCTGCTCCGTCATCCCGCCGCCCGGTGTACGGTCCTGAAACGCAACCGACAGCGCATCCAGCATCAGCGACAGATAGAGCAGCGTCTCGAACCGCAGCACATTCCTGGGGACATACATTGTTTTACCAGTCTTCATTCCTTTGGGAACTCAAGTCCCATCTCTCGATAACGGTCGGGATCGTCACCCCAGTTCTCCCGCACCTTGACGAACAGAAACAGGTGCACGGGCACGCCGGCGACGTCAGCGATTTCCTTTCGCGCTTCCGCACCGATCGACTTGATCGTGGAACCGCCCTTGCCCAGCACGATCTTGCGCTGGCTCTCGCGCTCGACAAAAATCGTCTGTTCGATGCGGATGGACTTGTCCTTCCGCTCCATCCAGCTGTCGGTCTCGACCGTGGACTGATAGGGCAGTTCCTGATGCAGCTGCTGAAATATCTTCTCCCGGGTGATTTCGGCCGCAAGCTGCCGCATCGGGGCATCCGACATCTGGTCCTGCGGATAGAGAAACGGGCCGGCCGGCAACACTTCGCCCAGGCCGTGCCTGAGATCGTCGACGCCGTCGCCGGTTAATGCCGAAATCATGAATGTCCGGGTGAAAGATACGCGCTCGTTGGCGGTCCTGGCCAGCGCGAGCAGCATGTCTCGGGGTACCAGATCGATCTTGTTCAGCACCAAAATCCTGTCGCGATCGATGCTAGCGACCTTGGTGAGGATGCCTTCCGTTTCCGCCTCCAGCCCGGCTTTCGCGTCGACCAGCACGCAGACCAGATCGGCATCATGCGCCCCGCTCCAGGCGCTCGATACCATCGCGCGGTCGAGGCGGCGCCTGGGGGCGAAAATGCCGGGAGTGTCAACCAGAATGATCTGGGCGTCGTCCTCGATCACGATGCCGCGGATCAGAGCCCGCGTGGTCTGGACCTTGCGGGAGACGATGGTGACCTTGGCACCCACCAGCGCATTGACCAGGGTAGACTTTCCGACATTGGGCGCGCCGATCAGCGCGACAAAGCCGCAGCGCGTGGCCCGAGGCTCCTCACTCATTGTTGCTGCCGGCGACGCCTTCACGCTCGATCATCACGGAGGCCGCAACCTTCTCGGCGGCACGTTTGCTGCCGCCGACGCCCTCGGCCGGAGCCAGCCCCGGCAGATCCACGGCGACACGAAACTGCGGGTCGTGATGTGGCCCTGTGCGCTCGACCTCCCGATAGACCGGGGTCGGCAATCCTTTGCCCTGCGCCCATTCCTGCAGCACCGTCTTGGGGTCGCGCAGCGGCTGCCGCGGCTTGCGCATCCGCTCGGTCCAATTGCGCTCGATAAAGGCGGCCGCGTCCGCATAGCCGCCGTCAAGAAACACCGCGCCGATCACCGCCTCGCAGATGTCGCCAAGCACGGACTTGCGCAAGCGGGCACCGACACCGGCGCCAACCGCGCCCAGCTTGATGTCATCGGACAGGCCAAGCGCCCTGGCGACCTCTGCGCAACTTTCCTTGCGCACGAGATCGGCAAGGCGCTTGGACAGCTCGCCCTCGTCCGCCTCGGGGAAGGCGCGATAGAGCATGTCGGATACGACGAGCCCGAGCACATGATCGCCCAGGAACTCCATTCGCTGATAGCTATCGCCACGCTTGTGCGAAGGCTTCAACGCCGAGACGTGCGTGATTGCAGTCGTGAGCAGGGCGGGGTCGGAGAAACTATGCCCAATACGCGCTTCGATGGCGGCGGTTGCAGTCTTGCCCTTGGATTTGGCGGCTTTGCTACGCTTCTTTCTGGCCGCCTTGCGGCCGCGACCTCGCTTGGGCTCGTGGCTTGGCTCACCTGGCGTCGGTGCGGTCCGGATGTCTGGGGTATCGTCGCTCATCGCACGATTTTGAACAGGCGATTCCAGCGGACCGAGGTAGGCCAGCTCCATATCGCCCAGACGTGCTCGCCTTCGGCAATGGAAAAGAAAATCATTTGCGCCCGGCCGACAATGTTCTCAAACGGCACGTAACCCACCGCCGCCAACACGCGGCTGTCGGTGGAGTTGTCGCGGTTGTCGCCCATCATGAAGAAATGGCCTGATGGCACGGTGTAGACGTTCGTATTGTCGTAAAAGCCGTTATCAACGCAATCGAGGGTTTCGTAGCTGACCCCGTTGGGCAGTGTCTCCCTCCAGCGCTTGACACGCGCGGTCGCCTCCGAGCCGCAGGGGTCCTCGCCGATGAAATCGTTCAAACGCTCGCGCTCCACCGGCTTGTCGTTGATATAGAGCAGCCCGTCCTTCATCTGGATACGGTCGCCGGGCAACCCGATCACGCGCTTGATGTAGTCGGTCGAGTCGTCCTTCGGCAGACGGAAAACGACGATGTCGCCGCGCTGGGGTTCGGAACCGAACACGCGTCCGGAAAACAGAGGCGGCGACAGCGGGATGGAATAGTGGCTGTAACCGTAGGAGTACTTGGACACGAACAGATAGTCGCCGACCAAGAGCGTCGCCTTCATCGAGCCGGAGGGGATGTTGAAGGGCTGGAACAGAAAAGTGCGGATCACGAGCGCGATCAGGAGGGCATGGATGATGACGCGGATGGTTTCGCCCTGGCCACTCTCGAATTTTGTCCCTGATGTCACGCTCATCGCTTTCCAATTTCCCGTAGTGACCGCTGGCGCGGTGGCAGAACATTTTCCTCACGCGAACAGCAACTTCGCTTCGCGACAAGAGGAATCGGTCTTGATTCTGATAGTGAGAGCAAATTCCGGCGCAAACCCGAATTTGCTCCAGGCGGATAGAATTCTTTTAGACGTTTGTCGGCACCGGCGCAACAAATCACAATATCAAAACTTAATAACTACATGATTTATATGATATTTTTGTTTTGACGACGACACAATTGGCAGCGCCGCCGGGGCCTTAGCTTTTGGTGGAACTGACCGCCGAAATTATGACGAAAGCCTGCGCCAACGGCCAATCGTCGGTGATGGAAAGATCAATGCGCGCTTCATATCCCTCGGGCGTGAGCGCCTCCAGCCGAGCCAGCGCTCCGCCGGTCAGCTGCATGGTCGGCCTTCCACCCGGCAGATTGACCACCCCCATGTCACGCCACCAGACACCGCGCCGTATTCCGGTGCCGAGCGCCTTGGAACAGGCCTCTTTGGCGGCAAACCGCTTGGCATAGGTCGCAACCACCATCTTTTCGCTCTTGGCGCGGCGGCCGGCCCTGGCCCGCTCGGCTTCGGTGAAGATGCGGTCCAGAAAGCGGTCGCCGTGCCGCTCGATCACCTTGGCGACGCGGCGAATATCAATCAGATCGGAACCGATACCAATGATCATGCCTCATGCCCTGCTCCGGCCCCGGTCCATTGCCGCGCGCATGGCTCGAACCGTCTCGCCCAGCCCTACGAAGATGGCCTCGCCAATCATGTAATAGCCGATATTGAGCTCGACGATCTCCGGCAACGTCGCAATCATCTCGGCCGTTGCGTAGTCGAGGCCATGGCCGGCGTGCACTTCAAGCCCGGCCGCGCGCGCCAATTTGGCTCCCGCCACGATCCGCTGCCATTCCGCCTCGGCCATTGTGGTGCGGCCTTCGGTGACGGCGTCACACCAGGCGCCGGTGTGAATTTCAATCACCGGCGCGCGCAACCTTGCCGCCATTTCGATTTGCCGCGGGTCGGCGGCGATGAACAAGGAGACCCTGATGCCGGCCTCGCTCAACCGCGCAATGAACGGGGCGAGCGCGTTGTGCTGACCGGCGACATCCAGCCCGCCCTCCGTCGTCAGCTCCTGGCGCCGCTCCGGCACCAGGCAGACCGCATGAGGCTTGGTCGCCAGCGATATCCGCAGCATGTCCGCGGTTGCCGCCATTTCGAAATTCAGCGGTTTGGAAATTTCCGCTTTCAGCCGCGCCATGTCCTCATCTCTGATGTGGCGGCGGTCCTCTCGCAGATGAGCGGTGATGCCGTCGGCACCCGCCTCGATCGCGAGCAGCGCCGCGCGGACCGGATCGGGCCTGTGCCCGGAGCGGGCGTTGCGCAGTGTCGCGACGTGGTCGACGTTCACTCCGAGGCGCAGCGGAGGAGGCTTGGTCATGGCGGACTCGCGGGAAAGCATGCGCGGAAGTCTTCATGGTTCGAGACGCCGCTTCGCGGCTCCTCACCATGAGGGTTGAGAAGGGGGCGTGCCTCATCCTGAGGAGCGGCGCCCTCGCCGCGTCTCGAAGGATCAGGGTCGAGAGGGTTAGCCATTGACGCGTTCGACACGGGCGACAACGGCCTTGGCGCGCAGCTGCGCGATGATCGCGCTGAGGTGCTTCAAGTCATAGACCTCGAGATCGATGGTCAGTTCGGTGAAATCAGGCGAGCGCCTTGACATGCTGATATTGTCGATATTGCCGTCATGCTCGGCGATCACGGTGGCCACCTGGGCGAGGCTGCCAGGCTCGTTGACGGTGTTCATCAGGATTCGCGCCGGAAAGCGCTGCGGGTTGCTTTCGTCGACATCCCAGCGCACGTCCAGCCAGCGCTCCGGCTCTTCCTCGAAGTCCTTCAACGCCGGCGATTGGATGGGATAGATCGTGATGCCCTCACCCGGAGTTACGATGCCGACGATGCGATCGCCCGGCACCGCCCCGCCGTTCGGTGCGAACTTGATCGGCAGATCGGAGTTGATGCCCCGGATCGGAATCGGCGACGGGCTGCGTGGCGGTTCCGGGGGGTCCTTCAACTTGAGTCTCACCGCAAGGCTCTTCCTGGCGCCGTAACGGTGCACCCGCTCCTCCTTGTAGTCGGGGTACACTGCGCGGGCGACGTCAGAGGCCTTCATCTCGCCGCGTCCGACCGCGGCCAATACATCCTCGATCGAGCCGCGCGCCAGCCGCGGCAACGCGCCTTTCAGCTTGTCATCGGCATATTCCATCTTGGCGCGTTCGAACAGACGTTCCACGATACGCCGGCCCAGCCCCGCATATTGATCGCGCACCGCCGTGCGCGTCGCGCGCCGGATCGCCGCCCGCGCCTTGCCCGTCACCGCAAGCGACTCCCAGGCCGAAGGCGGCGCCGATTGCGCCTGCGACGTCAACACCTCCACCTCGTCGCCGTTCTGCAGCTCCGACGATAGCGGCGCGAACTTGCCGTTGATCTTGCATCCGACCGCGCTGTTGCCGACGTCGGTATGCACCGCATAGGCGAAATCGATCGCATTGGCGTGGCGGGGAAGCGCGATCAGCTTGCCCTTCGGGGTGAAGCAGAACACCTGGTCATGGAACAACTCGAGCTTGGTATGCTCCAGGAACTCCTCGGGATTGGAACTCTCGGACAGGATGCCCACGGTCCGGCGCAGCCAGGCGAAAGCGTTGGACTCACGCTTCAAGAGTTCCGTCGGAGACCCCACGCCCTCCTTGTAGAAGACATGCGCGGCGATGCCGAATTCGGCGATCTCGTGCATTTCCTCGGTGCGAATCTGCAACTCGACGCGCTGGTTGCCTGGCCCGATCACGGTGGTGTGGATGGAGCGGTAGTCGTTCTGTTTTGGCGTCGAGATGTAGTCCTTGAAGCGGCCGGGAACCACCGGCCAGGTGGTATGCACGACGCCGACGGCCCGATAGCAGGACTCAACGTCGGGGAGCACGACGCGAAAACCGAAAATGTCGGACAGTTGTTCGAAGCCGACGGACTTGCGCTCCATCTTGGTCCAGATCGAGAACGGCTGCTTGCGTCGGCCATACACCTTGGCTGTCAGGCCGTGGTCGCGAAGATTCCGGATCAACTGGCTCTCGATCTCGTCGATCAGGTTGCGGTTGCGTTCGGCGAGCGTATCGAGCCGCTGCTTCACCACCATATAGGCTTCGGGATCAAGCGTGCGAAAGGAGAGATCCTCGAGCTCCTCGCGCAACCCCTGCATACCCATGCGACCGGCGAGCGGCGCGTAGATATCGAGCGTCTCCTCGGCGATCCGCTGCCGCGACGCCGGCGGCACGAACTCCAGCGTGCGCATGTTGTGAAGGCGGTCGGCCAGCTTGATCAGGAGCACGCGAACGTCGTCAGCAACCGCCAGCAACAACTTGCGCAGATTCTCTGCCTGCTTGGCCTCGCGCGAGACCAGCTCGAGCCGCTTCAGTTTGGTCAGACCCTCGACCAGCTTGCCGATCTCAGGGCCGAAAATCTGGTCGATCTCGGCCCGCGTGGCTTCGGTGTCCTCAATTGTGTCATGCAACAGCGCGGCCACGATGGTGGCGTCGTCGAGCTTGAGATCGGTGAGGATGGCCGCCACTTCGAGCGGATGCGAGAAGAACGGATCGCCGGAGGCGCGGGTCTGCGAGCCGTGTGCCCTCATGGCGTAGACGTAGGCGCGGTTGAGCAAATCCTCGTTGGTATCCGGATTGTAGGAGCGGACCCGTTCCACAAGGTCGTATTGCCGCATGATGCGCGAACGCGGCGCCCGCGCGGCTCTCGCCGGCGCAGCAGGGCTCAAGGCGGCCGGATCCGCCGCGGCCTGCATCTGGGGTGTACTCTGGCGCCAATACGCCATCGACTTGCTGCCTTCGCCTAGGGACAACGTCCGCGAAGCCAGTCTAGCGCCAGTCGGAATTTGCTCATATCAAATCGGCGAGCGGGCGCGACCGCTTCAGCGGCGAGCGACGGTCGCATGGTAACCATAAAAAGGCCAGCAAAAGCAAAGGCCCGAACATTTGTCCGGGCCTTTGGTAAACGCGGGGGCCTTGGAGCTATTCGTCTTCCTCAGGCTGCTCCTCGGGCGGGGCGAGGCCCTCAAGGCCCTTTAGCAGTTCCTCCTCGGTCATGCGCTCGATTGCAACCTCGGTGTCGTCGGCATCGACGCTGCCACCAGCCGATCCGATCAAAGGCACAGTGTCGGGTTCGGGCTCGTCGACCTCGACGAATTTCTGCAGGGAATGGACCAGTTCCTCGCGCAGATCCTCCGGTGAAATCGTCGAATCCGCGATTTCGCGCAACGAGACCACAGGGTTCTTGTCGTTGTCGCGCTCAACCGTAAGTTGCGAACCGGAGGAAATCATTCGCGCCCGGTGTGCCGCCAACAAAACGAGGTCGAACCGATTGTCGACCTTGTCAATGCAATCTTCCACGGTGACGCGTGCCATCGACTGTCACTCCGCTGTTTAAGCTATGCTGATTGTGAGGGGCTAGTTATAGCGGCAGGCGGCGTTTCGCAAGACCAATTTGTGATTTGGTGTTCATGAGCCGCTCTGGTAACTCCATCCAGGTCCGACCGGTCGGGGAGCTTTAGAGGCCGTCAGTTTGCGGCTTTTCGACAAGAAAACGCTTCATTGTGCCTGCATAAGCATACCTTTTGATTTCCCGACCGCCTTCAAGTTGCGGTAGCGCCTATTCGGACTGCGCCGCCACCGGGCTATGGCAGCAAGTGGGAATGCGCGGTCGGCTGCCACCGCGCCAAAAAACGGGAAACCAACAAGGCGAGCAACCTGAATGTCACCCTCCTCATCCAATAAAATCGCGCTTTTCATCGACGGGGCCAATCTCTACGCGACTGCAAAGACGCTTGGCTTCGATATCGACTACAAGCGTCTGCTTAAGGAATTCCAAAGTCGCGGAACACTGCTGCGCGCGTTTTACTACACCGCGATCATCGAAGATCAGGAATATTCGTCGATCCGTCCGCTGATCGATTGGCTCGACTACAACGGCTACACGGTGGTCACGAAGGCCACCAAGGAGTTCATCGACGCCACCGGCCGGCGCAAGGTCAAAGGCAACATGGACATCGAGCTCGCGGTGGACGCGATGGAGCTCGCCGAGCATATCGACCAGATGGTCCTGTTCTCCGGCGACGGTGACTTCCGCTCCCTTGTCGAAGCCATGCAGCGCCGCGGCGTTCGGGTGACGGTGATCTCGACGATTGCGAGCCAGCCGCCAATGATCGCCGACGAATTGCGACGTCAGGCCGACGTGTTCACCGATCTTGCCGAGCTGCAGTCCAAGCTTGGCCGCGATCCGTCCGAACGCCCCGCCCCGCGCGAGCCGCGTCACCATGCACCGCAGTTCCTGCAGCGGGCGACCACGGTGGCGACAAGAGGTGATGACGACGACTTCGACGACTAGGCCCGACCTCGCGGACACCCAGCAAGATGTTGCGAACTTCGGGACAGTGCAGCCCGATCGCAACTGCCCGCTGTGTCCGCGGCTTGCGGATTTCCGCAACGCTACGCGTGCAAAGCACGCGGACTGGTTCAACTCGCCGGTCCCATCCTTCGGCGATCCCGACGGCAGGCTTCTGATCGTCGGGCTCGCGCCGGGGTTACAGGGCGCCAACCGGACGGGGCGTCCCTTCACCGGCGATTATGCCGGCGACCTCCTCTATGCCACGCTCATCGAATACGGTTTTGCCGAAGGTCATTACCAGGCCCGACCCGACGACGGCCTGCGGCTGGTGGATTGTCTGATCAGCAACGCGGTTCGTTGCGTCCCTCCGCAGAACAAGCCGCTGCCGGCCGAGATCGGCAACTGCCGACAGTTTCTCGCGGCGACTTTGTCTGCAATGCCGCACCTGCGCGCGCTCGTGGCGCTGGGGCGGGTGGCGCATGACACGGCTCTCAAAGCGCTCAAGCTGCGCAGCGCAACGGCGCCATTCGCTCACGGTGCAATGCACCGCCTCGATCGATTGAAACTTTACGACAGCTATCACTGCTCCCGCTACAACACCAATACCGGCGTGCTCACGCGCGATATGTTCCGCGCGGTGTTTGCGAGGGTGAAAGCAGATCTGGATCAAGGCGCGATGGCTTGAAAGCAGATCGCGACGTGCTTTGGCGCATCAGCGGCCGCCGCAATGACGGCCGCTGATTTGTTGGAAATTTATGCGGGCTTCTCAACCAACGTGAGTTCGGGAACCAGCACAATGCCCTTCGTCTCCGGGCTGTACAGTAATGTGAGGACGAACACGATCGCCGCAGCCGTCGTTGAAACCAGCATCGGAATGGCAAAGCCGAGCGGCTGAGCGACTGCGAAATAAGTCAGCACCGGTCCGATAAAGCCGGCCCAGATCGCTCCCTGGTGATAGCAAAAGGCCGACGCCGTTGCCCGTATCTCGGTCGGGAACCGCTCGGACAAATAAGAGGGGTTCTGTCCGTAGACCGCACCAAGGAATGCGCCCTGCAGAATGAAGGCGCCCGACACCACCGCATATGACTCAGGGAACAGGTAAAGCGGCGTGACCAGGATGCCGACAGCTCCAGGGATGATCATCGCCCAACGGCGGCCCAGCACATCGGCGACATAGCCCCAGAAGCCCATCGCCAGGAAACCGACCAGATTGGACATCGCGATCGGCATGGCAACCATCCCCGCACTCAGATGCAGGTCCTTCTGCAGATGGGTGGCGAACATGCCATAGACCGAGTAGTAGATGATAAAGCCGCTCGCCATCCACAGGCACGCCATGATGGTGTTGCCGAGGATGCGCGGGCGGAAGATCTCGAACAGTGGAGCGCGAATTTCCTGCTGCTGCTCGCGTTGAATGCGGCGGTTCTCCACCCACACCTTAGGCTCCTTGACGTAGACGCGAATCCAGACGACAGCCAGAGCCGGCAGAACGCCAAGGATCAGCAAGCCGCGCCATCCGATCGAGTCGTAGAGCAGCCCATAGGCCAAGCTCGACAGCAGGAAGCCGAGGCCCCACGACCCCTGCAGCACGCCGCTCATGAGACCGCGTGAGCGTGCCGGCCAGGACTCCATCGCAAGCGCAGCGCCCGCGGGCCACTCTGCGCCCATCCCGATGCCGAGCAGCGCGCGGAACAGGAAGAGAAACGCGAAACTCGGCGCAAGGCCGGCGAAGAGGTTGCAGATCGAATACCAGAGGATCGAGATCATCAGAGGCGTCTTGCGGCCGACGCGATCGGCGAGCCAGCCGGAGCCGACCGCTCCCACAAGGCGCAGCCACAAGGTTACGGTGAATACCGCGGTCACTTCGATCAGCGGTACTTTGAACGATTCCGCAATCGGCACCATGATCAAGAGGAAGATTGTGAAGTCGAACGCATCTAGCGTCCAACCGAGCCAGGCGGCAATCCATGCAACCCACTGATCCTTGGTCGGCTCTTTCCACCATGGCACTTGGCCGGGTAACTCAGCCGTCATCGTCATAGGCGCTCCTCCCCCGTGTGTGTGTTTACTAAGGTCGATCTATTCTCCGTGGATTAGCGGCGCGCGCGTTGTTGCGGCCGGACCAGACTGGTCAGGACGCGCGAACCGCCGGCGACTGCTTCAGAAAGGGCAATGATCGTTTCGCTCTGCCGCGACGGCGGCGAGACTGGAACCAGTATCGATATCCCGCGCCGCATCATTGGCGGCTCCCAGACGCTGCACTGTGTCAGCAATTGGCAGTATGTCCGCACGCCCGCGCGTTAGCAAGGGGTGCCGAGCGCCGCTGCACAACCTTGGGCCTAGCAAAAGTTGGGTAGCACACCAATGCGATCGAATGGCTTGTCGTTGCAAGGCCGCAGCATCAATCGCCTTTTTCCACCAGGCTCGCCAATAAGATCTCCCCGTCGGTGATATAGTGGTTGACGCGTTCAGGGATACTTTGGCCGGCTTCATAGATTTTTTCCGCCTCAATCGAGCCGGCTCGCCTCAACTCCCCCATGATGTAGTCGCGTTCCGCATTTGTATCGGAATCGGTGGCGTGGGTGATCTGAAATGAAAGGCGGGTGAGGGACACGCCGGTGTCCCTCGTACCCGCTCCCACCCATAAAGCGCGCTCATCGTCCGGGGGACGTTCGGTGTTCAGCCAGAAGTCTGCGGTTCCCCAGGTTTGCCGGACGCGTGTCTCGCTCGAGCCCCAGAACCGAATGTGATGTCGTTTGCGCGGGCTGTCATCTATTGCCTTTTGAAAGCCAATGTCCTGGCCGCGTCCGAAAAGATAGAGTGTGCTGAACGGGGCGGTTGGGTACGGAGAGTTGAGCACGAAGGCGCGGATCATGCCCCATGAGCTGGCCAGGCTCAACCGATCCGCTTCCGACCAGCCGAGCGCGGCAAAGGCCGCGCGAAGCTGGTGGAAGGTGCCTATCAATGCGACGTTCACAGGATCTCCCGGCAATCCGTCGCTTGTGATCGTGTAACTCGGCACGCGCTTGCGTTGGAGAATCTTCAGGCCCAAACGAATGGCGCGCGGCAGAACGATATAAGCGGCAACTCCGTAGGTCGCGCCGACGGCCAGTATCCAGGGAAGCCTGCGGTCCGCGGTTTCAAAGATGACAAAGACAATCAGCCAGACACAAAAGATGCCCAATCCAAAAATCAGCAACCGTTGAAAAAGACGTTTAAGCAATCTCACGATCTCGGCCCTATCTTTTGATAAACTGGTCAAGCCTCCTCGAACCGCTAGTGGTCCTCCATTCGCAAAAGCCGCACCCCAGATAGGGAGCGAATGTTAGAATCGGACCACTAAGTCTTCGCCGGATTTTCCTTGAGCCAGGCCAAAACGTCGGCCGCATTCCGGTCGGGCGGAAAAACCGGATAAAACACGTGCGTGATCCGCGCCTTGTCGATGATCAGCGCCAGTCGCTTGATCATCGTCAAGCCAGCGACTTCCATGGTTGGAAGTTCGAGCGCGCGCGTCAGCTGCAGCTTGTCGTCCGAAAGGACGGCAAACGGCAGATGCAGCCGCGACGCCATCTCGGTCTGGTAGGCGCGCGTCTGCGTTGACAGTCCGAATACATGTGCGGCGCCGGCGGCTTTCAGTTCGGCGAACAGGTCGCGGAAGGAGCAGTTTTGCGGCGTGCAGCCGCGCGCTCCCGGAATCATGTCCCAATCATCGACGAGGGCAATCTTGCCGGGCTCGCCCGTTCGGGGATAGGCGAACACCACCGTGCGGCCGCCGAGATCCGCCAGCGTCACCAGCGTGCCGTCCGTCGCCGGCAGGCCGATGGAGGGAATTGCCATGCCCTTGAGATGCGCCGTGCCCCCATCATCTGATGGTGCCGGTATCTTGCTCCAGTCGACTTCAAACAGATTCTTCTGAGTCATCCTTGCTGTCCTCTTCCTCCTCCTCACGTAAGGCTTGCTCGACCGAACGCGGTTAAATCTATCCGCGCGCGCGCATCAGGCGTCCCTTTTCTCTGCCCCAATCGCGTTTCTTTGCAGCCTCGCGCTTGTCATGCAGTTTCTTTCCCT
>Ga0306923_10000831_pt1 | contig 25638 bp, 23 predicted proteins | sample sta12Can44000108_FD_203841 | JGI IMG/M metagenome (GOLD analysis project Ga0306923, IMG submission 203841) | Lab enrichment of tropical soil microbial communities from Luquillo Experimental Forest, Puerto Rico - statanox.12C.anox.44.000.108 (v2)... | ecosystem: Environmental > Terrestrial >... | reverse complement strand
GACTCGGTCGGAGAGGTTCCAAGGGCGGCCACCTTGCCATAAACGGCGCGGATCCCGGACGCGAGCATCCCGAGCTGCTGCCCGTCGAGGTGCCCCATCATCACCTGGTGAAGGGCGACCAGGAATGCCACCTTCTCCCGGGGCACCTTCGCCGGCTCCGGCACGTCCCAGGGGTTCAGCGCGTACGGCGAGGCCTCGGCGCCGAGCTCGATCTGCTGCGCGCCGTCGACCAGCCGCGACAGCGTCTCGTAGTGGCCGGCGCGGTCGATCACAAACGCGCGAGCGCCCAGCGCCAGGCACCGCGACATCAGAACGTTGGCAGTCATGGTCTTGCCACTCCCGCTCCGACCGGAGATGAGCATCGTGTGGTTGGGGTGAACCTCGTCGTAGAGGTTGAGCAGCTCCACCGTGCGGCCGGGATCGGCGAACGCGAACGGGATCCCTGTCGGCGACCCGCACTTGGTGCCGACGAGCGGGATCATGTCGCCGGTGTTGTCGGTGGGGTACTTGCGCGCCCTGCCGTGCACGTCGCGTCCGAGCGGCAGGCTCGAGGCCCAGAGCTCGTGCTGGCGGAACTCGCCGCGGCCGACCTTGCAGTCGCTGGCCGACTCGATCGACTCCGCGCAGAAGTCGACCGCCTCGGTGAGCGCCGCCAGGTTCGGGTCCGGTCCGCGGGTGCGCAGCGTCTGGTAGATCGAGACCCGGAACAGGCTGGACTGCTCGCCGCCCGCCATCTCGCCGAGCAGCGCCTGGTACTCGCGCTCCTGGACGTAGCGGTCGAAGTCGGGGACCCGGCCGCGCTGCTCGGCGCCCCGGTTGATCGTGAACAGCCGCCGGTAGGCGAGCTTCAGCCGCTGGCGCTCGCGGCGGCGCTCGAGCCCGTGGACGAACACGCTCAGCGTGAACGGCTGGCGGGTCAGCATCGCCCCGTGCAGCCAGCCCATGTGCGTGCGCCCCGCAGTGTTCGCGACGAGGATGGTCTGCTCGACGTCGCGGTCGACGACCACGTGCTGGTGCGAGGCCCGGAAGTCGAGGCTCGACTGTGCGATCTGCTCCCGCAGGCGCAGCGCTGCCTGCCGCGCGAGGTCGCGGTCGGTGGCGGCGTCGAGTTCTCCCAGGACCTCGACGTTGCGGGTGCTGGTGCGGCGGGCGTTGTCGGCCCTGGTGGGGTTGAACCTGGCCCACAGCAGGCGGGCAACCTGCTCCCCGTCGAGCAGCTCAGTGGGCATGCCCTCGGCCTCGAGCTCCGCGCGCAGCGCATCCAGATGGGCGAGCTGCTCGCGCACCGCCCGTCGGTGCGCCCTCACCGGCCGCTCCAACCCGGCCGTCGGCAGCCGCCGGCGCCGCGCCCACGCCAGCGCGGCTCTCGCGACAGTCTGGCGCGGGAGGAAAGGCACGACGACGTAGCAGGAGACCTGGACGGCGGCCTGTCGGTCGGCATGGAGCCGCAGCGACTCCTCCATCGCCGCATACAGCCGCCACTGCGCCAGCGCCGTCGGATCGACGTCCGCTCGGTCCGGCACCCGTCCGGCGCTCGCCTGCACCTCCCGCCGGCAGTCGGCGAGCAGCTGGGTGAGGTTCACCGGCCGCGCGTCGATGTAGATCTGAAGCGATTCCTCGGCGCGTAGCTGCGAGACGAGCCGCTGAAATGCCGCCGCGGTCTTCTCCTGCTCCTGCCCCGCCATGAGCAGCGGGTTGGGTGGTGTCACCTTGAAGATCCGCACGAACGCGCCCTCGCTGGTGACGATCAGCCCGGTCTGGTCGATCGCCTCGATCGGAAGCAGGTCCCCCGCCTGCGGCAGCTCGCGGCCACGACCCGTGACAGTGCTGCCGTCGATCATCGCGTCCCGTTGCCGTTGTTCATCGAGGCTAGGCGCGAGCTGTCCTCACGCTCCGGATCGCGCATAGGTGCCGGCGCGCTCGGTCGGTCGCGCTCCCAGAGCGATTGGAGCTCGACCTCGACGTCCTCGCCGCTCTCGACTGGATCCGAGTCGGCGTGTTCGCTCATGAGCACGTATCCGGTCGCGGTCTCACCGGCGCCGGGGAGGTAGCGACCCTCGAGACGCCGCCACCGGACCGCGCCGATAACCAGGCCGCAGAGGTCGAACTCCGTCTGGCTGGCGACGAACACCGGGATCACCGGCAGCGCAGCGATGTATGCGCCGCTCATCGCCGCCCACATGCCGTGGAGCGGCGAGACGAACTTCGCCCACGCGACGCCGAGCATGATCCCGACGAACGCCGCCGCGATCTGGCCGACGCTGAAATCCCAGAACCGGAGCTTCGACTCCAGATGAGCGGGAGCGGCACGCAACCCTCAGCCCTCCTCTCCGTCCGCCAGCGCGCCCCTCGACCCGGGATCGCGCGGCGGCGCGGCGGGCCTGCTGGACCGCTCGCCCTCCGCTGGCTCCGACGGGTCGACCGGTGACGAGCGAGGCTCGCTCGGTTGTGTGCTGGGAGGATCGGCCACGGCGCCCCTGGAGCGCTCGCCCGAGCCGCCGTCGCCCGGCACTCCGGTGGTGGGGGGCGGATTGGCCTGGTCGCGGATCGCTGGCGTGTCGCTCAGGGCCTCGGCGCGGACATCAGGGCTGACGGCGGCGAGCGTCCGCAGCGCCTCGCGCTCCGGCGGGGACCAGTCGCCCATCGCCTGGTAGGCGAGATGCTCCCGGGCACCCGCCCCGTGGTCGGACACGAGCTGCCCCACACCGCGCTGGGTGTCGGCGGGCAGCGCTGCCAGCGCGGCCCTGGCCTGCTCGGCCGACACCGGGCTGGACCGCGCGCGGTACTCCGCCTCGAACTTCTCATTGGCGAAGTCCTGCTCGCGGCCGGCGAAGCTCGGGGTCTGCAGCCCGTTCTGCAGAGGCTGTCCGGCGGCGTTGGCCTGCGCGCTCGGCGGCGGCGTGTAGGCGCGGCCACCGCCGGCGGCGCTGCTGGAGGCCGCGGACGATCCGCCGGTCACGGTTGCGCTCGCAGCTCCGGTGCTCGCGGTCGCCCCGAGCGTCCCGCCGGTGGCGGCCGCGCCCGCCAGCGTCGCGGCCTGGCGGAGCCTTCCGGCCGTGCGGCTCTCCGTCTGCGCAGGCTGGTCGCCGGCCTGGGTCGATTGGCCGCCCGCCCAGCCCGGGAGATGCCCCCGAACGGTGTCGCGGACCTGGGAGCCGGCGGCGTAGCTGACCGCGCGGGAGGCAAACCCACCGCCGAGCGGCGCGGCGCCCAGCATCGCCACGCGCGCGAGGTGCACCGGCAGCTTCAGCGTCACCCACAGCAAAACGATCGCGACCAGCGGCTGCAGAAGCGTGTTCATTACCGCGCCGGCGTTGAAGCTGATCGCGTTCAAGCTCACCGCCGCCGCGCCCGCGAAGCACAGCGCCCACACGACCGGCACGAGCAGGCAGACGGCGAACGCCCGCATTGCCATGCGAGCGATCCACGGCACCACCGGCCACACCACCACCGTTAGCGGCATCCCGACGAACACCAGGATCGTGGAGATGCTCACCACGATCTTCAGCAACAGCAGGCCGAGAAACAGCAGGCTCGCCGCGACGGCGATCGCGATGTCCAGGAACAGGCCGACCGATGTGAGGTTGAGCCCGATGCCCGCGCCGAGCCCGGCCGCAAGCAGATGCGACACGCTATGAACGACGGCTTCGGACCCCAGTAGCGAACTGGTGAACAGGTTCGTCAGGCTCACCGCCGTGTCGAACAGCCACGGCCAGACCGCGAGGAACAGGGCCGCCGCGACCGTCCGCGTCAGCCCCTCCAGCGCGGCGAACCCCGAGTCGCCACCGCCGGCGAAGCCGGCCGCCCAATAGCGGATCGTGGAGATCGTCGCGACCGCCCCGAGCAGTCCGCCGCCCATCGCCTCCACCGTCTGCTCCAGCTGCGCCACGTTCCCTTGCGTGAGGTTCGGAACCGCGACCAGCCACCCGATCAGTTGCGTCGTGATGAACTTGGCGATTGGCGCGAACAGCGCCTTGAGGATCGCGTCGAACCCGCCGACCGCCACCTTGGCGATCCCGCCCGTCACACCGCCCAGGAGTCCGCCAAGTCCGCTGATCGGGCTCAGACCGATCGGCCCGATCGCAACGGCTTGCGCCGGCGAGGGGGACGCGGCAGCCGTCAGCAGCACCACGACCATGACGAGCGCGCCGGCGGCCAGCAGCCTTCGGCGGGTTCGCGACGTAGTGGCGGGCGCGACGGGCCCGGTGGCTGCGCCCGTGGTGGAGCCATCCTCTCGCCTCAGGTCGGTCGGCCGCATCCGGGGACCGCTGGTGTCAATCGATCAATGCCGTGACGCTGCCCAACAGCAGCAGCACGCCGAGGCTGGTGCCGATGATCTGCATCCCGCGCCGACCGCCGAACAGCAACACCAGTCCACCGGCGATCAGCGCCAGCGGCGCCACCGCCGCGACCATCACCAACGCCGGGTTGACCAATGCCTTCGCGCCGTTGACGAACCCGCCGATGCCCTGAGCGTTGGTCGGGATCCCGGCCGCCCTGGCGACGATATCCACGCCAACGCGCGTGCCCGCGAGCACCACCGGCCCCACGAGTGCCGCGCCGGCAACGAGCCGCACACGACGGCCGATCCGATGTCTGAGCTGCACGCCATACCTCCTGCGCTTATCGAGTTGGAGCCCAACGGGCCCCGTCGCTCCTAGGTACCGACCTCCGGCAATCACGCCTCCCTCTCCAAGGAGACAACCGGCGGCGGCCGGAGCCCGGCCCACTTGGCGAGGCCAGGACCAGCACTCAAGCCGAGCTAGCGCCATCTCAATTTAGCGCTATAATGATTTGTCGTAACTCGGGTTGCCGCCCGGAACGTGCCTAACGGGAACCCGGACGTCCCGAACAGGAATCCACCTCGAGCGAAACCGCAGATTGACCGTGACATCCCGCACACGCCCACCCGCACGCCCCCGCGACCGGTCGGTGGCGACCGCGCATGGGGGCTCGCCTCAGAAGACCTGCATTCGATGCGAGGGGCGGGGCACGTGTCGCTCATGCGCGCAGCATCGAAAGCGAGCCTGGCGATTGGTCGAGCAGGGCGGGATGACCTACGCAGAGGCGGCCCGGCGACTGGGTGTGTCACCCGGGCGCGTGCGGCTGCTGGTCGCGCAGGAGCGCGACTACGAGGACCTAAAGCGATACAAGCTGGACCTGATCCCGACCGAGCGAGTGCGAATATTTCTCGAGCGAGAACTGGCGCGCACCCCGGGACTCACGCGTGCCGAGATTGCGCACTACCTCAACATGCAGCAGATCGACCTCGACCGCCAGCTCGGCTACGAGCCAGGCAAGCACGGACGCAAGCAGCGGCACATCGGCATTCCCTCCGCTTCCAGGCTCGTGATCGCCCTCGGACGCGCGCCAATCGATCTCGACGGCTGCTGAGCACCAGCGCCTCCTCACTGGCACCGCCCCAAAGACCTCGGGTTCGATGCGCGCACAGACCACACCGTTCGGCCAAGTGATTCGCGTCACTTGCGGGAACCTGCGTTTCTTATCGAACCCTTCGAGCTGGCGCACGTGTAGCGATCCTCGGTGAATGCCTGCCGATTCACTCCTGCGCCGCTCCAGAGTAAGCGTCCTAATCGTCGATGACGCCACCGCGTGTCGGAAGGCCGCGCGCGCGCTGCTCGAGCGGTGCGGCTATAGCGTCGTGGATGAAGCTGACTGCGCCGCGACCGCCCTCAACTATGTGAAATCCCTAGCTCCAGATGCGGTGCTGCTCGACATCCATCTTCCGGGTGGGGTCGATCTCACCGCTCACATTCGCGATGTCCGTCCACAGATAGCGGTCCTGCTGACCTCGAGCGACATCGATGATCAGTTCTACGGGCTGGCGGAGGCGCACGGCGCTCGCGGGTACGTGCCGAAGGACAGGCTTTCGCACGGCGACTTCGCCACCTTCTGGCCGGACGCGACCGGGACATGACGCAGGCCGCGGCGTGTGATCGCCGCGACTGTCGTGCCTCTGAGGAGCACCAGCGCACCGACCTGAAGTAGTGGCATGACCTCGAGCTCGCGCTCGTCAGCCCGGCTGGTCGCATGTGCGCGACCGGGCCCCGCGTGTACCCCGGCGCCCCGCGTCGCCGGTGGCGGGCGACGAGGCGCCGGCGGGCGAGCACCGACGACAATCAGCCGCTCGAACGTGGGCGTCCGGCCTGTCCGTGAACGTCGCTGGAAATCGCTGCCCGAGGCTGCACGCTGACGCGCTCAGCTCACTCGGACGCCCTTTGGGAGTCCGACAGCTGCGCCCCGAGATCGCGGATTCGCTGCACCGCATGGTCGAGGCGCTCGTCGTGTAGCGACCCTTCGTCGACCAACGTGTAGGTCGTGCGTCCGAGCTCGGTGTAGGCCTGCATGAGGTCGTGCCTCACCTGTGCCTCATGGACGGTGTCGCGAGCGCGCGCCGTCGCCTCTCCGGCCCCGACCTTGACCTCCTCGGCACCGGCCTTCAGCTTGTCCATGAACCCCATCGCTGTCCCTCCTTCACCAGGACCTGTGTCCGCGAAAATCGTAGAGCACCGTCTCTAGCCGCGGCGATGGCGTGCTATGCGTCGAGCCGACCAGTGGCATAGAGCCGAGGTGGGGAGGGTCGCGGACGCGCGACGATGAGCGCGCGGACCGCAAACGCATGGTCGACTCTTACGGACTGGCCCACCGGAGTCCGGGCGTCGCGTGCGGGATCCTGACACAGCTCTCGCGTTGCCTCGTGCCGCGGTCGGCGAATCGCTCCGCGGCAGGAGGCACATCGGCCGCCGCTACGGCTAGGCGCGGGAGCCCATGATTGGCGGCGGCGTCCACGTCGCGGAGGGATCCATGCATGGCAGGAGGTCACGCGAGCAGATCGAAATGCACGGGACGCGGGCCAGCTAGAGGAGTAGTGGGGTATGCAGCAGACAACCTCATCGCAGTCGCGGAAGAACGTGCGGCGCACCGTGCTCGTGTGGGGTATTCCGGTCCTGCTCGTCATCCTGCTGGTCTTCGCCGACTCAGCTCCTTGGTGGCTCGCGATCATCGCAATCCTGTGGTTGCTTGTGATATGGGGCGTGAGCAGCAGTGAGCGCAAGAAGGCTGCTCGACATCGTGCGGCGTCGAGGGCCCGCAGCCGATCGAGACATACCGGCGTGCCGCGCGTGCCCCAACGCTGGGACCCTGACCCGCGCGGTCGGAAAGTTCGCTGAATTCCCGGAATCGCATCGGGTCCTGGAAGGGGGAGTGTGAGACCGTCCGGCTGTGATTGGGCTGGTCACATGTAGCCCGGCGGGGAGCAGGCGGTGGTCACGCCGGCGACCGGCTACGAGTGTTGTCCATCGCTGGTACTGGCGACGGGCAAGCGCAGGTCAGAGTGGCATGCTCGGAGTCGGGATCTCACGGGCCAGATGACTCAGACCGCGTGCTCGGCCTGGATGGGACGACGTGCGAGCGAGGGCGCCGCTCAGCCGATTGGCATCGTCTCGATCGCGACAGCTGCGGGCACGAGCATCGCCTCGTCCTCGCCAGCGCTCACCTCTACACCGTATGCATCGTGTGCGTGAAACCACCTCTTCGAGACTGATGCGACGACGTCGCCCGCACGGCGGATCTCGTAGTCATAGCGCCCGACATGACCGTGCACCTCGAGACTCCCGCCATCGGTAGCCTCGATGACGTAGTGATGCCGCAAGCCGGCGCGGGCTCAGCGCACCGTGGCGAGTCTTGTGCCTAGGCGGATGATGTCGGTCGCGTCCTCCTCTCCGAGGTCCGGGTGCTGCAGCTGTGCGACCTCGACGCCGTGGAGGTCCCGGAGGATGAACGCGTTTAGTTTCGCCATGGCCATCTCGTCGACCTGGAAGACGTGTTCGCCCTGCTCGTCGGCAATCCACGGATCGGCCGCGATCAGAGCAAGGCGCTCGGGCACCCGAAAGCGCCGATCCCGGGAAACGGCACCTGCCTCACGGTCCGACATTGAATCGATTATCACGCCCGTGGCGGTCAGAACCGCGTCGACCGTCCGCGCTATAGATCACGGTGATATATACGCCTCAGCCGCGAGCGAGAATTCGAGCTCGTCGCGCTCCGTGCGTGCTCATCGTGGGTCCGGGGACGACCGAGTCGCGCCACAGAGCGCCGCCTGACGCTCGCCTCGCATCCGAGCGCTCATGTATGACGCGCGGGCCGGTCGACAGAGGGTCGTTTGTCGCGGTGCGCGCGGCGTCGGGTGGCGGTCGCGCGCCGGTGCCGACGGCGCTCTCGGCGCTGATTCGCATGGGTGGCGGGGGTTGGCGCAGGTACGCCGACGGTCACGATCCACCGCCTGGAGTGCGCGGGCGCGAACGGAAAATCCGCCTCGGCAAGGCTCGAGACCTGCAGCCAGAACCGCACGACGCCCTGGTAGCGCGCGAATCTGTACGTCGTCGTGAACGTCCCGTCTGGGGAGATGTTCGGGATTCCCTGGATCTTGCTCAGGCCGGGGATGCCCACAATCCCGAGGTCAAGCCGCAGTAGTTTGCTGCTCGCCGGGATGTATCCGCCGAGCACCCGCCCGGTGATCGTCACCCTGCTGCCCCACGGCGTCCGATCAGGCGTAACGCTCGTCAGCACGATCTTGGCGGGCGTGATCACCGTCGCGGATCCGGTAGCGGGCAAGATCGTCGGCGAGCCCGGGTAGGAGGCCTCGATGATTCGCGAGGTGCCGGGCGGCAGCGTCGCCGTCCACGTCCCGTCTTGGGCTGTGGTCACCGCCGCGGCCTGTGTGAACGCATTCGAGCCATTGTCGGGGGCGGTCAGGATCGCGACCGGCTGGCCAGCGAGGGGGAGGCTGGCGCTGCTCACGAGCAGCCCATGCAGTCTCACCGGGCGGCCGAAGGCCACCGTGGCACGGCTCGCGAGCCTCGCCGAGGGCGTATCGCAGCTCTGGCGGGGCGGTTTCTGCTGGCGTCCGGTTGCCCTCGCGATCGTCGATTGCTGCTGCGGCTCAGAAAGTGAGACCGCGGCGCTTCCGACAGCGCTGCCGGCGAAGATTCCTCCAACGGCGAGCGTCGCCGGGACGAGCGGGGCGCGAGGCCGAAGGACTCCGTCGTCCGATGCGAGTCTGAGACCAGCCTCCCCAGCCTGCCGAACGTCGCTCACGTGATGGCGCCGGATTCGTGCGGGTGATCTCGCGGCGTCGCGCTGCGCTCCTGGGCCTGCGCATCGAGTACCGGGGGTTTGCTCGAGGCTTACCTCCGAGACAGCCTGGGTCCGCAGGGGCAGCATCACGGCCCGGGTGGTTGAGGCGCAGTTGCCGACGTTGTCGCAGGACGTGACCTTGAACGAGTACGGACCGTGCAGACCCGCGTCGTTGAAGCGCGCCACCAGCTGGCTGCCCGTGAACGTCGTCGGCAGACTCGTCCAGCTGCCAGTCCCACCCGGAGCCATCTCGACTGATCCTCCAGCCACCCCCGACTCGCCGTCACTCGTCTCAGCCACGAGCGCAGTCGGGTCGTTCGGATTCACGGGCTCGAGGCCCAGCGCCGGTGGAGCTTCGTCGATATGAACCGTCAAGGAGCTAGTGCCAGAGTTGTGGTTGCCCTGCGGGTCGACAGCGTTGTTCCACGCCGTGCAGGACACCGTCTTGACGCCGTCGCCGTTGACGGTCAGCCCACCGGCCGGATAGCTCTCCGCGGCGGCACCGTCGACGCCGCAGTTCATCCCGCCAAGACCCGAGGGACCCGTAGCAGGCGTAGCGTTGACCGTGACCGCGTGGTTGACCCAGACGGTCGGGTTGGCGTCGTCAGGTGTGCTGAGCGAAACGCTCACAGGGTCGTTGTCGACATTCAAAGTCTCGGAGAGCGGCGCACTTGGCAGCGCAGCGGCGTTCGTCGCCTGCAAAGTCACGGGTATCTGCCCCGACCCGCTTATGTACTCACGCGTGTCCACCGCCCCTGTCCAGCTTCCAGGCTGTTGGCACTCCTCCCAGCTGTAATCGTTCGGTGCCGTCAATGACGGATCGGTTATCGGCGGGCCCGTACCGATCTGAACGCTCAAGCTACACAGCCCCGTCGAATCGCCTGCGGACACAGGAAGAGGCCACGCGTCACCTAGCGCGTTCCAGATCCACCGGCCTGGTCCCGTCTGGCTCCAGAGACTGCTCGGGTCGGCAACCGGGGTGATGCTGGGGCCCTGCGCCTCGGTCGAGTACACCGTGATTTGGTTAAGCTGGACCTTGCCGGGCCACGTGCAGACTGATTGGACACAGCGCAGTTCGATCCCCCAATAGGAGGTGTCCAGCGGACCAGTGGCAGCCGCGTCGATAGCAGTCCCGGGCGACATCACCTGTGCGGTGCCACCGCTCCAGTAGGTCAGCCCGATCCAGCCGTGCCCGTCGGCGATGTTCTGTAACTGTCCGATGTCATAGTCCACTTTGCTGATCGTGATTCCCGGCGGAGCGGTGATTCGGTAGCCAATCCTCGCTCCTTCCTGCACGCCGCTGGTGAACCACGCCACAAGGGCGCTGCCCGCCGTCCCAACACCACTCGACTCTGAGACCGGGGTCGGCGGCGAGGTGTTCGTTTGATTGAACGCCAGCGTGAACGCACCAGCCCCGCAAGGCGGCGCTGGGCTCGACCATGCCGCAAGGCCGGTTCCGGCTGTGTACGGAGTCAGGAGGCCGCAGCCGCTTGACGGAGTGATCTGAAGCGGTGTCAACGGATTGCCCGCGGCTTCAGCCATCGGGAAAGCCAGCGGGGCCGCAACCGCAGCGAATATCAACACCATCGCTTGCGTTGCGGCCCGTCTCATGACTCGCGGGCGCATCGTCTAGCTCCTCTCGGCGTCGCTATTCGCACGAGTCGGTCAAGTTGAACGGCTCGTCCCGGGGCTGGAATGCTCCCGCTACCACCACGCCGGCATGGATCGTGAACGCCTCGAACCCCGTGCCAGCGGTCTCTGTCCACGCCACCGGAAAAGTGCTGGGTGCTGAACTGTAGGGCGGCTCACTGTCGTTGATGCTGACGACCGGAGCGTTGTTGAGCGCATGGCGGCAGCTGGCGGCGGTAACGGTGATGTTGTAAACGCCGATGGCTGGGTGCGCAATTCTGACTCCTGCACCGCTCGCGACCGCTCCGTCGGGTTCGACTGCTGCCCAGGCGCTCACGGCTGGCCGGTCGAGCGCCGAGCTGAGCCCGATTCTGTTCTGACCATGCCCGCAGCGTGGGTGCTTGGCGAGGTGCATGACGCCAGTGCCGTTGTCGACGCAGACGGCGATCGTGCCGTTGCTCGTGGTCGCCGCGAGCGCGTAGCTGCCACCACTGCCGACCGCAACGACCAATGCAAGGTAGGCCACGGCGTTTGAGCGGAGGTGACGCCCGGCGCCATGCAGGTGGCGCAGCGCGGTCGCCCGGCCGGTTGCCTTCGTGTCGGGGGTCTTCACGTGTTCCTACCTTCCTGTGGACATTGGACGTGCGCGGGCTACTGGCAGCTGCAGGTGCCGGCTCCTGTGACGAGTGACCGGAGGGTGGCTTTGGATGGGCTGGCGGGGTTCGAACCCGAGTTCGACCCGGACGAGCTGTGCGGCTCGGTCGCTGGGGATCCTTCGCCTGATCCTGACGAGGTCGAGGGTGGGCTTGAACTCGTCGCGCTGGCCTGCTGTGTGGTATCGACCGCTTCGGATGTGCCTCTCGATGACGATGTGCTCATGCTCCGACGTGGCGATCCCGACGGCGAGTGGGTTGAGACGCGAAGAAGTGTCTGACCGGCATGCAGCCGCGCAGGCCTCGAAACGTGGGAACTCCGCGGTCGCGTCCGGCTGACTGCCAGACCTGCGGTGTGTTCCGCGCCCAGGAATCGGCTCATCGCCGCCGCGATGAGACCGTCGCTCGCAGCTGGTGTCCCCGAGGGAACCGCGCGGCCTGGATGCCCTCCAGGGTTCGTATCTGTTCCCGAGGCGAGCTGGAGCACGAGCACTCCGACGGCGGCGATGAGCGTGCACGCGATCACCCACGCGCGAGCCGGGTGCAGGCGGCGATGGTGCGGCTTCCGCCGCGCGCTGGGTCGGTGCAGCGAGTGAACCGACCGCGAGTCGTGCGCGTCGGGTTGCGAGCCTCTGCCGCCGGTCGTCGCTCCTGCGTGCTGCTCGGTCTCGAGGGCGCGCAGGATGTCATCGGCGGTGGGCGCGCCTCCAACCGGCTCGGGTGCTTGTCTTCTGTCGAGGTCCTGGTGGGTCTCCAGTTGGGAGAGCGGCGTGCCGTCGATGGTGAGGTTGTCGGCGAGGCTGAGCGCGAGCGCCGAGAGGTCCTCGTCCGGCACGTCGGATGTGGGCGGGGCGGGTGCGGCCCCGCCGGCTTGGCGTTGTTCGCGGCGGCGGCGAGCGTCCTCGAACGACCACGACCCGTCGGGGCTTTGGGCGACTGGTCTGTTCCTTCCTCCGCGGTTGTCTCCCACCACCGCCATCCCAACATGGAACTCTACCACCACGATTTAGCGCTAGACTGGTCTGGCGATGGCTGATCCGGAGGAGCAGCTGACATTGCCGCAGGTTGCGCGTCTGCTGGGCTTGAACCCCTCGACGATCAGGCTCTGGGTGACCGAGCAGCGGCTCCCCGCCGAGCGCGTTGGCCGCAGGTGGGTGGTGCGCCGGCGGGATTTGGAGCAGATGCTCGCCGACCAGCCGAGGATTGGGCATCCGAAGCGTCGGGGAGCGACGCCGTCGCCCGCGCGTGAGGAGATGCCGGCGGATTGGAGCGAGGTGCCAGAGGAGGCCGGGCTGTACCTCGCGCGGTCGACCGAACCGATCAAGGGGGCTCGGTGACCGAGCCGCTGATCTCTACGCAGACGGCCAACGAGCAGTTGCGCCGGGCGGATGAGCGGTGGGCCGCGGCGGTCCGCGGACTGCAGCCCTATGCCGAGCGGCTGCGTGAGCTGGCGGACGCGGCCGAGCACGAGAGCCGCGCGCTGCTGCTGTCCGATCTCGCAAACGTGAAGTGGAACCCTCGGCCGGGGGCGAGGAACATCCGCCTGGCCTACGAGGTCGAGGAGGAAAGCCGCCGGCCGGGCCCGCGCGAGCTGTGGGCGAAGTTTGACCGCGCGGTCAAGCAGCTCGGGATCGCGCTGGAGGGCGAGAGCATCCGCGCGATCGCGGACGCGTTCTCGGAGCTGTCGGCGCACACCCGGCAGATCGCCGACGCCATCGCCGTGCCGGCTGCAGGTGAGCGGAACGCGGCCGCGAAGAAGCGCGCGGGCTGACATCCGTACCCCCCGGCTCGCGGTCAAAGCGGGTTGGCAGACACGCCTGTGCTCGCGGCGCTGGGTGTCGTTAGCGGAGTGACGTCGGCGAGGCATTCGTTGCGACCGGTCGCGGTTGGCGGGGTTCAGCGGAGATCGGGGACGACGTCGGGCACGCGCGCGGCCGGGCCTGGCTTCGGCTGCGAGAGTTCTCGGAGCCGCTGGAGGTCCACGGCGCCGAGGCCGTGCTCGCGACCGTAGTGCTCGATCCAGCGGATCAGCCAGTCCAACCCCATCACCCAGGCACCGGGCTCTCCGGGCCGGCACCACCAGCGCGGCTCGATGCCGGAGGGGGCGAGGGCGCGGCAGATGCCCACGCGTAGGGGGCCCGTGTACCCGGGGAGCGCCGACTCGACGTGCGTGGCCACGTGGGCGGGGATCGGCAGCTCGTCCCAGGTCGGCGGTCCGCTCAGCGCCCAGACGGTGAAGACGCCCGTCCCACCGAGGAGCAGGAATGGGATCCGGTGGCCGCCGATCAGCGCGTAGCGCTCGACCAGCCATCGGTCGGATGGCAGCGCGGCGAGCGTGTGCGCCACCCGCGCTTCGGCAAGCGCGAGCGCGTGGCTGGCGTCGAGATGCTCGGCGAGCGGCTCGAGCGTCTCGGGCGAGCACCGAGGACCCTCGATCACCGGCGAGCCCGGGCTGCCGGAGGCCGCGCTCGGCTCGGCCGCGCCCGCCGAGAGACCGATGCGGGGCGCTTCGGTCTCCGTCCGGTTCCAGCGCGGCCCGACTACCGCAGCGATGCCGCCGACCCGGTCGACGGCGGCAGGAACCGCCGTGGGGGCGGCCCGCGCGGGTCTCAGAACGCGTCTGACCGGTGTGCCCCGTCGGCCCGCGGTACCTCGTCGTGCGCTGCGGCGGGGTGCGAGCTTGGCGGTCCACGCGAGCAGGGCGGTCACGCTCCCGAGCGCCCAGATCAGGACGCCAGCTCCGAGGATCACGTCGAGCGTGGAGTGTGCGCCGGTGCCGGTGGCGACGATCGGCATCTCAGAACCAGGCCCGGCGGTGCGCGCGCTTGCCGGCGCGTAGCGACGCCCTGCGGGCCGACTTGGCGCGGCGCCGCGTCGGAGTCAGTATGCGCTGGGTGACGCACGTGGTCGCGATCCACCCGTCCGCTTGTGGGGCGAGCGGCAGCACGATCGCGTCGCCGAGCAGCAGGTAGTAGCGGGCTGGCCTTGCCGCGTTGACCCAGCGGGGAGCCTCGGCGCAGATCTGGCCCAGCGACCGCAGCCGGTCGAGCTCGCCACGGACGGCGCCTTCCTCGAGCCCGGGCTTGACCCTATGCTGGTATTGCTCGACCGCGTGGTGGCTCAGCACGATCGTGTCCGGGGCTGGGGCGGTAGGGCTCATCGCGGACACCGTAGCTCCCAACACAGCCGCCGTACGCGTCTGACCGGTTGACGCGGACGGTATTTCCGTGCTCCGGCGTTGGGCGAGCTGGCCGTGTGGGCAAACGATCGCTTGTGCGAACGCGAGGCTGCTCTCTGGGGCCGTGTGGCTGATGGTGGGTTGCGCGTCACAGTGAGCATGGCCTGGGGTTGGTCAGTGTGCGATCTGGATCGCCCGCCAGTCGGCGGTGAGTAGCGCGGCGAGTTCGCGCACGGGGGTATGCCATCCGGCCGGCGCTCGGTTCCACGAGAAGCGGCTGTCGTGCAGCTGCCGGGCGCCACGCTCGTCACGCGGGATGACCGTGACGCCGCGCGCACCATCGGTGGCGCGCTCGAGCGCGGCCAGGTCGAGGCGGGAGGAGCGCCGGAGGTTGTTGACCACCAGCACGAGCCGGCGGGGGATCCGATCCAGCCAGTCTGCGGCCTCGGCGACGATGCTGGCGGTGTCGGGCTCGTCGTCGCAAACGAGCACCAGCTGGTCGGCGCAGGCGAGCGCCGCCCGGGCGGGTGGATCGTCCAGGCCGGTGCCACAGTCGAGCACGAGTGTTCCGACGAGCCGGCGTAGCCGCTCGAACAGGGTGCGGTAGGCGGCTTCGTCGAGTCTTGCCGCCCGTTCGGGGTCGGTCGGGGCGGGCGCCACCATCAATCCGTCCGGGCCGCGGCCCAGCCGCGCATCGAGCTCCGTAGGTGCGAGAGGGCTGTCCGTCAGGGGTCCGGCGAGCAGGTCGTCGATGAAGGTCCCGTGCTCGGGCACGAGCCGGCGGCCCAGTGACCCCCAGTCCGGGTTGGTCTCGACAGCCACGACCCGGTCACGGCGCAGGAACGCCAGCAGCGAACCGAGCAGCGCGCTGGTCGTGGTCTTGCCAACCCCGCCCTTGGGCGAGACGACGGCAATCGTTACGCAACGCCATAGACGAGGTGCCACGATCATCTGATCCAGCCGGTGCCGGTAGTCGGCTTGCGTCCAGGCAGCCCGCATCCGCGACATTGGCGAGATCCGGGCCGGCCGAGTGAACGTGGCCGGGCCGGCACGCCCCGGCCCACACGGCACGGGCGGTTGATCCCGTGATGCGGCGTGTGCGAGGGCACGAAGCGCGAGCGCGCAGCGCTCCGGTCGCGAGAGCCTGACCGGTAGGGCGCGGGCGGTCCGGTCGCTGAGAGGGCGCTCACGGACACGGTGCGGTGCGACGAACGCGGGGTTCGGCTGGGCGGGGAATGCCCTCGCTGAATCGCCGGCGGACGGCGCCGCACCGGTGGCCTCGTGCAGGATCAGCCGGGCGCCGTCGTCCACCCCGAGCTCTGCGAAGGTGCTCTGCTTCGGGTAGGGCTCGCCACCGGCGGGGCTCAGCGCCCAGACGTCGGCGTCTGGCCGCCCGATGACCTCGAGGAACTCGCGCATCAGCTCGCCGAGCGGGACGTCGGCGGGAACCCTGAGCACGACGCTCCCGTCGGGGTGGCGGACGGTGATCGTGATCGTGTTCGCGTTTGCCGCGATCGGAGAGTTCATGGCTGCGATCTCTCGTGATCCCGGTTTCGCCACGGCTCAACGGCGCCCGGGGCGGTGCGGGACGGGGGTTGGCTTGTCCTGGGTCGCGCGGCGGCGAGGTCGGGACGCCGTAATCGTCGCCCTCGGCTGTCCGGCGGCCAGCTCGGCCTGACCCAGCTTGATCGACAGCGCGTCGAATCGCGCCTGGTCGATTCTCAGCGCGACGGTGACGCGAGCTAGACGCTCCTCTACCGCCACGTGTCCTACGGACGCCTCGCGCACCGCGAGCACTAGCCATGTGAGCGCGACCAGCAGTACGCCTAGCGTGGCGGCCGCGGCCAGCCCGCCGTAACGTCTCGACGCAAGACGGTGGAGCAATCGGCCAGCCTCCAGATCGGCCTGTCGAAGCCTGTGCCCGGCGAATGCGCGGGCCTGACCGAAGGCGATTTTCCGGCGGGTGAACCAGGCGGCATCACGGCGCGCTGCGCGCCTCGACATTGAGGATGCGTCCACCGGCATGACCAGACCACGTCCTCGACGGGGCAAGCGAACGGTGCTGGAGTCGATCGCAGACGACGATCCCGTCGGCGCCGAGGTGAGCGCGTTGTACTCGGGGTCGGCCTCGACGAACAGATTTTGCCGGTTGCGGTCATCGGGATATGGGCCCAGTTCGGGTGGTGCGGACATGTCGGTTCTCCTCACGCGGTGCGGCTCATTGGGTAGGTACCGGGAGCGGCGGCCCGCACCTCGTCCCGGACGAAGTCACCTCGATTCGACAACCCTCTCCGGAGCCGGGTGCGCCGGCCGCCGGGCGCTGCGCGTGCCAGCAACTCCACGCGCCTCGCGTTGCACGGCGTGGCCGCATGGACAGAGAGCTTTCGAAAAATCCCTATTGCCGTGCGGATCGTGTCGACGCATGTCCGCCCACACGCGTCGAAGCACTACCACCGCCTCACCTCACGAACGGGCGCTGCTCCGCGCAGCGCAGAACGACGAACGCCGAGCCCTGGAGGAGCTCTTGCGCCGCTACGAGCCGCTGATCGGCGCGATCGTGGCGCAGCTTCACCTGCCCTGCGGCTGCGACCGCAGCGACATCGCCCAGGAGGCGCGGCTCGGACTGCTCGGCGCGATCCACGCCTGGCAACCAGCGCGTGGTCCCTTCGCAGCCTTCGGCGCGCGATGCGCCCGCGGCCAGGCACTGAAGGCGCTCGACACGGCCGGCGCCCGCAAACACCAGCTCCTCAGCCGCGCACGGCCGCTCGATTCCTACCCGCCCCGGTCGCGCCGCCGACCCAGTGCACATGAGCAGACTGTTTATTTGATGACCTCACGCGAATCTGGCGAGAGCGCCCTCGGAATCACGCTGGGCGAGCAACTCACCTGCGGCGGCGGGGATGCCGACCCCGAGCGCGTACTGCTGGCACGAGAGGATCTGCAAGTGGTGCTCGCCGCCCTCCCCTCGCTGACTGAGAAGGAGCGGACGGCGCTCGCCGGCGTTCTCAACGACAAATCACATCAGCAGCTGGCCGACGAGCAGGGCTCGACCCGGAAGGCGGTCAGCACCGCGCTGCGCCGAGCGCGCAACAAGCTCGCAGTCCCAGACACCCTCGCCGCATAGCCATCCGTCGACGCGCCCGCGTCCATCAGCAACACAAACGCAGAGCGCGCTCATGGCCCAACTGGCCTTTGCCAGCGCCGCGGGGTGCCATCGATCGGCCAAGTGCTCAGCTCTAATGAGCACGCGCGCGACGAATCGACGGCGTCACGGTGGCCGTCTGGATCCAGCGTTACCGGTCGGCGCGCGAGTCTCGTGTTGTCTGGCTGATTACCGACAGTCGGGATTACGAGCGCGGCGTTTCGCCGTACGAGGAAGCGCGGCGCTGCGAGCCGGCGCTCGTGTCTCAGTAGCCGCCAGTTGTCCACAGCGCACAATTCGGCGATGGCCGACGATCACGATCACGAACGCGTGCACCCGAAGGACATCCGCGGCCTGGAGCGTGTCGCGAGGACGCCCGGGCGGGCGCTCGAGAAGCCCTTTATCGCTACCACCATAGGCGTCCGCCCCGCGGGTGGGCGGCGACAAGCGCGATGAAGCGTCAGCGCGACTAATCCACCCTGACGGAAACGCGGTTGTTGAGCAGTTGCGCACCAGCCGGCCGCCGAGAAGCGAGCGTCGTGCAGCGAGCGCACGGGTGCAGTCGGCGCCAAATTGGTAGCGGGGGGCGTCGTCGGTCGCGTCGCTCGCTGACACCTTCGCTGTTCGGCGGAGCAACGCACCGTTTCGATGTGCAAGCCGGCCGGCGGCTGACCCAGGTCGTGAGCGGATTATTGTCCTGCAACGTCATGGCGCGGTGCTCTGATCCGGCCGTCAACCGCATCGAGGTGAAGTCGCTATTGGCATGAGGTTGCCACCGGTCCCCACTGCCTCAAATGGGGAAGTGGCCGGGCCCAGCCCCGAGCGGCGATGGGTCGGCGGCGCATGTGGCCCAGTATTCGGCCGACCCCCCACACGACCCTCGTTCCTGCCTTGGCGACCGCCTCATGTGGTCCGGTTGGCCCTTAGCAGCGGACGGCTCGTAGGTTCGAGCCATGCCAAACTCACGCATCACTGCGCAAACGTGAGTCGTCAAACGCCGACCCCCGCCAGTTAGCGTCATGTATCCGCGTCCCTGGGTACTCGATCGCCTCGCGGCCTAGATGACTAATTCCGCGGTTTGGTCAGCGGGAGAGGTCGGCGAGAGCTCGTGTGGGACGGTTGAGTTGGTGGTTGAGCCAGACGCAGACGGCGAGCGCGAGCAGTTTGCAGGCGATCCTGGCGCGGATGCCGTGCAGGGTGCGGGTGCTGTGGCGCTCGAGCCCGAGCCGGTCTTTCAGCGTCCAGAAGATCGACTCGATGTATTGACGGATCGGCGCCAGGTGCGGGCCGCGGCCGGGTTCGTCTCGGCGGCGGGGACGGAGCAGCAGCGCGCCGTGTCGTTCGTGGATGGTGGCGGCGAGCTCGCGGCTGACGTAGCCCTTGTCGGCGATGATCACCTCGCCGCCGTGCAGCCCGATCGGCAACAGGCGCAGCGCGACTTCGCGTTCTTTCTGGTCCGCGGGCGCGAGGATCGCCGCGCGTGGGGTGCCGTCCGGGGTGGCCAAGAGATGCAGACGCATGCCCCAGAACCAGCGCGAGTGGCTGCGCGAATAGCCGTAGCCGCAGGCGTCAGCGAGCTGAGACCGGCGGGTCGTCTCGACCGAGCGGCCGCACTCCACCGGCGTGGAGTCCAGCAACACCACGTTGTCACGGAAGCCGGGGCTCTCGGCCGCGAATACGCCGATCAGCCACTCGATCGTGTCCGACAGTCGTTGCCGGCGCTTCCAGTAGCCCGACTGCTTGGGCAGCTTGGGGAACAAGTGACCGAGCAGCCGGCGTGCGAGCGCGAGGAATTCCGCGTCGTGGTCGATCCCCAGCACCTCCTGAGCAACCGCGAGCGTGACGACCTCAGCATCCGTCACGCTACGTCGTGCGTTCCTGACCGATTCGGGCAGGAGATCGTCAGCGGTGCAGAACACCGCTATGAGCAGCAGGTCGAGGTCGGCGAGCATCGTGGCCCTCCTGGGTCGACGGCGTTATTGAGCACCGCCGACTTCGACCCTGCCGCTCAGAAATCCTCGAAAACCACCCCTTCCACGGCAATCACCGTGGAATCAATCATCTAGCCGACGAGCACGCTCTGGGCAGGCGGTTTCATGAACAGCGGCTGGTGCGCTGACCAGGGGGTGATGAGGCCGAGGCGCGGCCGAGCTTGGTCGCGACGATGATCTTGCCTGTCACCTCGCGGGCGGAGATCGCTCGCATGGCCTCGGCGGCCCGCTCGAGCGGGTAGGTGGCCGAGATCTCGGGGCGGATCTTCCCGGCCGCGAACAGTTCCCCGAGCGCGTCGGCGGTGCGCACGCCGTCCTCCGGCTGGCGGTTGAGGAACTCGCCCGCGAAGACGCCCACGATCTCGCAGCCCTTGAGCAGCGTCAGGTTCAGCGGGATACGAGGGATCTCTCCCGCCGCGAACCCGACGACGAGGAAACGGCCGCGCCACGCGAGGGACCGCAGCGCCGGCTCGGACAGGGCGCCGCCGACCGGGTCGTAGATCACGTCCGGGCCGTTGCCGCCAGTGAGCTCCCTGAGCCGGCCGCGGAGGTCGTCCGTGGCGTAGTTGATCGTCTCCGCCGCGCCGTACCCGCGGCATAGGTCGAGCTTGGCGTCCGTGGAGGCCGCCGCGATCACCCGGGCGCCGAGGGCCACGCCGAGCTGCACGGCAGCGAGGCCGACACCGCCCGCAGCGCCGAGCACCAGCAGCGTCTCGCCTTTCTGCAGGCGCCCGCGATCCGCGAGTGCGTGGTACGAGGTGAAGAACGCCGTCACGAACGCCGATGCCGACAGGAGGTCCATGCCGTCGGGAACGGGCAACAAGCCGGCGGCGGGTGTGACGAGCGCCTCGGCGTACCCGCCGTAGATGCTCATGCACATGACGCGGTCGCCGACCGCCACGCGCTCCACACCCGGGCCAACCGCGGCCACTGTGCCCGCCACCTCAGCGCCGGGGGAGAACGGCAGGGGCGGCTTGAACTGGTATCTGCCGGCGACGATAAGCGTGTCGCCGAAGTTCACTCCGCAGCCGTGGACGTCCACTAGGACCTCCCCCTTCCCCGGGGCTGGAGTCGGGACCTCGGTGACCTCGAGCGCTTCAGGCGGCCCGAGCTCGCGGCAGATGACGGCTCTCATGCGGGCTCGATCCTTTCGTCCCGCGTGCGCAGGCCCGGTGCGGGATGTATCGGTGGTGCCTGCTCCATGCCGGCCTGACGGAGCTCGCGGGCGATGGTTTCGCGCAGGCTGACCTTCTTGATCTTCGTGCCCGACATCGGCCACTCGTGGACGAACCGCACGTAGCGCGGAACCTTGAATGTGGCGATCTGGCCGATGCAGAAGTCGATGAGCTCGCGCTCTGTGGTGCGAGCGCCCGGCTTGAGCTCGACGAAGGCGGCCGGCACCTCGGTGTAGCGGGCGTCGGGAGCTGCAACGACCTGGGCGATGTGGACCGCGGGGTGTTGCACGAGGAAGCCCTCGATCTCCGCGGCGGCGACGTTCTCGCCGCCGACCTTCAGCATGTCCTTCAGGCGGCTGAGAAAGACGAGATTCCCGTCAGGCTCCTGGCGCAGCAGGTCGCCGGAATGAAACCAGCCGTCGGCGTCGATAGCCGCCGTGGTGGCGTCGGGATCACCGAAGTACTCGAGCAGTCGGAACGGCCCACGGAACAGCAGCTCACCGGGTGTGCCGTCGGGTGCGTCGTCGCCCGTTTCGGGATTAACGATGCGGACCTCCATACCGCGCAGCGGCCGTCCGCAGGTGTGCGCGCGGATCTCCGGCGGGTCGGTCGCCTCGCCGATTGCGAGCCAACCCGAGGCTTCCGTCGAGCCGGTGTTCGAGACCTGCGGCGCATGTGTCAGCCTGTCTTGCATCAGCTGCAGGCGTTCCGGGATCCCCACATTGAGGACCAGCCGCACGGCGCTCAGATCGGCGGTTTCGAAGTCCGGGTGCGTCAGGACCGCCAGCCAAATCGTCTCGAACCCCGGGAAGAGCACCGTACAGCGCTCGGACTCGATCTGGGCGAGCGCCGACGCCGCCTCGAAGCGGCCGGGGTGGTGGAAGGACGCGCCGCACCCCAACGGCGCGAGCATCGTCCAGCCAGCGGTGTGAAACAACGTCAGCGGTGTCCAGAACCGATCCTCGGAGGTCAGGTGTAGGCGCTCGGCGACCGCGGCGGCTTGCGCGATCAGTGCGCCGTGCGTGTGCACGCAGCCCTTTGGGTTCGCCGTCGTCCCCGACGTGTAGATGATGCGGGCTCGCGTGCTCTCGTCGACCCGCCGCTCCTCGTCACGAACCTCGCCAGCTGTGACGCGTTGCTCCCCGTGGAAGAAGTCGTCCTCGTCACCGAGCGTCACGACGCGGCAGTCGGCCGGTACCGACGTGTCGGCCAGGAGGTGCACGAACCAGGTCGACGACACGAGGATGGCGGGGCGGGCGTCGGCCAGGACGTGCCCGAGCTCCGCGGTCTTGTAGCGGGCGTTGAGCGGAACCACGATCGCTCCGAGCCGGGGGGCGGCCAGCAGCAGCGACACGTATGTGGTGGACCCTTCTCCGAGCAGCACGGCGACCCGGTCACCCGATCTGACGCCTGCGGCGCGCAGCCGGCGCGCCCACAGCAGAGAAGACTCGGCCAGCTGAGCGTACGTCAGACGGTGTTGAGGGAACGACGCCGCCAGCGCGTCCGGAGTCAAGGCGGCCCTGCCATCGACGATCCCGGTGACCGTGGCTGACATCTTCATCGGGCGTGTCACTGTTCAGAACGAGCGCGGGAGTCCGAGGCGCTCAGCGACGAGGTTGCGCGCCATCTCGTTGGTGACGGGGCTCATCCGGTACAGGCGCGCGTCGCGCCAGTAGCGCTGCATGTCCGTCTCGCCCGAATAGCCCATACCGCCCATGATCTGGATGCCGAGATCGGCAGCACGGACAGCGTGCTCGGTGGCGATCACCTTAGCCATCGTCAGCTCCAGGAAGATGTCCTGTCCGGTCGTGTCCAACCACGCGGCGTGGTGGGTGATCAGCTCGGTCTGCCGACGCGCCATCGCGATGTCGGCGACGTAGTGCTGGATCGCCTGGAACTCTCCGATGTGCGAACCGAACGCCTCACGCTCCCTCACGTACGCGAGCGCGGTCTCGAGGATGCCGTCGAGCATGCCGCAGCACAACCCGAGCAGAACGAGCCGCTCGTTGTTGAGGGTCGGCAGCAGCATGTACCAGGCGTTCCCCGGCTGCCCGAGCACGAGGTCGTCCGGGATGAACACACGGTCGAGCTCCATCTCGAAGGCGCCGAGGGCGCGCATGCCGAGCGTAGGGAGCGGTGACAGCGAGATACCCTCCGACCCCGCCGGGAGCAGGAACAGCGTCACCCCGTGGTGGCGCTTCTCAACGTGGTCGTCAGTCCGCGCGAGCAGCAGGATGTAATCGGAAACGTGGGCTGATGTGCACCATTTCTTCCTGCCGGTCACGATCCAGCCTCGATCGACCTTCTCGGCCCTAGTACGCAGTGCGCCGAGCAGATCGGTGCCGCCCCCTGGCTCGGTGAACGCGATGGTGAAGCGCAGCTCACCGCGCGCGATCCTGGGCAGGAATCGCTGCTTCTGTTCCTCGGTCCCGTACAGCCCGACCGAGTTCGCTCCGGCGAACGACGTCGACCCCCATACCCACACCATCCCGGCCAGCGACCGGCCGAGCCCGCGAGCGAGCAGCATCTGCATCGCATTGTCACCGCCTTGGCCGCCGTACTCGACCGGCACACTGAGCCCGTGATAACCGGCCCGGGCGATCTTGTCGAACAGCTCGAACGGGTACTCCCTTTCCCGGCGCTCGAGCGCCCGCGCGTAGTCGAGCGGGATCTCTGCGTCGACCCATTCGCGCAGCGTCGCGCTGAAGCGCTCCTGTTCCTTGTCGAGCGCGAAGCTGAGGCCGGCGATGGTCTCGGGAGCTGCGGCATTGGCGTCCAACTCAGAGCTCACGCGAGTCCCGCTCAGACATCAACCCATTCCCGCGGTGAGCGCAGGCGACTCCAACTGCATCGGCAGACAGTACATCGAGAAGCACCACGTTCCCGTCGAAGCCCTTCTGGCGCAGTCCAGCCGCGGCGACTCGCCGTGACCAGCGCCCATGACTCCCGCGGCCGACCGGATCGATCGGCGACCTGCCGGACATCTTCGGATGCAGTCGCCAAAGGTGTTGTCATATCAGCGAGACCGACATCGCCCGCCAAGTCGCGCGGGCGGCGGTGGACCTCTCGGGGGGAGATCGGCCGCTCAGTCCTCGTCTGTCATCCAGGTTCTCAAAGTTCGGGCTAAGCATCCGAAACGGGTCTAGAACCCGCCGGACGAGTCAGGTCGAATCGTCCTGGGCACCGTCGGGGCTGAGGCCGTAGCGTGCCCAGTGCCGGTGGGGGATGTCGGCCGGGTCCTTGTACCAATACCAAGTGCACGGGTCACGGCCGAAGTCGTCGGGAGGGTCGCTGGGATAGAGCGGGTAGCCGATCCATCGAATCGGGAGCGACTCGTTCATGAAAGTGCAGTGGGTGCAGTAGAGCGGAAACTCCGCGCGGTCGTAGCTCCAATCATGGGCCGACCGGGTAACGCCGAGCCCGCTCGGGCCGTGATAGCGGCCCATTCGCACAAGCCGTTGTCCGGACCCGCATGGGTTCATCGTGAACGTGAACTTCTCATCATCCTCGGTGATCGTGAAAGCCCCCGGATGCGGGCCGGTGCCGCTACCTGAGTGCGCGCGCCAGCTTGCCGCGAGCGCCATCACGATCTCTTTGCGGTCGCGAGTGGCGATCTTTTCGACGTCGTCCTTCCAGACGCGTTCCTGGCTGTATGTCCAGGCATCGGCGACGCCGTCGTCACCGAGTCGGTGCTGGATGAATGTGGCGAGCCCGCCTATGCTCGCCACCATCAGGTCGTGCAGGTAGCGCCACTCGTGCTTCATCTCCTCGCACAGTGTGCGGGCGCCCTCAAGGTCGCCGCGTTCCAGCGCGTCGATCGCCCGGTCCATCGTCGGGCGCGACATCTGCTCGAGCTCAATGTCGGAGAACCAGCGCCCGGTCATGTGCACGATTGGTAGTCTACCGGTCGGTTGGTCGTGTAGCGGATGGACTTCTCTCTGACAGACGAGCAACTGGACCTGCAAAGGATGGTCCGTGACTTCTGTTTGCGGGAGTGCCCGCGCGCGGATGTTCAGCGCTGGGATGAGGAGCTTGTCTTCCCGCGCGACATCTGGGACCGGTTGGGCGAGCTCGGCATCTACGGGCTCCCGTTTCCGGAGCAGTATGGCGGGAGCGGCGGCAGCATCCTTGACGAAGCCCTTGTGGTCGAGGAGCTTGCGCGGGGAGCGAACCCGATCGCTAACCTGTTCATCGCCACGGTGTCGTTCGGCGGCTACTCGATCCTGATGTCCGGCACCGAGGAACAGAAGGCGCGGCTACTGCCCCGCATCGCCACCGGTGAGCTGCCAATGGCGCGCGCGTTGACCGAGCCGGGGGGCGGTACCGACGTTCTGGGCGGCGTCAAGACTCGTGCCACACGCAACGGCGACGGCTGGTCGATCACGGGCCAGAAGATCTTTTGTAGCGGCGCCTTAGAGGCGGGCTTGATCGTGGTCGTGGCGGTCACTGATCAGAATCCAGCCAAGCGCACAGGCGGAATGACCATGTTCCTAGTCGAGCCCGGCACCAGCGGGATGGAAATCCGTCCTCAGGCAAAGGTCGGCAACCGCGTGCCTCATTCCTGCTTCGTGTTCCTTGACGAGGTCAAGGTCTCTGAGGCCGCCGTACTCGGGGAGGTTGGGCGCGGCTTTCACCAGATCATGCAGACACTCAACAACGAGCGCATCCTGATCGCCGCTCAGTCGCTGGGCTTCGGTCGCGGCGCGCTCGAAGA
>Ga0306923_10000828_pt1 | contig 25659 bp, 22 predicted proteins | sample sta12Can44000108_FD_203841 | JGI IMG/M metagenome (GOLD analysis project Ga0306923, IMG submission 203841) | Lab enrichment of tropical soil microbial communities from Luquillo Experimental Forest, Puerto Rico - statanox.12C.anox.44.000.108 (v2)... | ecosystem: Environmental > Terrestrial >... | reverse complement strand
GAGTCCCAGTGGAACACGGCAATAGCCCGTTCGTGTCTGGTAAACCCAAACGGCCGTTATTGTCCCGGGGGCGTAACCGGGCGGGAGAACTGAGTCTCCCGCCTTGTCGCGCCAAATGGCTTACGACGCTGGTTCGATGCTCGCTACGCGAATAGTGTTGCTACTGGAATCCAGCTTTCCGGTTACCTTTACGATCTTTCCCTCATACTGCTTCGCGCGGTCCTGATCGTCGAGGGTGTAGGTGGTCTGGGTTGCAGCGTCCTTCAGGACAAACTTACCACCCGACTTGGTAATCTTCCCGTTGAACGTCTGCGCATCCATGCCTCCACTCATCGATGACGATGACGCACTCGAAGACGGATTGGACTTTGTCGCGGATGACGGGTTACTCTGGTCCTGCTGGGAAGCGTCAGTAGGCGAGCTCTGCGGGGAGCTCTGCGCGGCTGACGGCGAACTGGTGTCTGTGCTCTGTGCAAAGACCGGCAGCGCAATCAGCGCAAGTGTCAATACTCCGAGCACGAGTGGTAACTTCAAACGGCTCATTCCTAACCTCCAAACGGATATATTCCGTTACATCTGGGAAAGAGCACGTGGCATTCCAAGGCGGCTGGTCCGTGTAACTCACTGAAATCTCGAAGAAGATCAGCAGTTCCGTGCTAGGGTTGCGTGCATTTCTAGGTACATTACGTCAAAATTACTCTGTCGTATTGCTGCTGCGAACCGAGCTGGCGCAACTAGACCGCTGCCAAGGGGTTAGCAGAGCTCCACTCGTTGCGGAAGCGACTCACTTGGTACTCCCCAGGGAGGTTATTTCCGGCTACAACTAACTCGTGCCGAAACCCTGGTTGCAATCCCGTCATGGGCAATTGATCGAGCGTGCCGTCGCATGGCTACGTCGCTCATACAAATGTGGCGTGATTTTGTCAGAGCAACACTGTGCCTCCGGCGAAGTGCCCGACGTGATTGCGTGGCGTGGCTTGTGCAAATCGGTACTGGTGGAATGCAAGGTCTCGCGCAGCGACTTTTTGGCAGACGCGTCCAAGCCTTTCCGGATGAAGCCCGAAGAAGGAATGGGCTCCCAGCGTTTCTACCTCGCACCCGTGGGAGTTATCAGGCGAGCCGATTTGCCGAAGCATTGGGGACTGCTGGAGCTGCAAGGCCGCGAGGTGCGTTTGGTGGTCAAGCCCGGCCGCGTCGATCTCCGCACGCAGGCCGGTCTGATGAAGGAGATGAACTTGCTGCTCGCCAGCTTGCGCCGCGTCGAGGTGCGGATCGACCCTCAGACCATCACCGACTTCCTGAAGTGGAAAAACCGCCTAGCGGAATACAACGGCGGGCAACTACCCGAAGGCGTGACTGCGATTCGCGATGAGTGGAACCCACATCTCACCGCATGACACGAGGCGAATCGTTCGACTCCCTTGCATTTCTTGGAATTTGTATAGGTAAGCGATCGCCTGCCGTCCCTGCAACACCACCCTGCGCTCCTCGCACAACCCCCGGATTTACCCACCAGTGCCTTTGATGGATATGGGCTTCGTTGTCGATGCCAATTCGCCGGCACCATAGCCCTCCTATCCGGTTCTTATCCATCGGCCCGCGAGTTCGTTCCACGCTTCCTTCAGACCCGACCTCGCGGTCGGCGTCCTTGCGCTTCTCTAGCTGTTTGCCTCCATCAGGCTTGGCAGGGGGCTCTCACCCCTAGCGGTTGATCATGCTCCGCACAGATGCGGAAGTGCGGGGCGATCTTGCGCCCCGCACATTGGTGTGCAACAGGTGTTAGTGCACCTGCACGTTACCATGCTCGATCGGAATGGTCGCAAAGATACCCAACCCAGTGCAAGGCTGCGGTGGGCCGGGGCCAAAGAAGAAGGTCAGCGAAATCAGGTCGGGTGGCGCATTCGAGCCTTCACCATTATCGATCATCTGAAACACGATGTTGGATCCAACCACAAACGGGCTACCGGGGCCCGGAGTGATGTCGGTCACAACCCCGCTCATCGTGGCTACATTGCCCACAACGTTCAGGCAGTTGACGGTGCCGTGCCACTTGATCCCGGCGTTGCGATTAAAGCCTTGAGTTTGACCGGTCGTATTTCCCGAGCTATCCGCAGTTGCGTTGAAGGTGAATGTGCTTAAGTCGCCAGAGACGTGAAACTGTCCCCCAGCCTGTTGCCGAGGCAACCACTTGAGCAAGGGCAACCCCGGAGCCAAGGGTTAACAAAACAGCGGCTACAGTAATCGTCGCTACCGAGACCCCTAGAAGCTTGCCATGACGTAGCCTCCTTGCTTTCGGTAGAAAGCCGGATGAGGACCGTCTTTTCGAACATAACCCCCAACTCTGAGAGCTTGGGACCACGGCGAGCGCCACAGCAACTACCTAGGCGCAGGCGACGAAAGCAAGAGAATTGAGCAAAGCACCCAAATCCTTTGACTTGCGGTTGGCTTCATCAGAATCCCCTGACCGACCATGGGACCGACTGGTAATTGATTATATGCTTGGCAAAATGCAGTATGAGGCGCCTCACCGGCACTTCACCACGTGCCCTGTGCTGCCGCGCGTGAGCGCGTAGTCTCCGACGGCCTCGCTCTGCGATCCGGTCTTAATGTTCAGTCGCATCGTATCGCCGACGATGTCGCCCGAGTACGTAGCCGCCATTGTGGTCGAGGTTTTGTCTTTGCGCACCGGCCCCGGCTGCTCGCGCGTGAACATTCCTGCCAGCCGGAATTGGCCCTGCGCATCAACCTTCACCGGCTCGGTGATCGTTCCTGCGGCGCAGTCGAAGTCCACATTGGCTCCATCGGTTGTGATCTGAAGGCGGATATGCTCGCCTCCCCAAGTGGTACCGGCTGCACCAGCGGCTGATGCACTTGTCTGTGCGAACTGGGTTCCGCAGAGAGTTGCAAAGGTAACCACCAACAGCGTCAACAGGCGTGTGGTAAGCGGGCTTCTCATGACTGCCTCATTCTTCAATATCACGCCCCTAAAACACAACGGCCGCAGACTCTATGGTCCACGGCCGGAATGAAGTGCCAGTGCGCGAATTACGCTGCCGTGGTTCTAGGTTTCCCCTTCAGCGCAAACAGCACGATGTACAGATAGCAGATCGCGGGCAGGAAGAAAGCATGGTGAATGCCCATCCGGTCAGCGATGAAACCCTGTAGTAAGGGAATTATTGCGCCACCCACAATCGCTGTGTTCAACAGACCGGATGCCTCGCCTGTCAGCGGTCCCAGTCCTTCAATGCCCAGCGTGAAGATAGTTGGGAACATGATGGAGTTGAAGAAGCCGATGGCGAGGATGCTGACCATCGCTACGTTGCCGGTGGTTGCCATCGACACGCAAACCAGGAGCGCGGCGATTAACGCATTCCCTGCCAGCACTGCCCGCGGTGATACTTTGGCCAGCACATACGATCCGACAAAACGGCCCACCATTGCCCCACCCCAATAGAACATCAGGAACTTGGCCGCCGTCTCCAGGTCGAGATTGCCGATGTAAGGCTCGTGCAGATAATTCACCAGAAAGCTGCCGATGGCCACTTCGGCTCCCACATAAGTAAAGATGGCGATCACGCCCATGACCAGGTTGGGATGCCGCCACACGCTATCGTGCTCCCCCTTCACTGCTTTATGTCCACCTTCGGCTCCGGGAATATGCGGCAACTTGAACATGCCGATCGCAATGGCCAGCAGCACCAAAGCCCCCGCGATCACCATGTAGGGCGTCTTGACCGACGATGCCTGCTCGATGCGGTAGGCCTGCAATTCCGCCGGGAGCATCTTGGCGACCTCCGCTGCTGTCTTGGGCGCCGTTGCCAGAATGAGCACACCGCCGATAAACGGCGCAATGAATGTGCCGAAAGAGTTAAATGCCTGCGTCAGCGTCAGTCGGGCAGAAGCGCTCTTCGCCGGGCCCAGCAGGGCCACATAGGGATTGGCGGCTACCTGTAGGACGGTAATTCCGGCGGCCAGAATAATGAGTGCCGTCAAAAACAACGGGAACGATGGCACATTGGCCGCCGGGATAAACAGCAGCGCTCCACACGCCATGGTCAGCAAACCCGCCACCATCATCGGCTTGTAACCAACGCGTTCCGTGATGAATCCCGCAGGAATGGAAAATATCGCGTACGCTCCGAAGAAAGCCATCTGCACCAGCATGACCTGCGCGTAGTTCAGGTCGAAAATCGACTTCAGGTGGGGAATCAGAATGTCGTTCAAACAGGTAAGGAATCCCCACATGAAGAACAGCGTGGTTACCATCGCGAGCGGGCCGCGATAGCTCTGTCCGTTACCCGTGGCGGTGTAGGTCTGGGAGGTCTGCTGAGTGCCGATGGCCATGTTCACCTGTTTGCGAGAAAGTGCTGCACGCTTGCGCGTACGGTTCGAAGTCTGTGCGCGGGCGCAATCCTTAGTCGCGCCCGAGACAAAGCCGCAAGTCCCTCCTTCGACGGAATCTTATCAGCAATCCCCTCGAGCCGAATTTCACCCAATCAAGCTCAATGCGGAATGCTATTTGACGCTGGAAGCGGACGCAACCGCAAAATCGGTTCTTTGCAAGCTTCCTCGGTCCGCTCTGCTCAGGGTGTTGCCACGATCACCATAAACGGTATAAGCCGCTACTAGCACAAGCATGCCAAATTCGATGGCCAACAGCCTTTTCTTGGTTTGCCGTCGCGCTTTCGACAGCATCACAGTCGAGGCCGCTACCAGGGAGAACCCCAGCAGGGCAGCTGCCGCATCACGGCGCGGCTCCATTTCGCTTCGACCGATTAGCTGTCGGCATTCGGGAGAGTCGATCGTCGTCTGATGCGGCAGGGTCGCTGAATCGGGACTGTAGTTTTTTTGCAAACAGCTACTGGTCTGACTACCACGGAGGTCAAGTCGCCAACTGCCCAGATGCTCGTCGCACTGCGGCCATGAGTATTACCCGCCAACTACACGACTAGCTCCCTGCTGATAACGAGGAATCTGGCCCCTATCATCATTGTCTCACTTGGAGAGGCGGCTTTGGTTGCGTTATCGCGTTGGGATCGAATTCCCAATTTCGTCCAACGTCTCCCGCATCCGGCGGACGGCTTCGCTATCTACACATTCGTATGACGGCGCAGGAGCACCCGGACTGCAGCCGAACCTGATCGGCGAAGTGCTCAGGGAGGCGTCGCACCGCGCCGAGAAGGCAGTCAGGTGCACCTGATCACAACCCGTGTCGTCAATGAACTGGCGCACGTTGTGCGGACGTACGCCACCTCCGGGCAAGATTTCAATCCTCCCGTTTGATTGTCTTATCAACTGGCGAATCCGCTCGCGGCCTTCGAGCGCAACTTTCTGTTGCCCCGCGGTCAGTACGCGGGTAAAGCCAAGTCCTATCAGCCGCTCCAGCTCCCCGATCGCATCGGGCACCACATCGAACGCGCGATGGAACACGGTTTGCTTATCGCCTGCGATCTCTACCAGTCGTCCGCAGCGATGCACGTCAATGCTGCCGTCGGCATGGAGAAAGCCGAACACGATGCCGTCTGCGCCACGCTCCAGCACCAACTCGGCATCGCGCTGCATCACCGCGAAGTCTTCCTCCGAGTAGCAGAAGCCTCCGGCGCGCGGCCGCACCATCACCATGATGGGAACCTGCACTCGCTTCTTGGCTTCGATGAGCGTGCCCTGCGAAGGAGTAAGCCCGCTGGTCACGATGGCGGAACACAACTCGATTCGGTCGGCGCCACCACTTTCGGCGGCAACGCAGTCCCCTACGGTGGAGGCAATTATCTCCAGCTGTATGCGGGCCATGCATGCACCTCGCCTGTGGTTTAAAGATAGACTTCTGTACCAATTTGGTCGAGAAAATTGCGCATTTCTCTGAAGCATCGAGAAATGTCCGCACTCACCTTCTCGAAGTGTTACGCTGGCCGCACATGAAGAAGCTGCTGGCGGTGGTCGTGATCCTCGGCTTGCTGTGCATTGCTACGCGCCTCGTCGGCCCATCCCTACTGGAGCACTCGCAAAACCACACGCTTGCGCCCGGCCCCTATCTCATCTCGCCGCAGGCCGCAGCGCTGCATCGCACAGTCCTTGTCGCCGACATGCACGCCGATTCTCTGCTTTGGGGACGAAACCTGCTGAAATCTAGCCACGAAGGCCACGTCGATTTGCCACGCCTGCAGCAGGGCAATGTCGCCATCCAGGGCTTCACCGTATTCACCACAGTTCCACGTGGCATCAACATCGAGCGCAACGAAGACAAGACTGATCTGGTGCCCTACATCGGAATCCTGCAAGGCTGGCCATTCCGCGCCATCGGCAGTCCCAAAGGTGTTGCGCTTTATCAGGCGGAACGTATGCGGAGATTCGTGGAGAAGTCCAATGGCCAGCTCATGCTTTTGCGCACACGCGGTGATGTGGCCCGCCTCCTTCAGCAGCGGCAAGCCGGCTCCCACGTTGTAGGAGCTCTGCTGGGCAGCGAAGGCGCCCAGCCGCTGGAAGGCGATATCTCAAACCTAGGCCTGTTGTACGATGCCGGCTTCCGCATGATGGCGCCTTCTCACTTCACCGACACCGCCGTCGGAGGCTCGGCCGCCGGCGTAAACAAAGGCGGACTCACTCCACTCGGCCACGAATGGGTGAGGCAAATGGAAGCCCGAGGCATGCTGATCGACCTTGCGCACGCCTCAGCCGATACCCTGCGTGAGGTCACCTCGATCGCGACCATGCCAGTAGTCGTTTCCCACACTGGCGTGAAACGCGTGTGCAACAACAGCCGCAACCTGAGTGACGAGCAACTGCGCGCGGTTGCTTCTACCGGAGGTGTTGTCGGTGTGGGCTACTGGGACGTAGCTTCCTGCGGCACCGATGCCGCATCGATCGCCAAGACTGTCCGCTACACGATTGGCGTGGTGGGTGCTGAGCACGTTGGGCTCGGTTCCGACTTCGATGGAGCCGTGACCGAGCCTTTCGACTCCAGCGGTATGGCGCTGATTACCGAAGCGCTGTTGCAGCAGGGAATTTCGGAACACGACATTCGTTTGGTGATGGGCGAGAACGTCGCTCGCGTGCTGTTGCAAGTGCTGCCGCAATGAACCTGGGACGTTAGCGCCGACGTTGGTCGATGGCAGCCAAGCCGGCAAGCGATAAAGCCAGTTCATGAATGAAACGTCGGGACCGCGTAGGGATCACGGCATATTGTGCATCCTGGAATCCCAGCGCATTCCGGGCATACTCGAGGACCACGTGCATGAGCGATTGTAATCGTCGGTGCCTGCACCCGCGCTCTACTTCTGCCAGAGAAATGACGGTGGGGGTCTTAACAAAGAGGCACGCTTCGTCCGAGTAAGCGGGATCAGGGCACGCTCCGAACACAGAGAGGCAATTACTGTTAGCGCCCTTGGCCCTTGGCTGCTGATGTGTAGGTACTTCCCGATCTCCTCGGAGCAATTACCCCACTGCGTTGAGTTACGTATGGGCCGGCGGCCCAGCCATAGGGATGAAAGTCGAACTCTAGCGTCTACTGATTCCAAATGGGTTATCCGTGACTTTCGACGGAGGCTAAGAACCAATCACCACCAGCCACGAGCCATCAGCCACCGCTTCAGTCCCCGTCTTCGACCAGTCGTCCCGTCGGTGTTCGCCCATGACGTTGCTGAATGTCCTCCCAGCGCACATACGCGATATACACGACAATCACGATGTTGATGAGCAATACGGCCCAGTGAATGGGTGTAGGATGCCGAATCAACGCGCGGAGCTCGAAGGGTAGATAGATCGCGCCGGAGACAATCGCCAGCCATTCACCCCAGATCCTCTGCCGCCACAGACCGTAGGATTCCAGAAACCGCAGGCTGGCGTAGAGCGCGATGATGGCAACAACGTTCCACAGATTCGTGTCGCTGACGCGCTCCACCGTGCGCAAGAAGTAATGTGAAATTCTCAGGTCAGGATCGATTCGCAGTCCGACCAGCAGCTTATGGGCGGCGTTTTCCAGATCGACGTCATGCCGGATAATCTCCGCCAACGCGAACCCCGCGGCGACGGCAAGTACCCCTTTCAGCGCCTCAATCATGGCCACCGTGCGAAGACCGCGACGATGGTCTGGATGGGAGGTCCCGGTTAAGTGCGATTTAACCATGGCGGAAGCGGCAACGTGCTGCGACAGAGGCGTGCCTCAGTTTACCGCGAGATCGCCGCTCATCCCCTCTTAATTTTGGATGCGCCAGCCAGACCCGAAGTTAGCGGTTTTAGCTGCATCCTGCACTTCATTTGTACTTCCTGAGCATCTCGGCCGTCGCCGGACCCGCCTTGCCCGCCGCCGTTTGACCGTCGTCGTTCCGTAGCGCCGGATTGGCCCCGGCTTCCAGCAGCGCTTGGGCCATCTCTACATTATCGCGTGCCGCTGCCGCATGCAGTGCAGTCCATCCCAACTGCTGACGCGCGTTCGGATCGGCTCCAGCAGCCAGCACCAGCTTCACCAGGTCAGCTCTTCCCGAGGCCGCAGCACTGTTGATCACTGCCACCTTCATGGAGTTGCTCGAGACCGCGTTCACGTCGGCGCCGCCTCGCAGGAGTTCCTCGACGGCCTGAGGCTGAGAGAAAAACGCAGCCAGATGCAGCGCACTGAATCCGTCGCTGCTGAACGCCCTAGCCAGGGACGAATCCGCCTCCAGCAGAGCGCGCAAACGCGGCAAGTCGCCCAGAGTCGCCGCCTCGAAGATATCGAGCCCGCCCGCCTTCCTGCGCAGCAAAGCGACGATCTCAAGACGGCCTTCGTAGCGCGCCTGCATGAGCGCTGAAACACCGTTCGCACTACGCGCTCTGGCCAGCGAAGGATCAGCGCCGAGAAGCCTTTCCACCCGGGCGCAGTCGTTATCGTGAATGGCTGCAAAGAATTGTTGCGACATGTGTGCCTCCCCAATTTAATTAGCATTGCTAATTAAATTGTTAGAAAATATGATACACCACCATGGGCAGCAAAGCAACTTCAAACCAAATTTCCGCCGATCTCCTCGGGCTGGCGGACGCGCTTCATTCCGCCGCCATCCACTTGCTCCGCCAGGTCCGCATCGAGGATCGCGCCTCCGGCATCGGTCCGGCGCAACTGTCGGCACTCTCCGTGCTGGTCTTCGGCGGCAGCATGTCGCTGAAGCAGTTGGCGGCTATCGAGCAGGTTCAGCCACCCACCATGGTGCGCATTGTGCAGGCTCTTCTCAGTCAGAAGCTCGTCATCAGCCGCACCGATCTCCACGACGCGCGCAAAGTACGGATCTCCGCTACAACCAGTGGGCAAGCGCTGATGCAGAAAGCCCGCGCCCGCCGGGTGGAGAAGCTGGCCCGCATGCTAGAAGCGAAGTCCGATGCCGAACAGCTGCAAATCGCCGGCGCGGTCGAGGTCCTGCGGCGCCTCAACTTGCACTAATCCCCAGCTGCGCCCACGGTAGATTTTCCCCGCCAAACACTGCTAGGGTAAACGTACATGGCGCGGTACCCAAGTGGTAAGGGAGAGGTCTGCAAAACCTTTATGCGCCGGTTCGATTCCGGCCCGCGCCTCCAGCCTATAACTGTTGTAAACACTAGTCTTGTTTCATACGCCACATACTTGTGAGTCAATTTTGTGCTATGGTCTACCGAGTACGGAGGCCCGGCTCGGTGGATCGTTTGGCGAAGAGGTCGACCTTGGGTCTCCCAGTGTTAAGAGAACGCTATTCAAATCCCATAGCTGAACCGCGTCGTCCAACAAACGCCATCGGCTTCCTCCTTGCCTCTTGTCATCGAAAGCGCCTCGGATCAACATCTCTCCAGCCCAAAGTGTCTGCCCGAGCCGTTTCCGATCAAGGCTAGCGACCAATGCGGGAAGTGAAACTGGTTCGGGTCCGGGTACTTCGCCAGCATATGGGTGTATGCGCGTCCGACAATCTTTCTGAATGTCATCACTCGTTGCGATTGAAATCACCGGCTAACCTCTGGCCGCTACTCTGACTGCAAACCGCCGCCAGCGTTTCGCTGAATGACTAGCTTGTATGCAGGATTGGCTCTCCGGTTCTAGATCTGGAGGCAGCGCCATACGGTGGCACCAGATACCCTGTGGAGGCACGAACGGATGGACGTGTGTTTTCTCGTTTCGATCTGGATGCCGGAATCGGCGATGCATGATGCGGCCAATCGAAACAATCGAATGCAGAGAGTGGTTGGCGTTTGCCGGCATCAAAGGCAAAGGGTAGGCATATCGCTTAACTCGGCTTCAGAATCGTCAGAAAGTACCGCCACTTTCTGCAGCCTCGGGCCTAGGCCGATTTGTTCCGAAAGACTGTTGAGTTGGTTCCGTTTTGATTCGAGACTTGGGCGTCCGTTCGTACTCCAACGCAAATGTCACCGCCCCGAGACCGAGCCACAACGTGACCAGACAACTGGCTAAAACGGTCCGTGTGTGATCGCGGCCAGAGCGCCAGAATAGCGTCTGGAGCTAGGTCGTCCTTAGCGCCTGTACCCACAATGGACACCCGTGGTCTCCTAATCGCCCGATTGTTCCAGTTTTTCTTCGCCATTGACACCTGACGTGACGGGAAACTCGTATCCGGCTTTGAGGTTACAACGATAAACCCTTGTCTGATCTGGATTTACGGTAACGTCGCAATTTGCCCAACTCAGGAAGAGTGCCGGTCCAAGCGGGTAAATAATAGTCTGGCCGTTGACCTCAGCTTCGATGCACACACCTTCCGCTGAGGCCGGCAGCGTGAAGTCGAGCGCTCGGCCGAAGATCACAGGTTGGGACTCGTGAACGATTTCGCTGATCATGGGGTGGAACACTTCTGCTTCCAGTAAGAACGTTGTTGTATCAGACCAGTTACGTGCCGACGCCCGGATGGTCTGGCCGCCGTTCGAGAAGTCATCTTTCTCGATCTTGGTAAATGGACATGGCCCTGCAATGCACGAGACTCGGGCATTGCGGAATTCGTTGCCCACTCCTGCGTCGAGAAAGGCGGAGCCGATCGCGGCTTTCCATTTGCCATCTGGCGAGCACGGAGGGCGGCCCTTGCACGGCACATTCCCTGTGTTCACAACTTGGAACGGTTTCGCCGCGCTACCGATATTCGCCACGGTCATAGCCTTTAACGAATATCGAACCCGCAAGCTCCCGACTGTTATCTCCGGGCGGTTCGGTGGTCCAGGAAGCTTCTTGGCCAGTGGCTCCATCTCGGCAATGTAGAGTTCGTCAGCTACGAATTCACTCATGTCGAGAGGCTGATACTCGGGATGACGAAATTGAAGGGTCACAGCCCGTCCTCGCCTGACAGACGCCGGCAACTGGAACGCGAAGTACCCTGAAGAATCGGACTTGACAGCGGCAACGACCCCGTCGCTGATAGCGATGATTTCGACGTTGGCAATGGGGAGCCGGTCTCTCGTGTCGGCGTCGCGTACAACGACTGCGCCCTTGAGCCATATCGGTCTGTGATTGGGCAAATAAAAGAAGAATGTGAGTGCCATCAGAAACGTCACTATGATCGCAACGAGTGCGACCCCAAGGCCGATCTTTACTTCTTTAGTCATCGAGAAGCCAATCTTAATATCCCACGACGACCTGTTCATTTGCCTGAAGGCGTTAGAACGCAGCGGTCGCTGGTGAGTAAGCGACAGGTCCTAGTCGCGGCACTTACCGAGCCCGGCGATCGGTTAAGATTACTGGAACCAGCGGATGAGTGACATCGGTTCCAACAAGCTCACACGGCGAAAGTTGCTGTGGCATCTCCTTGGGACGGGTGTGAGTCTGCAATTTGCTGCGGCGCTGGGTCCCGCGCCCAAACCTGACGAACGCCGTACTGGTCTTGCCAGTTCTCCCAGCCCATCAGCCCTCTCGTTCGATGATGACCAGTTTCTGGACGCAGTCGAGCAGGTGAGTTTCCGCTACTTCTGGGAGCAGACGAACCCCGCAGTCGGCATCATCAAGGACCGATGCAACACAAAAATATCGGATGGCGGAATAGTAGGCAGCATTGCCGCAACTGGGTTTGGTCTCACGGCCCTTTGTATTGGACAACAACGAGGCTTTGTTTCTTTCTCGGATGCTCGAGAGCGTGCGCTGACCACCCTGAACTCCCTTTGGAGAGTGTTGCCGAACCATCGGGGGTTTTTCTATCACTGGGCAAATATTAATACTGGCGAAAGGATATGGGATGCAGAGGTTTCTTCTGTCGATACATCTATCTTGCTCGGCGGTGTTCTGACCTGCCGTGAGCATTTCCGCTCGCTTGAGCTCACAAAGGTGGCAAACGACATCTTCAACCGGGTGGACTGGACCTGGCTCTCGGAAGATACCACTCTGCTGTCTCACGGATGGACTCCAGAAGTTGGCTTCTTACCGTATCGGTGGGACCTGTATAGCGAGCTGATGATCATGTACCTATTGGGTCTGGGATCGTCATCTTACCCGCTCAAGGAAGAAACGTGGTCAGCCTGGAAACGCATGACGTTCGAATACGATAAGCTTCGCTACATTGGCTCGTTCGCTCCGCTATTTGTACACCAGTATTCCCAAGCCTGGTTCGATTTTCGCGGGAAGAAAGACAAGTATGCGGACTACTTCCAGAACTCTGTTATCGCCACGGATGTCCACCGGCGTTTCTGTGTGGAGTTGGCTCCCCAATTTCCCGATTACAGCGATGATCTGTGGGGCATAACCGCCTCGGACTCGGAACATGGCTACGTCATTTGGGGCGGGCCGCCGACAACGGGACCCATTGACGGCACCGTCGTACCCAGCGCGTCCGCGGGTTCGTTGCCGTTTCTGCCGCAGCCCACAATGCGGGTTCTGCGAACCATCAGGAAGACTTATCCAGCCGCCTGGAGTAAGTACGGATTTGTGAACGCATTCAATCCGCTTAAAAAGTGGTACGACAGCGATTGTGTTGGAATCGATACGGGAATCACCATGCTCATGGCAGAGAACGCGAGAACCGGCTTTGTCTGGAACACTTTCATGAAGAGTCCGGAAGCGCGGCACGGCATGGAACGAGCGGGATTCAAAGCCTATTGAGGTCCTCGCGCCGGAGGTTCCCGAGACCTACAGGTACACCTACCCGCTAGACCCTCTGTTTTTTCCTGTGCCGCGAAAATTTTACGTTACCGCCTCGCCGCTGCCAGGCAACCCGCAATGCCGTCATTTAGTTATCGGAACTATGCTCGCGCACTACTTCTCTCCATCTCCAGGAACAAGATCAATGTTTTGAATCACATAGTGGGACGCAGCGCCGTGCTATCTGCTTGCGGCGGGTACTGACGACCAGTTCCTCGTTCTACCTTACGAGTGGAACCCAACGTGTACTAGGAAGGAGGGCAGCCGTGTCTGCCGCCAAGATTCGGCGGCACATGAGTTCCGGGGCGCCTCGCGCTTGGCGCGACGTTGTCCAGCATCGTTGTTGAACGGTATGAGACCTGATGCAGAACGAGCGAACTTTTGGAGTGGATGGAGAGAACGTTTCTCCGCGCTGCGACATGTACCGGCCGTTCTGGGAATGGTGTGGAGATCAGGTCCCTTAGTAGTCAGCTTGGGGCTCGTTTTCCGCCTACTGACATCTCTGCTACCCATCGCTCTGCTGTGGATTGCGAAGCTGATCATCGACAGCATTGTGCATGTCGTGACCGGTCATCAAGCGATACCATCGGGATTCTGGTGGCTAGTTGCAGCAGAGTTCGGGCTCGCAGTCTGTAGTAGCGTTCTCGGTCGCACCATCGACTACCTCGATGCGCTCCTGGGTGACAAGTACACCCGCTACGTCAGCATCGAGGTAATCAAGCATGCCGCTGAGCTGGATCTCGCCAACTACGAAGATCCGGTGTTTTACGATTGCCTCGAGCGGGCGCGGGTCCAAGCAACCGACCGCCTGGGAATGATCCAATCGATTGGCAGGCTGGCACAGCAAGCCATTACAGCGATCTCGTTATCCGTCTCGATCGTTCTGTTCTCCCCTTGGTTGCTCCTGCTGCTTTTGCTGGGAGTGCTGCCGGCATTCCTGGGAGAAAGCCACTTCGCGTTCCTTGGGTACGCAACGAACTTTCGGCAGACGCCAGTCCGGCGCCAACTGGATTACTTGCGAGTCTTGGGCGGAAGCAGAGAAGCCGCGAAGGAACTCAGGCTTTTCGGTCTCAGGAACTTTCTCGTCGAGCGATTCACTAAGTTGTCTGACCAGCTATATGAGGAGAATGTCGGATTAGCACGCCGACGCCTGGTTGCGGGTGCGTTCTTGTCGGTCGTTGGCACTGCTGGTTACTACTCCGCATATGTGTTCGTTGTATGGCGGACCATTACGGGAGCGCTGACGATAGGTCAGTTGACGTTTCTTTCTGGCGCGATCGTCCAAGCGAGCGGCAACATTCAACAAATTTTTTCCATACTGGCAAGTATCGCGGACCAGGCGCTTTTCCTCACCGACTTGATCACTTTCATGGAAATGCAGCCAACCATCCGTTCCAAGCCCAACTCCTTGCCGGCACCCAGGCCGATCAAACGCGGGTTTGAGTTCCGTAACGTCTCCTTCCGCTATCCGGACAACTCCCGGCTGGTATTGAATGGCCTGGATTTCCGGCTCAGGCCGGGCGAACGCATCGCGCTCGTGGGAGAAAACGGTGAGGGAAAAACCACCATCGTGAAGTTGATGACTCGCCTCTACGACCCCTCGGAAGGCGAGGTTCTGCTGGATGGCGTGGACCTTCGTGAGTACAGCCTGGAAGACCTTTACCGCGAGATAGGAGTCATCTTTCAGGACTTCATGCGCTATGAGATGACGGCGCGGGAAAACATAGCTGTAGGGCAGATCGAAGACTTGAATCGTCTGTGCTCTTTACAGAGGGCCGCACGTAAGAGCATGGCCGATGATGTGATCGAGCGGCTTCCTCGTGATTACGAACAGATGTTGGGAAGGCGCTTTGAAGGCGGCGTCGATCTCTCCGGTGGTGAGTGGCAGAAAATCGCGCTAGCGCGAGCATACCTCCGCAATGCGCAGGTGCTTATCCTCGACGAACCAACCGCCGGCCTCGATGCACGCAGCGAAACCGAGGTGTTCCGCCGCTTCACTGAACTTACTACCGGCAAGACTGCACTGTTTATTTCGCATCGGTTCTCGACGGTCCGTATGGCAGATCGAATTGTGGTCTTGCAAGACGGCAGGATTTCCGAAGACGGAAGTCACGATGAACTGGCCAGCCGAGGCGGACTCTACGCGGAAATGTTCGAAATGCAGGCGGTCCATTACCGCTGATGGTGGAAACTTCAATGCCACAAAGTACTCATCTTGGGATCGTTGGCAGCGAGACCCTCTACGTGCCTGAGCCTGCCTGCGATGCATCCGACCTCGAGCTTCTGAGTGAGAAAGCACGACAGCTCCCACACAGTTTTACCAATTTGCCCGACGTTTCTTCGTCGAGAACTCTAGTTGAACGTTGCAAGGCCCTGACGCCTGAATTCAAGCTCCTGCTCGGCAAGCTGGAATTGCCGATGGTAGGCTCATCAAATTCTGACGATGGCCGTTGGTTATATGAAAACGTTCGACTGCTGCACTCGGAGCATCAGTCTACTGTCGAAGCCCTCAAGCCGCTGCGGAAGATGCCGCATGTTCGTACGCGAAAAGGAGATATCATTCCCCGGGCACTGGCCCTGGCCGAGGGTTTTCTTGAAGCCTGCTCCTGTCAATTCAGCGAGCAAAAGTTCACCTTTTTTGTGACCATGCTGCAGCAAACCACGGACTTAGTTCTGGAATTGCGAGAGCTTTGGGCGTTTCCGTCCGCGCTAAAGCTCGTACTCCTGGAACGAATTGTAGCCGGAGAAAAGCAGTCACTCGGTGGTTTCGGGAGCGAATCAACGAACATAGGAAATTGCGTGCGCAGCCTGCGCGACATCGGCCATACCTCGTGGAAAGAAGTCATCGAACCCCTCATAGTCTTCGACTACGTTTTGCGTATGGACCCAGCAAATTGCTATGCACGAATGGATTTCGAGAGCCGCGACCGGTATCGCAACAAGCTGGCCGATATTGCGGAGCACTCCGGCAGAATGGAAATGGAAATTGCTCACGCGGCGCTGGATCTGGCTCAAACGGCTGCCGTGAAGACCTATTCCGATTCGCGAGTGGCTTTACGCGAGAGCCATTGTGGGTACTATCTCGTGGATGATGGGGTCCCGCTCCTGAACGCAAAGGTGGGTTTCAAGTATCCGCTCGCCAAAAAAGTCCAGACCAAGCTGCGCGAGTACCCGGACCAATGGTTTCTGCTGGGAATAGGAAGCCTGACCTACGCCATCATGTTCGCGACCGCGGTGCTGGCGGGTGACGTCACAAGCTCGTTCGGCCTGGTTCTGCTGTCCATGTTCGCGTTGTTGTTGCCGAGCTCGCAGAGTGCCGTGCAGTTCATGAATCATGTGACCACCACGCTGTTGCCAACGGAGACTCTACCAAAGCTTGACTTCAGTGAAGGCGTCCCCGCGGATTGCCTGACCATGGTCGCGGTACCAAGCCTGCTGATGAGTCCGGAACAGGTGCGCAGTCTGGTAGAGGACCTGGAAGTACGCTTCCTGGGGAACCACGATCCGAACATACATTTTGCGCTACTGACGGACCTTCGAGACTCACACGAACCCGTCGGGGAAGACAGCCCGTTAGTCGACCTCTGCGCTCAACTGATACGCGAATTGAATGATAAATATGCCGGCCAGCAGATGGGCTCGTTCTTCCTCTTTCACCGCCGTCGGGACTACAACGCACCGGAACGAGCGTGGATGGGATGGGAGCGCAAGCGCGGCAAGCTGCTCGACTTTAACAGGCTGCTGCGCGGTCAGTTCGATCGCTTCTCCGTTAAGGTCGGCGATCTTCGCATCCTGCCGCATGTTCGGTTCGTAATCACGGTCGATTCCGATACCGAACTCCCGCGCGGAGCAGCCCACCGGATGATCGGGGCCCTCGCACATCCCTTGAATGTCGCCATCATTGACTCGAAAAAGAACATCGTTACCGCAGGGTACGGCATCCTGCAACCACGCGTGGGAATCAGCGTGCAGAGTACCGCCCGCTCGCGACTGGCAGCCATCTACGCCGGCGAGACCGGCCTCGATATCTACACGCGGGCTGTATCGGACGCATACCAGGACCTTTACAGTGAGGGCATCTTCATCGGCAAGGGGATTTATGAAGTGGATACCGTCTATCGCGTCCTGGAGCGGCGGTTCCCTCGAAATATTCTACTGAGTCACGACTTGATCGAAGGCGCGTACACTAGGACGGGTTTGGTAAGCGACATTGAGATTATTGAAGATTACCCGTCACATTACAGCGCTTACAACCGCCGCAAACACCGTTGGTTGCGTGGAGACTGGCAGATCGCGGATTGGCTTTATGCACGCGTGCCCAATGAATCGGGGGCCCAGGTTCCCAATCCGATCTCGCTGATCTCGTCGTGGAAAATCTTCGACAACTTACGCCGCAGCCTGGTCGAGCCGGCGACGTTTCTGCTGTTCGTGTTTGGGTGGGTCTTACTCGGCGGAAGTCCTGCCCGCTGGACGATTGCCACATTGTGCATTCTGCTCGTGCCGCCGTGGTGGCAGTTTGTCCTGAACCTGGCGCGGGCCGTATGGGCTCGCAATCTGATTGCCGCGCGAGAGGCCTTCACTGCGCTCCATTCCGTGAACGTTAGCCTGTTTTTCACCCTGACCTTTCTGGCTCACCAGACCCTGCTTTCACTGGACGCCGTAACTCGTGCTTTGGTTCGCCGTTTCATAACACATCGCCGGCTCCTGGAGTGGGAAACCGCAGAAGAAGCTGAAATGGCCCAGCGGGGACGCGCACCAGTAGACCGCTATCTGGACTGGATGCCATTCCTGGCCATTGGATTGGGCGGTTTCATATGGCTCGTACGTCCGCGTGCACTTCCAGCCGCGCTGCCGGTGCTGCTGCTTTGGGCCTCAAGTAAGCTTCTGTCGAAGTGGTTGAACCAACCCTCGGCGGCGCTGCCAGAGAAGTCTGCCCGGAAAGACGTATTGTTTCTTCGCCGTGCGGCTCTCCGCACGTGGCGGTATTTCGCCGAGTTCAGCAGCGAAGAGCACAACTGGCTGATTCCCGATAATGTGCAGGAGCAACCTCCAGCCATTGCGGCCCGGATCTCTCCCACGAATCTCGGATTTCTTCTGAACGCCCGGCAGGTTGCTTGCAAGTTTGGATATCTCACGCTTCCGGAATTTGCCCAACAGACACTCCGCACTCTAGCTACCGCCGCGGAACTCCCGAAGTATCGTGGTCACCTCTTTAACTGGTATGACACGCGTACGCTTCAACCGCTTCCTCCGTTATTCATTTCTTCCGTTGATAGCGGCAATTTGCTAGCTTCACTATGGACCCTGCAGCAAGGATGCCTGGCGAGCCTGCAGGAGCCACTCTTGCAGCCTTGCCTCTTCGAAGGTCTCGTGGACCATCTCCTCCTTCTCGAGGAATTGGGGCTGCTCTCGCGAAAGCAGCTGGGCATCGAGGACGGCGAGACGGTTACAGACGAGTGGTTGGAATCTGTAATGAATCTTTTGGACGCGGCGTTCGACGATGCCCGCACTGCCGCAACCACTTGCAAGGATGCCTCCGATGCGCAACGGCTCGTAGAGGAGGCAAGCCGTCGGCTTCAGGCTATCCAGCAAACAGTTCGCTCTTATGCGCCATGGTTCTTGCCTGAATTCGCTGCTTTGCGGAAACATCCGGCCATCAATCTGCCGCTCACGGATAAGATCTCGGTGGACCTCTTGCCGGCCTACGTCGACCAGATTCAAGTGCGACTCAGGCAAGCGGCAAAATTACTGGTCTCGTCCGAGCACCGGCTGCAATGCGAACGACTCAGTAAGCTGCTTCCAGAAGCGGGCTTCAATGCAGCGCGACTGGTTGAGGACATTCGAAGCATTGCTTCGGAGACAGCCGAGTTCGCGGACGAGATGGACTTCGGACTTCTCCTGAATCGCCGGCGCAAGCTGATGTCGGTCGGCTTCGATGTGGAATCGGGACAACTTCATCCCGCTTGCTACGACCTGCTCGCGACAGAGTCTCGCACGGCGATTTTTGTTGCTATCGCCAAGGACGACATTCCCCAACAGAGTTGGTTTCTTCTCGGCCGGGCCCACACGCTCGACCGGGGGCGCCCTGTCCTGCTGTCATGGACGGGCACGCTATTCGAGTACTTGATGCCAACGCTGTGGATGCAGTCCTATCCGAATACGCTCTTGGAACGTACGCGGGTGGCAGCTGTCCGGTCACAACAAGGCTATGCCACGAGCAAAGGCATTCCGTGGGGCATTTCTGAGTCGGCCTGCTATCGATTTGACGAAGCCGGAAACTATCAATACCACGCCTTCGGTCTTCCCCAACTTGCGCTGAACAAGGCCGAAGTCAATACGGTGGTCGTTTCGCCGTACTCCACATTTCTTGCGCTATCGACGGATCCTTCAGCTGCAATCTGCAATCTGCGAAGAATGGCCGAGTTGGGATGGTTCGGGAGTTATGGATTCTACGAAGCGGCCGACTATGGCCTAGCCCGGCGCAGACTCTGGCATCCGCATCAATTGGTGAAATGCTGGATGGTTCACCATCAGGGAATGAGCCTGCTCGCGATAGCGAATTTTCTTAAGGAAAACGCTGTGCAGGAATGGTTCCATAGCGATCGACGCGTGCAGGCAACAGAATTGTTGCTTCAAGAGAAGCCAGTGGCCGTCGTTCGTCGAAGAGACTTACCACGTAGGGTTGCGGCGGCATGACAGAGCTCTGATAGAAGTGCGATCTGCCGGGAATGCCACGCACTCAACCATAGTGGCACATCAGTAGTTAGCCGCCTGAGGGCTAGCGTTGCTTCGTTTCCCCGACGCATCCTCGAAGTTCAGGGTAAGCCCCCAGCGACATAAAAACAGGCGAGGCATTCACTACGGCTGCGGGAGAAGTACACAACGTGAAGAATGCCAGTAGCAGCGCCCTGCAAAGGCTCTTGCCTTCTACATCGCGAAAAAGCGTGCCCGGCTGGAGGACCTCTCGGTTCCAGCCAAATAAACACGGCCCCCAAGTAACACGAAATTCGACTGCGCGCACTTACTTGAGACCGGTCTAGCGGCCCTGGGTTGAGAAACCACAAACTCGCGAAACCGAATCGGCTATTTGTAGGTCGCTGGACCCATCGAGTGTGAGCACGAAGAGTTTGGACACACCTACCCCTTACCCCTATCGCATTTGGGGCATTAGGTCGCGGCATTCCGTCTCGTGGGGCGGTTGGTATCGGCGGTTTCATAATGCACTCTGGATCAGCTTGATCGCCGCGTCAGGATCAGGCACTTCAACAATCAACTGGCTGTACCGCTCGTGATGCAAGTCAATGGTGACGGTTTTCCCTGGATCGTGAACATCCCAGAAGACTCGCCGGCAGTCCTGATAAAAGGTTCCCGCCGTGATGACTCCTGGCACGTTGTCGTGCGGCCTTCTCCAGTCGTTCGACCCCTCCGCTATTTGCCGATAGAGAGAACTTGCCTTCGGCTGTTTGTTCTCTTGTCGTCGGCTCTGTGTCGGCCCATGCTGACATAACCCTTCCAGCAACCGCTGAGTTGGGTGCGGTGAGCCGTCGAATGATCGCCCGGGGAGAGTTTGTCGCTGGTTGAGAAGCAGGCCGACATCCCTTCCCGGAACGGGGTTTGAGTCCGCAAATAACTTGACATAGGAGTTGATCGAAATGAACAAACTGCCTCTTCGGACACTGCTGTGCGCCGTTGCGTTGTTGGTCGCCAGCAGTGGCGTAATGCAAGCCAGTGCAATCTCAGGCTCTATGCCCCTCGTCGTTTTCAGCGCGACGCAAAATGGAGCCAATCTGCAAAGCAGTACCATGGAGTCTGCCGTCCAGTCGCTTACCTCCGGTCCGGGTCTAGGCGACTTCTCGGTGATTCCCCTTATGACTCCCTTTGGTTCCGTGGCCCTTGATAACCTCACGGTTGCAAGCGGTGGCGGATTCTCATTTTCCAATGGAGCCTACGGCAGCTTCGTCGCTACGGGTGGCAGCATCCTCACCCAGACCAGTAACTTCCTCAACGTTAACCTGACCGGTATCTTTGACCCCGGTCTGGGAATTCCCGGTGTCTCTCCGTCATCGGCAATAGTGCACCTGAGTTTCAACCAGACTGGTCAGTCCCTTTCAGGCAGTTACACACTTGCCACAGTCCCCGAGCCAGGAGCACTGGGCCTCCTGGGCTCTGGACTTCTGGCATGCGCAACTAGACTTCGCCGCTCGAGGTCGGTCTAGTCGTACAAGCTTAATCCTCGTGCGACCACTGCGCCGGAGTTTCGCGTAACTCTCCGGCGCGTTTTTTGTAGAACGAGCTGTAGTCCCTGAAGGTCTGCCGCAACCTAATGCCCCAAACGTGAAAAGGGGTAAGGGTGAGGTTTGCCCAAAGCCACGACGTCCGCCCGACCCTCGTGTGCCCGTCAGCATGGATCGTTGAACCTCCGCTTACGATGCACGACGATCGTCCTGCGGCCCCGAAACGACTCGCGGCATGGCCAAAACGTCTAACGCCAGCCTTCCGTTAGTATCTGACCAATCGTCGATTAGTCGAAATTGACCGACAGTTCTTTTGGCCCTACCATCAAGCATCCTTCTGTCCTATCGTCATGGTTGGGTTGCACCGCTCAAGCAGCCGCAGTAGTGCTCTCTAGACCTCAATTCACAGACGGGCTCCTAGCGGACGCCGGTATCCATTTCCATGTTCACGTGAACGGTTTGATTTGCCGTGACAGTAAAGGGGACAGGCTTGGCGCGGACATGTTTGCGGACTCGGTTTTCGATATCGAGGAGATAGGAGCCAGGCGGCAGCTCAGCGCGGAAGTTTCCTTGAGTATCAGCGGTGATACTTGCGATTTGCTGTTTGCCATCGGCGGTGAGGACTGCAAGCGGGTACTCGAGATAGGTTTGCGGAGTCGCGGTTGGCACACTGCCGTCGGCGGGCTTTGCAGTTTCAAGAGAGATGATCTTCAAATGCCCCTGGAGGACGCCTGTAGCGGGAGCCTGAGCGGAGACGGCCGTGGAAAGCGCTATAGCAAAGGTTAAAGCGGTACTTAGAAGGCGGTGAAACACGGCCTTGCCCTATCGAAAAGACGAGCGGGAGAGCGATTGCTCCCGCTCTCCCGGATCAGGGTAGATGTATTGTTTATGGTAATGTGAGCTGCCATGCACTTCGGCCATGCGTTGCGGCATAGAGCTTCCGCGCCGAGGGCACGATCGTAAGACCGGTGACCTCGACCATCGGCAAGCCCGCGCCGGCGACTGCCCAAACGGCCGAACCGCTCGGAAGTCTAAGCACGCCCCAGTCGTTCGAAACGTAGAGATCACCATTCGTGTCCCTGGCGATGGAGGTCGCCGGGAAGTCCGGGAACGCGGTCGTTCCCGAGCCATCTAGGCTGACCCATGTCGCATCGCCGGCACCACCATTTGCGGTTGGATCATAGGTCACTTCAAAGACGTGACCCGGTGTCGATGGGGTCAGCGCGCTGTAACTGGAGTACGACAGCCAAGCGTGATTGGGGTTCGCGGGATCGATGGAGATGCCGCTGATGAAGCGGCCAGGACTTGCTGTCGCTGATGGCAGGTTGTCCAGACGAGCATAGGTAACGTTGTTGGCCGTCGAGTCGTCCGCGTTCTTTGAGATGAAGACGCGCCCTGTGGTCGTTGCTGCCCACATGGTTCCCGTATCGGTGGTTGTACGCGCAATGGCCGCCACGTTGCCGCCGGAGCGGGTAGTACCGCGGTAATCGGAGCCGTTGGATGCTGTCAGGCTTGTCTTGCCTGTCGGGCCAATGCGCACAAAATCACCGCAGGCGGGATTGGCGGCAGAGGTGGTGAACTCCGGGCAGTTGGTCTCCAGGAAGGTCTGGTCGCCAGCCCAATCCTGGGTCCGCCAGACACTGTTCGAGCCTTGGAAGATCGTTCCCGCTGCAGCGGGGTTCGGATCCGCGATGACCGGCGGGTAGAACTGCGAACTCTCCGAGCTGGAGAAGATCGGCCCTGAAGCAATGACCCAATACGCTGGGTCACCGTTTCGGAAATTCACGTCATTCGCCTTCCCAGTGAAGGTATTGAACCGCAGAGACGAGTTAGTGGCGCTGAGGCCGGATTGCCCTCCATCGCCGTAGATGATCTGCGGCCATACTACCGCTGAACCATAGGTCTCCCAAGTTCCGTTGTCCTGCGTGCCACCTTGTAAATGCTTGGGGTTATCTGGCGCGACCGATAGACTCTGGAACTGCAAAGTGGAGAGACCCTTGTTAAGGACGAACAGCTTGGACGGCACTCTAGACAGCAGTTGCTGACACAGAGCCCGGCCCCGACCCGTGAGTCCGCGATACGTTGTGCATTGGCCCGAGATATCGCTGAAGCTTCCGCTCGAACGTACTAGTCCGCCGTCGGAACCCTCAAAGAAGAGCCCGGGATTGGTAGGGCTAACGACGAGAGCATGCTGGTCTGGATGGATTCCCGTTGGAGCCACCGGATTGGGTTGGCAACAGCTTCCGGACGGCGTGGGGTTCGTCGTCCCGTCCCACGTCATGTCCGTAAACGAAACACCGGCGTCGGTCGAGTAAAGAACACCCCGGCCGTTGGTGGTGAAGCCATAGTTGTTGTAATCAAAGGACCCGCCGAGATACACGGTGTCGGGATAGCCTGCCGGCGTAACCACAAAGTTGTCGTACCAGCACTGGCTGGTGCAGATGCCCGCGTTCTGCGCGGTGGTCATGTTGGTAATTACGGGAAGACCGGAAGCGACGTCATCGCTGCGAGAGAACTGAGCCGTTTGTCCAGTGTTTCCGTCGTAGATGTACATGCGAGTTTTGCCGGTCGCGGGAAGCGGCGTCACGGCAAACTCTGTGCGATCGTTAGCGTTGGCGGCGTTGAGCGAAAGAACGATCTGGGTCCAAGTCGCGCCGTTGTCGTTCGAACGCCACACACCACCGTTGGTGTTTAGAGGAGGAGCACTGGTCTGCGGGAACGCAGCCGCATAGACGGTGTTCGGATCGCTCGGATCGACCTCAATGTGGTTCACGCCGCGGGTTGAACCGAAGCTCGCCTGAATGATGCCGGCGCTGTTTGCCAGTGTCGGATTCAAGCAAACCGTCGAAGCGTTCAATAACGTGAATGTCGCACCGCCATCCGTGGACTTCCAGATGCCGTACGGTGGTAGACCTGGAGCCAAACTGACGGCGCCACCGCTGCTTACAGCACTGACACCACGAACGCCGCGAGTCGAGCCAACGTACATGGTGCCGCCGTCAATCACAATAGAGGAAATGGAGCGGCCATTAAAAGCCGGACCACTGTAGGCAGGGGCTGTCATCGGGCCAAACGGAGGTCCGAAGACCGCACCGCAATTAACGGTCCCGGCACCCACTGAGGTAATGCTGGCCAGGTGTGTCCAGGTGTTGCCGCCGTCGGTGGACTTGTAGATTCCGAAGCCAGCCTCCGAATCGGCCGAAGCATTGGGTTCGCCGGTTCCCGCGTAGAGCGTGTTCGTCGCGGCATCATAGGTCAACGTTCCAATCGCGTTGGTCGCGAAGCTGTCGGATAGGAACGTCCAACTCGGGCCGTTCCCGGACAACGCGTTATCCCCACGCCAAACGCCGCCACCTGCGGCTGCAACCCAAAGTGTGCAGCCGTTGGTACTGCAGTTCGGCGAAATCGCCAGCGCAGTAATTCGACCGGATGTCGTGTATTGCGCTCCGCTGAATGTCAGGATGTTGGGAAAGATGGCGTTACTTGGCCCAGCCTGCGTCCACGCTCCTGGCTGGTTCTTTCCGTTGCCAACGCCTTTCGCTTTGATCGTTGCCCAACTCTGCTGTGCGTTGAGGGTTTGTTGAAGCGGGACGTAAGCTGACGGGTAAGAGCGATTCAGATATGCTTCGGTCTCGGCGGCGGTGGGATCTTCAGACGCACCGCTCTCGTCCGATCCTTCATTGCGAGAAGACACGCCGTATTCACCCTTGTACCGCTTGGCGAAGCGATTCGGGCTCGAAGGAAGGTGCGCGAGCTTCTGATCCGAAGACTTCTTTGCTCTGACGGACTTCGCCGGCTGCGCGGCTTTTGCTGTCTTAAACGACCCGGCTTGTTTCTCTGTGCTGGGCTGGGAAGTCTGAGCGCTGACGGTGGCAGAGGCCAGAACTGTGACTACCAAGCACCAAAGGAACAAGGAACGAGGCGACGCGCTACACACTCTCACCGCGGCGCCAGAGAAGGTTTTTAGTGATTTCATGCAGAGAGCTCCTGGGAGTGGACTGCCGGCTTGAAGGCCGAAATTTGCGCAAAATGGACAGGGTGCTGCGGCTTGAGGGAGAAATGGTACAGACCCCGACACCCCACTATGGTGTAGTACTGACGTGTAATTGTGTTCGGCTGGCACTTCCGTGTCAAGAAGAATCTGTGAAAAATAAGGAATTTGCACCCTAGCGGTTCCTTCTTCACCTGTCGCTCTAATTAACTCTCGGAGGGTTATCGGTTACACTCGCTCGGTTCGTCTGAACTCTGTGTAGCGCTGCGGGTAATACATCACCGCAGGTACGACCCGAACGTGCACGCTGAGAAGGACAGTAGCCAATCCTTACAAGGTCGCCGTGGCTCAACAGTGCGACTATTCCTGCAATA
>Ga0306923_10000826_pt1 | contig 25672 bp, 20 predicted proteins | sample sta12Can44000108_FD_203841 | JGI IMG/M metagenome (GOLD analysis project Ga0306923, IMG submission 203841) | Lab enrichment of tropical soil microbial communities from Luquillo Experimental Forest, Puerto Rico - statanox.12C.anox.44.000.108 (v2)... | ecosystem: Environmental > Terrestrial >... | reverse complement strand
CCACGGCCCGGATACGACTGACGCGCTACCCTGGGCCCCTCCCCCGGCGCCTTCGGCGCCGACCTCTCCCCACCGGGGAGAGGTGATCGAGTCCGCTGCTCGTGCAGCGAAACTCGCAACCTGCGGAGAATATTCTCGAACCGTGCCCAAAACGCGGTTGACCTCTCCCCGGCGGGGAGAGGTCGGATCGCGCTTGCGCGATCCGGGGGAGGGGGATCCTGTCCCGAGGGTGAAGAGGCGATCGTCAGGACTTCAATAGCGCGCGCTTCTGTCGACGCGCGCGGCTCCTTCGAGAATGTCCGGCGCTGGGCCGTCCCGCCCGGGGATTGCGCGATGTCGAAGCCGGATTGTGCTGTTCGCGCAAAGCCGCGGCTGACCGGCAAACTGCTTCAGAGAGCGCCATGAGCTGTCCGGCCAGTGGGCTTGTCCGCCGCCAGATCATGCCAATGGTTCGCGAGGGTTGCGGATCCTTGAAACGGGTGACCGACACTGGTGCCGAGCGGGTCTCCACCGCCATCGCCATTTCCGGGATCAAGGTTACCCCCATGCCGGCGCTGACCATCTGCACAAGGGTGGACAGCGAACTCGCGTCCAGCATCTCCCGCGGCAGCGACGATTGCATCTTGCAGAACGACAGGGCCTGATCGCGAAAGCAGTGCCCCTCTTCCAGCAGCAGCATCCTCATTGCGCACAACGTCGCGCTATCGGGTACCGGCGTTCCCGCATCCTTGGCCGGCCGGACCAGCAGGAAATTTTCCGCAAACAGCGCGACCTCGGTCAGCGAAGGCTCGGAAACCGGCAGCGCGACTATTGCCGTGTCAAGCCGGCCTTCCGCGAGCTCCTGCATCAGCTTCGAGGTCAGCGCCTCGCGCACGTGAATATCAAGCTCGGGATGCAGTCGAGTGAGGTTCTCGATGACCGCCGGCAGCAGATAGGGTGCAATCGTCGGGATCATGCCGAGCCGCAGCCGGCCTGCGAAATGGCCCCGCGACGCTCGCGCGAAGTCTGCGAGCTCATCGACCGAGCGCAGGATGTCGCGCACGCGTAGCGCCGTCTCCTCTCCGAACCTGGTAAGCCGGACTTGCCGCGCGCCTCTCTCGATGAGCACGTCGCCCAGCGCTCCCTCGAGCTCCTTGATCTGCATCGACAAGGCCGGCTGCGAGATGCCGCAGGCTGCTGCGGCGTGCCCGAAGTGGCTGTGAGCCGCCAGCGCATCGAAATAGCGAAGCTGCCTGAGCGTTACTTCTATCATCAGAATATCTTATCGCAGCAATCACTAAAGTCAATTTTACCTGATGGGATGCATTGGAGTAGTTTTCGCTGCAAGGAACCGAGCGAAAAGCAGGCAAACGCGACAGGAGGCAACGATGGATGACACGACCAAGTGCCCGTTCACGGGCGGGATGCACGCGCACACGAACCGCGATTGGTGGCCGGACCAGCTCAACATCCAGGTTCTCCACCAGAACTCCACCCTGTCCGATCCGATGGGCGAGGCCTTCGACTACGCCAAGGAATTCAAGAGCCTCGACCTCAATGCGGTGATCAAGGACCTGCATGCCTTGATGACGGACTCGCAGGAATGGTGGCCGGCCGACTTTGGTCACTACGGGGGCCTCATGATCCGCATGGCATGGCACAGCGCCGGCACGTACCGCATCGCCGACGGCCGCGGCGGCGCCGGCGCCGGCCAGCAGCGCTTCGCCCCCCTCAACAGCTGGCCGGACAATGCCAACCTCGACAAGGCGCGCCGGCTGCTGTGGCCGATCAAGCAGAAGTATGGCCGGAAAATCTCCTGGGCCGACCTGATGGTTCTCGCCGGCAACGTCGCCCTCGACTCGATGGGCCTCAAGACGTTCGGTTTCGGCGGCGGTCGCGCCGATGTCTGGGAGCCCGAAGAGCTCTACTGGGGACCCGAAGGGACGTGGCTGGGGGATGAACGCTACAGCGGCGAACGGCAACTTCAGAATCCGCTCGGCGCGGTGCAGATGGGCCTCATCTACGTCAATCCGCAAGGGCCGAACGGCAAGCCGGATCCGGTCGCCGCAGCCAAAGACATCCGCGAAACGTTCTTCCGCATGGCGATGAACGACGAGGAGACCGTGGCGCTGATTGCCGGCGGCCATACCTTCGGCAAGACCCACGGCGCCGGCGATCCGTCACTGATCGGCCCGGAGCCGGAAGGCGCCCTCATCGAGGATCAGGGCCTCGGCTGGAAGAGCAAGCATGGCACGGGGGTCGGGGCCGACGCCATCACCGGCGGTCCGGAGGTCACGTGGTCGCAGACGCCGACGAAGTGGAGCAACCACTTCTTCGACAACCTGTTCAACAACGAATGGGAGCTGACCAAGAGCCCGGCGGGCGCGTATCAGTGGAAGGCGAAAGGCAGCGCCGCCACAATCCCGGACGCTCATGACAAGTCGAAGAAGCATATGCCGACCATGCTGACCACGGACCTCTCGCTGCGGCTCGACCCGGCCTACGAGAAGATCTCGCGGCGCTTCTACGAGCATCCGGACCAGTTCGCGGACGCGTTTGCCCGGGCCTGGTACAAGCTCACGCACCGCGACATGGGCCCGATCCATCGTTACCTCGGCCCGCTCGTCCCGAAGGAGATCCTGATCTGGCAGGATCCGATCCCGGCGGTCAATCATCCGCTGATCGCAGAGCAGGACATCGCGGCCCTGAAGGCGAAAATCCTCGCGTCGGGCTTGTCGGTGCCGCAACTGGTTTCAGCTGCTTGGGCGTCGGCATCGACGTTCCGCGGCTCCGACAAGCGCGGCGGAGCAAACGGCGCGCGCATCCGCCTGGCGCCGCAGAAGGACTGGGAGGTCAACCAGCCGGCCCAGCTCAAGACGGTCCTGCAGAAGCTCGAGGCGATCCAGAAGGAGTTCAACGCCTCGCAGTCCGGCGGCAAGAAGGTTTCACTTGCCGACCTGATCGTTCTTGGTGGCTGCGCGGCAATCGAGAAAGCCGCGAAGGACGCCGGGCAGAACGTGAAGGTGCCGTTCACGCCGGGACGCATGGATGCGTCGCAGGAGCAGACCGACGTCGACTCCTTTGCGCCGCTCGAGCCGACCGCCGACGGTTTCCGCAACTATTACCGCGGCAACCATCTCATGTCGCCGGAAGAGGCGCTTGTCGACAAGGCGCAACTGTTGCGACTGACGGGGCCGGAGATGACGGTGCTCGTCGGCGGGCTGCGCGTGCTTGGCGCAAATGCCGGAGGATCCAACGGGCAATCCAAGCACGGCGTCTTCACCGAGCGGCCCGGGACGCTGACCAATGACTTCTTCGTCAACCTGCTCGACATGCGCACCCAATGGCAGCCGGTCTCCTCCGACGGCGTGTACGAGGGGCGCGACCGCAAGAAGAACGGGGTCAAGTGGACCGGCACCCGTGTCGACCTGATCTTCGGATCGCACTCGCAGCTGCGTGCCTTCGCGGAGGTCTATGCCTGCGCCGACGCGAAGGAAAAATTCGCGGAAGACTTCGTTGCGGCCTGGACCAAGGTGATGAACCTCGATCGCTTCGACCTCGCCTGAGTCTGCGAGAGCTTCTAGCGTATCGATTCCATGAAGCTGGTCATTCCGGGGCGCCGCGCCGCGGCGCGCCCGGAATCAAGTACCCCCCGGCGGTGATACCTGGACTCCGGGCTCTCGGCCGCCCAGGCCGGCGCTGCCGCGGTGGCTTAGACCCGGCGCGACAGGGCATGAACAACAGCGAGGAGTGACCGTGACCAAGGAAGATGAGGATGCAATCCGCCAGATTGAATTGCGGTTCAACGAGGCATGGGGCAGGCACGACCCGGACGGCATGGTCGAGTCGCTCGCCGATGACGCGCAGTTCGTCACGGTCAACGGCGCTTGGACCAGGACGCGCGCGGACTTCCGGGATTTGATGCGCCGCCTGCATGGCGCCAGCGGGCCGTTCCGATCGAGCACCCGCGAGACGCCGGAGATGCAGGTGCGCTTTCTCGCGCCGGACGTGGCGATGATGCACACCCGCTTCCACATAGACGGCGACATCGATGAAAGCGAGCGCACCAGCATTGGTCTGCGCGTGGTGCGCAAGCTCGACGGGCGCTGGCGCACGGTCGCCGTGCACAACATCGACGTGCGCCCCGGTCGCAGGCACTAGATGCGATATGCGCTGGCAAATTGCGGACGGAATGCATGCTCGACCACCTCAAGGCGAACAATCGTGCCTGGGCCGCGCGCAAGGTTGCTGCCGACTCCGGCTTCTTCGCGCGGCTCACGGAGCAGCAGGCGCCGGAATACCTCTGGATCGGCTGCGCCGACAGCCGCGTGCCTGCGAACGAGATCGTCGGTCTCGATCCGGGCGAGCTCTTCGTCCACCGCAACGTGGCCAACCTCGCTCCCCCGCAGGACGCCAATTATCTTTCGGTGCTTCAGTTCGCGGTCGAGGTGCTCAAGGTCAAGCACATCATGGTGGTGGGGCATTACGGATGCGGCGGGGTGAGCGCGGCGGTCGATGGGAAACGCCGCGGTCTGGTCGATCACTGGCTGCATCCCATCCGGGAAGTCTTTCAGGGTCACCGGGCCGAGCTCGAAGCCATTTCCGATGAGCGTCTCCGCCTCAATCGTTTATGCGAGCTCAATGTGACGCGGCAGGTCGTGAACGTCGCATCGGATGTGTTTGTTCATGACGCATGGCTGCGCGGCCAGAGCCTGTCCGTCCATGGCTGGGTTTATTCGCTTGCGGACGGTCTGGTGAATGACCTCGGTGTCACGGTCAGCGGCCCGCACGATCTGTGCACCGGGGCCACAATGCCGATCCTCTAGATGCGCGGACGGCGCGCGTGCGCTCGCTACGCGCTTCCATAAATTTCTTCAGCGAACGCGCGCAGTCCGACGCGCTCAAGCGCGGCGGTAGGCGCGCGGAACGTGATGCGGGCAACGCCTGGCGCTCGTCCAATCTCAATGCCGCCCAAAATGGTTGCCCGGTTCTTCACATCGGGCACCGAGAGTTGCAGGAGGTCCGCAGCACGCTGGAGTCCGTTGTCGATGGCGAGATTGAGATCCTTTCCGGTGCCGATGAAACAAATTGGCAGATTGCTTTCAAGCTGTCGGACACCATAGGATTTTGCGATGTCGCTTGCGCTCTCGCGCTCCCGGCGCGGCATGGCGCGGGCGAGGAAGGGCAGATCTTCATCTAGGGGAAAGAGGATTGGCCCGTCTATGTTCAGCCCCTTGATCACATTGACTTGCACGGTCGCATGGCCCGCAACATCGCAGGTGTGCCCCGCGATCTCTCCATCCCCTTGCAGCGCGTGCATGTCCCCGAGATAAACCCCGCCGCCGGGAACCTTGACCGGACAAATGAGCGTTGCCCCGGCCCGTACCGCGGCCACGTCCATGTGGCCATCGGTCTTATGGCGCGCCAAATCTTCCGGCGACATGCCGTATTTGTGCGGAGCGCCGACCAGGAACGCGCCGAAATCGCCGGCGTTGTGAGAGTCCGGCATCACGGCGGACGGGGTCGTTCCGAGTTGGCCCAGAAACGGTCGCAACCGGCTGGAGAGACCGACCAGATCGCTCGGCGCAAACAGCAGGATGGGATTCTGTACTGAACCCTCAGGGAGCGCTGCATGGCGCGCGGCATCACGTGCAATATCCTCGGCCGCGGCTTTGCCAATCGTCACGCCGACCGACTTCGCCTGGTCGAATACAATGGTGTAGCCGTTGGTGAAGACGAAGGGCGTGGCCTCGGCTCCGCATTTGACGCAGCGGATCGAGCTTGGACCTATTCCCTCGACCCGCGTCTGCGGCCACTCCGTTCCGCAGCTGGAGCATTTGGGCGCGCAATAGGGATCTCCATTGTATCGGCCGGCGACCATCTGATCGTTGCCCGACGCGGTCGCCAACGACGACACCGAGATCGCCTTGATGCGGATGACAATGGCATCTCCTACCTCGGCGCCATCGACATAAACCGGGCGGGTTACCTCGTGGCCGCCGCGGATCGCCGGCGTGATCATTGGCCCCCAGCAGCCGGGAGTTGTGTTGGCGACAATGGCGCCCCCATCGGCGACGGGCCCGAGCATGGGTCGATCCGGGTCCAGCAGTCCGTCCGTAAATTCACCGACGAATACAGTCTGGCTGGGCTTTAGATTTCGAGCCGACGGGTTCAACATCTGGCGCTCCATGAATCAAGGACGAAGGAGCCGCCGGCGCGCTCACTGGCGGCCAACGGATGCGCGGTCGTTGCGCTTGCACGATGTGCGGTCGCAGGCAGCTTCGGCCCGCCGCTTGAGCGAGTGTCCCCGAATTTTTACGCCTTGTAAATGCCGACCGGTCGTGAACGCGATCGGCCCCGCTCAGTGGTCAGTTTAGGGTGACGCCTGGTTGGCAATTTGCAAAACTCGTTGACACAAGTTTGTGCGCGCTTGATGATTTGGCCGCACAAGCACAATTTCGCGGATGACGGAACAAAAAACCGTATTGAAGCCATCCATCTAACGGCGAAACGTTGAATATGCTGAGCAAGGAAGATAATGAAACATTGACCCGGATCGGGCCGAGCACGTTGATGGGTTCACTGCTGCGGCATTACTGGCAGCCTGTTCTGCGTTCGAGCGAGCTTGCCGACCGTGACGGTACGCCGACAAGAGTGCGAATCCTGGGAGAAGACCTGATCGCCTTCCGCGACACCGGCGGCAAGGTTGGACTTCTGCCGTTGCATTGCCCACATCGAGGAGCCTCGCTTTTTTTCGCAAGAAACGAGCAGCATGGGCTACGCTGTATCTATCACGGCTGGAAGTTCGATGTATCCGGCAATTGCGTAGACATGCCGAACGAGCCGGGCGAAGGCTCTGCCCGGCGGGTGAAAAAGATCGGCTATCCCTGTCGCGAATTCGGCACCGTGATCTGGGCCTATATGGGCCCGGGGCAGCCGCCGGGCCCGCCCGAGCTCGAATGGGTGCATCTGCCGGAAAACCACGTCTTCGCAACCAAGCGCTTGCATGAATGCAATTGGGCGCAGGCGCTGGAAGGCGATCTCGATTCGAGCCACGTCGGCCTGCTGCACAGCAATCTTAACAAAGATGTGCCCAGCTTCTCGTATGGGTGGCGTCCCGATGGCAGCTACAACACCATTGGGCACCATCGCAGCCCGGGAGTTGAAACGCACGAAACCGACTTTGGATTATGGGTGGCGGCGCGGCGCCCTTCCAGAGACGGCTTGTTCTACTGGCGTGCGACGGCGCTGATCCTGCCGTTCTATACGATCATCCCGCCGAGCGGCGATTCGCCGCTTCACATCAATGTCTGGCAGCCGATGGACGATGAACATACGCTGGTGTGGAGCATCGAGTACCACGGCGGCCGGCCCTTGACCGACGACGAACGAGCGCGATTGGGTTCCGGCCAATATGCCCACTACGGGCCCGACGATGCGCTCCCTGCGACCTCCGAGCCGGGCGGTCGGTGGCGATCGAAGGCAAACCGCAGCAACGATTTCCTGATTGATCGTGAAATGCAGCGCACCACCAATTTCAGCGGCTTGCGGGGGTTCTGGCGGCAGGACCGCGCCGTGGTCGAAAGCATGGGGCCCATTGCCGATCGAAGCAACGAGCATTTGGGAGCTTCCGACCTCGGGATTGCACGATTTCGCAGAGCTGTCCTTCAGGCAGCAAGAGCGCTGAGCAATGAAGGCAAGCTGCCGCCGGGCTTGGAGCCGCGTACGCAAAGGGTGAGGGCGGTTGCCGCGCTGGTGCCGGAAAATGAATCGTGGGTGGATAGGATCACAGCATTATCGGGTGCTCGGCAAGGCGAGTGGGTCCCGGCGCCGTAGCGCGAGCCTCAATGACAGAAAGCGTTCTACAGTGACAATGATGCACTCGCTGCTGGTATCTTTGTTTGGACTGGTCATAGCACCGGTTTTCGCATCGGCGCAGGGGAGCTTCGACGAGCAGGTGGTCGCGAAGTTCTATCGCGGCAAAACGGTCAAGATCGTGGTTGGGCTCGGCGCCGGAGGATCCTACGACATCACCGCCCGCGCGATTTCCCACACTCTCGGCAAGTACGTTCCCGGCAATCCAGTCATCATTGTCGAGAACCTGCCGGGCGCCGGCGGCCTGTTAGCCGTGAACCAGGTCAACAACGCGATGATCAAGGATGGGACCGTCATCGGCAGCGTCGGCGGACCGATCCTTGCCAATCAAGTGTTCGGACATCCCGGCGCTCGTTTCGATGCCGGCAAGATGCATGTGCTGACCTGTCCCGCGCCGATCACGCACATGCTGTTCGTGACCAAGGAATCCGGCGTCACAAAACTCGAAGAGCTGACCGCGGCAAATCCGACGAGACGGATAAAACTCGGGTCAACCGCGCAACCCAGCCCGATCTACAACTCGGCGGTCCTCGCCCGCGAAACAGTCGGTCTGAAGTTTCAGCTCGTAACGGGCTATGACGGTTTTGCAAAGGTCAAGCTTGCACTCGAGCAGGAAGAAGTGAGCGCGGCCTTCGACAGCATCGATGAGTTGCGCGGTCTTTATCAGGACAAAGTGGCAAGCGGAGACTGGAGGATTCTCGCGGCTGTCAATGACAAGCCCCATCCCAAAGCGCCGGACGTCCCATACCTTACTGCAGTCGCAAAGAGCGATGACGACCGGGAATTGCTCCGATTGGGTGCGATCCTGCCGTTGCGGTTTGCCTTTCTTTATTTTCTGGCGCCAGAGGTTCCTCAGGATCGGGCCAACGCGCTGGAGGCCGCGCTCGACAAGACGCTGGCGGACCCTGAATTTCGCGGCGAAATGGAAAAGGTGCAATTACCAGTCGACCCTGTTCCAGCAGCCGAGGTGCGCAGACTCATCGCCGAGTTTCTCGGCATGCCGGACGCAATCAAGACGAGGCTGCGACCGATCATGGTGCCGGGTGGCTGATCGCGTCTCGCCGGCGGGACAGGAGAGGTATAATGGCTGACGTGGATTGGAGGACATTGACAAGAGTCGGTCCGAGCACGCCCATGGGCGGCATGCTGCGCAGCTATTGGCAGCCGGTCCTGCTCTCCTCCGAGTTGCCCGATCCTGATGGCCCGCCGGTGCGCGTTCGCCTGCTCGGCGAAAACCTCATTGCGTTTCGCGACAGCTCGGGCCAGGTCGGGCTGCTCGGCAATCATTGCCCCCATCGCGGAGCGTCGCTGTTCTTCGGGCGCAACGAGGAGAACGGATTGCGCTGCATCTATCACGGCTGGAAATTCGATCGCACGGGCCGATGCCTGGACACTCCGAACGAGCCGCCGGAGAGCAGTTTCAAGGACCGCATCCGCCAGCTTGCCTATCCATGCGAGGAGCGCGGCGGCGTGATCTGGACCTTCATGGGACCGCAAGAGAATGCGCCGCCTCTGCCCGATTTCGAATGGCTGCATGTGCCGGCGAGCCAGCGATATCTCACCAAGCACACCCAGGACTGCAACTGGCTGCAGGCGCTCGAAGGCGACATGGATTCCAGCCATGTCGGCTTTCTCCATGGCATGCTCAACAAGCACGTGCCCGGAATCAAGACCGCCCAAGGGCCCGCGCGCGAATATCTGGCAAAGAGCCTGCAACCTCGTTTCGACATCATGCTGACCGAGTTCGGGCTTCTGATCGGCGCTTGCCGTGCGGTCAGCGAGGATCGCGATTACTGGCGCGTCACCGCTTACCTGATGCCGTTCTATGCATTGATTCCGCCGACCGGCGATGCGCCGCTGCGCGTCAACATCTGGCATCCCACCGACGACGAGAACACGCTGGTCTGGCGGATCGATTATCATCCGCTGCGGGCGTTGACCGAAGCGGAGCTTGAGAATTTACGCTCCGGTCTGTTTGCCCATGTCAACCCGGATGAGTATCTGCCGCCAAGTTCAGCGCCCGGCGGCCCCTGGCGACCGCGTGCTAACAAGGAAAACGATTATCTGATCGACCGCGAAGCGCAGCGCACGAAGAGCTTTTCCGGGCTCACAGGCTTCTGGCTGCAGGATCGCGTCGCGACCGAGAGCATGGGGCCGGTCTACGATCGCACACAGGAGAACCTGCGCTCCTCCGACCGCGGCGTCATCCAGGTGCGCCGGCTCCTCATCCGAACGCTCGAGGCGTTCCAGGACAAGGGCAGCCGGCCGCCGGCAGTCGATCCTGCAACTCAGCGCGCCCGCGCAGTGGCAATGGAGCTGCCGCGCAACGCATCATGGAGCGAATTCGTGCGCGAGCCGGCGACATCGCACGGCTCGTGGCGGCTGTCGCCCTGAAGGGAGGCACTTGTAGTGGACCGCGTCGATTATTCCCCCATTGTTGATCGCCCGATCATCAAATGGCCCAACAATGCGCGAGTGGCGTTCTGGGTATCGCCCAACATCATGTTCTACGAATACCTTCCCCCGCCCGATCCGCTGCGCAATGCATGGCCGCGCTCGCCCCACCCGGACGTGCGCTCCTATGCGCACCAGGATTACGGCAACCGGGTCGGCTTCTGGCGAATGATAGAGACTCTCGACAAGCATGCCATGCCGTGCACTGCGTCTCTGAATGTCGCGGTTCTCCAGCATTTTCCGGAAATCCGCAAAGCAATGGTGGAACGGAACTGGAATTACATGAGCCACGGGATCTACAACACCCGGTTCATCTGGAGCTTGTCCGAGGATGAAGAGCGCGCCTTGTACAAAGATATCGTCGACACCGTTTACGATCTCACGGGGAAACGGGTGATCGGCGCGCTTGGTCCGGGACCGCAGTCGGTTACGGCACGAACTCCTGATCTGTTGGCAGAGGCGGGTTTTCTGTATCACACGGACTGGTTCCACGATGACCAGCCGTTTCCGATCAAGGTCAAACAAGGCCGGTTGATTTCCCTGCCCTACACCCTCGACATCAGCGACTCGCCTGTCATCGGCACCGGCCCCGGTTCGGCGTGGGAAGCCGACGATTTTTGCGAGATGGTCAAGCGCCAGTTCGATGTGCTCTACGAGGAAGGCGCGGAAGGCGGACGTGTGATGTGCATCTCGCTCCACGCCTATCTGATTTCGCAGCCCCACCGCGCCCGCTATCTCGACGATGCGCTTGCCTACGTCCTTTCCCATGACGGTGTCTGGAAGACCACGGCCGAGGATATCGCACATTACTACATGGAACATTATTACGACGCCGTGAGCGCTTACCGTCCGAAGGAAGCATAGAGGGCCGCGATGCCGGGCAACCGAACGCCGGGAATGGACCAGAGCTATTACGAGTGGTCGCCGTTGCCGTCGCGCCCCCCGCTGCACTGGCCCGACAATGCCAAAGTGGCGCTGTGCGTCGTTCTCAACGTCGAGCACTACGACATGGAGCCGGTGCCGGGCGCGTTCACGCCGGGTTCGGTGCCGGGGTGGCGCGGACGCGGCCCATCTCCTGATTTCTCGACCTACAGCCTGCGCGAATACGGCAATCGGGTCGGCATTTTCAGGGTACTGAAGCTGCTCGACAAATACCGGGTGCCGGCGACCGTCGCCATCGATGCGCAATCGGCCAAACGCTTTCCCTACATCGTCAAGCAATGCCTTGCGCGAGACTTTGAGTTTGCAGGGCACGGCCACAGCGTGACGCAGATGATCACGAGCAAAATGAGCGCGGAGACGGAGCGCGAGCATATTCGCAGTGCGCTCGAAACCGTCAAGGCGGTCACCGGCAAGCCGGTTCTCGGCTGGTTCGGTCCGGAATACGGCGAAAGCGACCGCACCCCGACCCTGCTGGCCGAGCTGGGCGTGAAATACGTGCTGGACTGGCCGAACGACGAGCAGCCCTATCGCTTGCGCGTCCAAAAGGGGGAGCTGGTCTCAATTCCGACCCTGCTCGACCTGGATGACGTCTATGCGCACTGGCATCGCCGGGTCACCATCTGGCGCTGGGAGCGCATGGTCAAAGAGGCATTCGAAACCCTCCACCGCGACGGCGCGGCAAACGGCCGGGTGCTGACGCTGAGCCTTCATCCCTGGTTGATCGGGCAACCACACCGGATCAAGAGCCTCGACCAGGCACTGGAATTCATCTGCCGGCGCGCGGGGGTATGGAAGACAACGGGCGCGCAAATCGCGGATTGGTATCTTCGCCAATGCTAGAAGCGCTGGCGGTTGGCCTGATCCACGTTTTCACCTGGCCGACGCTGCCGCTGATGCTCCTGGGGACCGCGATGGGGTTCACGGTGGGAATCCTGCCGGGTCTCGGCGGGGTCGTCGCGCTCGCGTTGATGCTTCCGTTCACGTTCGGCATGGATCCGGTGTCGGCTTTTGCTTTCCTGCTAGGGATGCTGGCGGTCACCGCGACCACGGGCGACATCACCTCCATTCTGTTTGGCGTTCCCGGTGAATCCATCTCGGCGGCGACCATTCTGGATGGCCACCCCATGGCCAAGAACGGCGAGGCCGGGCGCGCACTGGGCGCTGCGCTGATGAGTTCCCTGGTCGGCGCTGTCATTGGCGCCTTCATGCTTGCACTTGCCATTCCGATCATGCGCCCGCTCGTGCTGAGCTTTGCGTCGCCTGAATTCTTCGCGCTCGCGTTGCTTGGCATCTTGTTCATGGCGACAGTGAGCGGCGCAAATGTGCTCAAAGGCATGATTGCCGGCGGCATCGGGTTGATGCTGTCCATGGTCGGGCTTGATCCGCTCATTGGGATCGAGCGCTACACGTTCGGGCGGCTGGAATTATGGGAGGGGATCAGCCTGGTTGCGGTCACCACCGGGCTGTTCGGAATTCCGGAAGTGCTTGACCTCTGGATCAAGCGGACGAGCATTGCCGAGAACGCCGTCGGCAAGCTCGGCGGCGTGTGGGAAGGCGTCAAGGACACCTTCCGGCATTGGGGAATTACCGTGCGCTGCAGCGCCTTGGGCACCTTCATGGGCATCATGCCCGGGCTTGGGGCATCGATCGGCCAGTGGGTTGCCTACGCGCACGCGGTCCAGAGCTCGCCCGACCGCCAGCGATTCGGCAAAGGCGATGTGCGCGGCGTGCTCGGTCCCGGTGCCGCGAACAACTCCGCCCTGGGAGGCGGACTCATTCCGACCATTGCGTTCGGCGTGCCGAGCAATGTCGTGTTCGCGATTCTGCTCGGCGCCTTTCTCATTCAGGGATTGACGCCCGGACCAGCGATGTTGACCAGCCATTTGGACCTGGTCTTCTCCTTTGTCTGGATCATTGTCGTTACCAACATCATTACGGTTGCCGTCTGTTTCCTGTTCATCAGACAACTCGTGCGGATTACCGAGGTCCGCGGTACCATTCTCATTCCCTCGATCATTGTGCTTATACTTCTCGGTGGCTATGTCGAAAGCCACACCCTGTTTGCGCTGTTTCTCACCCTGGCAGCGGGCGGCATCGGTTACGCGATGGTTCGGCTGGATTGGCCTCGCCCGCCGCTGATCCTCGGGCTTGTTCTCGGACGTCTGGTCGAAAAGAACCTGTTCACCTCCTATCAGGCCTATGGAACCGGGCTGCTGGCGCGTCCAGTTGTCATTCTCGTGCTGATTGCCGGCATTGGAATTGTTCTCTGGCCGCTGTGGCAACGGCGCTCCGAAGGCGCGTTGCGGGAGGCGGTCAGCATGTCAACAGCGACCAGCCGGTGGGAAGCGACTACCTGCCAGACCATTATTGCGCTCATCATCTGGGCGCTGTGGGCGGCGCGGACCTGGCCAATTCAGGCCCGCCTGTTTCCATGGGCTATAGGATTTCCGGTTTTGGCGCTGGCCATCCTGCAGTGCGGGATCAGCGCTCGCGGTCTTCTTGCGGCGAAAGCGGAGGCCAAGCCCGGAGCGAGTGCACTGCCGCCGCCGATCCACGATGACCCGTTACTCTTGCCGCTCGAGCTCGCAACCAGCGTTCATGATCTCGAAGCGAGAGCGAGCGCCATGGAATACGAGGCCGAGCTCGAGGCGCCCCCCGAACAGCGCGGCAAGCCGATCACGATCGTCGCTTGGTGCTTTGTCTTTGCGCTTGCGATCGGCCTCTTGGGATTCAAGCTAGGGGCGTCACTCTCCACGTTCCTGTTCCTCTGGCTCGCGGCCCGGGAATCCTGGAAAGTCACCGTCAGCCTGACGGTCGGGACCTATCTGTTCTTTGTGGCCGTGGGCGATCTCCTCAGGCTGACCGAGCTTGATCCAGGCATGGTTGCCGATTGGCTTGGGCTGAGCGCGCTCGATTCATTTTTCATCGATCCTTTGCTCGCGATGCTGTCCTTGCGCTGAGTCTGAGACGTCGCCCGTATATACGCCCGTATGGGCATGCTAGCGTGAACCGGCATACGCGGTGCGGTTTATGAACTCCAGGGCATTGCCATCCGGGTCGCGAAAATAGACACGCGGTCCATCGATCATCCCTCCGCGTCGGTCCTCCTCGAAGAAAATCTCGACACCCCTTGCGCGCAGCATCTCCACCGCTGATTGGTATTCGGCAGCATCGATCATGAACGCATGATGCACGCCATCCGACCCCTCGAGAGGTGCTCGGTTGATGGGAGCGGGCCGTTTGATCAACAGCACACAGACACCGCCGGCATCGAGAAAGGTGATCTTTTTGTCCGGCCGCGCGGATAGGAATTTGCAACCAACGATCTCGGTATAGAATTTCGTGCTCTTCTCGACATCGCTCACCGGAATGCTGAAATGCGCAATACCCTTGATGTCGGCCATGGACTTCCCTCGATTCGCAGTCCAGCAATTCAAATTGCTGGATACCTGAACGATTCATGTAAACTTTCAGTTTCTCCTCTTCGCCGTGGGTGCCAGCTGCGCGGGCTGGTCAGAGCCGTATCCTACATGAGTCGACTGATAAGAAAAGGTCTCGCTTCGCTGACTCCTGTGCCGCCGTCGTTCTTGCGCTGATCTCCCACGCTATCGCGTGGACGACAGGTCTGGTCCGGTCCTATCCGCAGATCATCCCTTTGGCCACGCAGTTCGTTGGTGCCGACGCCTCGGTCTCGACTGAAATGTCACACGTTACGACAAATTGAACCTTCGGCGTTGACAAATAGTCCGCGATGGTTTGCGATCGCCACGTTCAGGTGCGCTGATCGCGTTGATCAGCCAAAAGGGAATTCGGTGCGGCTTGCCGTTCTCGGACGACGGCCAAATCCGAAGCTGCCCCCGCAACTGTTGGCGGTGAGCCCTTCTCCAAACGCCACTGGGCCTTGCAAACGCAAGGTCTGGGAAGGCGGAAAAGGGTGACGACCCGCGAGCCAGGAGACCTGCCTGAACAAAGTCATCCTTCCGGCGTGCGGGGTGCGCGCATGGGGCGGTCTTCCGCTGCGGTGACAGATTGTGTTTGTCACGCGGAGGAGAGGCCGCCATGGCTGCGCGTTTGAAATCCATCCCCGGGGCGTACGGTTGGGTCAATCGAAACCCTATCCTCGAGCTTTCCTGCAATCCAATCGTCACGTCTCTGTCAATGGCAGTGGCATCGCTGATCGTAGCATTTACGATTGGCGATCGTGCCAGCTCGGCAGAGTTGGTTGATCGCAGGCCGGTCAGAGCTCGGCCTGCGCATCCGGTCTACGATTGGACCGGACCTTACATTGGCATCAATGCGGGGTACGGCGTTGATACATCGCAGACCGACGCCCTGTTCAACGATGCGGGCATCGGCGCCCCGCCGTTTGCTACTGGCGCCTCGTCCAAGCTCGACGGGGTGCTCGGCGGCGCGCAGGCAGGCTACAACTGGCAGGCGGGCCGCTGGCTCTTCGGCCTGGAAGCAGACATTCAAGCCACAAACCAGCAGGCGGGGCCGACCTATCTCTGCCCGGGCGCGATCTGCAACCCCACCATCGCCGATGTCGATACGCCGGTGACCGTCGCGCACGACTACAAGCTCGACTGGTTGGCGACGGTTCGCGGACGCGCGGGTGCGGCTATCACGCCGGATACTGTGATCTATGCGACCGCAGGCTTGGCGCTTGCCGGAATCTGGAACGTTGGAGCTGTCCTTGATTCCACGGCCGCCGTCGCACCTCTGTTTGATATCAACGAGAGGACCAAGGCGGGTTGGACTGCCGGTGCTGGTATTGAATCGCATCTTGCGGGCAACTGGACGGGCAAGATCGAATACCTGCACATGGATTTTGGCAGCGCGTCCACCGCCACTGCCGATAACGCAGATGCGACGCCAATCGCGCTCGGTATCAATACCCGCATCACAGACGATATCCTGCGCGTCGGACTCAACTACAGGATCAATCCGGGCGCGACCGCCGCATCCGAAGACAAGACCGACAGCTCCGGCAAGTCGCGCAAGACCTCAAAAACGCCGGCCGAGGCCGTCTGGATCTGGACAGGCCTCTACTTCGGCGGCCATGTCGGCTATAGTCGCGGCTGGGTGAACAACACGCTGATTGACGCCAACCCTGCGGTTGGCCCTACGACAACGACCCCGACCTTCGGCAGCATGTTCGGCGGTTTCCAGGCCGGATACAATTACCTGCTGCCGTCCCGGCTTGTGCTCGGAGCTGAAGCGGACGTTTCGTTTCCCAATTTTTTCGACAATGGCTTGGCCGCAGGGCTGGGGACGGCGGAAGGCACCGCTGTCACCGACCAGGTCGATTATGTCGCGACAGTCCGCGGCCGCATGGGCTATGCCTTCGGTCACTGGCTCGTCTACGCAACCGGCGGGTTCGCCTGGTCGCAAGCCCGCCTGGGTGAAACTCCCGGCCTGCTCGCCGACGAGGACAGGGTTATGCGCAGGCACACCGGATGGGCGGCCGGCATGGGCGCCGAAGTGGCCATCGCTGCGGACTGGACCGCAAAGCTGGAATATCTTTATTATCGTTTCGGAGACGTTGCCGGCACCTTTCCATCCGGCACGGGCTACAAATCCTCATTCGACTTCCAGACGGTGCGGTTGGGTTTGAACCGCCAGCTCGACTGGGGAAATCCGGGCTCGGCCGGAAGCTGGACCAGCGATTCACGGCTGCTTGGCTCGGGCAACTGGAACGTCCACGGGCAGTTCACTTTCATTGGGCAGGGCTATGGACAGTTCCATTCGCCCTACTTCAGCGACAACAGCCTTTTTGGCGGCAGCCAGTACAAGAATACGACGAGCGCGACCGCCTTCATCGGCATGCGGCCATGGACAGGCACGGAAATCTACGTCGATCCCGAGTGGATGCAGGGCAACGGTCTCAGCGATACGTTCGGCCTCGGCGGTTTCCCCAATGGCGAAGCGCAAAAATCAGGCTTCCCGATACCGCGCATGAACATTGGGCGCGTCTTCGTGCGGCAGACCTTCGGGCTCGGCGGCGAGCAGGAGACGATGGGGGAAGGCCCCAACCAGCTCGCCGGCAAGCAAGACATCTCGCGCATCACTGTTACCGCCGGCAAGTTCCAGGTGACCGATCTGTTCGACGGCAACACGTATTCCCACGATCCACGCACGAGCTTTCTCAACTGGACGCTGCAGTGCTGCGGCGCCTACGACTGGGTCATGGACAAGGTAGGCTACACATGGGGCGCTGCGGCCGAGCTCAATCAGAAATATTGGGCGTTTCGTGTAGGCTATTTCCTGGTTCCGCTGGTATCCAACGACAACCGGTTTGATACCCAAATCACCAAGCACGGCGAGTACATCGCCGAGCTGGAATTGCGATATTCAATGTTCTCTCAGCCCGGTAAGCTGCGCCTGATCGGATGGGCGAACGTCGGCAATGCGGGCAGCTATTCGGAAGCGCTCGCGGAGCCCCCCGACACTCCCAACTACCCCGACATCACTCTCACCCGGAATACACGAACCAATTACGGCTTCGTGGTCAATGTCGAGCAGGCACTCACGGATCAGCTCGGCCTGTTCTCGCGCACGAGCTGGAACGCCGGGAGAACCGAGATCCTCGGTTGGACCGATGTCAATGAAAGCTTCTCGCTCGGCACCGTGCTCAGGGGCAAGGGCTGGGGGCGCCCGGACGACAAGATCGGCGTGGCGGGCGTGATCGACGGACTTTCGCCGCAGGCGCGTGCCTATTTCGCCGCCGGCGGGCTCGGCATCCTCATCGGCGACGGAGCGCTCAACTACCGGCCTGAGAAGATAGTCGAAGCGTATTATGCCTACAGCATCAACAAATGGTCAGTGCTGACCTTCGACTATCAGTTCATCGCGGACCCTGCCTACAACGCCGACCGTGGCCCGGTGTCGTTTTACACCGTGCGATTTCATGCGGAGTTTTGATCGACCCAACCGGCGCGACTCCATCTTGCTTGCTGGTGGCGGGGCAGCCGCAGCCGGACCGTTTTGCGCATGCCCTCAGACTCTCACCAGAGTCATGATGCCCTTTGGGAATATCTCTTCCGGCCTGGCATGGCGTTTCGCTATCCCCTGCTCATAGGTGTAACGCATGAATTGCTCGATCGTCGGCCGGTTCTCTTCAATGCCGTAAGGGAACGGATCGCCTTCAAACATATCCCGCATCCTGCGCGCATAGGCCGGCAGCCACGGCAGCGGATAGCGCGACACCGCGGGATCGAGCAGACGCTCAAGGCTGCGGCGCTTCGATTCGACAAAAGCATTGAAGAGATTGCGCGCGACCCAGGGATTGCCTTCCAATACACGCTTCTGCACCACAATGATGTGCATGATCGGCCAAACCTTGGTGCGCTTATAGTACTCCTCTTCCATCTCCCAATAGTTCGGGAACAGGCGCTCGACGTCCGGATGGCCATGCCGGAAGCAATCGGGAGGTCGCGCGATCAACGCACAGTCGATCTCGCCGCTCGCGAGCAGCTCGCTCAGCGATTTGTCCGATACTCGGGTCAGCTTGACCCCTTCAGGCAGGTTGAGCTCGACCTTCTCGATTCTGCCTGCCTCATTGGCGCCGGCCTGGTACCAATGGATGTCCTTAAGGCCCACGCCATGCTCGTCATTGAGCCAGCCGCGCATATAGACCGCCGCCGTGTGCGCCCATTCCGGCGAGCCGATGGTCTTGCCCCGCAAATCCTTGGCGACCTTGACCTTGCTTTTCTTGTTCACGTAGAACGATGAAAAGCGGAACAAGCGGGAACAGACGACCGGCAGGCCGATGAGGTCGGAATTCTCCCGCGTGAGCTGAGCGACGGCCTTCGCGAACGAGAGCTCGCTCACCTCCCATTCGCGGTTAAAGGTGAAGCGCGCGAATATCTCGTGATGGCCGAGCGTAAGCCAGGTGTGCTCGATGCCCTCGGCCCGGACCAGGCCGAGCCGAAAATCCCGGAAATGGTCGTAGTCGGTCGTCGCGATCGCCAGCTTGAGTTGCGTCATTCCCTGATCTCCTACGGCAACCGCAAGCGGGACCGTATCTCGGCATTCGAGTCATAAAGTACATCCGAGAGAAATGATGTTCCAGCGACCACCCCGGCTGCTCAAATGCGTGACCGACAGCGGTCTGATATCCATGCGCCAAAACGACTGAGGCGGCGTGTCCATGGCATGAACGACAGCTGCTCGTATGATTGTCGAATGGGTGACGGTGATCGATCGCTGGTCGCGCGCTTGCTCGTCAACGAGCCAGTTTGCAGCGCGACGCATGAGGCCAAGAATAGGTTCGCCGCCGTGCGGCGCGGCCATGGGATCGCCCAGCCACGAATTGGCGGCATGCGGCGCGTGCGCAACGATCTCGTTCAAGGTCCTCCCGGCCCACCGGCCGTAATCGCACTCATGCAGAATTGGTTGGACGCGCGCGCTCAATCCAAGCGCCTCGGCGGTTTGCCGGGTCCGCAGTTCAGGGCTGGTCCAGCAGCAGTCGGCGCTCGGTAGATGCCCGACCAGCTCGGCGGTGCGGGTCTTGCCACGGTCATCGAGCGGTTCGTCCCGGGGAAAGGCCGCCCTGCGCACGGCATCGGTTGACCCGTGGCAGATCAGAATGAGGCGCGCAGTCAACGTGCGCTTCCTGCAGGCTTGGAAGCCTGCATCCGGCGACAGTCCTTCCTATACGTGCACTTTGCCACGCGCGGCTGCACGCTGCGTCAACGCTCCAAAAAGCAAGCCGAGCGTGGCCCACATGATGAGCTGTGCTCCGACCGATGCGATGCGGAAGTTCCACAGCAGGAGAGCCGGAAATTGATCGGGCACTTCATTGACGGCGGGGAGGAGCGACGCGGCAATTCCCACCAATACGATGTAACAGGCGGCCACACAAAGGTTGGCATTCCATTCTCCAAAACGTCCGACGAACGAACGTTTCAATGTCAGCGAGGCAGTCATTGCGGCAAGGGAAATCGCGATCATCAAGAAATAAAGCGCGGTGCGAATGCCGATGGTCTCAGGCGCGCCAGCCGATAGCGGGTTAGCCGGATATTTCAGATTGGGCACAAGATAGATCGTAACGAAGCCCACGGCCGCCAATGCCACCGAAAGAGCGCGCGGCGTGAGCGCGCCCGGGACGCGTCCGTAAGCGACCGCATATGCAAGGCCAAACAGGCCGCCAAAAGCCGTGCTGTATACGAGGACGGCAACGAAAAGGCCGAGGCCGGCCTGTACTGATCGGCTCACAACCTCGTTCTCGTCATCATCAGACATGTGCATGTGGCCTTCCGCCTTCCCGGCGGCGGCCCTTGCATCATTCCGCTGGGTCTCAAAAGCCACAGCGCGCTCCACCTGCGGCTCGCCATAGATTTTCAAGAATCCGAAGGAGAGCAGGCCCGCGACGACGCCAACAAGCATCCCGCGGACGAGAAACGTCCTGACCACGGCAAACGACTATTGTCAGTCAGTGGCAGGGAAAGCCGAGCAGATGACGCCCGTCATGCACGAACTCGTGCACATATTTGCCGCTTATCAGCGAAGTGGCGCCTTGCTCGGCGCCCACAAAGTAGATTGCCAGCAAAAGAATAAGCCCGGCAAAAATCGCCCAGGGAAACCGCTCACGCAGGGGAATTGCAGTGGTGGGGCCAGCAGGTGCGAATGTGGAGTACGTCATGTCTATCCTTCTGGGATTGCGCGTCCCATTCGAGCTTCAAACGATCACGAAGCAGGGTCTGGCTGGCGACCTGTAAGGCCGAATACAGTGGCGCGACCGCGCCGGATTCTCACCGGCTTCCTTACTTCGCGAGGCGATTTCCAGAATAGGGAAGGGTATCCGAGCTTGTCAAATGCCGGCATAACGGATTGACGAGCTGCAAGTCAGGGGCTCGCCGCGGCGCCCGGCGCCGTTACTGATCGCTCTTCATGTAGGCGGCATGACACGAATCGCAGGCCGCCCGCAGCTCGATCGCGAAGGTTTTGAACGCGCTCTCCTGCTGCGCGCGGCTGGCGTTATAGGCGACCTTCGAAGCCTGCGCCGCCCGCGCATAGAAGTCTCCATAGTTGGTCCACAGCTCCGGTGCGGCGTAGGTGTCGCGCCCGGGATCGCGCTCGACATTCGGCTTCCACTGATTGGTGTCGGCCGGAAACAGGTGCGGAAACGCCATCAGCATGATCGAGATATTGTCGCTGTGCTCGCTCGCCTCCGCCATGTCGACTCCCTTGGCCGACGCCATCATGGTCTCGATCTCGTCCATGTTGCGGCCGATCGCATCCATCAGGATTTTGCGCGCGAAGATTGCGTCCTTTGCGATGGCCGCGCTTCGGTCCTGACCCAGCGCCAACTCATTCATGCCCATGCCTGCCAGCAGGATGGCGGCGGCCGTGACAGCCGTCCGCGGCGAGCGCGGTGGCAACAGGTGCATAATGCCGGGCATTCGGCTCCTCCGTCAGGTGGGGTCCAGTGATTTGCGTCTTCGCTGCCGGCGGTCCCCGATCGGGCGGTCTGCCCGAGCAACAATAGCACGTCACGGCGCAGGAGGAGACTGCTGCGTGCGGGATTTCCTAGATCTGGTAATTGTGCCAGACCACGTAGCTGTAGCCGGCGACCATGAGGGCGAGGCAGATGAGAGCCAGCGGCCTCGGCGCGAACGCCCACAGGACGACAATGAGGGCGACTTCCGGGAGCTTGCAAAGCGGCCACGCATCTCCAAGCACGTGCATGAACCACGCGACAATCGGGTTTTGCTCGTGACCGCCGCGCGCCAGCATGTGATACGTGCTCAGCACATCGGTTGCTTCCAGCATGATCGCGGCGATCGCGAGAAGAGGGACAGCAATGTTGCGCATTACCCCCGCACCGATGCTTCAGGCCCGATCGAGCACCTCGTTGCCGCGCTCTTCTTGCCTGATTCCGTCCGAGAAGGGTAACCCTGCCTTGTGCAATCGACCTACCCGGCAACAACGGGCCTTCAACCACGGAGATTATCATGATTAAGCGTCGCCAATTCGTGCTCGGCGCGGCTGCCGGCGTTCTGATCCCGCGCTCAGGCTACGCCAAGGCGTCGCAGCCTGCGACCGACGTCAATTTCGATGTCCCGGCAGGTGCGTGCGATTGCCACACCCATGTCCATGGCAATCCGGAAAAGTTTCCGTGGTTTGCGGGGCGCACCTATACCCCTGAGATGGCGCTGCCGGAAGAGATGACGGCGCTGCACAGGGCGCTCAAAATCCAGCGCGTGGTGATCGTGACGCCAAGCGTGTATGGCCCCGATAATTCCGCGACGATCTATGGGATGGCGGCGCGCGGCAAGGATGCACGCGGCGTGGCGGTCATTGACGACAAGACCACCGACACCGAGCTCGACCGGCTGGCGTCGCTTGGGTTTCGGGGTATACGCCTCAATCTCTCGACCGCCGGCGTCGACGATCCGAAAATCGCGACCGAGCGCTTCCTCACCGCCGTTGGGCGCGTCAAGAGCCGCAACTGGCATGTCCAGCTCAACACGACGCTGCCGGTGATCGCTGCCATGAAGGACGTGCTCGCCGCCTCGCCGGTGACGCTGGTCTTTGATCATTACGGCAACGCGAGGGAGCCGCTTGGGGTGGGGCAGCCCGGCTTCTCCGATCTCGTGAGCCTCGTGGGATCCGGCAAGGCCTATGTCAAGATCTCGGTCAGCGGCGGCCCGCGCGAGAACTACGGCTATTTCACGCCGCTCGCTCGGATGCTGATCAGTGCCAATGTCGACCGCATCCTGTGGGGTAGCAACTGGCCGCACCCGAACTCGGTGGGTGGCAGCACCTCGAAGGTAACGCCGCTGTGGCAGGTCGACGACGGGCTCGTGCTCAATCTCCTTCCTGCGTGGGCGCCGGATGCCGAAGTGCGCAAGAAGATCCTGGTCGACAACCCGGCACGGCTGTACGAATTTTAGATACCGTTGAACCTCGCTCAGCCTGGCGCATCGGCGACATGAGCTCGCGCAAGCGCATCGTGATCTGCGGTGGCGGCGCGATCGGCGCCGCAATCGCTTATTTCGCAGGCCGACGCGGCGCCCGGCCGATCGTCATAGAGCGTCACGCGATTGCCGGCGCAGCCTCCGGTAAATCCGGCGGCTTCCTGGCGCTCGACTGGTGCGGCGGCAGCCCGCTCGATCGGCTGGCGCGCCGGAGCTACGCGCTTCATGCCGAGCTTTCCTCGCAGCTCGGCAATCCCTGGGGATATCGGCGTCTGACGACCTACGGCGGTCATGCCGCCGAGGGCGACACCGCGCGGCGCTCGCGCGCTCGACCGTGGCTCTCCGAGCGGGTCGCGATCACGGGCAGGCTCGGCTCGCTCGAGTCCACGGCGCTGGTCGAGCCGTACGCCTTCACCACAGGTTTGATGCGCGCGGCCGAGATGCATGGCGGCGTCCTGCGGCACGGCACGGTCGTCGATCTGGCGCGCCGTCCGGGTGGGGAGGTGCACGGAGTCGTGCTCGCGGGCGGCGATACGGTCGAAGGCGACGCCGTCGTTATCGCGATGGGACCCTGGTCGATCCTGGCCGCGCGCTGGCTGCCGCTGCCGGCAGTGCTGGGCTACAAGGGTCATAGCCTGGTGTTCGAAACCGGAGAAAGCATTCCCGCCGAGGCACTGTTTCTCGAGTACCGCGAGGCGAGCGGCGAGATGCTGACCCCTGAATTGTTTCCGCGCGCCGACGGCACGACCTGGGTGTGTGCGATCTCGACCCAGGGGCCGGTGCCGATCGATCCCGCCGATGTTGCACCTGACGCGGGTGCGCACGCGCGGCTCGAAGCGCTGTGCCGGGATATTTCGCCGGCGCTTGCCGCGGCGCCGATCAAAGCCCGGCAGGCGTGCTTCCGGCCGGTCACCGAAGACGGCCTACCTCTCATCGGCGCCGTGCCGGGTGCTGACGGTGCCTACGTGGCGACCGGCCACAGCGTCTGGGGCATGCTCAACGCGCCCGCGACCGGCGAGGCCATGAGCGAGCTGATCCTCGACGGGCAGGCGCATTGCGTCGATCTGGCGCCATTCGCACCCGGGCGCTTGCGAGCGCTGGATCCGGTGCGGCTGCGCGGCGGCGACCCATGCGTGTCACCCACCCATCGAGCGCCTTCCGGCGCCTGAGCGACATCGCGACAAATCAGGCGAGCTCGAACAGCGATTTGTATGACGCGAAAGGAGCATTGTGAGAGCTGACGGGGGGTCGGTTCACACCGCCGGTCTCGGCGCGTCCGCCGTTCTTTCAGCAAGCCAGAAAGGGGGACTTTGACGAAAATGGCGGCAGCTTGGAAAGAAGGCCGGTGAAGGAGTTTATGGTTTGAACCGTCATCGCATGCGACACAGGACGCTTCGACCTCATTCACGCAGCAAAATTTCTTAATGATATTTCGGCGCTACCTCTCCCGTGTAAGCCAGATTGGCAGCGATTTCTTTCGGAGCATCCACAATCCTCGGCAGCCGGATCGTAAACGTCGAGCCGCGGCCGGGCTGGCTCTCGACCATGATGTCGCCGCCCATCATCTGACAGAAGCGCCGGCTGATGGCGAGCCCAAGCCCGGTGCCGCCGTATTTGCGCGTCGTCGAGGCGTCGGCCTGCGAGAACTCCTGAAACAGCTTGCCTACCTGCTCCGGCGTCATTCCAATTCCCGTGTCGGCGACCGCGATGGTAACCCAATCGCGGCCATTTTCCTGTCCCTGGCGCGCATCGACCGTGATGGTGCCGCGCTCCGTAAATTTTATTGGCGTTGCTCATGAGATTGAGCATCGCCTGCCGCAGCCGCATCTGGTCGGCGTGCAGCGTCCCGATTGTGCCATCGCAATTGACGGCGACCTGATTGGCGTTCTTCGCCGCCAGCGGCTCGATGGTCTTGACCACGTCGGCGATCAACGGCGCCAACGGGAATGTTTCGATCTGCAGCTCCATCCTCCCGGCTTCGATTTTGGACAGGTCGAGAATGTCGTTGATCAGCGCAAGCAGATGCCGGCCCGCGCCGAGCACGCGATCGAGCGGCTCGGTGTCCTGCTTTGCCGCCTCGGCATCCTCGCGCAGCATCTCGCTCACCCCGATGATGGCGTTGAGCGGCGTGCGCAGCTCATGGCTCATGTTGGCAAGGAATTGCGACTTGTGCTGGCTCGCTTCTGCGAGCTGGCGGCTTTTTTCTTGAATTTCATCGAACAGCCGCACGTTCTCAATGGCTATTACAGCCTGATCGGCGAACGTGGTGACAAGCTCGATCTGCTTGGTCGTAAAAGGCTGGGGCCTCTTTCTTGTGATGGTCATGACGCCAATGCAGCTTCCCTCCCGGAGCAATGGGACGCCCAGCATCGCACGATAGCCACCGATCGGTTGGGCTCCGTAATTGTATTCCGGATCGGCGAGCACATCAGGAATGTGCACCACCTTGGACTCAAGCGCGACTCGTCCGGTGAGCGTGTTTCGGCCGGAGGAAATGGGAT
>Ga0306923_10000823_pt1 | contig 25707 bp, 20 predicted proteins | sample sta12Can44000108_FD_203841 | JGI IMG/M metagenome (GOLD analysis project Ga0306923, IMG submission 203841) | Lab enrichment of tropical soil microbial communities from Luquillo Experimental Forest, Puerto Rico - statanox.12C.anox.44.000.108 (v2)... | ecosystem: Environmental > Terrestrial >... | reverse complement strand
CTGCTAAAAGCGACTCTGGTCCGTGCGTCTCCTACATCGGACCGGACGGATCGGGCCATTTCGTGAAAATGGTCCACAACGGCATTGAGTACGGCGACATGCAGCTGATCGCCGAGGCGTACGAGGTCCTGCGTAAGGTTTTGAACCTGGAGGCCAGCGAGCTGGCAGATGTGTTCGATGAGTGGAACCGTGGGCTGCTCGAGTCGTACCTGGTCGGAATCACAGCGCGAATCTTCCGGACGACCGATCCGGAGACCGGCAGTCCGCTAGTTGATATGGTCCTCGATAAGGCCGGACAGAAAGGAACCGGAAAGTGGACGGCCCAGGAGGCGCTTGATCTTGGCGTGCCCATCCCAACGATCACTGCCGCGATCGATGCGCGTGCGCTTTCCAGCATGCAGGACGAGCGAGTGATCGCCAGCCAGCTTCTCTTTTCTCCAAGGGCAGAAAAGTACGAGCGCGACAAGCGGGAGCTGATTCAGGCGCTACACGACGCGCTGTATGCCTCAAAGATCTGTTCCTATGCGCAAGGCATGAGCCTGATTCGCGCGGGGTCGCAGGAGTGGCAGTGGAACATCAACCTGCGGGAGCTGGCGCGTATCTGGAAAGGCGGATGCATCATACGCGCGCGTTTCCTTGACTCGATCATGCGGGCGTTCGAGCGACAGCCCGATCTGCCGAATCTGATGCTCGACTATGACTTCGTGAGCTGGATGCGGAAGGCCGAGCGGTCGTGGCGCTGGGTGATTGCGAACGCGGTCCAGATGGGCATCGCGGTTCCGGCGATGTCGGCCTCGCTCGCGTACTTCGATAGCTATCGCAGCGCGCAACTCCCACAGAACCTCACGCAAGCTCAGCGTGACTATTTTGGATCCCACACCTATCAGCGGACCGACCGTCCGAACGCGGGATTCGTTCACACAGATTGGGCTGGGCTGGCGCAGAAGTCCGCCCCCCCGGCTGGAGGTAACAAGTGAGTACAGCAGTCGCAACTGAACCGATCAAGATTTTGCAACCTACGCTACCAAAGGCAGGTTCCTGCCTCCTGGTAATTTTCGGCGGAACGGGAGATCTGACGCGGCGCAAGCTGATCCCTGCGCTTTATGACCTGGCGTGCATCGGCTGCACCAACCCGACTTTCGACGTGTTAGGTATTGGCCGCACGCAACTTACCGATGAGCAGTTCCAGGAGCGAATGCACGAGGGCACAGCCAATTCGAAGGATGCCCGCAATTACAGCGAGGAGGCGTGGACAGGTTTCGCCAAGCGACTGCACTACCTCATCGGCGATGCCAACCATCCCGATTTCTATCCGCTGTTGAAGGCGAAGATTGCGGAGATGCAGAAACACGGGGCCAGCAAGAATGTGCTGTTCTATGTGTCGACGCCGGCGTCGCTGGCTCCCCCCATCGTTGAAGGGTTGGGCAACGCAGGTCTGGCCAGGAACGGCGAAGGCTGGAGGCGAATCGTTCTGGAAAAGCCGTTTGGTCATGATTTCAAGAGCGCGCAAGAACTGAACGACATCGTGTCTCATGTCTTTCCCGAAGGTGCGGTTTATCGCATCGACCACTATCTCGGCAAAGAGACGGTCCAGAACATCATGGTGTTTCGTTTTGGCAACTCCATGTTCGAGCCGATCTGGAACCGCAATTACATCGACTACATCGAGATCTCTGCGGCTGAGACTTTGGGTGTGGAGAATCGTGCAGCGTTTTACGAAGAGACAGGTGCGCTGCGCGACATGGTCGCCAATCATCTGTTGCAGCTCTTGACGCTGACAGCCATGGAGCCTCCAGTGGCGTTCGACGCTGACTCGGTGCGAGAGTTAAAAGTGCAAGTACTGCGCGCGATTCGGCCGATGACGGTAGAGGAGGTTGCCAAGCGGACCGTTCGCGGGCAATACGGGCCGGGCAAAATCAATGGTGTGGAAGTTCCCGGCTATCGCCAGGAGCCGGGTGTGAACCCACGATCCAACACCGAAACGTATGTCGCGGTGGAGTTCCACGTCGATAACTGGCGGTGGGCGGGAGTTCCCTTCTATGTGCGTGCCGGCAAGCGGCTGGCAAACCAACTTACGGAAATTGCGGTCCACTTCAAGCGCACGCCGCAGGCGCTGTTTGCCCGGAATCCCGGCGACGTACATCACAACGTCATCACGATGCGGATTCAGCCGAATGAAGGCATCGCGATTAACTTCGGAGCGAAAACGCCGGGGTCTCACATGCGCGCCAGCCGCGTGAATATGGACTTTTCCTATCGCGATGCCTTCGGGACGGCGACCCCGGTGGCCTACGAAACGTTGTTGCTGGACGCAATGCGTGGCGATGCAACGCTGTTCACACGCCGCGACGAAGTCGAGGCCGAGTGGCGGATCATTACGCCGATTGAGGAGGGGTGGGGGCAGCTCCCGCCGCCAGATTTTCCGAATTATGCTGCCGGCAGCGAAGGTCCGGCGAACGCTGATTCACTGATTCAATGCGACCGCAAACGCTGGCGCCTGCTGAAGCGGGAGAATGGCTGGAACCTATGAGCGATTCGCCGGCAGAGAACCGAATCACTTTAGTGATTTCAGATGTCGACGGCACGTTGCTCGACAACAACAAGGAGCTCACTTCGGGGGCGCCCGAAGCGGTCGACCGTCTCTATCAAGCAGGGATACGGTTCACGATTGCCAGCGCACGGCCGCCACGCATGGTGCGTGAGCTCGTAAGCAAACTCCACGTACGAGAACCTCTGGCGTGCTTTAACGGAGCACTTTTCATCAGCCCTGACGGAACTGTTTTGCAGGAAATACAAATGTCGCCCCAGGACGCACAACAAGTGGCCGATTTCATTTTTCAGCAGGGCTTCGACCTGTGGGTGTGGACTGACTCCGACTGGTTCGTCAGCAACCCAAGCGGGCCGCACGTCGCCGGTCACGAGATGCAGATGGGCCGGAAGGCGACGCCACTCACGACCCGCGATATGTCGCATTTCCGTGTGCTGAAACTGGTCGGCGTCAGCGACAACCATGACGCGCTGGCCAAAGCCGAAGCATACCTGGCCAACAACGGCAGTCGAACGATCTCGGGCACGCGATCCAGTCCGTACTATCTGGATGTAACCGACGCCAGGGCGAACAAGGGCGAAGTCGTACTGCGGATCTCGGAGATGTTAGAGATTCCTACCGAGCAGATTGCCACAATCGGCGATATGACGACCGACACATTCATGTTCCGCAAGAGTGGCGTGAGCATCGCTATGGGCAACGCCCTCGAGGACGTGAAGGCGCAAGCCAAGTTCGTCACAAAAACCAACGAGGAGAACGGTTTCGCCTACGCTATGGACCACTTCGTGCTTCGTATCGCGGCACAACATGTGGCTGCCGACTGAGCGATGGTCATACTCCTGATGGGTGTGACCGGTTCCGGCAAAACCACTGTTGGACGAGCCCTGGCAGAATCGCTGCGTTGGCAATTCATCGACGCCGACGATTTCCATCCTCCATCCAACGTTGCCAAGATGCGAGCGGGAATTCCTCTGGACGATGCGGACCGAGCGCCATGGCTGGCGGCATTACGAACTCACATTGTGGGATGGCTGAGCTCAGAAGCCAACGTTGTATTAGCGTGCTCGGCGCTGAAGCAGGCCTATCGGGATGAGGTCGTGGTGAGTCCGGATGTGCGACTGGTATACCTTCGAGGCAGCAGCCAGCTGATTACGGCGCGGCTTAGAGAGCGGCACGGGCACTACATGGATCCCAATTTGTTGTCCAGTCAATTCGCTACGCTGGAGGAGCCGCGGGACGCGCTTGTGGTCGACGTCGACACAAGTGTAGATGAGATCGTCAAGCAGATCCGAAAGGGTGTCAGAGTTCCTCGCTAGATCGTAGATCAAACTTGACGTGAAGAAGGTGTTGTGAGATCGGACGAAACCGTGTCCTGAGCTCGGCCCTTCCACTCGCCGCCGCGGCCAGCCCAGAACTTAAGTGCCGAGTGAATCGTCGCCGCCATGTAGAAGCATGCCCCGAGCGGCAGTGTGAGGGACCTCAGCGGGTTCAGTTCGTAGAAACGTACCATGGGGAGGTATGCCACGGCCATCATAAGCCAGCTCACTAGTCCTAGAGCGGCCAGCGGCTTATTTCCACTCAACGCGAGCAACAAAGGAACAAAGTAAGTAACGATCAGGCCGAGGATGGCTCCGATTAGGAGCAACGCTGAGTGGCGGAGCTGATTGAAGGCGGTGCGGACGATCATGCGTTCGATTTCAGCGAAACCGCCATAGGCGCGAGCACTGCGTGTGGTGCGAGTAAGGCCAAGCCAGACCCTTCCACCAGAACGCTTCACGGCCCTCGCGAGGGCGCAATCGTCAATAATCTCGCTTCGAATAGACGCAATGCCTCCAGCACGCTCCAACGCTGCAGGTCGGATCAGCATGCAGCCCCCTGCAGCACCCGCCGTGCTGCGCTTGGGATCGCGAATCCAGTTGGGTGGGTAGAGCAGAAAGAAGAAGAACACGAATGGTGGAATAAGCAGTCGCTCTGGGATGCTGAGGCAGTGCAGCTTGACCATAAAGGACGCGAGGTCGTAGTTTCCAGTCTGCGCGATGGAGACGAGGGTGGCGATGGTATCCGGAGAGTGGACGATGTCGGCATCGGTCACCAGCAGGAATTGAGGGTTGAGTTTTAGTGCCTCGTGAATTCCCTGTTGCACTGCCCAGAGCTTGCCGGTCCATCCCGCGGGCAGCGCGCTGCCAGGGATGACGCTTAGCGAGTCCTGGCGGTCGCAGCCTCGGGCAGACTGGCGCGCCACTTGAGCTGTTCCGTCGGAGCTGTGATCGTCGACAACAAAGACGTGGACCTGCTTGACGAATTGCTGATCCAGCAACGATCGAACCGCCGCGGCGATGTTATCGGCTTCGTCACGAGCCGGGATGACAACGGCTAGCGCGCCGTCGGCTGTGGTCGGCAGCGACATGGGAGCTTGCAGGCGCCAGACTCGCCAGAAGCCGCCGCGCAGAAGCAGTAAGTAAGCCCAGATGGCGAGGCAGGCTGCGCCCGCGATTAGCCCGACCAGGTGCATGCCAGTTCAGTCTATTCGCACATAACCCATGTTCGCACATAACCCGCAGCGCAGAGCGCAAAATGGTTGTATCGTGTGCTGCATGAGCTGCTACACTCTCCGGCGGTTCCTATGACATTGCCCATTACGCCAGCTCGCACGCGTCTCTACGCCGATCCTGAAGGCAAGTTCGTCCACAACGTTGTTCTCGACGAATGCCGCAAACATGGGGAGAAGACCGTAATCGTCGACACCTCGTGCACGCCATACCGCCGCGTCACCTATGCGGAATATGGCGATCTGGTCGAGCGAACGGCTCGCGGATTCGTTGCCGCCGGAGTTCGCCCAGGCGACATGATTGGAATTTACCTGCCAAACTGCTGGGAGTTCGGCGTGGCATTTCACGGCGCCATGCTCGCAGGTGCAACTCCCACAACGATGAACCCGACTTACCGGGACCGCGAGGTGCACTACCAGATGGAAATCTCGGAGGCAGTGGCGCTAGTCAGCGATGGGACGCTGCTCCAAGGAACCAATCTGTCGGGCCTGCCCGCGTTGCGTAAAGTGTATGCCGTTCGGGACGCACGCTGCGCCGGCTCGGAACCGCTCAGCAACCTTTACACGTACCAAGGCATAGCCTCGCTCCCGCAGCCCGAGCGCGACCCGTGCTTGACGGTGGCTGCGTTGCCGTTCTCGAGCGGCACGACTGGTCTACCGAAGGGGGTAATGCTGTCGCACCACAATATCGTCACCAACGTGTACCAGACGTTAACGTCTGGGGAGACCGGCTGCATTGGCGTGAACGACACCATCCTTTGCTTTCTGCCGATGTACCACATCTACGGGCTCACAGTCGGGCTCAACGTTGCACTGATGTGCGGATGCACACTTGTGTTCATGCCGCGATTCGATTGCGAATCATCGCTGCGGATTGCAGTCGAGGAAGGCGTTACGGTCAACCTTTGTGTGCCTCCAGCGCTGCAGGCCTATTGCCATGCGGCCGAACAGGGTAAGTTCCCCCGCGATCATCATATGCGTTGGGCGAAATGCGGAGCCTCGCCGCTCGGCGCTGAACTGGCCCGGCACTTCATGGAGAATACTGGGATTCCGATCCGACAAGGCTACGGAATGACGGAAGCCTCGCCGGTCACGCACATGGGATATCTCGATCCGGAGTACTACCGCGCCGAATCCATCGGGGGGCCGGTGGCACTAACCGAGTGCAAGGTCCTGGACGAGAATTCGAACGAGGTGCCGATGGGGGACCTGGGAGAGTTAGTGATGCGCGGCCCGCAAATCATGTTGGGATATTGGAAATCGCCCGAGGCAACCGATGCCGTGCTGCGCGATGGATGGTATTGGTCCGGCGATGTGGTGCGCGTCGACGAACAGGGCCTGTACTACGTGGTCGATCGCCGGAAGGAGATGATGAAGTACAGGGGGTTTTCCATCGCCCCCGCCGAGGTCGAAGGAGTTCTCCTGGAACATCCCGCTGTGCGCGATTGCGGCGTTGTCTCGCAGGTCGATCGCGAAGGTGAAGAGATTCCCTGCGCGTTTGTGGTGTTGCGTGACGGATTTCTCGAAACGGAAGAGACCAGCACCAGCCTTCGGGAATTCGTAGGAGAACGGCTGTGCAACTACAAGATGCCCCGCCAGGTTCGCTATGTGCAGAGCATCCCGCGAACCCCTTCGGGAAAGATCTTGCGGCGTGACCTGCGCAAGCGGCTCTAAGCGCCTGCTAGCGACGATTGTCGGTCTGCGGCTCGGGGTGAATCAACACGCGAAAGAGGGCCGGCACCTCTTGGCGGAATTTGCTCTCCATAGCAGTCTGGATGTCGTGCACACGCGCCAGGGGAAGATCATCTTGGAACGTGCAATGCAGGGATAGGTAGAGCCGCCCAGACACGCGCTTAAACATCAAATCGTGCGTATCGATGACTTCGAGAAAGCTCCGGCTGACCCTCTGAATGTGCCGCTCCAGGGTGTCCGCCTCGACCGGGCCATCGCTGGTTTCAATAGTCGCAGGCTCGCTTTCAATATGAGTCAGGATGCTTGCAATTTCGGGAATTTCCGCTCGCATCTCGCTTTCCAGCCGGGTGACGCGGTCATGCGCGTCTTTTAGCCGCATTGCCTCATCGAGTTCGACATGCTGCTCTACATGAATTGCGCCGTTCACATCCTGCACGCTGATGTCGTGAACATTCAGGTTGTTGCGTGTGGCCACCGCGCGGATGCGGTCGAACAAACTCTCGCTGTAGCTGGCCCGCGCGGTTGCATTGACCACCACATCGGTTCCCGGCAAAAGTGTGCGAACCACTCGGGCAGCGTCATTGGCCACCTGCTCGGATTTCTGGAAGGTTACGTTCCTCGGCATCGCGACCGAGATGTCGGCGAAATACTTATTTCCACCGCGCCGGATGCGCACACGGTCAACTGCAAGAACTCCGTCGAGGCGCGATACCTGGCGGATGATCCTGACGCGAATTCCTGCCGGCGCAGCGTCCAACAAGGCGTCAATGGTCTGCCGCGCTAATCTCCAGCTGACGTAAACCACGATGCACGCGACGATAAGCGCGGCGATCGGGTCAGCTTTCGACAGCCAGGGAACGGAATAGTTGCGCCCGACCAGCACCAGCGCCAGCCCCAGAAGTACAACCGAGCTGGACCAGATATCTGTGCTGAAGTGAAGGGCGTCGGCGTGTAGCGCCTGACTGTCGTATTTCTCAGCAACTCGTTGCAGTCGCCGCGAGCGCCATACGTCGACGACGATCGATGCTCCCATGACGATAAAGGCCCAGACGCTGGGTTCTATTTCAACCGAATGAAAGAACAGGCGCTTTGCGGCCTCGTACACAATCCAAATGCAAGTTGCCAGCAGTAGCGCCGTCTCGATGAACGCGGAAAAGTTCTCTACCTTGCCATGTCCGTATTGGTGGGTGGCATCGGGCGGCCTGTCGGAGACCCCAACCGAGAAATAGGTAATTACCGCCGCTACGAGGTCGAGGCCGGAGTGCGCCGCTTCGGATAAGATTCCCAAGCTCCCCGTCGTGATACCCACAACAACCTTGAGGGCTGTGATCGCCACCGCGGCAAAAACAGAATTCAGAGCTACCGCCTGCTTTTCCGTTTTTAGCTCGCGGTTGTCGAGTGCCTGCGTCATGGTTCAGTGCGTACACTTTCGCAAGGATCTAGCGCGACTCCTGTGGGCATACTATGATACGATTTCGTTAACTTCCGCGCCGTCTCAGGCGTAACAATCCCGGAGGAATACCGTTCATGCAGCGTCAGTTGTTGGCCGCTATTGCGTTCTCCTGCCTTCTAGCCCCGTCTGCTATTGCGCAGACAAGCAATCCGGGGGCACCGGTCCCTCGCCTTCACGGTCCCGAAAAGCAGGCCTCGCTTGCCGCCGCACATCCCGACACAGCAGCACCTAAAGGCAATCCAGACGCGGTTGCGATGGACCAGGCGGTCATCACTTTGAAAGACGGCTGTACCCCCGTCGGCGATCTCACCCCCGCGAAGGACTGCGTCAGCGAAGTAACCAAAGCCCAGTTCGAGAAGCTCACGACTGCCCTGCAACCCGGCATGAAGTGGGACATGAAGCGCGGTTTTGCCACCAACTACGGTAAGCTTCTAGTCTATGCCGATGCGGCCCGCGCGTTGCATCTGGAAAACAATCCTGACGTCGTCCAGCTAATCCAATTCGTGACCAACCAGGTGTTGGCCGAAGCACTGAAGCGGCATTACTCTGACGAGTACGCACATCCCAGCGACCAACAGATTGAGGAGTATTACAAGCAGAACAGCGCTAAATACATCGCGGCGAACCTCGAACGGATCATCGTTCCTCACGTTCCGGGCACGCCCGAGAAACCGGCGCCGAGCGATGCCGACCAGGCCGCCGCTGCCGAGAAGATTCGTCAGCAGTGGATTGCGGGGAGCGATCCTGCCAAGTTGCAGCAATCGGCTTACGAGCTGGCTGGCGTTACGGGTACAGGGTCGCCAGATGTAAGTCTCGGCGCTCGCCAGCCAGGAAGCTTACCGGTCAATCAGGAAGCCGTGTTTCGACTCAAAGCCGGCGAGATTTCGCAGGTCTTCAGCGATCCGGCCGCGTATTACATCTATAAGGCCGTATCGGTGCGTGAGATTCCCGTCAGCGAAGTCCGGGATTCCATCAGCAAGACGCTGCAGCAACGCCAGATGCAGGACAAGCTGGATGAGATCGGCAAGTCAGCCACACCGGTTCTGAATGAGGTGTATTTCGGACCGGCTCCGGTTGCTGGCGGTTCAATGCCGGGCGGCCGCCCAGGTCCGGCGGGTGCGCCACAGGCGAGCAATCCTCCCAAATAGGCCAATGACGCAAGCCAATTCGACCGTTCTGGTCACGGGAATCTCGGGCAACCTGGGGACAAGACTTTTACCCATGTTGTCAGGATTCCGCGTGATCGGCGTGGATCTGCGTTCCGCCGAGTTTCAGCATCCGGTCGAATTTCACGCCATGAACCTGGGCCATGAATCGTCGTGCCGCGAGCTTATACAGCTGCTGCGGCAGACGGGCGCTGGCTCAGTCATACACCTTGCCTTCGTGATCGATCCGGTTCGAACCGGAGTAATCGATGTCGAGCGCATGTGGCAGATCAACGTGGCAGGAACCGCTCGCGTGATGGAAGCAATTAGCGTCGTCAATCGCACCGGCGGTCAAATTCGGCAGTTCATCTTTCCCAGCAGCGTGTCGGCATACGGACCCGAGACTCCTGGCCCAGTGAAGGAAGATTTTCCACTGCGGGCGCACACGCTTCCCTATGCGATTCACAAACGCGAGAGCGACGAGGTGGTGCGCTATCGGGCAGAAAGCCTGGGCAATTGCCGCACCTACATCTTGCGGCCGCACATTTTTACCGGCGCGAGCATGCAGAACTACCTGGTGGGTGCGCTGCGCGGAACCCCGCTGGGCAAGAGTGCGCGAGCCGCCCGTATGCGTGCCGAGGGCAAGCGTCTTCCGCTCATGCTGCCCAGCGGGAAAAAGTATCCTGAGCAGCGATTTCAGTTTGTGCACGTGGACGATGTCGCGCGCCTACTGGTCTATTTGCTACAACGGCCGCAAAGTGATCCGCCGGTCACGATCTTGAATGTCGCCGCTCCCGGTGAGCCGATTTCGATTCGGAGCTGTGCCGAGATTGCACACGCCACGATACGGCGTGTTCCAACCCGCGCCGCTTGTCGTCTGATTTTGCGGATGCTGTGGAAGTGGGGAATCTCGTCTATTCCGCCAGAAGCATTACCCTACATGATCGGATCCTACACCATGGACACAACACGTCTGCAGCAATTTCTCGGACCCGATTACCCGCGCATAATGCGTTATTCGCTTGAAGATGCGCTGCGCGACAGTTTTGTTCGAACCTAGGTGGTTATTTCTTTCCCCGGTAAAGACCTGCAATTCCGAAGGTGTACGGATTCCAGGAGACCTCGCGAAATCCAGCGGCACGCATGCGGTCAAGCATTTCTTCGGGAGAGGGAAATCGCTGGACTGATTTGGGCAGATACGCATAAGGTCCACGCACACCTGAAATTAAGGTACCGATCGCAGGCAGTACATGCCGGAAGTAGAAGCGATAGACCGATCCTATGAGGCCCTCGGGCTCGCCGAAATCGAGTATGCCGGCTTCGCCTTCTGTTCGAAGAACGCGATAGATCTCCGTCAGTCCGTGGTCGTAGTTAGCCAGGTTGCGGAATCCAAATGCAGCCGTGACCAGATCAAACTGACCCGAAGCGAAAGGCAGCTTGAGGGCGTCGGCTTCGACCCAACGAACCGGCCTGCTTCGAGTCTTCTCGGTGGCCAACACAAGCATCGCATGTGAAAAGTCGGCGCCGATCAGCTTCCCCGCTGCACCCTTCATGCGCTTCTGGAGTGCGAACGCCATGTCGCCAGTGCCGCAGCACAGATCAAGCACGCGGACATTCGGCTGCGAAAGAGTTCGAGCGAAAGTCCTGGCGGTTCGGTTCCACCACATGCGATCGACGTTCATCGAGAGGACGTGATTCAGCAGGTCATACCGCGGAGCAATCGAGCTAAACATCTCGCGGACTGCGGTTGCGGCCGAGGCTTCATCGCTCGCGCCGGCGGGTGCAGCGCCCACGATTCGATCGTCCGAGAGCTCAGTGCCCGAAGCCTTTTGAGTTTCTTCGCTCATTGCGATTGGGAAAGCTGCGTTATCTCTTCTACAGCTGTCAAGATTGCACTTGGCGGCACAGTGTTCACCACTTCGACGCTACCAAGTTTTGAGGTCGCAAGTATGAAATGCGGCACACCGCCCATTGTTTTCTTATCAGATTGCAGAAGTTTCAAAACGCGCTTGCCGCTTACAGTCACAGCGGGAAGCCCCCCATAGGACTGCACAAGGGAGATGATACGGGCCGCTAACGTGGGGTCGGTAGTCTGCAGATCGCGGCCAATGACGGCAGCCGCAATCATTCCCCAGGCAACCGCCTCGCCATGAAGAAAGTGTTCGTACCCGGTGGCCGACTCCAGCGCATGGCCTATGGTGTGGCCGAAGTTGAGAATTCTCCGCTCACCACCTTCGCGCTCGTCAGCACTCACCACATCCGCCTTGACTCTTACACACTCGATGATCAATCGCTCCAGAACGTCGCCATCTCGCCGCAGTAGCGCATCGCCCTGCGATTCCATAAGCTCGAATATCCCAGGATTACGAACCACGCCATACTTCATCGCCTCAAACAAACCGGATCGGTACTCCCGTTCGGGAAGTGTAGTGAGTACGTCAGGGTCAACCAGCACTGCGAGCGGCTGATGGAATGTTCCGATCAGGTTCTTTCCTGACGCCAGATTGACACCTGTCTTTCCTCCTATAGCTGAGTCGACCTGCGCCACCAGAGTCGTGGGAACTTGTACCACGGGAATCCCGCGCATGAAGATCGAAGCGGCAAATCCGCCAACATCTCCGACCACGCCGCCACCGAGAGCCAGCACAAGCGACCGCCGGTCGCCACCGAGCTTGATCATCTTCGTCGTCAGCTTCTCGACGGAAGCAAACTTCTTCGCGCTTTCTCCGTCGGGCATTTCGACGATCTCGACTACGCGTCCCGCACGACGAAAAGGCTCAACGAGTGCACGTCCCCAAAGTTCCAGAATCGGCGACGATGAAAGCAGAAATGCTTTCGAGTGAGACGGGACGATCGGTTGCAGGATGTCTCCGGCCGAGCGCAAAAGTCCGCGTTCAACCAACACGTCATAGGATCGTGATGCAGTCCGGACAAGTATGCGGGTCAATCCTCTAGTGTAACGGAAGCGCCCTCGGTCAACACCTGTTGCAATGCGATGAGCGCTGTCCCGATACGACAATCGACGCTGTTTCCGCGACTCCCGTAACTCTTGTGCGTGGTACCATCAGCATTGGACAGGGTGATTCTGAAGCATTCAGCAGCGTTTCGCTCATTGCCATGAAAGACCTTCCCAACGAGACCGACTTCATCGTAGTAGGCGCAGGAATCGCGGGCCTGCGAGCTTCGGTGGAGCTTGCGCCGGCGGGGCGCGTTTTGTGTCTTGCGAAGAAGGAGGTCACGGAGTCGAACACCCAGTATGCGCAAGGCGGCATCGCGGCAGCGCTGAGCGATGACGACGAAGTTAGCCTGCATCTTGATGACACGCTGAAGGCGGGCGACGGATTGTGCAATGCTGATGCGGCGCGTGTGCTCGTCGAGGAGGGTCCAGCTCGCATTGAAGAGCTAATCGAGTGGGGGACAGAGTTCGACCGGGCCGGCGCTAAGATTGCATTCACTCGCGAAGGAGCCCATAGTCGCAGTCGCGTGCTTCACGCTCACGGCGACTCCACTGGACGCGAAATTGGACGTGCACTTTTTCTGAAGGCACAGGCACTCAAGCCCATCGTCTTTCGTGAGTTCGAATTCACCACCGAGCTCGTTCTTCGAGATGGTCGAGTCATTGGAGTCCGTGTGCTCGATAATAGTGGGCAAGTTCGTGAGATTTACGCCAGCTCGGTCTTACTCGCAACGGGCGGTCTCGGACAGGTCTATAGCGACACGACGAATCCGGCTGTCGCCACCGGAGACGGCGTCGCCATGGCGTTTGGTGCGGGCGCAGAGATCAGGGACATGGAATTCGTGCAATTCCATCCGACTGCACTGTTCTTGAAGGGAGCGCCTCGCTTTCTCTTGTCAGAAGCACTGCGCGGCGAGGGCGCTTATCTGCGGAACGCCGAGCTGCAGCGGTTTATGCCCAAGTATCACGAGATGGGTGAGCTCGCGCCACGCGACGTTGTAGCGCGGGCTATCGCACACGAGCTTGAGATCGTCAGGCGGCCCGATGCGGCTGTCTATCTCGACCTGACGCACCTGAATCCCGACAAGGTGCGAAAACGCTTTCCCACGATCTATTCGACGTGCATGCAGTACAACATCGACATCGCCGAAGAGCTTGTGCCCATACGTCCCGCTGCGCATTACGCGATGGGCGGCGTGCGCACCGATCTGGATGGACGAGCGTCGATTCCCGGGCTCTTCGCCGCGGGCGAGGTAGCGTGTACGGGCGTCCACGGGGCCAACCGGCTGGCCAGCAATTCCCTGCTCGAAGGACTGGTGTATGGAACTCGAGCGGCACGGTCGATGCGCGATGAAATGCGGTCTCCTAAGTCAGCCTCAGCGATCACTCCGCAAACGGCGATTCAACGAAACGGAAGCTCTCCTGACGTCGAGAAGTTCATTCAGAAGGTGCAGTCACTGATGTGGCAGAACGTGGCTGTCGTTCGGGAAGGCAAGCCACTGCGGCAGACTGTGACCGAGCTGACAGCTATGCAATCCAGCGCTCCGAAGCCGACTGACCGGAGGGCGCATGAAGCCGCCAATATTCTGCAAACCGGAATCCTGATCGCGCGCTCGGCGTTGTCCCGCGAGGAGAGCCGCGGCGCACACTATCGGCTTGACTATCCCATCAAAAACGATCGCAAGTTTGGCAAACATTCCGTCGTACGAGATGACGTAGTGAGTTTCGAGTAAGCCGAACAAAATCAGCCAGCGATTCTGGTCACCTTCGCTTTTTTAGGAAAAATCAATGACAGCACGATAGAGATCAGGAGCACTCCTGCCACTGCTCCCAAGGCGATTCCGATCGGGATCTTTACATAATGCGACATCAGCATTTTGACGCCGATAAAGATAAGAATTACGGATAGTCCATAGTGCAACAAGTGAAACACTTCGATCATCCCCGCCAGCGCAAAGTACAGCGACCGCAACCCGAGAATCGCAAAGACATTCGAGGTATACACAATGAATGGCTCGCGGGTGATGGCGAGCACGGCGGGTATAGAGTCGGTCGCAAACAGCAGGTCCGTGGTCTCGATCATCACTAGCACTACCGCTAATGGAGTCGCATACCGAATCCCCTGGCGAACGACGAAAAATTTGTCGTCCTCGTAGTTGTCCGTGAGCCGGAAAAATTTTCGGAAGATGCGCAATACAAAATTCTTCTCCGGCTCGATCTCCTTGTCTTCTTGGCCAAGTAGCTTGATGCCGCTGTAAATGAGGATGGCGCCGAATACATAGATCAGCCACGAAAACGCGTTCAGCAGCTTAATGCCAACGAGAATGAAGATTCCACGCATCACTAGCGCGCCCACGACGCCCCAGAACAGGATTTCGTGCTGGTATTTTCGTGGCACGGCAAAGTAGCGGAAGATCACCAGGAACACGAACAGATTGTCGACACTGAGTGATTCCTCAATGAGGTAGCCGGTAAGGAATTCCAGCGTCAGCTCGGAGTTCGGGCGGACCGGGTTGCCGGTTAAAGTGTGGCCAAAGAAATAGATTAGGACTGCGAAAGCACCCGCTAAGGCGATCCACACAATTGTCCAGCCAATAGCCTCACGAAACGCGACCACGTGTTTATTGCGATGGAAGACGCCAAGATCCAGCGCCAGCATCGCCAGCACGAAGGCGTTGAACAGAATCCAGAAGATCCAATTGGCGGGCATCGGAAGTGTGAGCTTGCAATTCTAAACGGTGGCACTGTCTCCAGCTTGTGGCGGAGAATTGCTGCGGCTTCGAGATCGCACAAACTGCATGCTCGCCATACAATCGAGGCAAGCGATCCTCACTTGGCTTCCGAGCCGGGTTGAACGCAAACCGGAATTCATCACGTTCAGAAAGGACTTTTCATGACCCGTCAACCCGGCACATATGCCACGTTTGAAACCTCGCAGGGGACGATTGTCTGTCGTCTGTTTGAGAAAGACGCACCTGTTACCGTCAAGAACTTCATGGAGCTCGCCGAAGGCACACGCGAATGGACGCATCCGCGCACGCGTCAAAAGAGCAAGGCCAACCTGTACGACGACACCATCTTTCATCGTGTGATTCCGAATTTCATGATTCAGGGCGGTGACCCCGAAGGCACTGGCATGGGTGGGCCCGGCTATAAGTTCGAGGACGAGACCAAGGAATCACCGCATAAGTTCGATAAGCCCGGCAAGCTGGCCATGGCGAATGCCGGCCCAAACACCAACGGGTCACAATTCTTCATCACCGTGGCACCCACTCCCTGGCTCACCGGTAATCACACGATCTTCGGCGAGGTGGTCGAGGGACAGGATGTCGCGGACAAAATCACAGCCGTCCCCCGCAACCGGCAGGATAGGCCGGTCCAGGATGTAGTGTTGAAGTCAGTAAAGATCGAACGGGTCTAGGACTTCGCTCGCAAGAAAAAAGGCCGCAATTGCGGCCTCTTCTACTCTGGATGGGGTTGTTACGACGATTTTTCGCGGGCAAATTCAGGCGATAGCACGTGAGTCGCATGCGGCCAGTCCTCGACGAGTGCTTCAGGCCACCAGCTGTTGATGACGATCAGCAAGGTATCTCGATTCGCATTCGTCCGAACAGAAGCAGGTTGCGTGGGGATCCTTCGCACGATCCTCGTCCCACTGATCGAGGATGAAGATGGTGTTCTTGATTTCCGTACCCGGTTTGTTCAATTCGATAACGAGCCGCCAACCTTGAGGCTCGGCCTCGCGTTTTCCGCATATTCTGCAGAGATATTCCATCGCGGGAGCCTCCTTCCTGATGAACTCTATTGTTGCGCTCACGCTATTCCTTCGCTCCAACGAAAGTCTGTGATCAGCGGGCCAGTCCAGCGTTCGTCCCCAACCTATGCTGGTAATACGAACCTGGTCCGCATAAGGTTCCCAGTTTTCGGACTTATAACCTTAGACGCATAAGGGCGAAAGCCGTCTCATCATTCGTAGCGTTATGGCGGCTATACGTCCCAGACCATCGTGTATTCTGGAGTTAAGGACGCGCTGTGACTCGTTGTAATAATTGCACCCGGGAATTCGCTGGAGGATCGTCGTGTCCTTACTGTGGCGCACCTAATTTAGCTGTGACCCGCACTTACGTGCCTGGCACGGCCGCCGATTCCCGTCCGGCACGTGAAATCTCTGCTACGCATGTCATTGTTGCAATTAACGTTCTCGTCTTCGTCGCCATGGTGGCGACCGGTGCTTCGTTTATCAATCCCAGCCGGGAACAGCTTTTGCGCTGGGGCGCGAACTGGGGCCCGTTGTCGCTGGGAACACAGCCGTGGCGAATCCTGACTTCGAATTACGTTCACATCGGCATCATTCATATCGCATTTAACATGTGGTGCCTTTGGAACCTGGGGCAGCTCGCAGAACGCGTGCTTGGGCGCATGAACTACGTCATTCTGTACACGCTGTGCGGACTATCAGGCAGTCTCGCCAGCTTGTGGTGGCATCCGTTGACAATCGGCGCCGGCGCATCAGGAGCAATCTTCGGCCTGGCGGGAGCAGCCATCGCAGTCTTCTACATGGGCCATCTGCCGATTCCAAAGGCCGCGATCCAAGGCACGATGCGCAGTCTGCTGACCTTTGTTGGCTACAACCTTCTGTTCGGACTCAGTCCAGGCATCGACAATTCGGCCCATATCGGCGGGCTTGTGGCAGGACTCGCGATGGGTGCAGCACTTTCGAAACACATTCTGGTCGAGCCCGAAGTTCGCCGCACCTGGACGCGGCTGACGTGGATCGTGATGGCGCTTGTTCTCTTCGTGGCCAATGGCGCGATCCGCCGGCTTTATCCGCAGCTACCGTTGCTGGCCGATCCAAACTATGTTGCCGCCCAGCAGATTCAAAATGCCAAGGCCGCCTTGCAGCGTGGTCAGGCTCAGCAGGCGATTTCGCAGTTGCAGGAGGCTATCAAGCAGCAGCCCAACTCGGCAGAGGCGCATTACCTACTGGGCAAAGCTTGCCTGATTCAGGGACAGGCTGATAGAGCGATCACAGCGTTTCAGGAGGCACTTCGGTTGAACACGAAATATGCCGAAGCTGACGTTGGACTTGGTGCCGCTTATCTGTCGAAAGGAATGAAGCAGGAAGCCGACGAGGCATTTAAGAACGCGGCCGAGCTGGGATATGCCAACCGATGAGACTGCACTCGTTCACTTGTTCGGCACGAAGGCGTGGTGTGCTCCGGGTTGCGGACAACGTAGACCCGCCGCCAAGCTGGTCGTCGATCAGCCGCCATTTGTGGCCGGTCCCGACATTGTCTGCGGCCAGCAGAACATACTCGGGACACAACGAATGTCTCGCCATCGCGAGTCGTGAATTCCAGCGTCCTAGCCCGAGTTTACCGGCCTCGAAGCAAAAATATGCCGCAGAGCCGCAATTGGCGCGGGCGCGAGAGAGTAAGGAGGGTATGACCTAACTGCTGCGATAGCGCTCGAGGCCAAGTACGGCTGCGATCTTTTGCTGCCTGGGGTTCAGCTTCGACAGGACGGTTCGCGCCAAGAGTTTTTGGCCGCGTTGCGGCGCGGGATAGAGCACGGTTATTTCCTGAATATCGGTGAGTTGCTTCATCATTTCCACGATGCTGAGCCTGCTGCCTGACTTGGCTAGTTGGCGGCGCAGCAGATTGAGGATCATGAGCGCCAACACACAGTAGAAGGCGTGCACGCGCAGTTTCTGGTCGGTCCAGTGGAAGGTGGGGCGGAAGCTGAGGTAGAGAGGATTTTTTAACTGGCGAAAATTATCTTCCACATGATGCTGAGCGCGGTACCCCAGCACGATCTGTTCATCCGCCCGATCCGCGCCATGATCGGTGAACAGAATCGTCTTGCCCAGCAACGTGGAACGTAGGTTTTGGTACGCAGGGTTGCGGAACTGGAAATGCAAGCGGGGCAAACCTTGACGAGTTTTGGAGATTTGAGTGCGAAAGAGGTCGGCCATATGCCGGCCACGAAGAATCTCCTGCACCTTATTCTTTACCCCGGCCACGGTCGGCTTTTTCCCACGATCGCCGGGATGCCGGCGAGCAAGACTCTGCTGTAATTGCTCCAGTTGGCGTTCTCGCTTGTGGATTTCTCGAGACAGAGTCTTGGTTTGCGCCCGAAACAGTTTTTGGTTAAAGGTGACCAGCACGGTACGGTTCACACCGAAAAGGACTTTGTGAGTGCGATAAGCCCATACGGCAGGCAGCTGGGATGGGTCGAGGCGACGCATGCGTGCACGCGGGATGGCCAGCAGATCGGGATGTTGCGTGGGAACCAGCGAACCGATGAAGTGCACACCGCTTTGGCTCACCAATTGCAAGTTGTCTTCCGAGTTGTTGCCCTTGTCAAAGATCAGGGTGATCTCGCGCATCTCCTGCGACAAAGACCGACAGCGGGCAAACAACTGTTCGGCCACGCTCTGGAAGGTCACGGAATCGGGTTGATTGCCAGCATAGGTGTGGTGCAGCAGTGGAACTTCGCCATCGGTGGTGACCAGAAGAGCCAAGCCCAGAAGCCTGAGGTTGTCCCGCCCCTCTTTGCTGTGACCGCGCTGCGGCAGCTTGCTGCGTAGGTTGAAACTGTCCAGGAAAGTAAAAAAGTTGGTGGCGTCAAAGAGCAGACAGCGCTGATCCAAGCCGAACCGAGAGACGGCGGTATGAGCGAGATCCTGTTCGATAGCGGCAATTTGTTGGGCACTCACCCGTTCCATGTTGTCCCAAAAACGCTGACTGGTCAGCTGCTGGGGTGTGAACGGCAAGAGCCAGCGCAACGCGGTTTTGCCGTACCAGTGGGCGATGGCGGACTTGCTGGTGGGTGCCAGACAGCGGTTCAGGGCAGCGAGCAGAAGATACTGGCCCACGGAAGGGCCTTGATGACCGCGTTTCGGGACATGGCGATCGATCGTCGCCACCACCTCCAAAGCCTGGGCCATAGAGAACGTGGCGGCAGAACCGCCGAACTCATGAACGGCGACTTCGGCGGGCTGGGGGGAGAGGAGGCGATCGCGGATGCTTTCGGCGGAGCCCAAATAGATGGTGGAGACGATTTTGGGCCTGCCGTGGACGCGTTGCGCCTCGCGCAAGTAGTAATAAGGCCTGCCGCGCACGATCTTCTTAGTGAGGCTAGGCATTGTGTTAGGTCATACTATAGCGCAACAGGTAGAGGTAGCAAGTATCAAAAAAGCTACCTCGTGCACGTTTTATTATGCTCAAATAGCGTACTTAAACCGAATCCAAGTGTGAGCCATCTAACCGGCGATCAGTTGGGGTAAATGTTAGGTCATACAAACAGGACATCGGCGGCCCTGGACGCCCAAGTGCCTGAAACCCGCTATAAACGTGGGGCGGAGAGAATCCTAAGATAGATAAAAAACTGGTTCAACCGCGCGGGGGCGGTAAAGTCGGGCTAGAGAGCATGATTACATGCTGAGGCTCCGGCGCGTCATGCCAATCAAGCCAAGAATGCGGCGGCGACTCCTTGAAGTAAACGGAAGCCGCCTCACTCGGGGCGTTCTGTGCCACCGTGCCTTCAATGACGTGCGAAGCGTCGTCAGGACCTGTGAAAAGCTTAAATGCATGCAGCAACGGTCACCTCCCACCCGAGCTTATTTGGGGAACCATCGAGCCTGAAGCTTGTCGAACTCGCCGTCACTGTGGAGCGCCCGCAGTGCTCCATTCACCGCCTTGCACAACTCCACATTACCCTTAGCAAAGGCGATGCCGAGCTGCTCGTGGGTGGGTACTTGCATCGAGACTTCCAGGTTAGGACGGCTCTTGGTCAGCCACGAGATGACTGGAAACAGCTTGATGACCAATCCGATGTTACCTGCTTCCAGGTCGCTCAGGGCCGTTTGGATTCCATCGTAGGGGTAATACCGAATGCCTGCGATCACTCCCTGCGCCACCCAACGCCGGGCCACAAAGTCCGACGTATTCCCAACCTGAATGCCGGCAGTAAGCCCACGGAAATCGGATTCGGCAGATGCGTCTGGTGTGCACTCACGGTTCACTGCGACACCCTGATTGAACTCAAGGTAGGGATCAGAGAACTGCACAATGGCCGCGCGCCCGGGAGTAATCGTCGTTCCGGAAATCACCGCATCATAGGTCCGATTCGCCAATCCGTCAAAAATGCCATCGAAGTTGTCTGCCAGATACCGTTGTCGCAGCAGCTGGAGTCCGAGGTGCACGCAGATTGAACGCATCAGGTCGATATCAAAGCCGTTCTCCGAGCCCTCAGCCAATTCGAAAGGCGGATCGGGATAGGCCGAGGCGACCGACAAGATTCCGGAGTTTAAGGTGATAGACATCCGAACCGATCCACATGACGCAGTAACAACGGGCGGAAAAAAATAGGGGCCATGAGATCCTCTCGCATAGTCCACCGATTCGCGAATCCCATGGCCCTTCTAAGTCCGTTTTGCGGCGCCCGCTACACGTGAATCACATCGACAAGTTCTTTCACCGCGTCAGCGCTCTTCTTCAGCGCAGCCTGCTCCTCAGGGGTCAGCTTGATCTGAATTATTTCCTCGATACCCGCCGATCCCAGTTTGCAGGGAACGCCGACAAAAAGCCCGTTGATGCCGTACTCGCCTTCAAGATAGGCGGCGCAAGGAACGATCTTTTTCTTGTCTTTCAGAATCGCCTCGACCATTTCCGTCACCGCGGCTGAAGGGGCATAGTAGGCGCTACCGGTCTTGAGGTGCTTCACAATTTCAGCCCCGCCGTCGCGCGTACGCTGCACCAACCGATCAATCGCAGCCTGGTCCATGAGCTCCGTAATCGGAATACCGGCCACCGTTGAATACCTGGGCAGCGGAACCATTGTGTCGCCGTGGCCGCCCAGTACAAAGGCAGTCACGTTTTCGATCGACACCTTCAACTCCTGTGCAATGAAGGTGCGGAAGCGCGCCGAGTCCAGAATGCCCGCCATGCCGATCACACGATTACGCGAAAACCCGCTGAGCTTATAGGCGGCTTGTGCCATCGCATCGAGCGGATTCGACACAACGATAAGAATGCAACTCGGCGAGTATTGCACCACCTTGCCGACAACGTCGCTCATAATTTTGTAATTCGTGTTGAGCAGATCGTCGCGGCTCATACCTGGCTTACGGGGAATCCCGGCAGTAATCACGACGATGTCGGAGTTTGCGGTGTCGGCATAGTCGTTCGTACCGTGAATGTAGGAGTCCCGTTTCTCGATGGGCATCGCCTGTAGCAGGTCCAGCGCTTTGCCCTGCGGCACGCCCTCAATGATGTCGATCAACACGACATCGCAATGTTCCTTTGACGCCATCCAATGGGCCGCCGTGGCGCCAACGTTTCCCGAGCCTACAACCGTAACCTTCTTTCGCATATTAAGTCACTCCATAATATGTCTGATTTCTGTAAGTTGTACAGCATACTGAATGCATCGCATTAGAGCCAGGCGATGCCCGATTCCAAACCTAGTTTTGTGATTACTCGGCAGCCAGCTCCGCGATTGGCTCCATGTTGTGAATCATGTGCCCTGCAAATTCGCTGGTCTTGACCTTGGTCGCTCCTTCCAGCATGCGTTCAAAGTCGTAGGTGACCTTCTTCTGCAGGATGGTTTGCTCCATCGAGCCTTCGATCAGCCGCGCGGCCTCATGCCAGCCCATGAAGTCGAACATCATCACGCCCGAGAGTATCACTGACCCGGGATTGATGACGTCCTGGTCGGCGTACTTCGGGGCTGTACCGTGTGTTGCCTCGAAGATTGCATGCTGGTCGCCGATGTTGGCGCCTGGTGCAATACCCAGTCCGCCGACCTGTGCCGCAGCAGCATCAGAAATGTAATCGCCGTTGAGGTTGGGAGTCGCTAGCACCGAGTACTCATCCGGCCTGGTCACAATCTGCTGGAAAATGCTGTCGGCAATGCGATCGTTGACCATCAGCTTCTTTTTCCAGGCGCCAAGCCCGTGCGAAGCGTAGATGCTGTTAATGACGCCTGACACTTCGGCGTAGAGCGCGTCGCGGAAATCCTGCGGCGCGAACTCAAGACCCGGTTCAACTAACTTGGCGTTCTCTTCGACAGTCAGGCTGGGATTCTTGTCTTTGTTGTCGATGATCCAGCTCTCGCGCTCGGTGACCACCTGATTCCGAAACTCCTGCGTGGCCAGCTCGTATCCCCACTCGCGGAAGGCACCCTCAGTGAACTTTTGGATGTTGCCCTTATGAACAATCGTTACCGATTTGCGATTGTTCTCGAGCGCATACTTGATCGCCATACGAACCAGGCGCTTGGTGCCCGTAATCGAAATCGGCTTGATGCCAACACCAGAGTCCTCGCGGATTCGCTTCTTGGTGCCCACCAGCATCTCTTTGTTCAGAAACTCGATGAGCTTCTTCGCCTCCGGAGTACCCTCTTTCCACTCGATACCGGCATACACATCTTCCGTGTTCTCGCGGAAGAGCACGATGTTCATCCGCTCCGGATTCTTGACCGGCGAAGGAATACCCCTGTAGTACTTCACAGGACGGACGCACGCGTACAAGTCGAGGATCTGTCGCAGCGCAACATTCAGCGACCGGATGCCGCCGCCAACCGGAGTCGTCAGCGGCCCTTTGATCCCGACACGAAGATCGCGGAATGCGTTGACCGTGTCGTCCGGTAGCCAGGTCTTGAATCGTCCCATAGCCTTTTCGCCGGCGAACACTTCGTACCAGGCTACGCGGCGTTTTCCGCCATACGCCTTCTCTATGGCCGCGTCGAAGACTCGCACCGACGCTTTCCAGATGTCGCGGCCAGTGCCGTCGCCTTCAATGAAGGGAATGATTGGCTTGTCAGGAAAAACAAAGTTGCCATTTTCGAATGTGATTTTTATTCCGTTGGTAGGTAAAGGAATTCCGTTGTACGAAGAAGACACGACACACACCTCAGAAGTAAGGATCGGGTATGAAGTCCCAGAGTATAAAGAGCGCGTTTTGTCGGGTCAGTCGCAGAATTCCCTTGAAGAGTGCCAACTTATCGATCGCTGGACCTCGGATGCCGGTGTCGACGTGCCTTTGCCGTGAGCAGGGCGCCAGCCAGTACGGAGGGGATAACCGGGCTTTCCCGAACCTTCTACGTTATCACTCGCTGCGGAACCCCTTCAATCAAAAAGGGTATCTGAGGTAGATCTCGCGCGTGCGACGTACGACTTCAGTTGCCGTATCGGCGAGCAAACCGGCCGCGGTGTACGCCTGCGGTCGCAACATCAGCTTGGCAACGCTTCCTAGAGCGTGTTCCTGCGCCGGAAGCCACTTCCCTGCCCGGCCCGTAACCAGCCGGATGCAATGCTCGAGTGCTCGCAGAAACTCCGCATTGCGCGCCAATTCGGCTCCGTCATCTTTGGAGATCAGGCCGCGAGCAGCCGTCAGCCGGACGCGCTCCGAGAGATTGGCGTGGCTCCAAAGGCCGTGTTTTGCCTGCAGCCGGCCTGCTAAGTAGTCAATGTCATAGGCCCCGCCGATTCCCGTCTTGAGGTTTGGGGTGGAATCACTTTCCTCCAGCCGCCGGCGCATGTCGGCCAGTTCCTTGTTGAACTGTGGGCGAGCCGCTGTCTGTGTAATTCCCTGCCGAACGGCATCCCCTGCCTGCTCGGCAACTGCTCGATCGCCGCCGACATGCCGCAGCCGCAAATACGTCAGCGCCTCCCATGCCTGCGCCTCACGCGCGAAGTATCGGGCCAGCCGCTCTGGAGTTGTTACCAGTTCACCCTCACGGCCTAGTGGACGCAGCCTTGTATCGACCGGAAAAAGTGTTCCTTCACGGGTATAGGCGGTGAGGATTTCCATGATGCGTTCAGCCGCTCTCGCCGCATCCCGATTGCTGGCCGAATCCGCGGCCACGAATAGAACGTCAGCGTCCGACAAGAGATCGAACTCGCTGCTGCCAAGCCTTCCCAGGGCCATGACCGCGAACCCCACGGGAGGACCCGTAACCGCCAGCGCGTATTCCAACGCCTGATCAACGGATCGGCTGTTGGCGGCTAACATCTCATACACCCCCTGCGGACGGAACAGATGGCGCGCGTTGGCCGTAAACATGGATTGGCGAAATTGCTGGCGAAACAGTCCCAGCGCTTCCTGCCGGTCGATGTTGCTTTGGGCCAGGTACGCCAGCAAGGGATCGGGAATTTCTGAATTGTGATCGGGATTTATCGGAAACAGTTCCGCAGCACCCTCCTCTGGCTGCGCTTCCATCTCCGGCAATAACGCAACATCGCTGGGGTGCCGGACAAGGCTGTCCGTCAAATACTCGCTGAGCTCGAAAATCCTGAGCGCCAACCGGACCCCTTCCTGTGAACGCAGAACGGCGCCATATCGCTCCGAGCTAGTCGTCGCTGAACTAAGAAATCGATCGATGTTTCTCCGGGCATGCTGTGACAAGTCAGACTTCGTAATTGCAGCGAGCAGCTGGGGCGAATCCATTGCCAGCCGCTGCATGATTTGGCTGTAGGAGTTCTCCGCCGATTGCGGAAACTGTATTTGCAGCCGCAGATTTCCCTCGCGATCGATGAATTGCTGGCTTTGTTCCTGATAGACGATGCGGCGGTAAATCTCAGCAACCGCTGCCATTCGACCTTTCAACTGAAGCACAAATTCGTCAAAGGAGTGTAGCCGTGCGTCGGCACGATTCATACACTTGGCCAGTACTTTTAACTCCCGATCGGAGGTCGGTAACTGATGACTTTGGCGGCCATGCCGCAGTTGTAAGTGATGCTCCAGGTGACGCAGAAATTCATAGGCTTTCGTCAGGTTATGAAAATCCTTGCCGCTGATGTGCTCCTTGTCGTGAAGCTTCTGCAAGGCGAAGAGGGTCCCGCGCGACCGCAGCCAGCCTTCTTCTCCACCATAGACGCGTTGCAGGCACTGGACCAGAAATTCAATATCCCGGATGCCGCCGCGGTCGAGCTTTACGTTGATCGCCCGCTCTGTTTGCGAGTTGAGAGCGGGCCTGCGCCCTCGCTTGTCAATCCTTTCTCTCGTCTGCAGCGCTGTTTTTACGGCGGCAAAATTCACATTGGGTCGATAGACGTAGGGTGCAATTTCGTGGGTAAATTCTCGAGTTAGGTCTGCGTCGCCGGCTGAGTGCCGTGCCTTAATCATTGCCTGGAGCTCCCAGTCCTGCGCGATTTCTGAGTAGTATTTGATCGCACGCGGCAGAGCCACTGCTAACTCCCCTTCATGACCCTGTGGGCGCAGCCGGAGGTCGATGTGAAAAACCTGGCCTTCACGAGTACGCCGCGACAGCAACTCCGTCACCTGCTGGGCTAGCTGAACAAAATATTCGCGGTTTGAAACAGCAGTACCGATCGGTTCAGCGCCGCCATCATAAAGAAAC
>Ga0306923_10000822_pt1 | contig 25711 bp, 29 predicted proteins | sample sta12Can44000108_FD_203841 | JGI IMG/M metagenome (GOLD analysis project Ga0306923, IMG submission 203841) | Lab enrichment of tropical soil microbial communities from Luquillo Experimental Forest, Puerto Rico - statanox.12C.anox.44.000.108 (v2)... | ecosystem: Environmental > Terrestrial >... | reverse complement strand
AGAAGGAGATGGTGGAGGCGAACCTGCGCCTCGTCATTTCCATCGCCAAGAAATACACCAACCGCGGCCTGCAGTTCCTCGACCTGATCCAGGAAGGCAACATCGGCCTGATGAAGGCGGTCGACAAATTCGAGTACCGCCGCGGCTACAAGTTCTCGACCTATGCGACGTGGTGGATCCGGCAGGCGATCACCCGCTCGATCGCCGACCAGGCGCGCACCATCCGCATTCCGGTGCACATGATCGAAACCATCAACAAGATCGTGCGCACCAGCCGGCAGATGCTCAACGAGATCGGCCGCGAGCCGACGCCGGAAGAGCTGGCCGAAAAGCTCGGCATGCCGCTCGAGAAGGTGCGCAAAGTGCTCAAGATCGCCAAGGAGCCGCTCTCGCTCGAGACACCCATCGGCGACGAGGAAGATTCGCATCTCGGCGATTTCATCGAGGACAAGAACGCGGTCCTACCGATCGACGCGGCCATCCAGTCGAACCTGCGCGAGACCACGACGCGCGTGCTGGCCTCACTGACGCCGCGCGAGGAGCGCGTGCTGCGCATGCGCTTCGGCATCGGGATGAACACCGACCACACGCTGGAGGAGGTCGGCCAACAGTTCTCGGTGACCCGCGAGCGTATCCGCCAGATCGAGGCGAAGGCCCTGCGCAAGCTGAAGCATCCGAGTAGGTCGCGGAAATTGCGGTCGTTTCTGGACAACTGATCAGACAAAACCCCGGCCAAGGCCGGGGTTTTTGTTTTCAGCCTTGCTGTTTCTTCCTCGGCAAACCCTTCCGCTTTGTATGCGCGAATTCCTCGAGCTGCTTTTCGCTCATGGAATCGACCATTTCGCGTGAGGCGCCTTTAAGGCTCGAGACCGGGCGCTCGCCGCGCTTGGCGGACAAGGCAGCACCCGCGGCCATCTGCTGTTTCTTCGATTTTGCCGGCATGACGTTCACTCCCTGCTACTGAGGGTGGAACGCGCACAGGTTCGAACCGTTCCGGGCGAGGTCGGTCAACGCTGGCCGCGCTGCGATCTGTAGAGTTCGGCCTGCGTCTCTTTCGTGCCAGCGCGACGGATGCTCTTGATCGGGCTGCGTGGCATGCCCGACTTTGCCGCGATCTCCGCGTCCTGTTCTTCGATAATGGCTTTGGCTGGTTCGTCGCCTTCGAGACCGCCGAGCGCCGAGCCCGGAACCCTGCGGTTTGATCGCTGCGTGCCGTCCTCGTATACCACGTCGAACAGGACGAATTCGCCAATGGTTCGCGTTCCGGGTTTACGAGCCATGTTGTTGTTCCTTGGTTCGGCGCCCCGCCGCGCTGGGCCGGGGTTTGCCTGAAATTTCGCGGAAACGCAATCGGCGCTAGTCGGCGCTCTTTAGAGTCCGGCCCGTTAATATTAATCGATTCGCCGTCGTCAGGCCGCGCTCAATTTCCCTTGTCGGCCTCAGCCACTGTCACAGGCTGGTCACGCCAGACATCGGGGAACATTTTCTTCAGACTGTCGACCTTCGGTAAATCGTTGATGGCGATGTAAGGCTGATACGGGTGCTTGATCGCGTAGTCCTGGTGATAGCCTTCGGCCGCGTAGAACGGCACCTTCATCGTGTGGGTCTTCGTCACGATCGGACGCTTGAAGATACCCGTCTTGTCGAGCTGCGCGATGTAATCCTGCGCGATCTTCTGCTGCGCTTCGTTCTGCGGGAAAATCTCCGAGCGATATTGCAGACCAGTGTCCGGACCCTGGCGGTTGAGCTGCGTCGGATCGTGCGCGACGGCGAAATAGATCTGCAGGATCTTGCCGTAGGAAATCTGGCGCGGGTCGAACGTAACGCGCACGCTTTCGGCGTGGCTGGTGCGGCCCGAGCTGACCGTGTCGTAAGTGGCATCTTTCTGCGCACCGCCGGCATAGCCGGACACGGCGTTCTTCACGCCTTTGACGTGTTGGTAGACGGCCTGAATGCCCCAGAAGCAACCGCCTGCGAGCACGGTGGTTTCCAGCCCGGCACCCGGCGCCGATGTTTCCGTCGCGGGAGGCGGAATGGTCACGGATTCGGCCTGCGCCGCAAGCGGGCTGAAGGCGAGGGCAGTAGCAAGAAGCAGAGCGGAACCGCGGATCATGATCTGTATCCCCCGACGTTTGTCGCCCCCATATAGGGATGAATTCGGCGCTTGGCTTGACACAGACGGTACACGACTACGTGAGAGGGTGGTTATGAGACCTTTCCCAAGTCATTCCGGGGCGCGAGCACCGCGAGCGAACCCAAAATCCATATAAAACCCGCGGTGTCTGCATCTGGATTCCGGGTGGTCCGGGCCTTGCGGGTGGTCCCCGAACGACGTGCGATGGCCACATGACGGTGTGCGCGGTCCCCCGCGCGGGACTATAATTTGCCGGCTATGTTCCTCCTGAAAGCGGAGATGTCGTCATGGCAACTTACCTGTTATTCGGGAAATATTCGTCTGAGGCGCTCAAGGGCATCAGCGCCAAACGCTCCGAAGAGGCAAAAGCGCTGTTCAAGAAGCATGGCGGCGAGCTGAAGGCCGCCTACGCGACGCTCGGCGGTGTCGATCTCGTGATGATCGTCGACCTGCCGGACAATGCGCGTGCGATGGCCGCTTCGGCCGCGCTCGCGAAATCGACGGGCATCGGCTTCACAACCGCACCGGCAGTCACGATCGACGAGTTCGACAAGCTTGCCGGGTGATGCAGCCGGTCAGTCCAGACCCTCGATAATGCGGACATCCCGGACGGCGCCGTCGCCGAGCGCGCGCAGCGCTTCGGCGTAGCCCGGGCTGTCGTGCCCGGCGATCGCCTTTTCGAGACTGGGAAATTCGGAGACCACGAGGCGCTCGTTAAGCCCGGCCTCGAAAGTCGCATGCGGGTTGCCGCGGCAGAGGTAGCGCACGCCGAAAGGCGCAAGCGCAATGGGCGCCAGCTTGGCATAGGCCGCAAGCTTCGCCGTGTCCTTGATCTCGCGGTACGTAGTGACCCAATATGCCTTTGGCATCGTTCCGCTCCCCGTAATATTGGTGCTGGCGGCGATCCTAGCGCGTGCGTGACGGTGCGCGAAAGACGGTGGTCGGCATGCGTCGGACTGTCATACTGATCTTGTTCGGGAACGACCGGCGCGGCGGGACAAGGCGGGTCATGACAGTGTAAAAATAGTTTCGGGGGCAATGCAGGTTCAGTCATGCCAAAATTCATCACCAGATCCATCGCTTTGGCCTTTCTTGCTTTCGCCGTCATCCCGTCCGCCCAGGCCGCGCAATGCGGCGGCGATTTCCAGACATTTCTGTCCGCCATGGCGCGCGACGCGCAGGCCGCGGGGGTTTCGCGCGCCGTCGTCGACCAGGCCTTTGCCGGCGTCACGATCGATCAGGCGGTGCTGACCTTCGACCGCCGCCAGCGCAACACCTTTCGCAAGAGCTTCGAGGAATATGCCGCGACCCGCGTCGTTCCCGCGCGCATCAACCGCGCCAGAAAGCTGATGCAGGCCCACGCGGCGCTGCTATCACGCGTCGAACGGCAATTCGGCGTACCGAAGGAATTGCTGATGGCGGTCTGGACCCTGGAAACCGACAACGGCACCGGCGACATGGGCAAGCTGCCGGTGATCCGCACGATCGCCACGCTCGCGCATGATTGCCGGCGCAGCGAGCTGTTTCAGACCGAGCTGATCGCGGCGCTGAAAATCGTCCAGCGCGGCGATCTTCCGCTGCGCGATCTGATCGGCGCTTATGCCGGCGAGATCGGCCAGACGCAATTTCTGCCGTCCTCGTACATCAAGTATGGCGTTGACTATGACGGCAACGGTCATGTCGATCTGCGTCATAGCGTGCCGGATGTGCTTGCGTCCACCGCCAATCTGCTGAAGGTCAACGGCTGGCGTCCCGGCGCGCCATTCGGCGAGGGCACCGAGAATTTCCAGGTGATGCGCGAGTGGAACAGGTCAGAGGTCTATCGCAAAACCATGGTGCTGTTCGCGGAGCGGCTGCGGTAAGCACCCGTCTTGTTTTCCTGTCATGGCCGGGCTTGTCCCGGCCATCTCGATTCATCGGCACGACTTGCTAGCATAAGCGGGATCGCCGGGACGAGCCGCGGCGATGAGGGAACGGAATTCTAGGCATTAAGAGGATGTCAGAACCGCTAGTCCTTCGTTGGGACGCAGTACGGTTTTCGCTTCGAGCCCGGCGCGATCCGCGTGGGTTGTTGCGAGTACGAAGGAGCGGCCGAAATCCTCTACCGGCAGCGGTTGTTCGGTGTCGCCGAAATTGAGACAGACGACGACACGTTCACTTTCCTCCATCCGTTCAAAGACAAGCGCATTGCCCTCAGTGCTTAGCAGGCGGAGCGTTCCGCGCACGAGCGCCGGATGCTTGCGGCGAATCGCCAGCAGATCGCGGTAGAGATTGAGGATCGAGGCGGGATCGGCGCGCAGGACCTCCTCGTTGCGCGATTTGTACGACGCATCGACCGGCAGCCAAGGCATGCCGCTGGTAAATCCTGCGTTCGATGTGGCGTCCCATTGAAAGGGCGTGCGCGAGGGATCGCGGCCGAGGCCGAGGCCCGGCTCGTTTTTCCCCCACGGATCCTTCACCGCGTCATGCGGTATCGCCACTCGGCCGATGCCAAGCTCGTCGCCGTAATACATTGTCGGCGTGCCGCGCAGCGTCAGCAGCAGCATGGCTGCGACACGCGCCTGCGCTTCACCGACGCGCGCGGCGATGCGAGGCTGGTCGTGATTTCCCAGAACCCAGTTCGGCCAGCCGCCGGGCGGCAAAGCGGCTTCGTAATCCGCGACCAGCTTGCCGATGGTCGTGGCGGTCCATGCCGTATGCAGGAGCTGGAAATTGAACGGCAACTGTGCGCCGCGCAGATCCTGCCCGTAGTAGGTGACCAGCCGTTCGATCGGGAGATAGATTTCGCCGATCAATACGCGCTCGCCGTATTGGTCGAGGACAGAACGCATCTCGGCGATGACATCGTGCGTCTCGGGCTGGTCGGCGCTGTAGACCTGCAGGAAACGATGAATGCCAGCCTCGGTCGGCCGATAGTTCGGATTTGGCGGATTGTCGCGCAAGGCGGCGTTCTTGATCAGGAGCCAGATGACGTCGACGCGAAATCCATCGACGCCGCGGTCGAGCCAGAACCGCAGCACGTCATACATCGCGGCGCGCACTTCGGGATTGCGCCAGTTGAGATCGGGCTGCTGCGGCAAAAAACTGTGCAGGTAGTACTGGCCGGTCCGGGCCTCGCGCGTCCAGGCCGGTCCGCCGAATTGCGACAGCCAATTGTTCGGCGGCGATCCGTCGGCTTTGCCGTCGCGCCAGATATACCAGTCGCGCTTCGGATTGACGCGCGACGCGCGACTTTCGAGAAACCAGGGATGACATTCCGAGGTGTGATTGGGAACAAAATCGAGGATGACCCTGATGTTGCGCGCGTGCGCCGCCGCAACGAGTCGGTCGAAATCGTCCAGCGATCCGAACAGTGGATCGATATTGCAGTAGTCGCTGACGTCGTATCCGAAATCCGTCATCGGCGAGGGATAGATCGGCGATATCCAGATCGCGTCGACGCCGAGCCACGTGAGATAGTCGAGGCGTTCGCTTATTCCCTGCAGATCGCCGATGCCATTGCCATCTGTGTCCAGAAAGGAGCGCGGATAGATCTGGTAGACGACCCCGTGTTTCCACCAGACAAAATCGACCATGAGCAATCATTCTCGAATCAGTCGACAGGACGGTATCGGTTCAACTAGCAGCCACGCGCTTCAGTTCTCTGACAGCCAAGTGCACCTGACGGCAGGCAAAAAAGACCCCGCCAGGGGTCTGGCGGGGCTGAAGATGGGGAGGAAACGCAGGCATCATGGACGAAAAAGGACCAGGGGCTCTGTGAGGGGGCTCACATTCGGCCGCCCGGGGCGCTGTTATTTTGGCTGTGTCGAAATGAGGCAACCGAGAAACGTCCATGACCGCGGTCATCATCGAATATTCAAAGCTGCTCATGATTTTCCTGCTGATTGGAACGATCATCGGGCTGTCGTCTTTCGGCACCTATCGGCGCGAAATCCGCGACTGAGCTTCCCGACGTCTCCCGGTATCTCCCCATGTCTGCCACTCGCAAGGAAAATCAAAGTGTCCCCATGACCTGCAACTCAATCGATATCCGCAAGCACAGCTCGGCATGGAATCGCGCCGAGCAGTACAGGACCCTGGCCGAAGATGTCCGCAACCGGGCCGCGAAGGAACCGAACCCGATCGTGAAGGCAGAATGGGAGAACCTCGCAAAGACTTATCTGCGGCTTGCAAAGCAGGCGGACGATGGATTTAGCATCGAGCTGACCTACGACCCGCTCAAGGATGGAACCAGCGGCCCTTCGCGGTGATGTCGTCATTCCGCGTTCGCTCGTTGCACTCGCGCCCCGGAATGACGCCGCACGAAAAAAAGCCCCGCCGAAGCGGGGCCAGTTTCCGATTCAACAGATCGATTTAGTTCTTGTTCTTTTCAGGCATGTTGCTCTGGCCCGACGAACCGGATGTCGAGGGCGATGAGCTGCTGTGACCCGGTGTCGATGACGACGATGAGCCGCCGTTCATCGAACTCTCGCCGCCCTGACCAGTCGTGGATTGGCTCGGGGCGCCGCTCTGCTTGTCAGATGGCTGGTTATGGCCGCCGCTGGGGCTCTGACCGGTCGTGGGCTGATTCTGAGACGACGCGTTCTGTCCCGCCGTGCCCTGTCCATTGCTGCCGCTCTGGCTTTGGCCCGTCGTCGTCGAGCTTGAGCCCTGTGTCGAGCTCGACTCCTGAGCCTTCACTTTACCGGACAAGCCAAGCGCGCTGACCGTCCGCGTGTCGATCGTCCCGTTTGCCGTGAAACCTTCCTTGCGCTGGAAGGCGATCAGGGCGTCGCGGGTCTCAGATCCCCAAACGCCGGTCACGCGACCGTGCAGGAATCCACGTGAGACGAGAACCTGCTGCACCTCGCGGATCTCAAGCTCACTGAGGTTCACCGCCACAGCGGTGGGGCTTGAAGACCGGCTGAACCGAGCACGCGGTCCGGCCGGCACCACGTCGACGATCTTATGACCGCGGTCGACGAATACGATCTCATCGTCAACGACGAAGAAGCTGTAATCGCGATACTGCGGGAAAGTCTCGATCAGGATCGGGAATGTCGAGATGGCCACAACGTTCACTGACCGCGGAACGACGGCACCCGTGTGGACGGCGAAGTTCACGTGGTCAACACGCGGTGCGTTCCTGGCCGACAGCACGGATTGCTGGATCGACGTCTGCTGCTGCGCGGTTATTTGCTTGCCCGCCTGCGACCGAACGGCGGCGCCAGACTGCTGCTGTGTCGCATTCTGTATCGCAGAACCGCTCGTCTGGCCCTGCCCGGTCGCGTTCGGGGTCTGCGTTTTGCTGTCGGCAGCGCCCTTCAAGTCGGTCTTTTCGCTGGTACCCTGACCTGTGGTCGACCGTTCATTGGTCTTGGCCGAGCCCCGACCTTGGGCCTTCATTTTTTCCCTTTCGGAACTCCTTGCCTTTAGGTCTTCCTTGCCGGAACTTTTCGTTTTCAGATTTTCCTTGCCGGAGGCCTTCAACTCATCCTTATCGGACGAGCCTTGCCCGGTCGTCGACCGTTCCGGCTTGGTCTGGCCGCTCATGCGATTTTTGTCCGGCTGGGCTCGCTGCGGGGCCTGAGCTTTTTGCTCGGTTGCGCCAGTTGCCTGGCCGCGTGTTTCCGCGCTGCCCTTGCTCTTGATCTCAGCGCCGCCCTGCGATTTCGCGGCGGGCGAAGCCGAAGACGTGCCGTGTTGTTCAGCGCCGGCACCGGCAGTTCCGCTGGTGCCCTCTCGCATCCCTTGTGCTGAAGCCAAGCCAACACCGGCCATCAGCGCAACGGTTCCGAGCAGGAGTTTCTTACTCGTCATGGTGCGTTTCATCGTGAGTCCTCTCTGGTTTGTTCCAGGAACAGCACGCGTCAGTGTCTTGGAGCCATGTCCTGGGTTAGAGAGAAAACCGATGCGGCCACTATTATGTTCCTCTATTTGTGACACCGGATTGCAGGGCGCTTTTCGTTCGGCTGCAGACGTCGTTTGCACAATTGTCTGCAATCAAGCAGTTCACGGATTCTCTATCGATCTGCAGGAACAGAACTTAGGTTCCTCGGTTGGGCTAGTAGAGTTCAACACAGGGAGAGAAACAGCGGAGTTCAAAATGGACCGAGCTGGACAATACAAACACTTGGCCGCAGATGTCCGAAGCCGCGCGTCACGAGAATCCAACCCGATCGTGAAGGCCGAATGGGAAAATCTGGCCAAAACATATGTCAGGCTTGCGAAGCAGGCAGATGCCGACACGCGGAACACAGGGCTTACGTATGACCCGATCCACGACATGTTGGAACGCGCGCGATCCTGACTTGGGTGGCGACTAGGTGGCGGAACCGGGGTCGAGGCGCTCCATCATGGCGTCAACTTCGGCTCCGGCGAGAATCACCATACAGGAGATCCACAGCCAGGTCATGAACCCGACCACGGCGCCAAGCGATCCGTATGTCTTGTTGTATGCGCCGAAATTTGCCGCATACCAGGAGAACAGGATCGACACGAGGATCCAGAGCGCCGCGGCAAGTCCACTGCCCCAGGTGATCCATCGCCACTGCGCGCGATCGCGATCCGGCCCATAGCGATAGATGATGACGAGGCCCAAAGCCACGACGGCATAGAGCCCCGGCCATCGCGCGATCATAGCCATCATTCCGCCGAGCGATTCAAGCCCGGCAAATTCCAGCGCTACCGGCAGCACGACGATCGCGGCAATGGCCAGAAGGAGAATCAGGAGCGCGCCGCCGGTGAAGGCCAGTGAAATGAGATTCAGCTTCACTAGGCCGCGCCGTTCCTGCGCGTCATAGACAATGTTGAGCGCATCGAAAAGTGCCTTCATTCCTGCATTGGCGCTCCAGAGCGACAGCCCGAGCGTGAAAAGGAAGGTCGCGCCGAGCGTTGTTTTTCCGCCCGAAGCGACGCGCGTGAGTTGATCGCCGATGACCTCGATCGCCCCGCTGGGGAGGATCGAAGCGAGGTCATCAAGATGCGCGCGGATCGTGCCCGGATCGGCAAAGATTCCATAGATCGAAACCATGGCGGCGACGGCCGGGAACATCGCAAGAAGTGCGAAGAACGTGACGCCGGCCGCAATGGACATCACGCGGTGCTGGCCGATTGCGCCATACAGAAGCCGCGCGATCTCCATCCAAGCGCGGCGCTTTTTCTCGGTGCGTGGCGGCGAGCGACTTCCGGTAAGCCCCGGCTCTTCTGTCGGACCGTCGTCGTCCGGCCGGCGGCGAAGTCCCGCAGCCAGGAAGGCGACGCCCAGAAGTCCGGACCAAAGCCGGCGCTGCCTCCGTGAGCCGACTGCCCGCCGGTGGCCGCCCGCCATGGGTATTTACTTGGTACGGGTTCCGGCTGACCGGCCGTTGCGTGCGGAGCGTTTCTTCCTGCGTGTCCCGCGCCGGGCCTTTTGCCGCGAGCCCGGCAACCCAAGGTCCTTGAGACCGATGTTGTTGAGACCAAGGGTCTTGGCGACGGGTCCGCGCACCTCCGAGAAGATCAGCCAACCGACGCCGGCCGCGATGAGGAGAGACGCGATCGGGTTGTTGCGGGCCTGCTTGGCGAGGATCGGCAGAACGTCGTCGCCCCAGGCGCGCGGATTGACGCCGCCCAGGAGGTCGCTCACGACCGTCGTCGGAGAGACGTGATAGCGCAGATCCGCGATCCGGTCGGACAGTCGCTCGCGGGCCCGTTCGGCCTTGCGTTCAAGTTGTGCAGACGTAGGCATTGAGTCACCTCACAGTTGTTTTGCAATTGTTGAATCTTTTTGCAGTTGGTCGATGGTCTTAGTGGGAGCAAGACGCGCGACACTCAGGCGATTGAAGCCGAGCCATACAAGCCCTGCTCCGACGAAGAGCGTGCCCATCGCTACGATGAGTGTTGCGGCGGTCCACGAAAGGCCAATGGCAACAAGCCCCGTAACTGCCGCCTCCAGCAGCAGCACGAGTGTGGCCATCAGCAAAAGCGCACCGGAGCCGATCAGCGCGGCGGACAGCGCTGTGAAGGTCAGCTTTTCGGAAATCTCCGCACGCAACAACTGCAGCTCGGTCTGGATGAGCGTAGCGATTTCCTTCAATGCGTCGCCGGCAAGATCGACAACGCCCTTGTCCTTGGCGCGCGCCGCCCGCCGCCGCACGGTCACCTCACCGGATGTCATATCCGCCGCCATTTCTCGCTCCCGCGATGCGGCACGGGCCGCCCAGCGTGATAACGGGAACTGACTGTTCTGGTTCCGATGAGGCTTAATACCGCGAGCGGATCAGCCCCAAAGCTCCCTGTAGTTGTGAAAGTTCGGAAGAATAGGGTCGGAGCGCGTCGGCTCCATGACCGGAAGCAGCCGTTTCAGCACAGCGTTGATTGCGTTTGAAGTGTGCCGCACGTAGAGGTCGACAGGGTAGAGCGACTGGCGCAAGTGCCACTTGGGATCGTAATTGAGGCTGCCGCTGTAGAAGCGCTTGTAGCCGTTGGCGATGGCCCATTCGATGATGTCGTGAAAGACCCGGTAATAGAGGTTGAGGTCGAAGGCGACGGCGTAATCGAATCCCACATATTCATGGCAGATCGCGTCACCCTGCATTGTGCAAAGGCCGAAGGCCACCATGTGGTTGTCCTGACGCCAGATGAAGAAGCGGACCTTGTCCGGCATCCGCCGCCCGATCTCGCAAAGAAAGTCCTTGGTGAGTTTTTCGAACTGCAGCGGTGAACGTTCGTAGACCTTTTCGTAGAGCGGAAAGACCTCATCGACGAACGGCGTCACGTCGCTAACAATGCTCATGGTGATCTCGGGCTGCGCGCGCTCGGCGGCGCGCAACTTGCGACGGACCTTTCCGCGCGTGCGCGGACTGAGACAGTTCGACAGGTAGTCCTCAAAATTCTTGTAGTTGATGTCGAGCGTCGTCATTGGCATGCTGGGCACGCGGGCGAAGCCCTCAGCCAGCAGGCATTGCAGCGGTGCGCGGTACTTCGCGGGAAATTCCTTGAGTACGATCATTGCGCAGTTCAGTTCGCGCGCCACGGCCAGCAAGGTGTGGCCGAACGTTTCGCCCGTTTCGGATTTCGTCGCGTCATCACCGTCGAGATGCCCTTCGCCAGCGGCGCATCCCACCATCAGCGTGCGCGCCCGCATGAAGCGCGGCCATAGGCGGCGCAGCCCGCCGACGATTTTTGTCACGGCTCCGCTCATGCCCGCGAGCAGATCCTGGTCGACCAGGAAATAAGGCTGGATGACGCGGACGGCGTGATCGTTCTCGACGATCAGATAGCCGTAGGTGAATCCATCCTTCAATGTGTCTTCGAGAAGTTCGTAGTAACGATGATCTTTTCGCTCTTGCGCGAATGCGGATTGCCATTGCGGCAGGGGGGAAATTTCCGCGCGGGATGCGATTCTGATCGTCCTGCCGGGACGCAACGTCGAGCCGGTACTGTCATTCCGCTGAAGCATTGATCACCCGGCGCTGCAAGGCGCCGTTGTCATGCCAAAACGCGGTCGAATGCAAGACTGTTGTAGTAGGGGAAGCCCAACCCGATACCGAGCTGCTTGCGGCCGGATTGCAGGGCGCGACGGGCGACATAGTGATCGCGCGCCACGCGAATGAGATTCGGGAGTTGGCCGGGCTGTTGCAGGACCGAGCGCAGCACTGCCGGTACGTCTGGCGAGCCATCGCGGCGTAGCCCAAGCGTTGCTGCCGGCGGCAGCTTTCTGTGTGCGGAATCGAGAATGACCCGGCACGCGGCAAACGGAATACCGTGTGCGGCAGCAACTTCGGCAGCGATGTGCGATTCCATATCGACGGCGGCCGCGCCGGTTTCGTCGTGCAACTGGATTTTCTCTTCCGGGCTGGCGATGACGTTGTTCGCGCCGACGACATTTGCGTGAATGGCGCCGGGAAGGATTTCCAGTAGCCGCTGCGCCCAGGCGCGATCGGTCGCAATCACATCCTCGCCATTTGCGACCCCAGAAGCCACGACCCAGTCGCCCGCGGCGAGATGCGGCGCGAGGCCGCCCGCGATCCCGAAGCTGATGATTCCCGACGCGCCGCGTTCGATCGCGGCGCGCAGCGCCGCCCGCAACCCCGACCCCTGATTGCAAAGTACCGACACGCCCGGACCGCGCGCTATGCCAGCTTCAAGTGCTAAACATGTAACGGCGACGACGCCCGCTTGTCCCGACATCCGCACCCCGCTTCCCACCGACATTTATCCCAAAGGGAGCCCCCATGGTCAACGCCGTAACCCGCAGAAAACACGCGGATTCCCTAACATCTTTGGGGATGTTGCTTCTTCGGCACGCCAATTGGCGCGGTTCGCCCGGCATGATACTTCAGTGCCGAGGCGGTACAATTTTCGCTTACCCTGTGCATAAAAAGGGGAACTTCCGAGTGTCTTTCGGAGACTTGGATGAGTTTTGATATCGACAGCCTGTTCGCCGAGGCGGACGCCGACCGATACGCATTGCACGCCCGCTATCTGAATGAGCAGATGGTCCGCGTCTTGAGAACGATTGGCTTCGATCGGGCGTACCAGCGCGGCAAGGGCCAATATTTATACGACCGCGAGGGCCTTCGGTACCTCGACCTGCTGAGCGGGTGGGGTGTATTCGCTCTCGGACGCAACCATCCGGTCGTGAACGACGCCTTGCGGAAAGTCCTCGCCAGCGACTTGCCAAACCTCGTCCAAATGGATGTGTCAGCCCTCGCCGGTGTGCTTGCCGAGCGTCTGCTGCGCTACGTGCCGCACCTCGAGAAGGTGTTCTTTGCCAATTCCGGCACCGAATCGGTCGAGACCGCGATCAAGTTTGCACGTGCGGCAACAAGTCGCGACGGAATTGTCTATTGCAGCCACGCCTTCCACGGCCTGACGAATGGCTCGCTGTCGCTGATCGGTGACAAGATATTCCGCGATGGCTTCGGCCCACTTTTGCCCGGCTGTGTCGAAGTGCCGTTCAACGATCTCGGCGCGCTGGAAGCGGCGTTGGCTTCGAAGAAAATCGCGGCGTTCGTTGTCGAGCCGATCCAGGGCAAAAGCGTCAGCGTTGCCGACGACGACTATTTGCGCTCGGCGGTCGAGCTTTGCCGTAAACACGGCACTTTGCTCGTCGCCGACGAAATTCAAACCGGACTGGGCCGAACCGGGCGTTTCCTCGCCTGCGAGCATTGGGGCATCGAGCCCGACATGGTTCTCCTGTCCAAATCGCTCTCCGGCGGGCAGGTCCCTTCCGGCGCGGTTCTGACGCGCAAATGGATTTTCGACAAAGTCTTCGATCGCATGGATCGCGCCGTGGTCCACGGCTCGACATTCTCGAAGAATGATCTTGCCATGGCGGCCGGCCTTGCCACGCTCGAGGTGATTGAGTCCGAAAAGCTGATGCAGAACGCCGAACAGAAAGGCGCGCGCTTGCTCGCGACCTTCGAGCGCATGATCGGGCGTCACGAGCTCGTCAAGGAAGTGCGCGGCAAAGGGCTGATGATCGGCATCGAGTTCGGCGCGCCTCGCTCGCTGAAGCTCAGGGCATCGTGGAATTTGCTGGAGACGGCGAACAGCGGTTTGTTCTGTCAGTTGATCGTGATCCCTTTGCTGAAGGAACACAGGATCCTGTCGCAGGTCGCAGGACACGGCAATCACACGATCAAGATGTTGCCGCCGCTGATCATAACGGACGAAGACTGCGACTGGATCGAGCGGTCTTTCGAAGCGGTCATCGCGGACGCGCATCGCGTTCCCGGCGCAATCTGGTCGCTTGGCAAGACGCTGGTCGAGAATGCGGCGCGCGTCCGCGCGCGCGGCTAGGCCTTACGCACGCGCGCTGCTGGTCGTCTTGAGCGCCGCCGCCGCGAGCGCATAGCCACCCTGTGCGCCGTCGACAAAATGAACGTGCTTCGGGTTGGTCGGCGATGGCGTGAAGCAAGTCACCATCGCCGAGTTCTGCCGATGCATGCCGTACCGGACCATGCCTCTGACACCTGCCGCTTTGAGAAAAGTTTCGATTTCAGCGATCAGCTGCGGCGTACAATCGAGCACCATGCGCAGCGAATCGTCGAACTTGCGGAAATCTGAATTCTCGACGACCTGCTGCGTGTACTTCGCCGGCACGAAGCGGCCGACGGGCACGCCGAGCCGCATGATGAGAACATAGAGAAAGGTCGCGGCCAGGACCTTGGCCTTGCGCGCACGGACCGATTCACCTGCGCGGCGCGATGCGCGTGCTTCAAGATCGTAGCCCTGTGGGGGCCATTTGAGGCGCAAGCCTGCATCCGTGACAGGGCGCGACGCATCCGGCGTTTTCTCAACGATGCGGGTGATCGCCTCGACTGCAGCGCGGAAATCTTCGCCGCGCGCACCCGGTCCGGGACCAACGATGAGCGAAAGGATTTGACCACGTTGTGAGGGGATCAATTCATAGCGGCACGACAGTCCGGATAAATCCGGATGGGCGCCAGGCGGGGCGGGCGGCACGGCGATGTCGCCACGTTTCATCGCGGCATCGGCCCAGGCCAGGCCGCCGCCCGAAAACATGGCGATGCTGATATTATCGGATGGTACGTAGCGGGCGACGCGAACGTCGTTGCCGCGCGCGCGGATGTCGGCGACCGAAACCATTCCGATGCGCAGCCTCAGATCGAGGTCTTCCTTCACCCACGTTGCGGTCTCGGCGAGTGCCTGCCGCGCGAGGGTCGCGTCCGTAGACGGCACAGCAAAGCTCGCGCCGTCGCCGCCGAAGACGAAAGGGAAATCGCGGTTCTTCAGCGTGTTGGCGACCGACGCGATCACCGCGGCGCCCGCCATGTTGACGGCCTTATAGCGGTTCTGGCGGATCGCCTCGGTCGATTGCTGGACATCGGCGACGCCCACCACCCAGTCGTCGGGCATCGGCGTGAAGCAGGTCTCGTCCGCGACGTTGGTGAAGTCGCGAAACACCGGCAAATATTCGTAGAAATCGGTGGATTCGGATGCGTCCATGAATAATTCCGCGGCGCGCCTCAACTAATCGATAGCACCGTTGGCGGGCTTGCCACAAAGAAGGCGCGCGCCGGTGCTTCGATCATTCGACGAAAATGACGGCGACGATGGCCAACGGTCGTGAATGCGATGTGATTGTTGTCGGCGGTGGTCCCGCCGGCTCGACCATTGCCGCATTACTCGCGCAGAAGAACAAACACGTCGTCGTCCTGGAAAAAGAACATTTTCCACGCTTCCACATCGGTGAATCGCTGCTCCCGCTGAATTTGCCGCTATTCGATCGGCTGGGAATTACCGACGACGTTCACCGCATTGGCGTCTACAAGCCCGGCGCCGAACTTGTGTCCGACGCGCATAACACGGCCACGACGTTCCGATTTGCCGACAACCCGTATTTGAGTGTCGGCTACAGCTATCAGGTCAAGCGTTCTCAGTTTGACAAATTGTTGCTCGACAACAGCCGGCGTCTCGGCGCGGAGGTGCTGGAGGGCGCTCGTGTGTCCGATGTTACGCTTGATGGCGGTCAGGGTCCGCGCGTTACGGCATTAAGCGATGATGGCACGGCGACTGAGTGGTCGGCCCGATTTCTCGTCGATGCAACCGGTCGCGACACGCTGCTCACAAGCAGGCTTGGACTGAAGCGCATCAACAAGCACAACAACACCGCGGCTGTGTTCGGACATTTCCGCAACGTTCCTCGCCGCGCGGGCGAAAAGGAAGGAATGATCACCGTCTATCTGTTCGAGCACGGCTGGTTCTGGATGATCCCGTTGCCCGATGAAGTGATGAGCGTCGGCGTGGTAGGCACGCAGGCGTTTTTCAGGGAAAGAAAAGCCAACCTCGAAACGCTCTTTGCGAGTGCCGTGGCCGAAACTCCCAGCCTTGCGTCTCACATGAAGAATGCCGAGCGGATCGGGCCGTTGACCGCGTGTGCCGACTACTCATATGACTCCCAGTCTTACGTCGGGAAAAACCATATCCTTATCGGCGATGCCGCGGCATTCATCGATCCGCTGTTTTCAAGCGGCGTTATGATGGCGATGAGCAGTGCGGCTTACGGGGCAACTGTCGTGGAGGAGCTGCTCGACGGCCGCGGCTCACGCGAGCGGCTCGTGCGCGACTATGAGAGCAAGATCCGGCACAGCCTCAATTCGCTGTCCTGGCTGATTTACCGGATCAATTCACCGCTGTTGCGCGATATCTTCATGTCGTCGTTCGATCTGTTCAATACGCGCCACGAACTGATCACGATATTGGCAGGCGATTTCTACGAGACACGCTCCTGGCTGTCGCCGCTGCGGCGCCTGCAGCTTGCCTATGGCTGCCTGTACGTACTCTCGAAATTCGGCTTCCGCCTCGGCCACGCCAATACTGCACTCAACGGCTGAACCTGACCATATCGAAATATGCTGCGCGCGCCTCCGGCTGTTCCGGTGGCATGGAAGTTGCTATCGTTTATTCTTGAAAATAGAAACAACGCGGGGCGACGCATGCGATTTCACAAACCAGCGGCTGTAGCGACAACTGTGGCGGCGATCTGCGCAGGCGGAGCCGCGCTGGCGCAGCAACAGCCGCCGATCTCGGCGCAATCAGCCGCGCAGAAGCTGATGGTGGTGCCGGGTTCGAAGTACCCCGGACGCATGCATGTCCTGCCGGCGACAATGGAAACGACGCAGTGGGGCTGGTTCGACAACGCCGAATTGCCGCGCCTGATCATCGATTCGGGCGACACGGTTGCGATTGAGTCGATGTCGCATTCGCACGGCCAGCTTTATCCAGGTCGCACCATCGAGGAGCTGAAGAAATTACGCACGGATTGGCCGGCGCGCGGGCCCATGACGCTGACCGGCCCGATCTTCGTCAACGGGGCGGAGCCGGGCGACACGCTGCAGATCAAGATACAGAAGATCGTTCCGCGGCCATGGGGCGCGAATTTCAATGTTCCCGGACTGTTTGGACAATTCCCCAGCCGCTTTCCCGACGGACAGGTGAAGTACTTCTATCTGGACAATGAAAAGAAAACCGCCGAGTTTGCGCCCGGCATCGAAATTCCCCTGCGGCCTTTCCCGGGCACGCTTGGCGTCGCGCGCAAGGAGCCGGGTCGCTACAACGCAGTGCCACCAGGCCCCTTCGCCGGAAATCTGGATAACCGCGATCTCGTCGAAGGAACGACACTGCACGTTCCTGTCTTCGTGCGCGGAGCATTGGTGTGGCAGGGCGATTCCCACGCGGCGCAAGGTAACGGCGAAGTCAACCTGACCGGCCTCGAGACCGCCTTCCAGGAAATCACGCTGACGATAACCGTCGACAAGGCGACGAAGCTCGAGTGGCCGCGCATCGAGACGGCTACCGAGTGGATCACGATGGGCTTCGACGAGGATCTCACCAAGGCGCTTGCCAACGCCAAAGCAGAAACCGCGAAATTCCTCGTGGAGCAGCGCAAGGTTTCGCCCGAGCAGGCGGCGTCGATGGTGTCGAAAATCTCGGACTGTCGCGTGACTCAGGTCGTAGACATCAAGAAAGGCGTCCACTGCATGACGTCGAAAGACCCTGCGAAGTCGCTCGCGGAGACACGACCGACGGCGGAAACCCCGCAATATCTGGTGACCAAAGCAGCCGACGCCAACATGAACAAGGCGATGGATGACGCCTCGTGGGCAATGATCGAACTGCTGCAGAAGGACAGGGGCATGTCGCGGCTTGACGCCTATGCGCTCGCGAGCATGACCATGGATTGTCGGGTCGGCGAAATGGATGCCGCCGAGAAGGGCGTGCATTGCCTTGTCGCCAAAAGCATGTGGAAGAAGTGAGCCGGAAATTCGAGCATAAGGGGAAGGGGAGTCTCATGTCGTACGTAACATTCGCGTCTCGTATCGTCGTCGGTGCCTGCGGGGCGTTGGTCATCGGCACCGCGGCTTTCGCGCAAACGCCGCCACCCGCGCAATCGCCTCTTGGCATACCCCTGACCTCGACCATCACCACGCCCGGTTATCCCGCTGCCGGGCCCGCCGATCCGAAGCTTCGCGTTCTCGAGACACCGACCGGCAAGAAGATACATGTGCTGCCGGCGACGCTCGAAACCACGCAGTGGGGCTGGTTCGACAATTCGCAGCCACCGGTGCTGCGCGTCCATTCCGGTGACACCATCATCCTGGAGACGATGATGCACAGCCACAATCAGGTTGTGCCGGGCGTGACCATCGAGCAGATCAAGAAACTGCGCACGGATTTTCCGGGGCGCGGGCCGCACACTTTGACCGGACCGATCTATATCGAGGAAGCGCAGCCGGGCGACGTGCTGAAAGTCAGGCTCAACCGAATCATCCCGCGCGCATATGCAACGAACTTCAACGTGCCGGGCATGTTCGGCGAATTCCCGAACGTTTTTCAGGATGGCCAGGTCAAGTATCTGTTCCTCGATCTCGACAGCATGAAGACCGAGTTTCTGCCCGGCATCGTGCTGCCGATACGTCCGTTCCCGGGTACGCTTGGCGTCGCGCGCAAGGACGCCGGCCGCTACTCAAGCGTGCCGCCGGGCGAATACGCCGGCAACATGGACATCCGCGATTTCGTCACCGGCTCGACACTTTATGTTCCAGTACATGTGCCGGGCGCGCTGTTGTGGACGGGCGACTCGCACGCCGGTCAGGGCAACGGCGAGGTCAACCTGACTGCCATTGAGACGGCCTACAAGGAGTTCAACATCACGGTCGAGGTGGTGAAGGGCAAGCCGCTCGATTTCCCGCGGATTGAAACGGCAAAATCCTGGATCACAATGGGATTCGACCAGGACCTGAACAAGGCGTGGGCGCAGGCCAAGGCGCAAACGATCAAGTTCCTCTCTGAACAGCGCGACGTTTCTGCCGAGCAGGCGGAGAAACTGATGGCGAACGTTTCCGATTGCCGTGTTTCGCAGGTCGTGAACATCAAGAAGGGCATTCACTGCCTTAGCCCGAAAAACAAGAGCGACAAGGAAGACATGGAGCGTCCGACAAAGGAGACATCGAAATATCTCGTGTCGCACGCCAAGGATGCTGACCTGAACAAGGCGATGAATGATGCGTCGATGGGCATGATCAACCAGCTCGCGACGGACAAGAAGCTCACGCGTCTCGATGCCTACGGGCTCGCCAGCGTGGCGATGGATTGTCGGGTTGGTACGATCTCCGACACCGAGAAGAACATTCATTGCATCATGCCCAAGAGCATCTGGGTCGCCGGCAGTCACTAAATAAAGACAGCGGAAGGGCCGCCAATGCGGCCCTTCCTTCTTCACGATCATGGTGTTGCGTTCCGCTCTCATTGTCGTGTTGCTTGCCGCAGCCTTGCCGGCATTCGCGCAGGAGCGTGCGCAGGGCCGGTTACAAGTCGTGACGACGACAACTGACTTGCGCAGCCTTGCCGAGGCTGTCGGCGGGGATCGTATCGTGGCCGTCAGCCTTGTTCCGCCGGGCCTCGACGCCGAGGACTATCAGCCAAAGCCGCAGGATGCGTTGCGTTTGAAGCAGGCGCGCCTGCTCGTGCGCGTCGGTCTCGACTATGACCTGTGGGTCGATCGCCTGTTGGCGCAGGTCGGCCGGCCGGAGATCAGCCGAGGCGGCGCTGCCTATGTCGATACCTCGCTTGCGATAGCCGTGCTCGAGCTGCGCGGAATGAGCGTCGGCCCCGGCGACGGGCATGCCCACGGCAGCGGTAACCCGCATTATTGGCTCGATCCGAAGAACGCCGAAACCATCACCGCAAATATTCTTGAAGCTCTGGCGCGGATCGATCCGGCCAATGCCGCAGTTTACGAAGCAAACCGGCAGGCATTTCTCGCGCGCCTGAATGCGAAGCTGACGGGGTGGGAAGCAAAGCTGAGCCCGCTCAGGTCGATGCCGATGGTCGCCTATCACAACAGCTGGCCCTATTTTGCGCGCCACTTCCACCTGGATTTCGTCGGCTTCATCGAGACCAAGCCGGGCGTACCGCCGAGCCCGTCGCATCTTGCGGGAATCGTTCGTGACATGCGTGTGCGGGGCGCACGCATCGTCATCCGCGAACCGAACGAGCCCGAGCGCGACGTCGCATTCGTTGCGAGCAAAGCCGGCGCGCAGGTGGTGACGCTCGCGGCCTCGGTCGGTGCCTTGCCGCGGACCGACGACTACATTTCGCTGTTCGAGGCCGACGTCGAGGCGCTGACAGCGGTGGCAGCGACGCGATGACCGATGTGCTGCAGTTCCTCTGGCCGCCGTTCCTGGTGGCGGTCTGCCTGGTCGGCATCCACGCCTATTTCGGCATTCAGGTGTTGGCCCGCAAAGTGATCTTTGTCGATCTGGCACTGGCGCAGATCGCAGCGCTGGGCGCGACTGTCGCGTTCATGCTCGGCCACCCGGCTCAGAGCGTCGCAACCTATGGCTATTCGCTCTCGTTCACGCTGCTCGCCGCGGTGCTGTTGGCATTCACGCGCAGTTGGGGGACGCGGGTGCCGCAGGAAGCATTGATCGGCGTCATCTACGTCGTTGCCGCCGCCACTGCCATTGTGTTGATCGACAGGGCACCGCAGGGCGCCGAACATCTGAAGCAGATCCTCACCGGAAACATTCTCACCAGCGGGTTCAACGATGTTGCGCTCATCGTTCCGCTCTACACAGCCGTGGGTCTGCTGCATTGGGCGCTGCGCCGGCATATGACCGGGGACGGTCCGCTCCTCTGGGAGTTCGTGTTCTATGCGACCTTCGGCATCGTGGTGACCAGCTCGGTTGCGATCGCCGGCGTGCTGCTGGTCTTTTCGTTCCTGATCATTCCCGCCGCGATCGGCGTGATGTTCGCTGATGCGCCGTCGCGGCAGCTCGCCATCGGCTGGATCTTCGGCACGCTGGTGAGCGCGGCCGGTCTTGCCGCTTCGTTCGTCTTCGACCTGCCAACGGGAGCGGCGATGGTTTGTGCCTTTGGTGCATCGCTGGCGCTGGCCGGCGTGCTCTATCCGTTTCTGCGCGGCGACCATCGACGCTCGATGCGCGCCGCCGTCACCACCGCCCGTTGGGCCAGCGCCACCGTTCTCGTGGGCTCGGCATTGCAGCTCGCGATCGCGCCGCGCGCCGACCAGCCGCTCCTTGATATTGCCGAATACGTGGCTCCCTCGCTGCGCACGCTCTATTTTACGCGCGCCGAAGTGACGACATTCGCCGATGCGAGCGAGCATGCTGAACGCTTTCGCATGGAAGCGGAACAACTGAACGAGAGGGAGCGGCGCAACCGTACCGAAGGGCAGGCACTCGACGATTTTACCGTTGCGCGCATCTCTTCGTTCCTCAAATCCTATGGCGAGATGCGCAAGGGCGAGCAGTTCGTCATGGGCGAAGTGCGCATGCGCGCGCGTGAGCGTATCCGCTGGCCGGCTGCCTTCGTTCTGTTGGCCGGAGCGCTTGTGCTCGCACCCGTTCCTTGGCGACAGCTATGGACGGGGCCAAAATCTGACACTGGCGGTCAAAGTTAAGGCCACATAGATGATGCAAGTCGTCGCCCCCCGGAGGTGCAATTTTGAACCCGATGCAGGCGTGGAACACGTGGGCCAGGCTGGCAATGCAGGTGGCCGTCACCGGATTTGAGGCGCAGAGCGTCATGGCGCTTCGTTTCATGCGCCTTGCCGCGGGAGGCGCCCGTGCCCAATCGGAAGCACGCCGCATGGTCACCGAGAAGGTGATGGCGCTCGGTGAAGCGCAAAGCGCGGCAGCTGTCGCAGCGATCAAGGGCGACAAGGGCCACCGCGTCGCGACAAAGGCGCTCCGCGTCTACAAGCGGCGCGTGCGGAAAAACCGCCGGCGGCTTGCGAAGTAGCGCGTTGGCGTGGCCTTGATCTTCGCCGGCGATCCAGCCCACAATTCCGGTACCGAGTGTTCTGGTACAGGGGAATGGCCACCATGCCACGGCAGATCAATGTCATCGCCAGCGCGTTTGTTGCACTTATGTTCAGTGGCGCGTTGCTTGCTGCATCCCAGGCGCAGGACTGTCCGCGAGGCGATCTCGACAAGGCCTATTGCGACCGCGACGGCGACTTGGTGGCCGACACGCCGACCGATGCCAAGCAACTCGTCAATCCATCGACACTCATCTTTGCCTATACGCCGGTCGAGGATCCGGCGGTCTACACCAAGGTGTGGGATGGTTTCATCAAGCACATGGAAAAAGTCACCGGCAAGAAGGTGGTTTTCTTTCCCGTACAGTCGAACGCGGCCGAAATCGAGGCCATGCGGTCCGGCCGCCTACACATTGCGGGCTTCAACACGGGATCCAATCCGATCGCGGTAAATTGCGCGGGCTTTGTGCCCTTCGCCATCATGGCTGGCAAGGATGGCAACTTCGGCTACGAAATGGAAATCATCGTGCCGGCCGACAGCACGATCAAGACGCCGGCTGACATCAGGGGCAAAAAGCTTGCTTTCACGTCGCCGACATCGAACTCCGGCTTCAAAGCGCCGTCGGCGCTGCTCGAATCGGAATTCAATCTGATTGCGAAGCGCGACTATGAGCCCGTGTTCTCGGGCAAGCATGACAATTCTGTTCTCGGTGTCGCGAACAAGGATTACGACGCGGCCGCAATCGCCAACGAGGTGATGTTCCGCATGTTCGAGCGCAATGTCGTGGACAAGGCGAAGATCCGCACGATCTACAAATCCGAGACCTTCCCGACCACCGGCTACGGCGTCGCGCACAATCTCGATCCGGCTCTGCAGGCGAAGATCAAAGAAGCATTCTTCACGTTCCCCTGGGAAGGCTCGACGCTCCAGGCGGAATTCAAGGGTCAGGATAAGTTCGTTCCGATCACTTACAAGAAAGACTGGAGCGTCATTCGCAAGATCGACGCGGCAAGCGGCGTGAAATACAGCTGCAAATAACTGCGCGCTCGCCGGGGGCATCGATGCTGCGCATCAAAGGTCTGACCAAGCGCTATCGCACGGGCGATCTCGCGCTCAAGGGCATCGACATCGATGTGCCCGACGGGCGGGTGATGGCGCTGATCGGACCGTCCGGTGCAGGCAAGTCGACGGTGATCCGCTGCGTCAACCGGTTGGTCGAGCCGACCTCAGGATCGATCGAGCTCAACGACGTCGATATCGTGAAGCTCGGTGCTGGCGAATTGCGCCGCGCGCGCCGGCGCATGGGCATGATCTTCCAGGAATATGCGCTGGTCGAGCGGCTGTCGGTGATGGAAAACGTCCTCACCGGCCGGCTCGGCTATGTAGGCTTCTGGCAAAGCTGGCTGCGCCGCTTTCCGCAATCCGACATCGACGAAGCCTTTCGCCTGCTCGAGCGCGTCGGCCTCGATCACATGGCCGACAAGCGTGCGGACGAGCTGTCCGGCGGACAACGTCAGCGCGTCGGCATCTGCCGCGCGCTCATCCAGAATCCTGAGCTGCTGCTGGTCGACGAACCGACCGCTTCTCTCGATCCAAAGACCTCGCGCCAGATCATGCGGCTGATCAAGGAACTGTGCACCGAACGCAAACTGTCGGCGATCATCAATATTCACGACGTGATGCTCGCGCAGACGTTCGCCGAGCGCATCGTCGGCCTACGTCTCGGCGAGATCGTCTATGATGGGCCGCCCGATGGGCTCACGCCTGCCGTGTTGACGTCGATCTACGGCGAAGAGGACTGGTCAGCGACAATCCGCAAGGTGGATGAACAGGCAGGCGAACCGGAAGAAGACAATGTGCTCCCGTTCGAGCCGCCGCGTCCCGATCGCAACCGCCTCGCGGGACTGACGTGATGCCCGGCGACGGTCTGACAATCGTACTGCCCCATCGCATGCCGGGTGTCCGCGTCGTGACCAAAAAAGGCGGAGAGGCCGTGTGTCCGTAGCTGTCACCGCACCCCGCCACTGGAAAAAGCCGCCGCTGATCAAGTCGGCCTGGATGCGCTGGACGCTCGCGATCGGGGCTGCGGTCTATCTCGCGCTGGTGTTCCAGACGACGCCGGTGAACTGGACGCGCGCGTGGGAAGGTCTGCCGCGTGGCGCCGCATTTGTATCCGCCTTTTTCCCACCTGACTTCATCAGTCGCTGGGACGAAATAGCCGAAGGAATTGCCGAAAGCTTATGGATGACGGTCGTCTCAACGGTTGTCGGCATCGCGCTCTCGATTCCGGTGGGCATCGGTGCGGCGAAAAACATTGCGCCAGCGCCGGTCTACTATTTCTGCCGCGCGGTGCTCGCGGTGTCGCGTAGTTTCCAGGAGATCATACTCGCCATCTTTTTCGTCAAGCTGTTTGGATTCGGGCCCTTCGCCGGCTTCGTGACGCTTTCGTTCGCCACCATCGGCTTCTACGGCAAGCTACTGGCCGAGGACATCGAGGATATGGACCCGGCGCAGGCGGAGGCCGTGCGGGCCTCGGGCGCAAGCTGGCTGCAATGGATTAATTACGGGGTGCAGCCGCAGGTGATGCCGCGCATGATCGGGCTCGGTCTCTATCGGTTCGACATCAATTTCCGCGAGTCCGCTGTGATCGGCATCGTCGGCGGCGGCGGCATCGGCGCCACGCTCAATACCGCCTTCGACCGTTACGAATTCAGCTCCGCAGCCGCCATCATCATCGTGATCATCGTCATCGTCATGCTGTGCGAATACGGCTCCGGCTATTTGCGGCGCTGGGTGCAATGATGGCGACGATTCCGGCCGATGCACGGACGTGGCGGCGGCGCGAACCGCGGGTTCAACTCATGATCTGGCTCGCCTGGCTGGTTGGCGCGGCTCTTTTCATCTGCTGTTTCCAGCTCATCTCCGAAAAAACCATCTGGGCTTTCGTCTCGGATGCGCCACAACAGGCCGGCGATCTCGCGGTGCGTATGGTGCCGCCGGACTGGTCGTATATCCGTGCACTCGGGCGGCCGATCTGGGACACCATCAATATCGCAACGATCGGCACGCTAGCTGCCGTGCTTCTCGCGATTCCAGTCGCCTATTGTGCCGCGCGCAATACGACCCCCAGCGTCAGCGTCATCCGGCCGATCGCGCTTTTCGTGATCGTGTCGTCGCGTTCCATCAACGCGCTGATCTGGGCGCTGATGCTGGTCACGATTATTGGCCCCGGGGTATTTGCCGGCATCATCGCGATCGCACTGCGCTCGATCGGCTTCTGCGCCAAGTTGCTCTACGAGGCCATCGAGGAAATCGACGAAGGCCAGGTCGAAGCCGTACGCGCGACCGGCGCGTCCGGCGCGCAGGTAACATCATACGGCATCGTGCCACAGGTCTTGCCGGCTTTTGCGGGGATCTCCGTATTTCGTTGGGACATCAACATTCGCGAATCGATGGTGCTCGGTCTTGTCGGAGCAGGTGGCATCGGACTGGAACTCAATGCCGCGATCACGCAGCTCTACTGGACCCAGGTCTCGCTTATTTTGCTTGTCATTATTGGTACGGTGATCCTGAGCGAGTGGGTCTCGGCCAAGGTCCGCCACGCGATCATTTAATCAATCCGAAGCAGAATTTCTTTCGATCTGTCATCGGGGGCCTTCTTGCTGAACGCGTTCTAGATGGGCGATCTCGCGCTTCAGAATCTCGATCTCGCGGGTGTTTGGATCGATGCCGCCGACGGCGATTTTCGCCTCGGCTTCCAGTGTCTTCAGGAACTGCCGCAGACGAACAAGATCGGAATCGG
>Ga0306923_10000821_pt1 | contig 25745 bp, 26 predicted proteins | sample sta12Can44000108_FD_203841 | JGI IMG/M metagenome (GOLD analysis project Ga0306923, IMG submission 203841) | Lab enrichment of tropical soil microbial communities from Luquillo Experimental Forest, Puerto Rico - statanox.12C.anox.44.000.108 (v2)... | ecosystem: Environmental > Terrestrial >... | reverse complement strand
GCGGTTCCACTTCCACGCCAGCGCGCCGTAAGGATTCCACCTGCGTCCGAATAAAAGAACCGAAGGCGGAGTTCTCCGGCTTGGGATACATGGCCGTTACAATCAACACTTTCATAGAAGACACCGGGAACACGCACTGCTATTCCGCCTAACTTTGTTGTAGCGAAAGAGGCACGGGATGATGCGCCTGGACCCGAGCAACAGGCAGCAAATGGTACAGGATCATCGCCAGATTTCTGGGATAAGAGCGCCTATCTCTAAAGAAATAATAGTCGCCTCGCGAGAAATGAAAACCGCCGTCGGGCCGCTGGAGAGCCAGGAGATAATTGTAGGCCCGATTCGCCAGCGTGTCGTAGCTGGGAATCTCAAAGCCACTCGCGCGGACAAGAGCCTGAGCGAGAACTGCTGTGTGGTAGGCGACGGTGCGATGGGAGTTGCCGCAATCGAAACAAGAGTGTCCGTCCTCGGCTACGCCGCCCCGCAAAAAATGCAAGAGCTTTCGAATAAGAGGCAGCACGGTTTCGTCGCCGGTGAGATCGAAGTAACGCATCAAATCCAGACACTGAAAGGCGTTGTACTGGAAGCACTGGAAATGGGGCCAGATTTTGCCGCCCCCAATTCCGCTGACCGTATAAGGAAACTCGCCCGTTGGTTTCTGGACTGCACTCAAGAAGCGAAGCAATCCGGCGCATCGCTCGCGGTAAGAAACATTCGCGGTCGCGTCTGCTAGTTCGGCAAGAAACCGCAGAAGGATCGTGGAATTGTTGGGAACGCGGGACCCTTTGTTAGCATGGAAATAGTTTACGGCGAGTTCCTGGCCAAACACTTGAAAACCGATTTCCTCCACCACGAAGCGGTACCATTTCAGGATGCCTTCAAGAACTCTCGGGTCGCCGGTTTGGCGGTAGCTTTCGAGAAGTCCGAGGCATCCCCACGTGCCTTCCGCCGTGGCTATTCGGCCATGCCATTCGGGGTTTGGATAGAGCCAGGAGCCCTCCTGTCGCTGCTGGCTCAAGACGAATTCCGAGCAGCGCACGGCGAAATCGCGATAGCGGCCGTCGCGCGTGATGGAATACAACTGCCAATTATCGAGAATCCAATAGCCCTGGGCTTGAAGATAGCAATAGGAATCTTTCCAGCGCACCGTAGGCAGATAGCTCTTAATGAAACGCCCAATGCGGTAATTCAGGCGGATACCTTGATCGGGCCCGATCAAGGCGCGGCCATTCCAATGTGAAGAGACCAGGTAATCATGCAGCCGCAGAGCGGCGCGCATTTTCGGTTCCTGGTTGAAGGTTCGAGCAGCACGAGCAGAGGTCACCACCGCATTCGGCTGCTCTCGTTCTTGCGTGTTTGCATTCAGCATAAGTGCTACCCTCACTCAAAATTGTGCTTCGGCCGGGGCAACTTTTCCATTTCGAAGGGGCTGAGAAAGCCTTTGGGGCGCGTTCGGGCCAGGCGATTGATCGCACAATAGACTCTGCCGGTGCCGTCAGGGTTCGAGAGAATGCGGCCGGTGGCTGCCGCAGCCGTTTTGAGTTCTATCTTGGTGCGGCTGTCGGTCCCAAAAAACTGGAGACGCGGCACGCGCCAGAGCGGGAACGCATGATCCATCCAGGTCGGCTCGGTGGTCATCACGGTTTGCACGCCGCAACGAATGGCGTGCTGAGCAAGTTCCGCGGTGTAGTTTCCGTTGGGAAAAGCAAAACTGGAGCACGGTTCGCCGGTCTCTTCAGTGACTCTGGCGATGCTTTTGGAGATATTTTCGCAGGCGTCCGGCTTAGTCTCGCGCGTCATGATCGCGTGAGTGGTACCGTGCGCGCCGATGGTGAAGCCGCCGCGATAAAGGCTACGCGCGTCCTCCCAGGTCATAGGACGAATGTTGTCATCATTCAAATCTACTTCTATTCCGTGTTGCGAGCAGGCACGCTCCACGCGGTCCGTGAGCATGGCGTAGGGAAGCTGCTTGACGATGTGCGGTTGAAGGCCGAACGGGAGAGCGCCGAGCTTTCTGCGGAGAGCCTCATAGCGGTCAAACCAGAAAGGTGTTCCACGATCGAGAGCCCTGGATACCACAAAGAAAACGGCGGGCACTCCCAAACGCTGCAGCTCCGGCGCCACCACGGTTACGTTATTTCGTTTGCCATCGTCAAACGTGAGCAGGCAGAAAGGCTTCTTGTGACGGCGATTCAAACGCTCGGGAAGATCTCTCAGATGGATGAAATCGAACCAGCGCCCGAAGGCCTCGACGTGGCGGGCTGTCTCCTCGCGGCTGAGGACGTGCTCGTTGATAACAACGCCCCCCGCCTTGAAATGATGCACCAGGCCAAGAGAAATCGAACTCAGGGCAGCTAGCATTCTATTGCTCTTTCGAGTAGGACGCGCGACGACCGGCCGCGCCTAAGAAGAAGGAACTTTGTCCACGCGCCTAAGCCAAACGCGGAGCGATACGTCGAGGCTTCGTGGGCCGCGGCGACGCAGGCCCGCGCTGAACCCGTTGCGGCGTACTCCTCAAGAATTCGCACCAAAGCATCGACAGCTTCCAGGTGTATCCGGAAATGCAAGGTCACGTCGGTGTCACCAGGCGTAAGTTGGGGAGCGCCGCGCCAGAGAACGGCGCCTGTGTCGATGCCCTTATCAATCAAATGGATGGTAGCGCCAATCCACTCCGGGCGGTTCTCAATGATCCCCCAGGGAATGCTCGAAACACCGCGAATCAACGGAGCGCGGCCATGATGAATATTCAAAGCCGCAAGCTTCGCCTGAGAAAAAATGTGCGGCTTCAAAATGCCGCCCGAAACTCGCACGATGACATCCGGTGCGATCTTTTCGATCGCAGCCTTGCAATCCGGGTGATTCAGTTGCGGCACTTTCACGGGCGCGAGGCGGCATTGTGCCCACCACTCACGCAGGCTCTGAACATCAAAAAGTTCGTCGAGTACCTGTTCCGCTCGCTCTTCTTCTCTTGCACCAATGAGCCGCTTGCCAAGCCAACGGGAGGCAGTGGCGAAGAACCCGAACTCCCTAATCCTGCTGCGCAGCAATTTCCACTTGGGAACGACGCTTTTGTACACAGCTTGAACCACGTGAGCCTCGCAGGGCACAGAGGAGATTTTTCGCAGGGTCCATAGCTCCGGCCCGCGCGGCTCTCCGACGATCAACGCAGCCACTTTCATCTCTTTTGACGATTCCCTCTATTCCTGAGAGTATCTTGGAAACCCGCCTGTGTCCTCGGTGCGAGCGAAAACAAAAGACAAGTCGCAGCGCGACTCACGAACTTATCTCCGAAACCGAAGCTTTTGCATGCACCCGGTGCATCGCGACCAGAAGAGCAGCAACTAGCCAGATCATTTGCTGCATTGGGCGGCCGCGGAAGATATCTACGTTCATGTGCACCATATGGCCTGCGATGCCCACCAGGAAGCCAAGGGCGAGCGGCGACAGAAAACTGTCTCTGAAATTCCAGCAATGCCACCCTCGGCGTAAGGCCGCGAAGAGGAACGCCAAAAATGCCGCCAGCCCGCCGATTCCGGTTTCGCACAAGACCAACAGGTATTTGTCGTGGACGGCGTAAACGAACCCTTGCCGGCAATTCACCTCCTGGCACGGAAGTGACGGACGGCGAAACTCTGCGGTCAGGTAGGGACCCATGGCCACTGAGAAGTTGTTAGCTCCGACGCCCAGCACTGGATTGTCCGCGAAAATGCGAAACGCCAAGTACATCAGAGGGATGCGAGACGCTGCGGATCCCTTATCCTCCCCAAACAGGCGAGCTGAAATAACATTGTGAAAAGGCAGATACAAGAGGGTCAGAATCACAAGAATCGCGATGGGCCCACGTAGAGAAAGACCGCGCCGGCGGCTGAGAAAAAATCCAAACAAGATCAGCGATGTAGCCAAGGCCATCCATCCACCTCTTGAGAAGGTAAGAATGAGCGCCACGCTCCCCAAAGCGATGACCGCGCTTGCGAGGATTTTGTGAAGCCGACCAAGATTTGTGAATAGCCAGCCGCCGGCAGTAGAAAGTAAAACGATGAGGTAGGAGGAAGCGGTGTTAGGCGACCCGACCGTTCCACCAATTCGCATGAAGCCCTCTCTTGCGCTCGTTTCGATGTGGATGTGCGTCGGCAGCCACCACATTGTGCTTGGCTCGCCCGTGAAACTGAGGATGATCATGACCAGGGACTCCACCAACCCGCCGACCAGAAGAACCGTGACCATGAAGCGAACGTCTTCCCGTGTTCGGATCTGGTTCGACACGTAGAGGTACAACAGATACGATTCCAGAAAGAGGCAAGCCTCAAAAACCGCTAATTTGACATCCTGAGCCACAAGCACCGAGATTCCGATGAACACCAGATACACCAGAAGAGGCAGGCCAAGGTGAAGCTGCCGGCGAGTTTCCGGGGTTCGGTTGGCTGCTGCCTGGATGAACCATGCGAAGTACAAACCGACAAGAGCCAGGGTTACGGCCGAGATACTCAACCCGCCCATAGCGCCAAAATCTTCCACGCTTTCGTTATAGAAAAGGTGCGTCCCGCACTGGAAGGGAATATCCAGAATCACGACCGCCAGAAGGAATTTCTGGACCGACGCGTGGGTGAGCGCGAGGAAGGGACTGGCCAGTGCAAGGATGAGAGAATTCTCGCCTAGCGAGCACAACCGCCGGAAGACTGGCAGCGACTCTGCCCTGTTGTGGGGATAGGCGGATGCCGCGGCTCCTGCAGTTTGATCGTTACCAAGCACCTGCATTTCGTTAACTGGTCCTCGTAATGGCATTCCCTGGGAATTTAACGGCCCGAGCCGGCGCGCTTGACAAAGGGCTGCGACGGCGGTTGCTCGCTGGGGTTAGCGGATATAAACTCGCGGACCGTCTGGGTAATCAATTCGATTTGATCTTGTGTCAGCTCAGCAAACATCGGCAAAGAAAGAATGCGTTGAGCGTATCCCTCGGTGACAGGGAAATCTCCTGGTTTGTAGCCGAGATCGTGATAAGCCGGCTGGAGATGAATGGGAATCGGATAATGGATAATTGTGCCGATACCCCGGCTGACGAGGTGATCTCTTAGAAGGTCACGTTGCTCGACACGGATGACGTAGAGATGCCAAACGGATTCCGCGCCAGGAGCTTCGCTCGGTGTCACCACGCCGCATCCCTCGAGCAGCTTGTTATAGGCCTCGGCGTTCCAGCGCCGCGCCGCGTTCCACTTTTCCAGGTACTGCAGTTTGACCCGCAGAATGGCGGCTTGGATCGTGTCGAGCCTCCGGTTGTAGCCGCGGAAAAGGTGCTTGTATTTTTCCTTCTGCCCATAATTCCGGAGCATTTCCAGGCGTTTGGCAACCTTGCGGTCATTGGTGACCACCATGCCGCCATCGCCGTAAGCTCCCAGATTTTTTCCGGGATAAAAACTAAAAGCCGCGGCGTGTCCCAAAGATCCAACGCGCTTGCCTTGGTATCGCGCGCCATGAGCCTGGCAGGCGTCTTCGACGACCACCAGGCCGTGCTTGTCGGCAAGCTGCCGGATAGGATCCATATGGGCGGGGTGCCCGTACAGATGAACGGGAATCATGGCTTTGGTGCGGCGCGTGATGGCTCGCTCGATCGCCGTTACGTCCAGGGTGTAAGTGTAGGGATCGACGTCCACGAATACCGGTTTCGCCCCGGCATGCGATATGCCCAGTGCCGAGGCGATGAAGCTGTTGGCCGCCGTGATGACCTCGTCGCCCGGGCCAATGTCGAATGCCCGCAGCGCCAACTCGAGCGCCGATGTGCCGGAGTCCACACCAACCGCACAGGGCGCGTCGCAAAAGGCGGCAAACTCCTCTTCGAACAGGTGCACCTCGCGCCCCAGGATGAAGTCGGTTTCCTCGATTACTTTCGAAATCGCCTGATTGATTTCGGTCTCGATGGTCCGGTATTGGGCCCTTAAATCAACGAAGGGAACACTCGGGTGCTTTGGCTCGATCAACATTTGCTTGGACATAATGTAGAATCCGCAGCGCGGATGGAGCTCGATCTCACGCGCTCCTGCGACCTAGCTGCCTGAGGGCCTCGCCGCAAAGCGCCATGGCCCGAGTGACACAAGGGTATAGATCGTCGGAGGCGTAGAAGGCCGCTTCCTCGACGCCTCGAAAGGAATCGATCCACTGCCGGAAAGTTAGGTTTCCTTGGCGGTGGTATCGCAGGCAGGAAATCAGGTCCTGATCCTCAACAAACCATTTGCGGCCTGGTCGCGGAAGCCCCGGAATCACCGGTTGTCCCGTCAAATCCAGATACAGAGCCCGCGCCACATCCATTCCATTGTCTGCGACGAAGAGTCGAAACGTGGAACCGATCCGGGGGTTGACGTCCAGGAGCTTGTACTGCCCGTCGCGGGCATCATAGCGGTAGCCGATGTCCAGGATGCCCTTGTAGCCAAGTTTTTTCATGAACTCTGTGGTTGTCTTCCGCACCGTCTCGTTCTCGACACAAATCCCTAGTGCCGTCGAGCCGTGGTGGACAGGAAACTGGCGGATCTTTTTCCCCGTAAAAGAGACAAGGCATTCCGATCGATCGTTGAAATATCCGTCGAGCATCCAGACCGTATCATCTCCGCCCGGAATGTATTCCTGAAGCATCCAGTTGGGGTGGGCGAGGTCCTCCGCGGCATTGTATTTCTCCAGCAGCTCGGACGCGCTGCGCACGATGAACATTTTCTCTCCGGTCGTTTTCAGGAGCACGGAGGCGAAAACCCCTTTGACCATGACGGGAAAAGTAGCGCGCGAAACGAACTCCAGCACATCCTGGCGCGATTTGGGAAACGCCGCTTCCGGCGTCGGCACGCCGTGTTTCTTGGCCAGTTGGTACATCCCCTCCTTGCTGCTAAGCTCGCGGATCAGCTGGGGGCACATGTCGGGGAATAGGAATTGTTCTCGCAGCGTCTCCGCGCAACTCGCACAGAACAGGAGAGCCTTGTCATCGGTGGGGATCAGGATCGCACGCCCCCCGATTTTTCGGCCAACGTCAAGTAAGAAATTCACCGAGCTTTCGGCATGGCCGTTGGTGACGTTCCAGACATACTTTCCCTTGCAATAGCGCGAGGAGAAGGCGGCGGTTCGCTGATGGCAGGCCACGGCGTACACGGGCACGCCCAATCGCCCGAGGCTGCGCAGGAGGCCTAGTGCGCCGTGACTTGCCGACTCGACGCCCCGCAGCACGACAACCGGGGTTGAGACGTCGCTGATCTTCATCGTGATGAGACTACGCACGGACCATCGAGGGCGCTGACGTGCATCCTGCGGTTGCAGCCTGCGCGGCCATAACCACCTCGCCATCCCGCATCATGAACACGTGCGGCAAATCGTTGACATGTTCCAACGTAAAATCGAGATCTCTGGTTTGACCAGATCTACGCAGGTAATCCACACTCTTGCTGCACAGGCAGGCCTCGACCGCGGCGGTGCTCCATCGATCGACGATCGAAGAAGTTCGGTCGTCTTCCCCTTCGTACCCTGCCGCGATGAGCTCGCGCGCAATCCAGGCACAGCAAATCTGGTCTTCTTCCCGAAACTCCCCGCGCGTGCCCGCCCCGATCAAGGCCACCCTGGGATGGCGACGGATCAGATAGCGGGACAAGGATGCGCAGTTCCGGAAGCAAGCCAGGTAGGCGGAATGACATTGCCTGGCCGCATGGATCAGTTTGGTTCCCGAGGAAGACAGCAGGATGAGAGGCCGGTCGAGATCCTCTCGGGCCGCGATTTCGGCGGGGCTGTTGTTCAATTCAAATTCTTGGGGAAGGTCTCCTGAAATCTCGCCCGCCAGCAACGCATTCCTGAGTTGTCGCCCAAGCAAGAGCGCCGCTTCCAGAGAGGGAACCGGAAAACAACGCCGCCCCGCGGCCACCGCGGTAATCGCTGTCGTCGTCGCGCGAATCACGTCAATGGCCACTGCGGCGTAGCCATCCCGACAAATTTCCGCATGCTCCTGAAAGCAACCAATGACTACGCTATTTCGCAAGTACGCTCTCCTTCCGACCCAGGGATTCGGCTCGCGGCCTCGCCAGATTCGGCGCGAGCGGCCGCAAATTCTCCTTCGCGAAGGCATCCGAATGAAGCCCACGCCGGTAAATCTCCACGCGAAGAAGCTCTTCGAGCCTGACATTGCAGAGGTGCACTTCGCGGCCGAGATGGTTCAACAACGCAAATTGGCTGGGTTTGTTGGGCGCCTCGAACATCACCGTATCGAGTCCGAACGCCTTCGCGAAGCGATCGGCATATCCGCGATTGAGGTTTCCCTTACCGTCAAAAAGCCCCACTTCTTTTGCGCTCTCCCGGGCTTCCACGACGAGTTGCAAAGCGCCCGCATCGAGCCACCTCCGCCCCTGCTCGATCAATTGCGTTACGCCGTCCTCGGTAAACGCTCCGGTATGCTTCTTGCCCAGCTCGAACTGAACATCCAGGCCCCGTTCGGCCGCCATCTTGACCACCTCGGCGGCTTTCAGCGTCATTTCCGTAAAACCTTCGCCACACTCGATCCGCGTTACCCCTATGTCCGCGCACAGGTCGAGATAAGCGCCAAGCTGCCCCTGTGCCACCGCTACCTCGAACGGTCCTCCTCCCGTGACCGTCGGCACATGGTGCTTTTTCGCTGCCGCTACCTTTCGTCGCGTGGCGGCCTCCTTCGCAACCATCCAGCAAGCCATGGAGATCTTGAGAATGGACATCAGATGAGCGCTTTGCTCCAAGTGGCTCTCGAGCGTCGCCGGGTCGTAACCCGGATCGAAAGGGCTAGTCGAAGGCGCTATTTCAGGGACTCCGATTGCCACCAAATAGTCTTTAGTATGGAACTTACCAGCAGGGCGAATTGTTTCTGTCTTGTACATTGTTGTCCTCCGGGTTTTGTTTCACGGGCTTGATATAAATCCCAGGCTGCCGAGGAAACTACCGGAAGCCGCGCATCCCGGGTTGTGAGATTTGGCTTTCGGCAATTCCGCAACTTGAAGTTCAGCAAAAAAGCAACGCCGGCGTCCGAGTGAGAAGCCCGTCGCCACGCTTCCAGGAGCGGTGATTCGCCAACTCTTCGTATTCTGTTTTTTTTTGGTTATTGCTGTAGGGAAGACTCGAAATTCTGCGATACGCCTTTGCCCGGAGTGGCCCCTCGGGACAGCGGCGTATCGTCTACGTTCGGCGATCGATCCAGGTACTGCAGGGGTGCACAAGGGTAAATGACGACTCTAAGGGTGCGGCTGCCGGGGTGCTCCGTTCGGACCGCTTGGACAATCTTCTCCCAGGAAGGCGTGATTCGGAACCCCGCAAGTCGAGACGGCAGCGCTTGCGAATGAACTCCTGGTCGATAGAGCCATATGGGATTCCTTGAAGCTGTTCTCTTGGCAACACTACCCCATCTCTGAAGGAACCGACTTCGAAGCACTTCAGTGATGCCATCGACGCCCATCATCGAAATGCGTCGGTAAATATGTCTTGGTCGGTAAAATCTAGGACGGTTCACAACAGGAAAAAGTCCATGGTGACCCAGGCCTTCACTACAGGACCCGATGGCTATCCGGGAAGCACCCGGCGCGCAATGATCGAGAGGGGCAATCCCCTTCATCTTTACAAACGTTACCGACAAATCGTTCGGGTAGGCGTTGGAAATGACAACGTTGGCATCACCGGGCAGCGGCGCACGGAAAACTCGTCGGGCAAAATCGACTTCTTTGCGATAGTAGATGAAGTGATCGCCGCAGGCCATGCGAATGACTTCTCGGTTAGCGTTGACCTGTAAAGAGATCAGGGTGTTTAATCCGATCATGCGCGCGATCTCATCGAGGTCACTCCGAAATGAGCTTACCCGCTCACCGTCCCCCCAACCGTTACTCTGATGTCTGTAGTGCAACTCCATGATCGAGCGAAAACCAAGAACACCGAGAGCGAGTTTTGACCCGCCTCCAAAACCTGCAGTATGGTTCGGATAAATACCCCCAATTCCCACTATCACGTCACTCTGCATAACCTCTCGATTGACCAGAACGATTGTTCCGGAGGTTGTCGAGCCTACCTGCACGAGACCACGCTCGGGGTCATGCAGAACTATTTTGCAAGAGGCTGCTTCGGGCCCTGCCTTCTTAAGCACAGCGTTCAACTGCGGGGCGCCGTGTGTTCCGGTGGCGACCAGGATCGTTACATCCCGGGATGATATGCCCGCATCGTGAAAATGTGTTAAGAGAAACGGCATGACACGCGCGACAGGTGTCGGTCGGTTCAGGTCATCAATAATCACCAAAGGTCGCGACTTTCCTCTGCAGATCTGCCGAATCGGAGACTGCCCGCTCGGCCGTTCTAGAGCCTCGGCGATCTGTCGATCGGTCAGCGGCGGAGGAGTAGGGGGCCGAAAAACCGTTACGTCCCACTCTGGCGGACAATCTAGAGTGAGGGCCTCATCGGAATACCATGCACCCGTCGAGCAATGCGTTTCGCAGTTCATGCGACCCGAAGAGCGGAGCCCCGGGCACCCGACTGCCGAAACGCCGAGGAGACGCCGGAATTCTCTGCAGAGCGCTTTCTTACGAGAGGGATATATAGACTGCCGAAGCGCTGCAAAAGTGGATGATTAGAATCGGCTAAGCGCTGCAACTTGTTGTGCAATCTCACGCTCAGTGAATCAGGCAGTAATTTAATATCAAAAAAGGTGAAAGGCCCGAATCCAACGGTCGTGCCCTTTATCTTCTCAAGCCCAGCCGCGGCAAGGCAGGCATCGAACTCTCTAATCGAATGCGAGTTGGCCCGAGGCCCGGCAAGGGCCTTCAAAACCTTAAACCGCTCGAGCCGCGTGCGCACCCACCGTCTTGGTTTCCGGACCGGTGGAAAGAACACAGGATCAAGCACGCGGTTCAGACGCCAGCGATTGTCAGTCGTAAAGATCGAGTAACCTCCAGGCCGAAGAACCCGAGCACACTCGGTGATTGCTGTATTCAACGAATGTAGAAACGGAGCGACGCCCATCCCTATCACCAGGCTGAATGCGCCGTCTGGAAAAGCGAGCGCGTGAGCGTCGCCCAAGCTCGTCATTACTCGATCCGCGACGCTCGCCTCGGTCGCAGCCTGCCTTGTGAGCGCAACCATGCGATCGACGGTGTCGACTGCCTGTACAGTGAAGCCGCGTTGTGCTAACGCAATCGTGGCTAATCCCGCTCCGCATCCGATTTCCAGAACGTGCGATCCAGGAGGAAGCGCGAGTTCGTCCACAAGGCCTAGAACAATCGCGCGCCGCTGTTGGTGAATGACCTCAAATAAACCGCTCGCGTTGTAGAGATTTCGCCAATAGTTTGCGGAATACCGGAAATGGACATCGACAAGCTTCTGATGCTCCACAGTCGAATTGAGGTCAACTAGACGGTCGCTGCCAAGTCTTTGCATCGTGCTCATTACTTCTCTCCCCGGCTGCCCCCTGGACTTCTGATCAAGGATCCCTATCCATATGATTTCAAAAAAGCTGGTTAACCATCCCGTGCAAGACTCGCGGGTGCCTCTTCCTGTCTTTCGAGAAGGCGCTACCGTCTCGTTGCCTGGCCACGGCTTAACGAAATACGTCTACAACGACGCTAATGAGAACCCGCGGCCTCAGGGAGAAAATCCGGATCCTGCCGGATCCTGCACGGCGCCACGCAGTGGTCCACACCGTGGTGCTCCGACAGGGAAGCTAAGTGAATAAGCGATACAGATCCTCTCCGGCCTTTTCAGTGACTAGGTCGGACACCATCTGGTCGGTGAATCGACGCGTGAGCTGCGTAAGCAGGTCGCGGGTAAACTGCTCGGCCAAATTTGGCGAGACAGTCGGAGCGCAGCGAAGGAATGAGATGATCTTTTCTCCGGTGCCGATGCGGTGAACCTCAGAAGCCCGCGAACTCCTCCTCGAACAAGCACCTCGCGCCCAAGGATGAAATCTGTTTCACGGATTACTTTGGGAACCGCTGCGTCGATTTCCGGCGCTATGACTAGCGTATTGCGTGACGAGATCAACGAACGGTACTGGTGATTGCGCCTCGTGCGTGCGAATCATCTTTCTCTACCTCCACTTGCTGTCCCTTGTATTCGATTGAGCGGTTCACGGCTTCCAGCACGCGAACGACATCGCGCCCCTCGATGCCGCCGCTGATCGGCCGCCTGCCTAGGCGCACACATTCCAAGAAATGCCGGCACTGATTTTTGAGCGGCTCGGTCGGCTTGATGTGAGGGCTGATGATGTCGCCGTCGCGAATCTCGAAGCGAAACTCACCGTAATTTAGCGGCTCTTCCTCCACCGTGCTCACGCCCTTCTCAAACACGCGCACCTGCTCAAGCCCGTTGAGATCGTTGAAGGCAATGCGCCGGTCGCTCGTGACGATGACGACCTCACGCGCCTTGTCCGGATCCGCCCAGCTCACATGAACGTGGCCGATGATATTGCCGGGATAGCCCAGCGAAATAAATCCCACGTCGTCCCGGCAATTTCTCAGCACCTTGCCGCCCACCGCGCTGACCCATTCCGGCACGCTGTCCAGCAGATAATTGAAAATGGCGACATCATGCGGAGCGAGATCCCAAAGTGCATTCACGTCGTGGCGAATAGGCCCGAGGTTCGTGCGGCGGGCGTACAAGTAGTAGACCCGGCCTGAACTCGCTTGCACATACTCTTTGACTTTCTGGATTCCAGCGTTGAACACAAACGTATGGCCGACCATCAGCACCGCAGACTTCGATTCCGCCAACGCGATCAGCTTTTGCGCATCGGCGGCCGTAGTCGTCAGAGGCTTCTCGACGAGCACGTGTTTACCAGCGGCCAGCAGCCGGCGTGTCACCTCGTAGTGCATGGTCGCCTCGGTACAAACGACTACCGCATCGACATCGGGGTGCTCTGCGACCTTGTCAACTTTCGCGCTTAGCAGCACGCCAGGAAAACGGGAACCCACTTCGCGCAATCGATCAGCGCGGCCGTCGCAAACGGCTACCAAGCGCGACTCGACCAATTCGTGGAAGATACGGACATAATTTGTTCCCCAATAGCCACAGCCGACCACCGCAATCCGCAAAGGATTGTGGACCATGGGCACGGCGTTCATACTCAGCGATGGAATTGTGACGCTCATTCGGCACCTCTTCCCCACAGAACCGCAGGAATTGTCAGCAAAAGTATTCGGAGATCGAGCCAGAGTGACGCGATGCGGATGTATTCGAGGTCCATGCGAATCATCTCCTCGAAAGTAACGCTGCATCTTCCGTTGACTTGCCAAAGACCGGTTATCCCTGGCAGCGCTGCAAGACGTTTATGCTCGCCGTTCCGATAGCAAGCCACTTCATAGGGCGGGACGGGCCGGGGTCCGACCAAACTCATTTGCCCTTTCAAAACGTTGAATAGTTGCGGCAGCTCATCGAGACTTGTGCGCCGCAGCATGCGCCCGACTCGCGTCACGCGCGGGTCGTTGGTCAGCTTGAACTTTCCGCCGCTTTCTTCGCTCGGTTGCACGCGTCCGGCGACAAAGTCACGAATGTAATCTTCGTGTACCCGCGAGTCCGCGTTTGCCGACATGGAGCGGAACTTGTGCATGCCAAATTTGGTGACTGCCCAGACTGTCCCGCGGCCCATTTTCTTTCGTTTGGCTCCGACGCGCTCGTGAGTAAAAAAGACCGGCCCGCGAGAGTCGAGTTTGATCAGGATCGCGAGCAACAACAACACCGGAACGAGCAGGAACAGAATCACGCTGGCGAGGCAAACGTCCAGACAACGTTTGCAAAGAAAATAGAAGGGCCGCTTCGCGTTGCCCTCAAGCGGAACCAGCATGCCTGGCTCTTGCCCATCGGTCGAGACCGTAGCTGCCCTTTCTGCCTGGAGGTCTACAATTGGGACAAAGCGCGGTCCCACGGAACCCGTGGGCGGCGTTGCGTCAGAAGAGGGAAGCATTTTATTGGCTCGCTGTTTTGCGGTTTGTGACCGTACTTTGTGGCTGAAGTTTGTGATAGATAGCATCCGGGATGGGAAAAGTGCGATTGTTCAAAACCACTCCGAGAATGGGTGTGCCCAGCATGCGCAGCTCTTCCATGACCTCGCGCGCCCTCTCTCGCCGCGTGGAGTTTGCCTCGACGATAAGCACCAGCCCGTCAACGCCAAAGCCGGGCGGCGCCGCGCGTCGACCTGAGTACACGGGAGAATGAATGACTACATATTTGAAGCAGTCGCGCAGCTCACTCATTCGGTCCTTCAGCCGCTCCATAATTTCGCGGGCATCTAAATCGAACCCGGTGTTGGCGGCTCCCGTGGGCATAACCCAAAGATTGCTGTCCTTCGTTTTGTGAACAAACTCGTTCACCGGGCCAGAGTCGCAAAGCGCTTCCGCCATCCCTTTCTCGTTGCTCACTCCGAAGTAGCTATGCAGGAATGGCGATGCAAGATTGGCGTCCACGGCGCAGACCAGCCCGTCGCCCTGCTCCGCCAGAACCTCGCAACATCGGGCACTAATCGTGGACGCAGCGTGTCCGTCTTCTAGGCCAGAAAAGAGGACGACTTGCGGCACGCGCTGCGCCCCTGCGGGCGAGAAAATGCGGTGCACTAACTTCAGTTCTTCGCGTAGCGTTATCCTTGACGATTCCAACCCGCGAGGAAGGTTCTGTCGCGCAACCTCCTGGCTCCCACTCTTGGCTTTCTCTTTAACCAACTCGGGCCGTCGAGTCTGTTGTCTCGCTTCCTTGGGCTCGGGTTTAGGAAGTGCGATCTCGACCAAAGGGGGCCGCTCGCAATCTGCCGCTTTAACCGCACTGGACGGACCTGCCGGCGTTTGAAACAGGTCGTGTTCTTTACCGATTTGCCGCAGCAGCTCGAAATTTTTGCTCATGAGTGGAATGCTCAGAAACTCAGAGATTAGTTGGAACTTCGTACGGGTAGTCTGATTCGGTCGCCGACTTCAATGTGGTCGGGATTGATTAGATCTGGATTGAGCTTTCGCAACTCGGCTAGCGCCGCCTCGTCGTAGTGCCCTAGGGACCACTCGCAGAGGTGCGCGACGTTATCGTGGGGTTGCACAATGTAGGTAATGAATCCGGCCTTCTCTTGATCACCATCCGGATTTGCGCGCTCAGGACTGACGAAAGCAGCGGGCATTCCCACCGCGGAGTCCGCAGGAACGTTCATGCCAGGAGAAGATCGGACCCCTGCCGCTCCCCTGTATGCGACAAAATACGTCGCAAGACCGCCCAGCAGCGCGATGAGCACCGCCGTTTGGAATGCCCGATTCTCAAGCACCCTGCCCCACACTCCATCGAGGGAAAGCGCACGCCGACCAACGATTTCGGGCGAGGGCAGTGCTCCAGAGCCGAACGCGACGTTGTCGAGCGACAGATCGTTCAGGGCTTCTCGCACGACTTTCTTGCCAATCCTCTTGCACCCAAGGGCGTAACCTAACGACAATGCATTAAAACAAATACGGTTGATATTCCGTGGAATGCCCTGGCTCCGCTGGGCAATAAGATTGACGGCTGATGAAGTGAAGATCTCGGGACCTTGGTGGCCTGCGACATCCAAGCGATGACGAATATAAGAGAATGTCTCTGCTGCCGGCAGACGCTTCAGCCCTGTGAGCACGGTGATGCGCTGGCTCAATTGCCCCAGTCGCGGATTCTTCAACCGCCGCGCCAATTCCAGTTGGCCGGAAAGCACAATTTGAAGGAGCTTACGGTCAGAAGCTTCAAAATTCGACAGCAAACGCACTGTTTCCAGCGTTTCATCCGCAAGATTCTGGGCTTCATCGATAAAAACGACGACTCGCTTGCCTGCCGAAGCCTCTGCGAGGAGAAACTGGATCAAGCGAGCGTGCAACTGCACGATGTCGGTCCCGCGGCTATCAATACCGAAAGCCTCCAGTAAATAACGGAGGAGCTCTCTTGAATCGCACTGGGTTTGAAACAAGAACGCGCTGCGAATCGAGCCTTTTAACCGCTCCAAAAGTTGCAAAAGGAGCGACGTCTTACCCATTCCAGGTTCAGCGAGGAGTGCAAGAAAGCCCCCACCGGTCTCGATTCCGTAGAACAGGGACGCCAACGCTTCGCGGTGTCCGGGACTAAAATAGAGATACCGCGGGTCCGGGCTGACACCAAAAGGCTGCTCCCGCAATCGATAGAAATCCAGAAACACGGTTGTCACTCGCCCTTCGGTAATGCCGCGAGAACCGGGCTGCCCAGATAATCCTCCACTTCTTGTGGCGTACGGAACGATGGATCCAAGCGATCCATTACAAAAGCCAGTGTGACGCTAGTGAATGCAGCTAACACCCCGCCAATCATGACGAACATGAGCCGGTGTCGCCGCGGCTTGAAAGGGACGCTGGCCGCCTCTGCTACCAGTACGTTCGAGATGCGTTGCTGGTCCAGGGCATCCGAAATGCGCGCCTCTTCTTGTTTGTGGAGATACAGCAGATAGTTCTCTTCGTTAGCCTTGGCCGTGCGCCGTATGTCCTCTTGTCGGACTTCCTGTTGATCGAGCAGCTCGCTCTCCGCGCGATACGAGCTAACCATGCCCGCCGTAGCCGTCGCGCGTGCTTTCAATGCTGCTAAGTCTGTGCTGGCCTTGGCGAGCTCCGCGCGCAAAGCCTCGTAAGTCGGGTCCGCGTCAGTCGTTTCGTCCCGCAGCGGAGCTTTCTCGGCCGCTGCGATCGCATCCTTTGCTTGGGCGATTTGTTGCTCTATTTCTTGCACTGGCCGATAACTTGGCTCGAATTTCGTCAACAGCTCGCTGCGTTTTAGTTCCAGCTCCAACAGCGTCGATTTCAGTCGCTCCATCAATTGCGGGTTGTCGGCAGTGCGCACCTGCGTGGTGTGGCGGGCGGGCAGTGACGCGAGTTGTGTCTTGAGCGTTTGGATTCGTCGTTGCGTCTCCTCGATCCCGGCTTGCGTCTCGACCAACGACGCCTGGAATTCGCCGAGCTGCTTTACCGTGATTTCGTGCGTCAACGTTGGCGACACGATGCCTTCCTTGTGGCCAAATTCGGCGAGTTTCTCTTCGCTCTTTTCCAGAGCATTGCGGTACTCTTCCGCTTGCTGGTGAAAAAAGTCGAACGCCCCGGAAACGCGGTGCATCGCCAGATGCTTTTCCAGGTAAAGATTCGAGAGGGTGTTTAGCACATACGCGGCTTGGTGCGGATCGCTTGCGCGGTAGGTCACGCTGATCAGGTTCGTCAGCTTGATCGGCTCGACCGTCAGTTTGTTCTCGAGCGCCACGACCGCCTGCGCAACCTTCTCGTCATCGTGCTGGCCACTGGTGGCCTCGCTTGCGCATTTGCCGCGACTCGAAGTCCGAAAGGATAGATCCATCTCTTTGTCCAGGCTGCAGGCAATCACCACTTTGGCAAGCAAATCCTTGGACTTCAGCAGTTCCGCTTCGGACTCCAGTTCTCCCTCACTGATTTCGCTTTGCGTCTGCCGCGGTGTTTCGCGTTCCGCGGAAACCACGGAATCGGCCCGCTCATGTCGAACCAGAATCTTCATCTGTGCCTCATACTGCTTTGGCAAAACCAGAGCAATCCCAACCACCGCACCCAAAAGCGCTATGAAGGTAGTGACCACCAGCCGGCGCTGCCGGAATCCAATGGCTAGAAAATCACGCGCCGTGACGCGATTTGGTCCTTCCACCGCGGCTATGTATAGCTCTCTCTCAGTCATGCTAACCTCGCGTTTCGCGGGATTGCTTAGTGTTGCAATGGGTTGGCGTATAGACCCACGGAGGACGTTGGAAGAAAGCGTTCGTACTTGGATAAGGCGTTCTTCGGGACGAAGAGAAAGTCGCTCGGCTGCAAGTAGGCGTCTTCTTCCAGATTGGCGTCCTTAAGCATTTTCTTCAGGTTGACCTTCTTCACCTGAACCCAGCCGGAGCCGTCGGGCACGCGATGAAAGAGCAGGATGTCGGAATGCTTCGCGGAATCCTTTAACCCACCGGCAATCGCAACCGCTTGCGACACGGTTGTTTCTCCTCGCAGGTCAAATTTGCCAGGATGACCGACCTCCCCACCCACAATGAAGAACGGTTTCTCGAAGTCCTTCAACTCTATATTGATCACTGGATCGTGCAGAATCCTGCCGTACGCAATTCGCAGCAAATTGGAAACCTCCGGCAACGTCAAACCCTGCACATGACTGTCCTCAATGCCGCGCAAGGTGATGAATCCATCCGGCTGCACGGTCACTATCTGATTGAATTCTGGTGTAAACGGAAAATTCAACTCCAGCACATCCGCCGAATGCAGTTGGTAGCGATTATTGCGGTGCTGCAAGACGGGAAGCTGCCCGTGCTCGTCGCCGCTCTTCACTGCACTAGCGTTGGGGTCTGGAACGCGCGCTGATCCTTGGCCGCCAAGCTCACTTTTCTGCGCCTTTACGCCGTTCGTCGCCAGAATTCCTATCGAGAACGCGACAACACCTAACACGCTCCATCTCTTCTTGGCCATTGAGTCGCTCCTTCGTTTCCGTGTGGACCTAGGCTAAGTCCATTGCAATCATCGAGCTATTTGAACCTTATGAACAGGAACGCAGCCGTATCGAAAGACTGGGTTTCTCCGGAATTTCCGGAGCAGGCTACCGTCTCAAAAGTCCCATCTACAACGACCTCCACTGAGAGGCGCTCGGCTGCCGTCTTCCGATCACACGGCAAATCGCAATTCCACGCCAAAGCAAAATCGGCCGTTTTCTTCAGAAAAAATCGTTCTGCGCCGAAAACGACGGTGTCTGCGGACGAAATGTCGCCGTCTAACGGCACGAACGCTCGTGAGCCCACGGAAGGTTCCCTTTCCCCCGGTAAACAGCCCAGCCCATCGGTGCCCGAGTTCGTGCTTCGATTGAACAAGTCTTCCTCTTCGACCTGTCCTCACGGTGCTCGGCGAGAGCGCGTGGCAAGGAAGTGGCGGCCCGCTTGATCCAGATATTGGTCTAGAAAGCCGGTACCCAAACTAGAAGTTTGCCGATCCAAACAACAGGACCCATTGCATCGCGATTCACAAGCCAATCGATGCCAACCATACGGTAGCTGTTTCCGCTACTGCTGCGCCGACAGTTCTCCTTGTTCAAAATCGAGTAGTGAAACATTCAGGGCACCGACCACACCCTGGCGGCATTGAACCGGTAGGGTGCTGATCCAGGTTCGATCGATCTCCACCGCGATAGAACGCTTCAACAGCTGCACCGAAATAATCAGCTTTGACTCGGGCTTGCGCTCCAGCACAATACCAGTTAGTCCGCGCAACGGCCCTTGGTCTAGGTGTACCACCTGGCCCGTTTCGACGAACGGCCACGGTTGAGCAGGAACTCCCGCCCTCCCCACCAACTCAACTGCGGCGATTTCGTCGCGCCCCACAGGCGTAAGGCCTGTTCTCGTCCCCACGATTGACAGCACTCCGGGTACGCTAAGGACCGGCAAACGTCGCTCCGGATCTAGGCGGCAGAACAAATAGCCAGGAAAAAGCACCACCTCCAGTTCTTTCCACCGGTCCGACCACCGATGCCTCTGTTTGGAAATCGGGAGGAGACACTCGAACCCTTTCCTCGCCAGACATTGCGCCGCGCACTTCTCCCATCGGTTGCGAACCATCAAGACAAACCAAAGCTCTTCTGTATTCACCGCGATGTTTCCCCCTGCGAAACCAGCTTGCGCATCCGGTCACATCAGTGCGTTCAGAGCATTTTGACTATCGTTTGAATTTCTGGTTAAAGATCCGAAGGAAGGTCGCGTTGCAAGACAGGCTTACGCCCGTCCAGTCCCATCCAGGTTGATTGGATTTGGGTTTTGCCTGGTCATCTGACTTGCCGTGGGTACCAAACCCAGATTCTCACCAGTATTGAAAAGACAACCAACTGGCAAAAGTGACAGCTAATCTGCTCGTGGTCGACTTTTGAACGTAGACATGCTTGAGGCGGCACACAATTTGAAGCAAGGTGCACTCGTGATCGAACTGGCGCTGGCCATGGCGAGTTCAGGTAGCTTTATGTTCAACAAAATCAGCGTCTCCCACTAAGCGGCCCTAAAGGACACCTCGGATATGCAGAATTGGTGCCTGACGCTGCTAGTTTTGGCAGTACCCCACTTACCAACCCATCTCCTTTGGAGATGACAAGACCTCGCCAAGTTGTATCTTGATTCTCACTCCCGATTCTCACGTTCTCAGAATGAGCCTCGCTGGATTCATCGCGCGGAGAATGAACAACCCTGACAAGACTGGCATCTTGGCATCGCAGCAATCTGTTTGGCCCGGCAGTGCAGAAGCTCAGGCTAGATTGTCTTCACCGGCAGAAACTACTGTTAGCGAATAGGCGGCAGTTTTTCAAGGCGTTGCCGGGCGCTAGCGGGTTCACCAATGGCTAGCAATATATGCAGTTAGGCTGTTGCGGCGTTCTGGAGTTGACGGTTGCACCCAGGATTCATCAACTTGGACTGCGACCGACCGCTGCAAGAGGACCACAGACAGCACCAGGCGCTGATGGCTTCCGAAACGCAACAGAATTCCCTCGATACCACAAAGGGGGCCGTATTCGACTCTCACCTTATGCCCAATCTGCAGGAACGGCCAGGGTTGCCTAGGCAACCCCGATCTAATGGCGGTCTGAATCGCCACAATCTCTGCCTCGTCAACAGGCAGAGGAACCTGTCCTACTCCAACAATATGAACAACACCTGGGATGGAAAGAACCGGGAGGCGATTTAAGGGGTTCAACTGACAGAAGACGTAACCCGGAAACAGTGGCAGCTCGATTTCCTTATATCGATCCGACCATCGCCGTCGGCACTTGTACAGCGGCAGAAACAATTCGTATCCTCTTCCGCGCAAATGTGCAGCGACAGTATTCTCGAACCGACTTCTTACTCGCAAGACGTACCATGAAGGATTCATCTTTCGTAGATCCGTAACTGTTTCACGAATAGAGCTCGCAAATGTCGTGTCGGAGCTCCTAGCCAGCCAAGCTACCGCCCCTTGACTCCATCCTCGGGGAGCCTAATGAAGAATTTCAGGAGCTCAAGAGATCGTCGGAGGCACGCTCACTGTCCTGTGCCGCCGCGGTTTTCTTGTCCAGCTTGCGATGGACATCTTCGTTGGTGTGAATCTGCTTGTCCCATGAATGTGCGCAAGATAGATAAACTCCCCATTAGTCATTTCTCATGATTGCTCGACTTCGTCTACTACCTAGCTAGGCTCGTCCGACTACTTAAGCCGATGGGTTAGCTCATCGGGCTAATCCAAAGGGTTATGTCTCTGGACTAGTCCAAAAGTTGAGACGAAGACAGCTGATGTGATAATAATTGGAAAAGAACTTCCGCACGAATTTCAGTTCGATTCTCGCGATCTCGTATCTGTCGATCCTGGAAACTTTCCGAGTCGATTCGACCCGCATCAGCGTAGGAATTGTCGGGTGGATCCGCGTAGTGGCTATGTCACAACGAGCGAGAGATGACTCTGGGATCGTTTGCTCAGGACGCACAGGCTACGCTCCCTGGCTATTCTGAACTCGGCAGCATAATGACGGCTCTGCTCTCGGCACGAGAATGCCGGAGCGGCGGGAGCTTCCTTCATCTGCAGTTCTCTGCTTCGTAAGAGTCGTGGTTGAAGCCTGCGCTCCGGACGTTCAACTGCGCAGACATAAGAACTTTCCCAAAGATTGCCGAACGAGAACAGACTCCCATCTTGGTCATGATCAGTCGCAGATAGGCTTTCACTGTGTTGGGGCTGATGTTCATCCGGTTCGCAATCTCCTTGCCGCCGAGTCCCTGTAGCAAATGCCCCAACGCCTCTCGCTCGCGTTGAGTCAGGTTGAATTGCTCAGAGACCTGCGACAGAGGAATGACTTCGGAAGGACCTCTTTCAAGCAAGACCGCTAAGCTTGGCCGAGAAGGCTTCTTGGTATTAGAACCCACGAGAAAAGCCCGACAAAAATAACGCCTCCTGCCCGACCGGAACTCTGTCACAAAAGGCGATTCACTCGAGGATTGCCGGTTTATCAAGAGCGAGCGAATCCTTCCGGCAAGGAAAACGCCCGGGCGCCTTAGATTCGCAAGATTGTCCGGAAAACTGAGGATCTGTACGGCTTCCGCATTGACCGAGATGGGATTCAGCGAGGTGTCCATCAGAAGGAATCCGGCCGCCAACCTAGACGGAGCCTCTTTCTGTCTCGTCGGAGTCCCATTCGGTTCAACGGCAGAAACCGCATTGATTTTTAGCGGCGAAATGGTCTTCACGCCGGGACTCCTGCAAGTATTCCGAGCACGTTCACTTTGCGACGCAGGCTTTCGCAGCCCCGAATCTCCAGCCGCAAGCTTGTTGTTCTTCACCGATAGGAAATGTCGAGTGCATGCTCGCAACCCCTACGCTGGCCGGCACATCGCGGTTCCCCGCGTCGTACGGGAAGACGAGGATGCGTGCGATAGTTTCCCGTTTCCCCTCCCCGAATACCTACCGGGTAGACCTTATTGCAGGCACTGACGAGCAGCCCCGTAAGCAAAGCGGGATTGCATCATAACCTTCCACGAAATCGCCGCCCGGGAAGAAACCCCGGTCTTTATCATGATCAGCCGCAGATAGGCTTTCACTGTGTTGGTGCTGATATTCATTCGGTTCGCGATCTCCTTGCTGCCCAGTCCCTGTAGCAAATGCCCCAACGCTTCTCGCTCGCGTTGAGTCAGGTTGAATTGCTCAGAGACCTGCGACAGAGGAATGACTTCAGAAGGACCTCTTTCAAGCAAGACCGCTAAGCTTGGCCGAGAAGGCTTCTTGATATCAGAACCCACGAGAAAAGCCCGACAAAAATAACGCCTCCTGCCCGACCGGAACTCTGTCACAAAAGCCGATTCACTCGAGGATTGCTGGGTTACCAAGATTGAGCGAATCCTTCTGGCAAGGAAGACGCCGGGCCGCCTTAGATTCGCAAGATTGTCCGGGTAGCTGAGGATCTGTATCGCTTCCTCATTGAACGAGATGGGATTCAGTGAGGTGTCTATCAAAAGGAATCCAGCCACCGAGTTAGGCGCAATCGCTTTTCTTTTTTCGAGCGGCTCGATAAGAGAATGCGGAAGGAGGGCCCCTGAGCAAGACATGACACCCCCTGAAAGGTTAAGTGAGCTGGGACGTTTACGTCAGAAGAGGCCGAAGTCAGTGACGAGCGTCACACTCCGAGCGTGTAGCAAACAAACGCACCGCACAAACCGGTCAGGAATAGCGTGCTGGTCCGTTACTCCCTTTCACCCCGTCTCCAAATCTCCAGGCGCTCCAAGCGGTTCCGCGCAGGCAAACCTTTCTTCGGCAACTCATTCTTCAGCCTGGCCTCGCAGGAACCAGGCCACCTTACTGTGTAGACAAATCGATATCCGTTCAACTGTAAGAACTACCAGTCTCGAGGTCGCCTCGTTTAAAAGATGCTTGATTCACTGGGGTTACGTCAGCCGCAGTTCCCTGTCAAGCGTTCTTGTGATTCTTCCCATTTCTTCTTTCAGCCAAGCTGTCTCCGTCGCCACTCCTCCATCCGCACTCGTGGTTGTGAGATTTCGCTAGGTGCCAGTAGGAGCGGCCACCTGATAATCGTCCTCTTTCTCACCTTTTCCGGTGGGAGTGGACGCAGGCGCTTGTCGCACTCACTAAACTCGGCGATCATGTTCGGCGGCTCGGTGCAAACTCTTATGCTGTGCTGGGCTATCGACCTCTGGCTATTGCTCAGCGGTTCGTAAACGTCTCCAACTCACCCACAACCGGTGAAGGAGTACCGACAGTTTGCGCGCCAAGAACATGTTTAGAACAGTGCGAGCACTGGGCTGCTTTACGTGCCCCAGCAGAGGATACCGGAAGTTCGAAGAAAGCAACGAAAAAACAGTGTGCAAATTCGACCAATTTCAACACCCACCAAGTCGTCCCGTTTCACCAAGTTTTCACGGCCGACGAAGCGAGCGCAGCCTGGGATAGGATATAGCGCCAACATTTCTGGCGTCTTTTTCTCCTCGCGTGGCGAGGCTCGGCCCCAGTGCCGCAAGTCACCGTCTTCCCCAAAATGCGCCGCTTTTATTAGTTATCAAGCCGGGTGACTGCGCTCTTGCGCGCCCCTAAATTGTTGAGAACTAAAGACGCCGGTCGGCTCGGGCAGTAGGGTTTGGGCACAGATGGCAGCGCATTGGGACAAGTTGGGATAGCATCTCCTCCGCTTGTTTGCCCTTCTGCTGGCGAACCAGCACGATGATGGCATTCAAAGTGTCGTACAAAAAAATGCGGCTGTAGCCGCATCTTCAACGCGCTCAGCTGCGCATGGGCCAGCTGGGCCCAGCATCGTCCAGATGGAGAAATACCAGGCATAATTTCGCAGGATACGTTTGATGCCGCTCGATTGCACGCCTGTAGCTTAACAAATGCGCATCCGGAAATTGTTATTTCTGGGAGTTTTTCGGACGTGCGACAGTGTCGATAGTCTTTTGGCCTAACTTTTCATCGTGTACCCATGCGACGACCGTGATGCCCCGGGAATTTCGGCCGGCACCAAAATTACGAAAGTATTCCCATCCCGGTGGCCCTAGCGAGCCCAGCGCTGGCGGAGGAGGGGGGATTCGAACCCCCGAGACCCTTTCGAGCCTAACGGTTTTCAAGACCGCCGGTTTCAACCGCTCACCCACTCCTCCACTTCTAATTCTAACGTAGTCTTTGGGTTAGCGGCGAATCTGTGACACGTTGGGTGGCGACTGCTGCAATTTGGTGCACGGTGTAGCTGGATTGTAGCAGTTGCCCGCGAGTTTTCCGACTGCGGCGACCTTGGAATCGAGATTGGAATGGGTGTAGCGCATTGTGACGGTGACGGTCGAATGTCCCAACAATTCCTTCACGGTCATGATGTCCACACCTCGTTCCAGGAGGCGCGAAGCAAACGTGTGACGAAAGGTGTGCCATCCAACGCGCTTTTGCAGTTGGATTCTCCGCGACGCGGGAACGACGTGGTATCTCATGATCGGTTGCGCCCAGTAAGGGCGTTTACCATTGGAGTGCGGACTGGCGAAGACCCAATCTTCTCGCTTGCGGAAGGAAGTATGTCTACGCCATTCCAGCAAAGCTTGAGCCAGAGACTCGTGAAGGCGCACGGGTTTTTGTGACGCTTCTGTCTTGCAAACGCCGACGACCTGACTGACGATCGAACGAGTAACGCTAAGATGTTTCGCGGCGAAGTCCACATCCTTCCACTTCAGGCGAAGAGTTCGCTGCGCCTTAAGCCGGTACCCACAGCCATCAACACCATCGTGCGTTCTTTAGTTGACAGCGTTGATAACAGCGGCTGCGTCTCCTCGACTGTGAGCACGTCAGGAATCCTACGACCTTTAGCACTGTGACGGACCAGCGCGATTGGGTTTCGATCGAAGAGATCGTACCGGCATGCGTGGTTGAACAGGACGCTGAAGATGTTACGAATCTTGGCAGAGCTCGATTTGGCCAGAGAAAGGTTTCTAAGCCACGTTTCTACTTCTATCGTTTTGGCGTCCGGGAGTTTGTAGTTTCCCCAGTGTGGCACGATCCAATTTTTCAAGTAACTTTTGTACCCTCGTTTGGTCGAGTAGCTTTTCCAAGTCTTGTCTGACGCCGACTCGCGCTGTCGATAGTGCTCAACCAATTCACCGACCGTCAGCGCAGTCGCCCTTACCCGCACGACTCCAAAGTTGATCGCTCTTATCAGCCCGGCAATTCCCTTCCGGGCGGACGCTGCGGTCCTGAATTGCCTCACTGTGCCGACCGTGATCCGTCGAT
>Ga0306923_10000819_pt1 | contig 25764 bp, 22 predicted proteins | sample sta12Can44000108_FD_203841 | JGI IMG/M metagenome (GOLD analysis project Ga0306923, IMG submission 203841) | Lab enrichment of tropical soil microbial communities from Luquillo Experimental Forest, Puerto Rico - statanox.12C.anox.44.000.108 (v2)... | ecosystem: Environmental > Terrestrial >... | reverse complement strand
ACACATTCACCCATATTTTAGAGGGTTACAAAGTTGCTGATAAAATGAGAGAACACGGTTCTAATGCTTCAACCTTTTCTGATTGGTGGGCATATAAACAAGAAGTAACTGATGCCATTGCTTACAATGCTGCAATTATGCAAAAAGTCGGATTAAACGTTTGTATAAATTCTGATGATGCAGAAATGGCCCGTCGCTTAAATCAGGAAGCGGCCAAAACAATTAAATATGGTGGCGTGTCTGAAGAAGATGCTTTAAAAATGGTTACTTTAAATCCGGCAAAAGCTTTACACGTTGCAGACAAAGTAGGAAGCATTAAAGTGGGTAAAGATGCAGATGTTGTTATCTGGAGCGAACATCCCTTAAGTATTTATGCAAAAGCAGAACAAACAATTGTTGATGGTACTGTTTATTTTGACAGGACAAAAGATTCTGAACAAAGAAAATTAATAGCAGCCGAAAGAAACAGATTGGTTCAGAAAATGATAGGTGAAAAAAGAAGCGGGGCTCCTGTTCGCAATGCTGAACCAAGCTGGCAAACAATTTTAAGCTGCGGCGACCATGGGCAACACAATGGTCTGATTACGATTGATGTTCAGGAAGACGATTCATCCAACAAATAAAACGAAGCACAATGAAAAAACTTATCATAAACATATCGGCGTTATTTTTCTTATCACTCCCTTCCCTTGCACAGGAAACCGTATATCCTGCAAAGGAATATAAAGGGCAACTTTTTATCGTCAACGGAACCGTTCATGTTGGCAATGGGGAGATAATAGAAAATACAACTATAGAAATAAGCAACGGAAAAATTGTAAAAATTGCCCAAAACTTAATCGCTCCCTCAGATGGCGTAAAAGTTATTGACGCAAAAGGAAAACAAATTTATCCGGGCTTAATTCTTCCCTCAACAGATCTTGGCTTAAAGGAAATAGCAAACGGTGTAAGAGGAAGCAATGATTACACAGAAATTGGAGACTTTAACCCAAGTGTTCGATCAATTGTTGCTTACAATACGGATTCTAAAATTACAGGAACGCTTCGTGCAAATGGAATTCTTTTAGCAAGCATTACTCCGGAAGGAGGAACAATCAGCGGGTCTTCTTCCGTTGTTCAGTTAGATGCATGGAATTGGGAAGACGCTGCGTATAAATACGAAAATGGTATTCATATCACGCTCCCAAGTTTCATCGGCCGCAGCGGTCGCAGGGGCTTTGGCGGCGGTTTTGGAAGGAATGGCGGTGAAGCCCAACTACAGGATCCAACAAAACTGGCTTTAGATAAAATAGATGAAATTAAATCTTTCTTTCGCGAAGCAAATGCCTATCTACAAGAAACAACACATAAAGAAACCAACCTAAAATTTGAAGCTTTAAAAGGTTTGTTTGAAAAGAAACAAAAGCTTTTTGTTCATGCAGATCAGGTAAAACAAATGCTGGCTGCTATAGATTTTGTAAAAGAATTTGGGTTTGATGTAGTAATTATCGGAGCAAGTGAAAGCTTTCAAATTGCCGATATTTTAAAACAAAATAATATTGCTGTTATCTTAAACCAAGAACACGCATTACCCGCTACAGAAGATGATGATGTTGACCAACCCTTTAAAACGCCAGCCGCATTACAAAAAGCCGGTGTTTTATTTGCCTTGAATGATGCATTTGATGAAGCCCGTTACAGAAACCTCTCTTTTAACGCCGGTACAGCAGCAACGTATGGCCTAACAAAAGAGCAGGCATTGCAAGCAATTACTTTAAATGCAGCAAAAATATTAGGCATTGCCGATAGAACAGGATCTTTGGAGATTGGAAAAGATGCCAATATTGTTATAACTGATGGTGATATTTTAGACATGAAAAGCAGTACGGTAAAATATGCTTTTATTCAAGGCCGCCAGGTAAGTTTGGAAAACAAACAAACACAGCTTTACGAAAGGTATAAGTATAAATACAATCTCAAATAAAAGCCTCTGTGAAATAATAAAAAGCCCCGCTAAAATTTTAGCGGGGCTTTTTATTATTTCAAAAATGTATTTAAATATCCAAAACATTTAGATATAATTCTTTTTTATCTGCATTTTCTATTTCAATTTCTGCTGCTAACATGTTATTTATAGAGGCTGCAGCCTTTCTTCCTTCGCCCATAGCTAAAATAACAGTTGCTGCACCAAGCACAATATCACCGCCGGCAAAAACCCGGTCTAAAGATGTTTTTTGCGTAGCATCAACCAAAAGATTTCCTCGTTTATTCACTTCTAACTGTGGCGTGGTTTGGCTAATTAACGGATTGCTTCCATTTCCAATAGCAACAATTACGGTATCTACATCAACAATAAACTCGCTACCTTTTATTTCAATCGGTTTCCTTCTGCCGGATTGGTCCGGCTCTCCAAGTTCGTACCTTAAACATTCCATCCCCGTAACACATCCATGTTCATCACCCAGAATGCGTTTTGCATTTTCCAGAAAATGAAATTCTATTCCTTCTTCTTTTGCATGTAATACCTCTTCTTTTCTTGCAGGCATTTCATTTTCTGTTCTTCTGTAAATTACATATACATCTTCTGCACCCATTCGTTTCGCCATACGGGCAGAATCCATTGCTACATTACCACCTCCTAAAACAGCAACCTTTTTCGAAGAAAATATCGGAGTATCCGCTTTCTCTTTTTCAAAAGCTCTCATTAGGTTTGCCCTGGTTAAATATTCATTTGCAGAAAAAACGCCTACCAAATTTTCACCATCAATTCCCATAAATATAGGTAACCCGGCCCCCGTTCCAACAAAAACCGCATCGTACTTATCTTTCTCAATCAAATCAATTAGCTTTTTCGTTCTTCCTACAACAAAATTGGTAATAATTTCTACACCCATTTGATTAAGGGTTTCTATTTCCTGATCAATTATTTCGTTAGGTAATCGAAACTCGGGTATTCCATAACGCAACACACCGCCCAGCTTATGAAACGCTTCGAAAATGGTTACGTGGTGACCTTCTCTCTTACAATCGGCAGCAACAACCAATCCTGCGGGTCCGCTTCCCACAACTGCAACTTTTTTTCCGGTTGGCGGTTTAATAGCGGGTAAAACTCTTTTATTATTTTTTCTTTCCCAATCGGCAATAAACCGTTCCAATCTTCCAATAGCAACAGATTTATCAATATCTTTTAAAGCCTTGCCTACAGCACAATGAAGTTGGCATTGACTTTCCTGCGGACAAACCCTTCCGCAAATAGCAGGTAATAATGTTGTTTGTTTGATAATTTGTGCGGCTTCTTCAAAATTACCGTGAGCAATATGATTTACAAACCCGGGAATATCAATATTAACGGGGCAATCTTGTACACAGTTCTTTTTCACGCATTGCAAACAACGCATGGCCTCCACTCTCGCCTGTTCTTCTGTAAAACCTAAAGAAACCTCCTCCAAATTGTTTCTTCTTATAAAAGGGTCTTGCGTTGGCATTTCCTGTGAAGGAATTTTAGTTCTGTCTTTAGGTTTTAAAGTATCATATTTATCCAAATATTCAACCAACAACTCTTTTGCTTTTGCAGATAATTCTTCGGACGAATGCATCATAAAACAACCTCCTTTTCTTTAAATGCGTTTTCCACAAAACATTTTTGTTTTTGCTTCTCTATTGATTTGTAAGAATTTAATCTGGCAATCATATTATCAAAATCAACTAAATGGCCATCAAATTCAGGCCCGTCTACACAAACAAATTTTACTTCGTTGTTCACATTCACACGGCAACCGCCACACATTCCGGTTCCATCTACCATAATCGTATTTAAAGAAACCTGTGTAAATACGTTGTAAGGCTTTGTAGTAAGAGAACAAAATTTCATCATTACCGGAGGGCCGATAGCAATAACCATATCCGGTTTTTCAAAACTTTCACACAATTCTTTTAATGGTTCTGTTACCAACGCCTTTCTGCCGTAAGAGCCGTCGTCTGTACAAATAATCAATTCATCCGCAATTGCTCTCATTTCTTTTTCCAGAATAATTAATTCTTTGGTTCTTGCACCGATAATTATGCTAACATGATTCCCTGCTTTTTTTAGTCCCTGTGCAATAGGATGCATCGGCGCAACACCTATGCCTCCTCCAACACAAACAACTTTTCCATAATTATGAATATGTGTAGGTTTTCCAAGCGGGCCAACCAGTGCGGGTAAATAATCTCCCGGATTTAATAAAGATAATGCAGTAGTTGTTTTTCCAACCACCTGAAATATAATTGTGATGGAACCTTCTTCTGTATTCGCATCTGCAATAGTTAAAGGAATCCGTTCTCCGTAATCATCATCTGTTTGTAAAATAATAAATTGCCCCGGTAATCTTTCTTCTGCAATTAAGGGAGCATATATCCGCATCAAAAAAACATCTTTTGATAGCTGCTCTTTGTAAATAATAATATTCATCGGTGTTTTGCTTTAAGAAACAGCCACAAACTTATCTTACATCGTCATTTGGAAAAATGACGAATGTTAGTCTGTTTTCATTTTCACCTGAGTAAAATCATTCTTTTAACTATCTTAGTTTAATGCAAAAGAAACTTTTTCTGTTAGATGCGTTTGCCTTAATCTTCAGAGCTTATTATGCTTTGTTAAGAAACCCCAGAATAACATCGAAAGGAAGAAACACAAACGCTCAATTTGGCTTTACCAATGCTTTGTTCGAATTAATTAATAAAGAGAAACCAACACATCTTGCTGTTTGTTTTGATGTGGCTGGTTTAACAGAACGTCATACAGACTTTGCAGATTATAAAGCCAATCGCCAAGAAACTCCGGAAGATTTGCTGGCAGCCGTTCCTGATATTAAAAAAATCATTGAAGGCTTTAATATCCCGGTAATTGGTATTGAAGGATATGAAGCAGATGATGTTATTGGCACTTTGGCCTGGCAAGCCCACGATGCAGGATATGAAGTTTTCATGGTTACCCCAGATAAGGACTACGGACAGTTGGTACGAGACGGAATTTATATCTATAAACCAGGCTATCAAGGTGGTGATGTAGAAATAATGGGCCCAAAAGAAGTTTGTGAAAAATGGAATATTGAACGAGTTGATCAGGTAATTGATATTTTAGGGCTGATGGGAGATGCTGTAGACAATATTCCCGGAATTGCGGGTGTTGGCGAAAAAACAGCATCAAAACTGTTGAAAGAATTTGGAACATTAGAAAACGTTTTAGCAAACGCAGATGCTATTAAAGGTGCTTTGGGAGAAAAAGTAAGGGCCGGAAAAGAAAATGCTATTCTTAGTAAAAAATTGGCAACTATTATTACCAGGGTTCCTGTAACATTTCATGAAGAAAACTTTAAACAAAAAGAATGGAATAAAGATGCCTTAAAAGAAGTTTTTGCAGAATTAGAATTTAAAACACTTGGGAAACGTATTTTGGGTGAAGATTTTAATGTGTTTCAAACAGTTCCGGTTGGCGTACAAACAGATTTATTTGGAAATACAGTGGAAGATAAAAAACCAAAAGTGAAAAGTGAAAAAGAAGATGCAAAAGAAACCGTTTTTTCCGAAAACATTTCTTCGGCTATAAAAAATATCACTAATACCAATCACCATTATCATCTGGTTGAAACGGAAGATAAGATTAACAAACTAACCAACTTCAACGAAATATGTTTCGATACGGAAACAACAGGGCTTGATGCCAATCAGGCAGAATTGGTTGGTTTAAGCTTTTCGGTTGAACCATACGAAGCATATTATGTTCCTTGTTCATCAGATCAATCAGCAACAAAAAAAACACTTTCTTTTTTCAAAAAAATATTTGCCGACGAATCCGTCACATGGATAGGCCAAAATTTAAAATACGATATGCTCGTACTAAAATGGTACGGCTATGAGTTGAAGGGAAATATTTACGATACCATGTTAGCCCATTATGTTGTTGAGCCCGAAGGAAAACGCAGTATGGATTTGCTGAGTTCTCAATACTTACAATACGAACCCGTTCATATTGAAGAATTAATTGGCAAGAAAGGAAAAACCCAAGGCAATATGCGTGATGTTGAAATTGAGAAGATTAAAGAATATGCTGCAGAAGATGCAGACATTACCTTGCAATTAAAACACGTTTTACACCCACTTTTAAAAGAAAAAGAAGTAGAAAAAGTTTTTTATGAAGTTGAGAATCCGTTGGTAAAAGTTTTAACCGATATGGAATTTGAAGGGATAAAAATTGACGAAGACTTTTTAAGAGATTACAGCAAAGAATTAGATCGTAATGCAAAACATGCAGAAGAAAAAGTGTATAAAGAAGCCGGTGTTAGATTTAATCTTGCATCTCCAAAACAACTGGGTGAAGTTTTGTTTGACAAATTAAATTTAGATCCTTCGGCTAAAAAAACAAAAACAGGACAATACCAAACCGGCGAAGATGTTCTTCTAAAACTCGCTGCCCGTGGGCATTCCATTGCAGATGATATTTTAACCTTCCGGGAATTAACCAAGCTTAAATCTACCTACGTTGATGCTTTGCCCGAAATGATTAACCCCAAAACAGGCAGGGTCCACACATCTTATGCCCAGGCTGTTGCGGTTACCGGAAGATTATCAAGCAACAATCCTAACCTTCAAAATATTCCAATAAGAACAGACAGGGGCAAAGAAATTAGAAAGGCTTTTATTCCACAAACAAACGAAAGAATCTTAATCAGTGCCGATTATTCGCAAATAGAATTAAGAATTGTTGCAGCAATAAGCGGCGATGCCAATATGTGCGACGCTTTTAAACATGGTAAAGATATTCATACAGCAACTGCTTCAAAGGTGTATAACGTAACAGAGGCAGAAGTTACAAAAGAAATGCGCTATAAAGCAAAGAGTGTAAATTTTGGGATTATTTATGGACAAGGTGCATTCGGTTTGGCAGATAATCTTGGTATCTCCAGAACAGAAGCAAAAGAAATTATTGACAATTATAAACGTGAATTTTCCGGCATTACAAAATATATGGATGATACCATTAACTACGCCAGAGAAAATGGATTTGTAGAAACATTAATGGGGCGAAAAAGATGGTTAAGAGATATTAATTCATCCAATTTTACGGTTCGTGGTTTTGCGGAAAGAAATGCGATCAATTCGCCGATACAGGGAACCGCTGCAGATATGATAAAAATGGCCATGATAAAAATTCACGCAGCCATGCAAAAAGAAAACCTGGAAAGCAAAATGCTCTTGCAGGTACACGATGAGTTGGTGTTTGATGCTGTTGAAAAAGAATTGGACATTCTAAAACCATTGATACTCGAAAACATGCGCTCTGCCTTGCTTTTACCGAACGAAGTTCCTGTAGAAGCTGAACTCGGCGTGGGAAAAAATTGGCTGGAAGCACATTAATCAAATCAATATCTTATGTCAACAAAAAACAAATTAATTGACGCCTACATTGCAAAATCTGCCGACTTTGCACAACCCGTTTTAATTCATTTAAGAGAATTGATTCATGTAACTTGTCCTGAAGTTGAAGAAAAAATAAAATGGGGATTTCCGCACTTTGATTATAAAGGAGAAATGATGTGCAGTATGGCATCCTTTAAACAACATTGTGCTTTTAATTTTTGGAAAGCTAAGCTGATGAAAGACGTTTCACTGATTGCTAATGCAAAAGAAGAAACGGCAATGGGGCACTTCGGGAGAATCACATCTTTAAAAGATCTGCCGTCCGACAAAAAAATGATTGCATACATTAAAGAAGCAATGCAATTAAATGATGAAGGAAAAAAATTAGTTAAAAGAAAACCGACTGTTACAACACAATTTGTTGTGCCGGATTACATCATCAAAGCCATCAAAAAAAATAAAAAAGCTTTCGCAACTTTTGATGCTTTTCCGCAGAGTCACAAAAAAGAATATGCTTTATGGATTGATGAAGCAAAAACAGAAGAAACAAAAAGCAAACGCATAGCACAAACAATAGAGTGGTTAGAAGAAGGTAAACCACGCAACTGGAAATACATGGATAAATACAAAAAATAATCATGGATAATAAAGAACTGATCGAAAAATTTTATATCGCTTTTCAAAACCTGGATTATAAAACTATGGTCTTGTGTTATAGTGCTGATGCTGTTTTCAGCGATCCGATATTTGGGTTATTACAAAATGGAGCACCGCAAAAAATGTGGGAAATGCTTTGTAAAAGAGCAAAAGATTTTTCTTTAACCTTTGATACGATTATTTTGATAGATAATGAATATGCAACTTGTAATTGGATTGCTTCTTACACATTTGCAGCAACAGGAAAAAAAGTAATTAATAAGGTAAAAGCATACATCAGAATCAAAGACGGTTTAATTATTGAACACACCGATTCTTTTAACTTTTATGTTTGGGCAAAACAGGCAATCGGTATAAAAGGATTTTTATTGGGCCGTACATCTTTCTTTCAACGCAAAATAAAAATGAAAGCTTTAGTCGGCCTGCAAGAATTTATGGATAATCAAATTTCTAAAAAGGGATAAATAAAAAAGATGAAGATGTTCGGTTTGAGTGAGCTTTATGCGTTTGTAAAGAAATAAAGTCACAGGAGCGCAAATAAATTCAGAACCTTATAAATTATCTATATTTTCTTTTTATAAATAGGAACTGTACTGCAGGGTTCGCCATACATGATACTTTTTGCAACCGGCCTTAATTTATTAGTAATTTCTACATAAGCCGCTTCGGGAATATGCACTTCTCCGCAACCTTTTACAACAATCCTTTGATCTGCAAATTCGCTTGCATTAATAGCTGCAATATTTTTTACCAAAACAATTTCAATCAATCTCTTTTCATCACCAAAAACAATTTCTTTCGCAACTCCTTGCAAATAACTCGCCGCCAGCATATTTGCCCACATCGGAATAACAGCTTCTGCACTGCAGGTAATGGCAACATATTTATCTCTGTATTGTTCCCAATCTGTTGCAGCTAATGCCGAGCGGTACTCTTTTTCTTTCAATATCAACCCCATGAATAAAAATGTTTTTAAATCAAAAATTTTTATTTCTCCTTGGGGATAATATACTTCGAGATCTAAGCTAATTAAACCACTTTCCGCAACTTTATTTACAATGATTTCGCTCATATCAAAAACAAAAGTACAAAATAGAATTACTTAATTTTTTCGGTTTACGTAAAAACAAAAGCCCCATCTGTTAATGAGGCTCTTTGCTTTTATAATATTAAAATATTAATAGAATTTACTTCTGTAATCTTTTATGGTAGCATCTTTTCTTAATCCTTCAACGCCACGCATTAATATCATTCTTTGTTGTTCAAGCAATGATTGTTTAATGCTTTCGGGAGTTTCTGTTCCAGGTTTTGCACTAATATTCTCAACTCTTAATGCAAAAACACCATTTAATCCAACAATTGGTTCAGATACTTTTCCTTTTAAGGCTGTATTAAAAGCAGCTCCGGAAAACTTAGGTTCATTTCCTACACCTGGGATAAACGGATTGCTGAATAATATTGAATCTGCTTTTTGAACCTGCACCCCTGCGGTTGCAGCAACAGCTTCAAGAGTATTTGATTTAAATTTAGTATCGATAATTTGTTTAGCCTTTTTTTCATTCTTAACCAACACTTCTATCATCGGGCGAAGTATACCTGCCGGCGGCAAGCCTGCTTTAATAACAGACGTAACCATTGTAATAACATATTTATCTGCAACACGGAATGATTGATCACTAACATCTCCAACACTATGTTCATACAACCATCTAACGATCTGGCGGCTTGAACCCAGTCCCATAACTGAATAATCGTTTTCCTTTAAATCTCCTGATTGTAAACTTTGTTTATTCAGTTTCAATAAATTTTCTTCAAATGTTTTTTTGTTTCTACTGGTTGCAGCAAACTGGGCGGCAGCATTATTTGCAGCAGCATCGGTTTCGTTGCTTACATTGATACTTCTGGCCAAATAAGCAATTTTATATGCGGGGCCGGAACCTTTTTGACCTAGCACTTCTACATAGTGATAACCATATTCTGTTTTAATAACACCTTTAGAGCCTACTGGTTTTTCAAAACTAAATTCATTAAATTCAGGAACCATTCTGGCTGTTGTAAAATAATCATAAACACCACCTTTTGTTTTACTTCCATCTTCAGAATATTTTAAACAAACAGAATCAAAACTTTTTCCGCTCCTTAATTCCATCTCAACGGTATCCATCAATTTTCTTGCAGCACTATCATCTCTGACCTGCATTAAGGTTCCGGTCTGTTGGTCGGGTTGATGTGTGGATATTAAGATGTGGCGCACTTTTGCAGAGTCGGGGAGTTGTTTTACACCAATTACTTTTGCCAAAACAAAACTGTTACCATCTAAATATGGTCCGTAAATTCCACCAACAGGAATCTTGGTAATTGAATCAATGTTTTTTTGTTTAATTTCTTTACGACTGATATATCCATCATAAAACTGGCTTTCAGAGGTATTTTTCGCAAAAAACTCTTTCATGTTTTGAGAAGTCGCAAACTCACTTTTTAATGCACTCAATTGATTAATGGTTGCTAAAGAATCGGCAGCACTTGGGCTCGCATCAAAAGTTACATAGGCAAAACCTCTTGTTTCGTCTTCTCTTTCATATTCTTTTTTATGCTTTTTAGCGTAAGCAATAATTTCATCATCACTTACTTTTATTGTACTATCTAAAACAGAAGTATAAGGAACATATACAAAAGAAGCACCTGCAACCTGGTTATTATCTGCCTGTTGTTTTTCAATCAACCATTTAGGAGCATACAAAACATGCTGTAAAAGGTTTTGATATTTCTGCTGTAAAGCTTGTTGTATTGCAGGTTCTATATAACCTTGAATAATCATTGCCTGTTGCTCTGCGTTTTTAGATTTCTTTACCTGAGCAAAAGCAGCTTTTGCTTTTTCTATATCAAAAATACCTGTTTGAGGATCGGTAAATTCTCTTCTTAGCGGAGAGTTTTCACTAAACAAAATATCACTCAGTTCTTTTGGGGTAATCACCAATCCAAGTTTATCATACTCTTGTTTTAATAAAAGCCGGTTTACTTCCTGGCCCCATAACTGACCGATTAATTGTTCTCTTTCCTGACCTTTTCCATACATCGTTAATTTTTGTTCAAAATCCAAACGATTAATGGTTTCACCGTTAACTTTTCCTAATACATCATTATTAGAAAAAACACTTCCGCCGCGGCGAACACCATCTTGTAAAATGAAGGCAACTAAGGCAAGCGCTATAACGCCAAAAACGATCCACGCACCTTTATCACGGATTCTTTGAATGACAGACATAATTTAGTTTTATAAAACATTATTTAAAGGATGGCAAATTTAGGGGAATATCGTTATAGAACAAATTGTGGAAAAAACTCTCAAACTCCCGCAGGATAAATATTTTTTTGTGGACATTTTCCCAGCGTCTTCTTTTAAGATACTTTAAATATCTATTTTTCTACCTAGCCCCTAAAACAAAGAAATAAAAACCAACCGTCCTTTTTATTTTAAAAGAACAAAAATAAATAGCACCATCTGTTTCACGCAATTTGTGAAACAATAATTCACAATCAGGTGTTTATAAAGCATATTTTAGGTGTATAACCCTGTTTCTTGTTCTTAAAAATGTTAGAACAAGTAGAATATCTTAACCAGTATAGATCTTTATTTTAAATTATAACTAATCCCTGCACATTTTCATCCACCTTAATTAACTGTTCATTAAACGTGAATTAGTGTTTGGGAATAAAACCGCTTATATTCATTAACACAAGTTAATAAACCAATAAAGTACTTATTTGTATTGCTTTACAGGATGTGAATTTTTTGTGATTCGCTGTGAATAACCCCTATCTAATTAACTTTGCCTGTTGTGTGTAACTTATTTATTAAGAAATTAACACCCCTAATAGTAATAGTGATTTTATATAAATAAGTATTATTAATTAATACTACAATAATTATGAACATATTTTTTGCAAAAGAAAAAATTTTAGAGAACGGTTTTTTAAATGTTGATATAGACCCGCAAATAGATTTGTTTGCGGAGATAGAAAAATTAAAGAAAGAAAAAAATGCCGTGTTGCTGGCACACTATTACCAGGAACCTGATATTCAAGATGTGGCGGATTATATTGGTGATAGTTTGGGTTTGGCACAACAGGCTGCAAAAACCGATGCGGACATTATTGTTTTTGCCGGAGTTCATTTTATGGCAGAAACGGCAAAAATTATTAATCCTTCTAAAAAAGTATTATTACCCGATTTAAAAGCAGGCTGTTCTCTGGCAGATAGTGCTCCCGGCGATTTATTTGCCCAATTCAGGGCAAAATATCCAAAACACATAATTGTGTCTTATATAAACTGTAGTGCCGAGGTTAAGGCTCTGAGTGATATTATCTGTACATCTGGTAATGCAGAAAAGATTATTGAAAGTATTCCTGCGGATCAGCCCATCATTTTTGCACCGGATAAGAATTTAGGTGCTTATCTGAATAAAAAAACCGGGAGGAATATGTTGCTATGGAATGGTGCATGTATGGTGCATGAAATATTCAGCTTGGAAAAAATTACCAAATTAAAAATACGTCATCCGAAAGCAAAATTGTTGGCACATCCGGAATGCGAAGAAAATTTATTAAATATTGCAGATTTCATTGGTAGCACCACACAGATACTGAAGTTTGCACAGAAAGATGATGCAATGGAATATATTGTTGCAACGGAAACTGGGATTTTGCACCAAATGCAGCAAAACAACCCTGCTAAAACATTTATTCCTGCTCCGCCTGATAATAGTTGTGCATGTAATGATTGTCCGCATATGAAACTGAATACATTGGAAAAATTGTATTTGTGTATGAAATACGAACTTCCAGAAATAATAATGGATGAAGATTTAAGGCTTGCTGCAAAGAAGCCGATTGACAGAATGTTAGAAATAAGTAAAGCTGCAGGATTAATTGGATGATATTAAAAAATCCATCCTAAAAATAAGCATCCTAAAACAATAAAAGGGGCGGGAATTTTTGTGTATATTAAAACAAAAAAGGTTGCTGCAATAATACCTATATCAAAATACCCCTGCAAAGAATGATTCCATAATTCAATAAATAAAATATCTTTCATTAAATAAATGGTAGCACCACAAAGTATACCTACCACAGCAGCATTAATACCTTCTAACGACCGATAAATAACAGCGTATTTTTTAAGGTTATGCCAAACGGGAAAAAAGAATAAAACCAATAAAACACTTGGCGCAAAAATTCCGATGGAGCCTAAAATACAACCGAGCAGTTGCATCCAGGCATTATTATCGCTTCGCATTACCATGCCACCGGTAAAAGAACCGATAGAAAAAACAGGGCCGGGAATGGCACGTACAAAACCTGATCCTGTTAAAAAATCGTTTCTGTTCATTTTCAACACATCTCTTCCTTTTTCAATTACTTGTTTTGTTTCAGGGCGAACAACATATTGTTCGTACATCATAGGGATTAAAACATCTCCGCCGCCGAAGACTAAACTTCCGAAGCGATAATTATTTTCAAACAGGTTAAAAGCTTTTCTGTTCTGCCAATTGTTTCGTGTTGCTGTTTCGGAAAAATATCCGGCAATGGCAAACAGGGCTAAAAAAATAAGCATATTACCCCATTTAATTTGCTTTGGTTTTTCGTGTACTTGCGGAATGCGAGTGTCGCTGATATTTGTTATAACACCGGCAATAATAATTAACACCGGAAATACCCAGGGTGTTTTAAATGCAAAAAAAGTTACCAATCCTGCAACGGATAAAATAACACGGGTAATAGTATTGTGAATGGCTATTTTAAATAACTTAAATGTTGAAAAAGCCACAAAGCCAATGGCCATTGGCCTGATAAATTTAAATGCCTGAACGTTTAAGCCAACTTTATCAAAGTAATTGAGAAGAAAGGAAAGTCCCCCCATAATAATGCAGGCAGGAGTAATCCAAATTAAAAGAGTAAGAATTGCCAACGGTATACCGCCCCTTTTGTAGCCGATAAGTGTTACGGTTTGTGTAGACGATGCTCCTGGCATCATATTACAAAAACTGAGTAAATCTAAAAGTTCATGTTCGGTAACATCGTGCCGTTTTTGAACAAAGGTTTTAAGCATCATTCCATAATGGCCCTGAGGCCCGCCAAATGCAGTAATGCTGTAAAAAAATACGGCCCGCAAAAAAGGAATATGACGGAGAAGCACCATTAAGCAAATGAAAATTTTCTACTCATAAAGAAAAGCAAAAAAGCTTGATGAAGGAAAAGAAATAGACGAAAACGATTTTTATCAGAATAAAAATTGCAATTTTAAAATATGAAACATTGTTTATTTGTTTTATTCGTGGTTTTATTGTTTGGATGCTCAAATAAATATTACCGGCATATTACTGAATATACATTTAAATCTGCCGACGGAGAACCTGATTATAGTAATCTGGATTATTGGGCCTCACACCCATATAAACATGATAATGCAGATAGTATTCCGAAGCCATTAAAAACGGAATATCATCCGGATTCAACAGTAGATATTTTTTTTATTCATCCCACAACATACACTTCTAAAAGAAAAGAATATGGCTGGAATGCTCCTGTAGATAAAGATTCAATAAACGCTAAAACAGATTATACAACAATTCTTTATCAGGCAAGTGTTTTTAATGAAGCCGGAAGAATTTTTGCGCCAAGATACAGACAGGCCAATTTATATTCCTATTTCCCCGAAACGAAAGAAGATACCACCCATGCTCTCTTTGCTTTTGATATGGCGTATGGCGATATAAAAAAATCATTTGAATATTATTTACAACATTGGAATAATGGCAGGCCGATTATTATTGCTTCGCACAGCCAGGGAACAACACATGCTAAAAGATTATTGAAAGAATATTTTGAAGGAAAGCCACTGCAAAATAAACTCGTTGCTGCCTATATTGTAGGTATTGCCGTAGAACCAAATTTTTTCAGCAGAATAAACGCCTGTACAACTCCCCAACAAACCGGATGCGTCTGTACATGGCGAACATTTAAAGAAGGATATATCCCAAATTTTGTTGCACAAGAAAACTTTAAAGCGATTGTTACCAACCCTATTTCATGGGACAGTTCAAAAACGCTGGTAAAAAGAAGCGAAAACAAAGGAAGCATATTACTTAACTTCAATAAAAAATATTCGCATGCTGCAGATGCAATGATAAAAGAGGGCGTTTTGTGGACCAGAAAACCCCGGTTTTTCGGCAACCTGTTTTATTGCTCTAAAAATTATCATGTGGCAGATTATAATCTTTATTATTACAGTATTAGAGAGAATGTTAAACAAAGGATTGTGGCTTTTTTAAAACAATAAAAACCTCGCTAAAAAAGCAAGGTTTTTTATACATATCCCCCAATTAAAAAATTATTCTTTAGAAAATTTTATGGAACTTATAAATCCGCCATCGTAAAAAGCGTTCAAAACATAATTTCCGCAAGAAAGATCGCTTACATTAAGAGCGTAATCCTGATAACCGGCTTCGATCTTTGTTTCCAAACTTTTTGCAATTTTTCCTTCTACATTCAACACTTTTAATTTCAAATGGCTCCCTTCGTTGCACTCAATAGTAAGTACAACAGAATGTGAATTATTGTTAGGATGAAAATGCCGAATAGAAAACATAGTAAACATTTTAAATAAAGCCAACAAAATTTTCGGAAACGGCGGGGGATATTTTTAGGACAGTTACTTTTTTTGCAACGCTGCTTTTTTTATAAAAATGTAATATTAATTAGCTTTTTTCTAATTATGATTGAGTACAATTCTGTTTTTTTCGGCTTCTGTAAGATCCATAATCAGATATTTTCTAATTTGGTTTATTTGCATTTCATCTAAAACAGCTACAATGTTTTCATAAGAAGAAAAATCACTTGGTTTAATTAAAACTACAAGATCGTTTCTGTTGGGCAACAAATCTTTTTGTTTTTGTAAAACAGTTCTGATACCATTAGCAGAGAAGTCTGTTGTTTTTACTGCAGAAAGGTTCGTTCCCTTGTAATAAGCAATTTGATTGTTAGCATCTAAAATTAAACTAAGTGTTTTACTTGCTCCTGATGTGGTAGGCGGGCCATCTGCAGGCAAAACCAAGTGCATTGCCGCTGGCTTTGAAAGAGCTGTTGTGAAAATGAAAAAAGTAATTAATAAAAAACCAAGATCTACCATTGGTGTAAGATCTACTCTGGTAGATAGTTTTTTACTGCGAACGCCTCTGCGTTTGCTTTCGGATTGTTGTATTTCTGCCATAAATGTTTTATAGTGAGATGCTGCTGTTTAAAAAATCCACATAAAAAAACCCCGAAAATCGGGGCTATTTAAAATAAAAATTTTACTAATGTTTTATTTTTCCAAAACAGCTTTCAGATTGTTTAATCCTGTTGATAAATCATCTCCAACCATCTTTTCAACGTTCATACAAAGAATAAGCAGGTTAAAAGGATATTTCATCTTTCCGGTAAAACCCCATTTCACTTTTGTTTTGTTTTGAGCAACAAAATCTGTGGTCATGTATGCGGTTGCAATACCTTCAAAAGGTTTTATGAATCGTATTTCATAATCGATTCTGGAGTCGTCTGTAATTTTTGTAATTTCTTGTTCTCCTTTGCCAACGTTTTTATTTTCACTATCCCAGGCAGATACAAAACCAACGGTTCCATCGGTTCCATGGTATTCTTTTTTGACATTAGGATCCATCATCACCCATTTGCTGTAATGGTCCTGATTCTTCAACAACAAAATATAACTAAATACATCTTGTTGAGATTTGTTGATAACGATTTCTTTTTCAACAGAATATTCTTTTTTGAGAAAAAGTGCAATAACTAATAAAACGGCAATGATTGCAAGTATTGCCAAGAGAATAGATTTTACAATTTTCATGGTGTTGTATTGATTGGTGATAAATGCATACTATACAGACAAGATAGAGCCCCAACAATGCTGCTGCTGTAAAGAAAATAAAAAATAGAAAAAAGAATCAACAAATTCTTGGCAACTGTTCGCCTGTTAAATAATTCACTATACGCTTTCCGCCGATGCGGCTTTTCATAATTACTTTACCTGCATTTTCGGTGGTTACATTACCAATGATTGCTGCATTTTTTCCATTCGCATCTTGCTTTAGAGTTGCTAAAAACGCTTCTGCAATTTCATTTTTTACAATAGCCACGAACAAACCCTCATTGGCAACATATAAAGGATCTAATCCTAACATTTCACAGGCACCATCAACCTGCTCATCAAGAGGAATTAATTTTTGATCTAAATAAAAACCAAGTTTTGTAAGCTCTGCAATTTCATTCAAAACAGAGGCAACACCTCCACGAGTAGGATCTCGTAAAAATTTAATACCGGTTCCAAATTCTTCAATCAAAGAAAGAATGGTGTGATTAAGGTTAACGGTATCACTTTCAATATCGGTATCAAATTCTAATCCTTTTCTTAAACTCATGATGGCAATTCCATGCGAAGCAATATTGCCACTTACAATAAGCACATCTCCTGCTTCAATATTGTTATGATGAATTTTTGCTTTTGGATGAATAACACCAATGCCGGAAGTATTGATGAAAATTTTATCTCCCTTTCCTTTCTCTACCACTTTTGTATCGCCGGTAACAATTTTAATGTTGGCCTTATCTGCAGCATTTTTGATACTCACCAGCACACGCCAAAATTCATCCATGGAAAAACCTTCTTCAATAATAAAGCCGAGCGATAAATACTTTGCTTCGGCACCGCACATGGCTAAATCATTTACGGTTCCGTTAATAGCCAAATCACCAATATTTCCGCCGGGAAAAAATATCGGAGCAATTACATAACTATCTGTACTGAATGCAATATTGCCGTTGAGCTGAAAACTTGCACCGTCATGTTGCTGATCTAGCAAATCGTTTTTAAAAATGTCGAACACGCCGCTTTGTAATAAACGATGCGTTAACAAACCTCCGCTGCCATGCCCTAATGTAATTACATCAAAATCAAATTTGGGCATGGGGCACTGCATATTCATTTTTATTTTTTCACTCATAACAACCGGTTAAAAGAAAATGCTGAAACTTAGTTTGGCGGTAATTTTGGTTCCTGGTGTAAAACAAATTTCTTCAACAGGATTCGTTTCGTTTTTTAATTTACTTACCGTATCAAACTGGGTTTCTTTCCATTTTACATTGAAGATATTATTTACAGTTAAAGCCACTTCATATTTTTTTTGAGTATAGTTCAGCACAAAATCATTTACAAAATAACCGCTTGCAGTTAAAGAATAATTTTCGTTTGCTGGGCGATTGCTTAACCAACGATAACGCAAGCTTCCATTAATACCGTTTTTATTTTTATAAGTTATACCACCGGTGCTGCTCCAAACAGGGGCAAGCGGAATATAATTTAACCCTTTTGCCTCATCCACAAATCTTCCGTGAGCATAATTAGCATCTGCATCAATGTAAACAGATTTTATCGGTTCATATCGTACAGAAAAATCAAAACCTGTTCTTTGTGTTTTACCCGATGGTTCTACATAAGCACCATCGCCACTATACACAAATTCCTGATCTAACCATAAATACCATAAAGCGGCCTGTATCAATAAATTTTTTGCAGGTTTTATAATAGTTCCTAAATCAGCAGAATATGCGGCAGGCAAAACCTGTCTGCCGTTTTCAATAACACAGACCCTGGTATCATTTGAGTGAAACCCCTTTCCAACATTCAAATAAAATTGGGTTGAATTATTCTGTTGATAATAGAAACTTATTTTAGGACTAATAATAGCAGCAGTTGCTTTTAATAAACTATCATTTATTAAATGATCTGTGTATTGATTGGTGAATTGGTCTGCTCGCAAACCTGCATTTATGTTAAACCTTTCGGAGAAATGAAATGTTTCATTTACATAAGCGGAAGCATTGAGTTCCGAAACATTTCCGTAAGCCCAACGATTTAATAAAGTAAACCTGTCAACGGTGTGAGATAATTCGAGATTATGCACTCTATCCCAACGAAAACCAATTCCTGTTTCTGTATTTAATATGATAGAACCGAGTGTGGATTGATGATGATAACTACCATTGTATCCAAAAACATTTCTATTTTCTTTTTGACGAATCTGATCTCCATTTATTGGATCATCTAAATAAAAAGTAAAGTTGGTATGCAAATCGAAAAAATAATTGGAATAGTAAAATTGATTTTTAAAGAAAGAGCCGTTTTTTGATGTAGTAATAAATTGAGCGTTGATATTACTACGAGATGTTTCACCCCCTTCTGTGGAATCAATAGCACCATAAAAACCAATCATGCCGCTGTTTACAGCCCTTTCGGGAATTTGACCCGATGCATTCCATTTGCTGTTAAATGCGGATGCGGTTAATGTTAGATAAGTTTGTTTAGAAACCTTACCGTTATATTTTGTAAAAAGATTAAAGCGTTTAAAATCTTGCGGATGATCGAAGAAACCGTTTGAATAAGCATATTCAGATGCAACGTACCAAGATTGTTGTTTTGCCTTTGCTTTTTCGTTCAATAAATTAAACATGCCCAATGCTCTGTAAGTATCAAACATGCCGCCTTCTAATTTTAATAAATTATTATTCAATCCGTTTTTTGTTTTTAAATCAACAAAGCCCGATGTTGTAAAATTTCCCTTGCTTGAATTGTATGGCCCTTTTTGAAAATCAACCTGCTCAACAGTTTCGGGAATGATAAAATGCATATCTGCATAACCTTGACCGTGTGCATGAGAAACCATATTAACGGGCATTCTATCTGCCATTATATTTATATCGGTTCCGTGGTCACAATCAAAACCGCGAACAAAAATTTGTTCTGCTTTTCCGCCACCCTGATGCTGACCGATGAATAGTCCCGGAACCAGTCTTAAAATTTCCTGCGAATTATTTACACCACGCATTTTAATATCAACCTTGCTGATGGTTTTATATTCTTGTCCGGCTTTGGTTGTAACCGTAACATTTTCTAATTGAGTTTTTTGCTGTTGTAACGCAACGGTTTCTTTTTCCTTCAGTGAAGTAACAGAAATGATTTTGTTTTCAAAACCGATAGATGAAAATTGAACAGAAGAAGCAGTATGTTTATCACTAAAAACAAATCGTCCTCTTATGTCTGTTATGGTAGATTTATTGGAAGGAAGCAGCGTTACTGCAACACCTTCGATTGGTAAATTTGTTTTTGCATCTACCACAAAACCAATAACAGCCTGCTTTTGAGCAAAACAAAAGCAAACGATTACACAAAAGAAGATGAAAAGAAAAATTCGCATTATATCATCAATTAATTCAAATCGGTATCATTACTTGCATAATGATAATAAGCGGCGCAAGCACCTTCGCTGCTTACCATTGGTGCACCCAACGGATGTTCCGGTTTGCATTTAGTACCGAAATTTGGACATTGTTTTGGTTTCTTCAAACCCTTCATAATATCACCGCTTATGCATTCTTTGTTTTCTTCTGCAACAGGTAAATCAATCTTGAATTTTAAGCGGGCATTAAAACTTTTATACTTTTCATTTACTTCATATCCGCTTTGCGGAATGCTTCCAATGCCACGCCATGTTCTGTCGCTTACAGCAAAAACATCATGAATGGTTTTCATTGCCATTTTATTTCCTTCACGTTGTACGTAACGTGTGTATTGATTTTCTACTTTGTATTCTCCTTTTTCTAATTGTTGCACAGCCAATAAAATACCATGCAATAAATCAACAGGCTCAAAACCGGTAACCACAATCGGGCATTTATATTTCTCTGCAATCGGATAATATTCTTCCATACCCATAATAGTGCAAACATGACCTGCAGCAAGAAATCCATCAATCAAATTTTCTTCATCACTCAAAATAGCTTCCATTGCAGGAGGGACCAAAACATGCGACGCCAAAATGCTGTAATTATTTAATTGTAATTGATCTGCATGTATAACGCTTAGTGCGTTTGCAGGAGCGGTGGTTTCGAAACCAACAGCAAAAAATACTATTTGCTTATCCAGATTTTGTTTGGCGAGCTGAACTGCTTCTAATGGTGAATATAAAATTCTAACATCAGCACCTTCTGCTTTTGCTTCCAACAAGCTTTTTTTACTTCCCGGAACACGAAGCATATCGCCGAAAGAACATAAAATTGTATTGGGTTGTTCTGCCAAAAAAACAGCTTCATCAATAACGCTGATGCTGGTAACACAAACAGGGCAACCCGGTCCGTGAACCATGGTTATTTTTTCGGGTAACATATCCAGGATGCCATTTTTTACAAGACTATGCGTTTGCCCGCCGCAGATTTCCATCAACGTCCATGGCTTTGTTGTAATGCGGTGAATTTCTTTGATGAAATCTTCTACTAATTCGGGATCTCTATATTCGGATAGATATTTCATAAGCCCCTATCCCCTAAAGGGGAATTTAGAATGCGGTTAATAAATATTGTTGGTACATATAGTTTAAATTTTTTGCGGACTCCTCTTTAGGGGTTGGGGGTTTCTAATTCTTCCACCTCGCCCATATCTTTTAAATAGTTAAAAACCTTTTTTGCCTCCTCTTCATCAACAATACTAATAGCAACGCCAACATGTACCAAAACATAATCATCAATTTTTGCGTCTGGTACCATGCATAGATTTACTTCTTTGGTAATGCCGCCAAACGAAACTTTTCCGTAGCGAAAGGTTTCATCTAATTGATTGGTGATAGATAATATTTTTCCCGGAATAGCTAAGCACATATAATTTGTTTTAAGATAAAAGTTTTGATTTTGAATACAAGGAATGATCGGTATGATGAAACGTTGCCTGTTGTGCAATTTGATAACAAGCCAACTGTCCAAACCCGATACACTCATCATTTGCACTTAATTGCTGATGAAAATACAAATGCCTTTTTTGTGATAATTGTTCTATGATTAAATCGGTTAATAATGCATTTTGAAAAACACCACCGCTAAATGCTATTTTGTCAATAAAAAAATGACTGCTTAATTGTGAAATGGATTTTGCTAATGAATAAAAAACCTTCCACGACATAAGCGATACATCTTCTTTTTGTTGCCAATCTTCTAAAAATTCCTGTAAAAAAACTTTCCAATCCAGTACACCGTTTACAATAGGTAAAGAATAATAATCGTACGGTTTATAAGAACAATTTCTTGCAAGCGATTCCATTTGCATAGCAGCCTCTCCTTCGTAGGAGTTGTATATTCTTATGCCTAAAATACAAGCCAATCCATCCAAGAACCTACCCATAGAACTGGTATAAAGAAGAGTGTCTTGGTGCAATACTTTTTGATAATATTGCCACTCTGTTTTAGAAAAATATTTTTGAACACTGAAGTGCTTTGTTGGAAAATTTTTAAGGATACTTAATGCAGATAAACGAGGCTCCTTACTCATTTTATCTCCCAATAATTGCGGAAAATATTCTAAATGCCCAACTCTGTCTATTTCATTATTCTGATAAATAAAAATTTCGCTTCCCCAAATTTGGTTGTCTTCTCCATATCCTGTTCCATCCCAAATAACACCAAGTACGGGTTCTTTAATATGCAACAAATTATTTTCAGCAAGTACGGCACTAAAATGTGCTTTGTGATGTTGCACTTCAAAAACGGGTTGATAATTTTCTTGTGATGAAATTTCTCTGCCTAACTGCGAAACAAAATATGCCGGATGTTTATCAACCAATATTTGTTTGGGATGAGATTTTAAAAGATGATAAAAATGATTCAGCGTATTAGAAAAACTTTCCTGAGATTCAATAGTTCCCTGATCACCCAAATATTGACTGATGTATAAATTTTTTTTGTTTAAAAAAGCAAAAGCACTTTTTAATTCACCACCTGTTGCTAAAATGTTTTCATGAATATCTTTAAAAGGGTTTGGAAAATAATTTGGTGCCAACCCCCTGCTTCTTCTTAAAATAATTTTTTGCCCGCGGTCGGAAAATTGAAGCACACTATCATCTTGCGGTGCAACAATTTCCCTATCGTATGTTAACACAAAATCTGCTACATCAAATAAATGTTCCAATGCATCTTCATCTTTATATAAAATAGGAGAACCGCTAATGTTACCACTTGTTGCAATTAAGGGTTTGCCAAATTTATCTGCAATTAAACTCAATAAAGGAGTATATGGCAACATCAAACCAATTTTATCTAAATCCGGGGCAATAATATTTTTACAGATACCATTTCCCGAAAATGATTTTGTTCTGCATAAAACAATGGGTGCCGCTTTACTTTTTAATGCATCAATTTCAAAGGGGCGTAATTGTATATCTACACTGGCCAATTCAATATCGGCGTATAATAATGCAAAAGGTTTTGCCGGCCGCTGTTTTCTTTCCCTCAATGTTAAAACAGCCGTTTCGTTCGTTGCGTCACACATTAATAAAAATCCGCCAACGCCTTTAACGGCTATTATTTTTCCTTGCTTGAATTGATTCACCACAACATCTATTATTTCATCATCATTACAATCAACCTTTCTTTCTTTTGAATGATATAAATACATGTTGACGGCACAATGCTTACAAGAATTGGTTTGGCTGTAATGTCTCCTGTTTTTAATATTATTATATTCTGATAAACAGGTATCGCACATCGGCAAATCCGCCATTGTTGTGTTTATCCTGTCGTATGGCAATGTGTGTGTGATGGAGTATCGTGGGCCGCAGTTTAAACAAGTGGTAAAAGCATAGCCATGCCTTTTATTTTCAGCATCATTTATTTCGTGCTTGCATTGATTACAAATGGCAATATCGGGCGTTAATAAAAGATCGGGTTCGCTTTCTGAGGAACTTTGTTTTATTGTAAAACCAAGAAATTCTTTACGTTCAATTTGTTTAATTTGATGTTGTATAATTACAGCATTAACTGGTGGATTGCTTGTTAACTGATGATAAAAAAGCGTAGCCACATCTGGGGTTGCAGTAATTTCTATGTGAACACCATTATTTGTATTACTTACCCATCCGGTAATATTCAGATCTTCTGCAAGCCTATATACAAAGGGACGGAAACCAACCCCCTGTACCAAACCATTGATATGAATATGATAGGTATGCTGCATTCGATCTTTTCTTTATAATATTGCTGCAACTCATTTAAACAGCTTCGTGAATCAACACTTTTGATTTAAGCCAGTTGTACCACTCTTGTAAGCCTTGGCCAGAGGTGCAACTTACTTCAATGATCTCTAAATTATGGTTTATTTTATTAATAATGCAAAGCGAAGAGGTGTGAAACATGTCAGGATATTTCAACGGTTTATCATCACCTTCGGTAACACTAATAATTACAACACGTTCTTTTTCGCCCAAATCAAACATAGCAGGACAAACCAGATTGCCCACATTTTCAATAAACAAAACAGAGTTTTCTTTTGGCCTCATCCCCTGCAATGCATGTAATACCATATGAGAATCTAAATGGCAACCCTTTCCTGTATTGATTTGTGTAACTTTTGTTCCGGTTGCATGAATGCGGTCTGCGTCGTTTGTTGTTTGTTGATCGCCTTCAATTACGGCAAATGCTAATTGATCTTTTAAATCAATCAACGTTTTTTCTAACAAAGAAGTTTTGCCAGAGCCGGGAGAGCTTACAAGGTTTAATGCAAGAATATTTTTACCTTCAAAATAACCACGGTTTCTTTCTGCCAACAAATTATTTTGATAGAGCACATCTTTCTCAACATCTACAATTGTTTTTTGATGCGGATGCGAGTGGTCGTGAGAATGATCGTGATGATGATCTTCACCGGAATGGTGAATGCTTACATTGCTGCCGGAATCGCAGCCACAAGTTGCGCACATACAATTCGTTTTATGTTTGTAAAGGTGATACTGATTTATGAAACTACCAATGATTTAACCCTTAATTCTTTTCCCTGAATAATATCTAAAAAATGCTGGCCGCAAACCGGGCAGGCATCGTAATAGTTTTCAATAGTAAATTGGGCACTACAATCGAGGCATTTTGCTTTTGCTTCTATTCTGTTTATTTTCTTGTTTGCTTTTTCAAGAATGGTTTGTTTTACACCTTGCTTCCAGGCAAACTCTAATGCATCCATTTCAACACCACTAAGCGTTCCAATGTCTAATTCAATTTCTTCAATAACAGATGCATTTGCATTGTTGGCTTGCTGTGTGGCAATATCAACAATACTCATTACAATTGAAAGTTCGTGCATGTTCGGTTTGTTATGCTCTTTTTTTGCGAGTATAACGTATGTAAGCAAATGCTGCAATCAAAACCCCGAAAGTAACAACGGCATGCATTGGTTCTACAAAATAATGTATAATAGTATAACCATCGGTTTCACCATGTCCGGGATGGGCCAAAGAAATTAATGGTGTAACAAGCATTACAAAAAGGCCAAAGGCTAAAGCAATCTTTTTCATATTTATGATTTTATCGAAACCAATATTAAAAAGAAGAAAAAATTGGCTATATGACAAAAGTCATACTAATATATGATAAACGTCATATAGTCAACGAGATGCGGCAAATAAATTAGTGTTCGCATTTAGCGTTTAACCTTTAAAATAGCCAGCATGACTAACGATTTCTTGCCAAAACAACCTACATATTATGAAGAGGTTGAAAGGAAAGGATATTCTCGTAGAGATTTCATGAAATTTGTAAGTATGATGACGGCTTTCATTGGTTTGGAACAATCTGCAATAGGACAGGTTG
>Ga0306923_10000808_pt1 | contig 25892 bp, 36 predicted proteins | sample sta12Can44000108_FD_203841 | JGI IMG/M metagenome (GOLD analysis project Ga0306923, IMG submission 203841) | Lab enrichment of tropical soil microbial communities from Luquillo Experimental Forest, Puerto Rico - statanox.12C.anox.44.000.108 (v2)... | ecosystem: Environmental > Terrestrial >... | reverse complement strand
GGCTTTCCGCCCGTTCCGGGCTCCAAACCTGCCCCCATTGCTCAAACCGCGCCAACCGGCGTAACTTTGCTCAGGACTCTACCTTCGGCTGGATGAAAAAGCCGAGGCAGGTCAGACCGAAGCGCGGTTTGGTGGTGACGGTGTGCAGCGGATCACGGCAATCCTGCCCATGCTCGGTCGCACCGAAATATTTGGTCAGGAAGGCAGACACCAACCCGGCATGCTGCCCGCCGCCGGTCACAGTCTTGATCGGGTAGCGTAGATCGCCCTGCCCACCGTCTTCCGCCGAACTGTAAAAATGGGTCAGGTGAGCGGCGACGACTCCAAACTGGCATCCGGTCGAAAGGTGATGATCGGATTGACCGGCGATAATCGTCCGCAAAGGTTCATCGACCGGATGTCCCTTGCTGTTCGGTCGGAACTGGGTCAGATGGGCGGTCACCACGGAATGATGGTCAACCGTGGTGACGGTACCCATAGGCTGCTCGACGCCGTGGCCCACCACCCCGCCGTTATGCTTGGCGAGGAAGGCCGACACCGCATAGAGGTGAGCACCCCCAGCCGTAACCGTGTGTACCGGCTCATTACCGGCGCTGAACGGCTTCTGAGCGTTTCGCATGGTCATGAGGTGAGGAACAACAATCCCATGAGCATCATGCGCAGCCGTCACCGTCCGCATAGGTTCCCGAATATCCTGTCCGCGAAAGCCATTCACGATGAACGGTGCTGCCGCGTTGACCACGTAGCGCATGGTGCCGACGGCGATGCGCCGCATCGTGGCCTCGGCCAATGGGCGGACGCGCTCAAAAATACTGGGGCAGTTCAGGCTCCAGTCGATGATATCGGCGGCGGTCGTGAACGATAGAAGGCCGGGTCCGTGGGTCGGCTCAGGCCAGACAATGGGCTGACCATCGCAGCGGGCAACCAGATACAGCCGCTTGCGAATGGTGGGAGTTCCATAGGCCATAGCCCGGATTTCCCGCCACTCGACGCGATAGCCGAGGCGTTGCAGTTCTCCCACCCATTTCTTGAATGTCTCGCCCTTGCGGTCTGGGCAGGGCTGGCCGTCACCCAGCAGCGGACCCCATGTCTGGAATTCCTCGACGTTTTCGACCGTCAGCACGCGGGGGCGAATGTGGCGAGGCAGCTTGGCATAGCCGACCACCACCCAGGCGAGGTCGCGAATATTGCGCGAACGCGGCTTGCCGCCCTTGGCTTTGGAGAAATGCTTGCAGTCCGGGCTGAACCATGCCAGCCCGATGGGGCGGCCAGCAGCCACGTCAGACGGCAGCGCCAGCCATATGTTTTGGCACCAATGGCGGGTTTCTGGATGGTTGGCCATATGCATGGCCACGGCCTCGGGGTCGTGGTTCAGCGCTTCGTCGGGAGAACGGCCCAAGGCCTGCTTGATGCCTTCGCAACTGCCGCCACCTCCGGCGAAGCCGACTACGATGATTTCGCGGCTATGATCTCTCTGATGACCGCAGGCGTCCGACATATCGGGAAAGAGGTAGGTCATTTACGGTATTCCTTTGCGCGGAAGGATTGATCGGAGGCCGTCCTTTGGAACCGCAGGCGGTGGTCCTGAAAAATGTAGGACAGTAGTTCGGCCATACGGCGGTGGCGGACGATCATCGTGTTGATGGTGGCCTTGTGGCGTCGGTGGACGTCGTCTATCTCCCGCTCGGATCGTGCGTCGTGAACCTCGTTTCCGATGCGGTTGACGACGTCGCCCCAATAGTCCTCTTTCGCTTGGTTTTCGGCCTGAATGACCACCGGGTCGGATTCCGGCTCCATCGTGGAGTCGGGGGCGATGAACAGGGGCGGCGGGGCGTTAAGCATGGCTGGTCCCCTTTTCGGCGCGGAAGACCCAGCATTTGACCGATGATTTCTCGATCACGCTGTTGACCGTCCTGTTGCTCTCGACGAAGGGGCGCGACAGGCTGCCCTTCAGCACCTTCTTCAGGTCGGAAATCGGCGGCAGTTGCTGGTTCTGCCGGGTGGCCTCGCGGATCAGATGCGGGAAGTTGATGGCGATCAGCTGGTCGTTGGCTGAATGGTTCAGCTTGTCCATGCCGATGAAATCGACCATGTCCCAGAATTCCTCGACCAGGGGATGATCGGCGGAAATCGACCGCTGGCGTTCCTTGGCGGCCTCCATCAGGCAGGTCATGGTTTCCTGACGAATGTCCGGCTTGATATTGACCAGCATCGCCAGGGCGTCCACCAGGGCCATCAGCTGTCCGTGGCATTTGCCGATGCGGTACAGCTTGACCTCGGGCAGCTTCTGCAACTGGGCCTCGTAGCTCAGGGCGCGTTCATGGAACAGCGCCAGGATGTCGGCCTCCCGCCGGCAGGCCTGCAACAGGAAGTTCGACACCTTCTCGACCGGGATGGCCGCCAGTTCGTCGGCGGCGATCTTGGTCCGCTCATTGTGGCGTGAGCGGTCGAAGAATGTATGGACGATGCGCGACATGATGGCTTCCGAGGCGTCCACCGGATTGTTCTGGCTGATGATGATTGAGCCCCGGAACGGTGGTTCCTTGGTGTCGTTGCCGCCGTTCTTGACGCCGGTCGCCCGGCTGGCGCGTCCGTTATAGGCGGTCTTCAGTTCGTCCCAGTCGAACTGGCGGACCTTCGAGGTATCGTCGCCACGGTCGGATTCGATCATGCAGATGGGCAGGTTCGATACCTGCGACATGATGCGGGCGCGGGCGGCGGTGGTGGACTTGTTGGGGTCGAAACCCTCGTAGTCATTCCGGCCCACCAGCTTCCACAGGAACTCGATCAGGGTGGATTTGCCGGCGCCGGCTTGTCCGACGATCTCCAGAAAGGGAAAGGATTTGTGGCGTTCGCGGATTTGCTCGGCGAACAGGGAGCCCAGAAAAAAGGCGGCGGCGATGATGCCCTTGGGACCGAAGGCCTCATGGACATGCTCGACCCATTTGGCGTCATAGTCCGAGGCCTTGCCGATCACCAGCGGCAGAGAGGTGTTCAGCGACTTGACCGACATCTGGCCGATCTCGAAGAAGTCTTCGTCGTTGATGTCGTAGATCACGCCGTCCGACACCGCCTTGTCGGGAAAGATATAGGCCCGGTGCTGGCGGGAATAGCCGATGAAATCCACGGTATCGACGATCTTGATGTCGTCGAGATAGCGGGAAATGATCCAGTTCAGCTGGAAGCTGTTGCCCTGAAACAACGCGCCAGGCGCAATCGACAACAGGCGCTTCTTGAACTCGCTCGATGTCGAAATCTGGGGGCCGGTGAAGGTGTTCTTCAGGCCTCCATGCCGGCCATAGGGAAAGTCGATGCGGGTGTAATACCAGCTTTCGTCGGTCTGCATGTCCCGCTGGAAATAGAGGAACTTGAAGGCGCAGTTGGCGATCTTGTCCACCCTGGTGACCTTCATGGCGGCGTCGAACTCATAACCCCGGTCGCTGGCGGCGTGCCCGGTGGTCTTGAACTCTTCCAGCTGTTTAGTGAACAGTTCCTGGGGCAGCGACCACCAATAGGTTTGGGCGTGATGCTCGACAGCAAAGCTGGTGGATGATGTGCGCCGCCAGATCAGGCATCCCTTCTCGGCGGGGGTCGCCGCCATCAGCAAATCGCCGTGAAAGCGGTAACGCTCGATGTCCGTCTCTTCCAAATCGCCGGCAAGGTGGCAATCGTTCCAATCCACCTTGGCCTTGCCCTTCTGGGGGATCACGGCGGCGCGGGATTGAAAGCCCAGGGCCTTGGCCGCCTTGGCATGCTTGTGGGTATAGCCGTTGCCGGCACGGTCGTTGTCCAGCGCCCAGACCAGGGTGGTCTTCATCGGGTCGAGCTTCTTGATCTCGACCTCGGGGAAGTTCACCGCCGACAGGCTGGCGACCGCCGGCACTCCCGCCAGGGTCAGGGCGATGGCGTCTATGCAGGCTTCGACGATCCAAAGCTCGTCCGCGATCTTCAGACCGGGCGGCGCCCACCACAGGCCCTTATGCTGGCCCTCGAAATTGGCCTTCCTGATCTCGATTTCGCCATCGGGCCGCCTGACGCGGACAGGCTCGATCAGCCGTTCCATGAAGATGCCGGCACCGCGGTCGATGTCGAAGACCACCGTGGCCGTCTCGCGGTCGCCCTTCGGATGGCGGAAATGGCCCTGGCGGAACCATCCCTTGATCTTGGCCGGTGCGAAGCCGCGCACGAAATCCAGATAGGCGATGGCGGTGGCATTGGGGTCTTGGGTGGTCGGCGGGAAACGCTCGTTGAAGCGCCCGAAGGCGTCGGGGAACAAGTCCTTGGTACTGGAAGACCAGCCGCACTTGTTCTCGCGCCCGCATTTGACCACCCAAGGGCTGGCGGCATGGGTGAACAGTTCCTTGCCGCCGCATTGCGGGCATTTGCCCTTCCGCAGCCAGCCTTTCTCTTCCACCATGGAATAGAGCCGCTTCAGGCCGGTCACCACCTCGGACCTGACATCCGGGCGCATGGTTGCGGTGGTGGTCATGCTTCACCTCCGAACAGACCAGCCTCGGGAACAAAATTCGTCAGGATCAGTTCGGTCTTGACAGCGTTTCGCAGCCCCCGCACCGGCAGAGGGGTGACATGCCAGTCGGCAAGAATCTCGCTGTAAACGGTGCCGGGATTCATGGTGATGATGACCGACGCTTTGACACCGCGCAGAGCGCTGGCCAGCGCCGCATGCTCTTGGGCATCCATATCCACCTCGTAAACTTGCTGGCGCTGTGTGTTGGTCGTTTCCATCGGGTAAGGCGGGTCGAGGAACAGCACTGCGTCCGGCAGATCGCCGAAGACTTTCACCACATCGAGGCAATGCCTCTGATGGATGGTGACTTCCTTCAACCGCTGGCAGACTGCCGCGATGCGTTCGGGGAGCCGGTTGAAAACGCCCAAGTGCCATTTCTGATCTCGGTTCAGGCGAAATCCTGTGTTTCCGGTATGGCAGCCATTGACCGAAAGCCAGGAAACCACCAGGAACCGCCGAGCCCATTCAACCGGGTCTGCATGACGAATCTCGCTACGGCACAGGGCCAGTTCTCCCTGATGATAGGGCGTCATGGCGATGGCGTTTTGCAGGGCCAAGCTAGAGTCCTGATCCCGGACAACCTTGAACAGGTTGATCACATGACCGCTCAGGTCGTTGATATGTTCGACGGGGTGCGGGGGCTTCGCCAAAGTGACGGCGGCGCTGCCGGCGAAGACCTCGACCCAGACCCGCTTCCCAGCAGGGACCAGAGACAGGATTTTGGGGGCCGTTCTGGCCTTCGAGCCAAACTGCCGGTGAACCGGGGATACGGCGGTCATCTGTCACCTGCCGTCGCGTCGATGACGGGAGAAATCTCGACGCCGTCGATCGAGACGAAGCTGCGGAACTCAGCGGGAGAACCGGATACCAGATCGATCAGGCGTGAGCGGGCTTCTTGAGCTGTTGTCTTCCAATAATCGCCGAGACGAACAGACCCAGACATGGATTCTCTGGTGGATAGTTCGCAAGCTATGGCCGCCATTTTAAGGATGGTTTCTGTGGCTGCGCTGCGGCAAATAAATTCTCTGCCGCAGAACTGCATCCTGAGCTCTTTCATGATGCCGCCATAGACGGACGGGTCGATGACCGCGACGATGCTGCCGATAGGGATAGTGCCCATGATCAGTTCCCCCCTTCTTGATCAGGGGTAAAGCCGACGCTGACACCTTGACGGTTCAGGATCTGGGCCAGCTTGATCACCTCGGCGGGGATGTCGCTGCCCTCGGTCTTGGCTTGCAGCTGGTCGACCTCCAGGGCCAGGGCGTTCAGGCGGTCAGCGATATATTCCAGGCAGTCCGGTTTGAAATCGCTTCCGGCGCTGGCATAGCTCTGCAAGATCGCGGCGACCTCGCTGATATCTTCGCTCAACATGATGTTTCCCTTTCTCAGGCCCAAAGCCGGCGCCGGGCGGCGCGGCGGCGAAGGGTGCGGGACATGACGTGGTAAAGGGAGGTGATGCGCAGCATGGCGGCCCCTTTGGCTTCAGCCGGCTAAAGTGATCAGCGCCTGTCCGGGCAGAGTGATCGACGGGTCAGGGCAGGCGGATGGCCGGATGATGCGCACCGCCTCGATGCCGGCGACGAAGACGCAGCCGCATTCGATGCTGCTGCATCGATAGGTGACCTCTCGGTAAGTCTGGGTCAGCTTGTTGGTTTTCACGACAAAGGCGCGGGAGCGGCAATGCGGGCAGCTGGTGGTGCTGATCATCAGACTTTCCCTTTCGTGGCAGAGAACTGGGCAAGGAACTGGGCAATGGCGGCCTGGGCTTCGGTCAGCTCCTTCTCGACCTCGGGCCATTCGGTATGGTCGATGCGGCCATCAGCCCAGGCGGCGGCCAGCGAGGCGGCTCCTTCGATGATTTCGCGCAGAGCGGTGCCGGGCGGGCAGTCTCCCTCGACCCGATAGACGCCGGCCAGGAAGGCGGGGCGCAGGGCCTGGGCGGCGAATTCGACGGGCAGGAAATGCAGCATCAGCAGCATGGTCGGCCAATCGGGGGCCGACTGGCCGCGCAGATAGGAACGGATGGTGTCGGCACCCTTGCCGCAGGCGACGGACAGATCGTCGGCGGTGGCCGGCTGTCCGGGGCCGACGAAACGGGACAGGATGGAGGAGAACTCCATTCGGATGTTCCTCTGCCGTTCCGTCGCTTGGATGATTTTTTGTCCAGATGTCATGGCCTATGCTCTTTTTCTGAGCGTTGAGGTCGGTTTATGTGGCGCTGTGGTCGGAATTGGACGCGGGGGCATCCATGATCCTGGGTTCGCCTATTGTCCGTCTTCACCGTTATCGCGGCGGCGGCCATCAATGCGGATGGGCTCCCCGTCCGTTTCGTCCAGCTTGCGCCAGCGGTCGGGCCACAGGTCCCACAGAGGGATATCAAGGAAGGCGGAGATGATCCGTTCGCCCGGCATGTTGCGGGCATGCACGGCGCGGCGGCAGGCCATGGGATGGATTTTGGGCTCGTCCTGGCGGGCCATATCGGCCTTCCGCTGGGCCTCGGCTCTGATCGCCAGACTGGACAGAGTCTCGCCCCGCTTTTCGATGGCGGCCTTGATGTCCGCTTTGTCCCACTGTGCCATCGCAACTCCTGTGCGGATCGTCCGCTTGCGTTTATAATTGGTACTGTTGAACCAGATGTTGTTACAGAAATCAAACATCTGCAAGGATAAAAGTTCTGTTTTTGGTTCATGTGTCGCAATTATATGTGGATATGTTTTATATCTGTTTGTTTTCGCTGGGTTTCTTGTGGAGTGGCGATAGATGTCAGACAGCTTTCCTGAACGGCTTCGGCTGGCGCGCGAGCATCTGGGACTGTCAGAGACGGTGATGGCGAACCGCTGCGGCGTTTCGACCCGCCAGACCTGGGGACGCTATGAGGACGGGGGGACGCGCCCGAACAGCGATGTTCTTGCCGCCCTTGATGGCATGGGAATAGACATCCATTGGCTGCTGACCGGCGAAGGTTCGATGCTGCGCCAGGACAATGCGCAGGCCCAGGCGGATCGCCTGTACGAGGTCGCCGTTGCCGCGACTCTCGACTGGTACAAGGCGGCCCGGCTGGAGGCTCCAGCCTCCATCCTGGCCGGCATGGTGAGCCGGGCGGTGAAGATGATCCGCTCGCGCCCCGACGCGGCGACGATGACTGATGATGCGATTAGGACGGAAGTCCGTAACATCCTAGACGTTGCGCGAGCCATGCTATCCCAAACGGGATGGTCTCCATCCTCGTAGGTTGATTTCTCTATAGGTTGTGTATTAGCTTGCCGCCGCCTCCCCCAAGTGGCGGGGAGTGAGCCATGCCACTGGCTCTTTCCAAGGGTAACGCTGCTACCCCCACCCTGTCGTTTCAGGGCTCCGCCTTCCTACCCGGGTAGGCGCTATAACTATTGGGGTAAGCAATGGAGTTACAAGGGGAGATTTGCTCTCTGATGGCGGAGTCCCGCCTGTCCCGCGACGTTGCGGGGAGCATCAGGGGCCGGTTTCTGGGCGTGATGATGGCGGTTTATGTCCTGACCATCTTGCTGGTGTGTTTCATCTCATCGGACGAATTCGAGGGTTTCGCCATGCCTTCTGGCCCGGCGCATCCGGCGCAGTTCCTGCCGGCGGACCCATGATCATGGTCAGTCGGCGGACATGCGCTCGGATGCCTGGATATCGGAGGTCAGGCCGCCGCTGCCGTCCAGCCTATGGGCGACTTCGTCGGTCAGCCAGGACAGGGCCGTGATCTCGTTCCGCCACCCCGACAGGCTCAACGGGCTGCAAGCGCCGATCTCGGGCCGCCCTAGGGCCAGGGAGATGTTCATGCTGTGGCTGTGGTTCTTCTGCCGATCCCAGGCCGCGTCCGCCGCCGCCTGCGCCGTCGCCTGATCGGGATAGACGCGCTTCAGGACGCGGGTCGATCCTTCCTTGCCGGCCAGGACGGTGCAGGTCCTGGCCGAGCCGAGGTCGTGCCACTTGGCCTGGACGCCGGTATAGGTGCCGTCGCGGTCGGTGGCGCGGAAGGAATGGCGGTCGCCGTCCTTGCGGCTGATCGACACCGCCGGCAGCAGCTGGCCGCTGGCGGTCAGGCAGGTGCCGCTGGGCACGAAGATCAGCCGGCCCGATTTGATAGTGGCGATGGCGCCGAAGTCGTCGGCCAGCCGGGTCACCAGATTGGCGTCGCTTTCGTTGGTCTGGTCCTGATGGATGATGGGCACGGCGGCCAGATCGTCATGGATGGCCGGCGTCAGCCCGTTGCGCTCGGCCACGGTGTTCAGGATCGCGCCCAGGGTGGTCGAATTGTAGCTGGCGTCGCGGCTGTTCTTCAGGCTGGAACGGAAATCCGCCGACCGCGCCAGGATGGTGATGCAATCGACCGGCCCGTCTTCGCCGACCTCGTCCACCGTGAAGCTTCCCTTGTCGATCAGCCCTGATTCCTTGAAGCCCATCGACACCCGCAACACCACGCCCCGGCGCGGCAAAGCGATCGAGCCGGTCTTGTCGGTGATGACGATCTCGACCGTGTCGGCCTCCATCCCGGTCTTGTCGGTCAGGGTCAGCGAGGCGAGGTTCTTGGCGATATGGCCGGTGACATCCGAGCCATCGGCAGTGATGCGGAAATCCGGGATCATGGCGACCTCTACTTAATTGGTTCGAGCGAACCGGAAATGTTATATTATCGTCCGCCTTGAGGTTGTGGCGCTGGGGCGCCTTGTACATCTGACCTAGGGAGGAGTGATGTCTGAGACTGCGACGCCGAATGAGGCCCCCCGCGAAACCAAGAAGGTCAATATAGCAGGCTTCACGGAAGGGCAACGCCGCAAGGAACTGGAACGCATTGCCGCCAAGTTGGGCAGGAATGGCTGGATGCTGCAGACCTACAATGAGGCCGGCATGTCCAGCAGTAACGCCGTTTTTTCGCGTCCGTTCTCGCAAAACAATCAACCTTCTGGATCTGCAAAGATTGTGGCCGGTTCGTTCGTTGTTCTGGGAATCATCATCCTGTTTCTTGTACTTTCCGGCGGAAAAAATGCCCCTAGCGAAGGGGATGCTGCTACACAGCACAAGTCCAGCGATTATGCCGTTGCGATGGATGGCGATCTTGAACATTTCAAGGAAATGAAGAGCGCTGATCGTGCGGCCATCATCTCCATGTTCATGGCGGACAATAAAATTCCCAGCGATCAAAATAGAAATTTCTATAATTATGTCAGTGAATGGACATTCCAAAAAAGCGGAACCGTCGCTCTTCAGGCTGCTTTGACCAGCGCCCAGGCGGAATATTCCGAAACTGGCGGGAAATGGCACCGGCCACACTATAATCTCGACACCATGCCGTCGCAGTTCAGCGCCTGGGACGGTTCGCACCGGGCTCTTGAGGCTTACATCAAGAAAAGTCTCAACGACGAAGATTCTTACAAGCATGTCGAGACACGATACAGGTTGATGTTGGATGGAGATGCTGCCCCCTATTTGCTGCTGTACACTACATTTGCGGCCAAGAATGGTTTCGGCGCAATGATCAAGAAGACGATCAGCGCCAAGGCCACCTTGGACGGCACGCTTCTTCAGGTCGATCCATTCTGACACTTGTTGTTCGCCTGCAGAAATAGGTTCGGATGTAAGCGCCTTGCCACTCTGGACATGATTCTCTGCTGGATATTGTGGATATCCCGAGCCGTTTCTTCCAAGTCTGAGGGGTGGTGGCTATCGAGGTTGTGAATGGCGTTCCAAAGGAACGCCGTTTGCTGGATTACATTCAGCTCATCTTCGGTAAGGCCGTTCACGGCTTGCTGTCCATCAGCCGGCCCAACAGCGCGTCGTCGTCGTCGGGATAGGCCTTCAGGGTCAGGCTGAACTCGATTTTTCTGGGTGCGCCGTTGATGACCATATGCGACCGGGTTTCGCTGACTTTCTCGATGAACCATTTCCCCATCACCTGACCGGTTCCGGCGGTCAATATCCAGGCCTTGCCGCTGGACATCATCTCGCGCAGCTTGTCCAGATTGGCGGTCCCGCCGGTAACAGTGGGGATCAGCGTGCCGTCGATGGTCAGGCTGTCTTCGCCCGGTCCCAGCGACTGATAGGCCGGCGCCCGACCGACGCGGTCTTTGGCCGCCCAGCGCCAGGCGGTTTCGCGCTTCAGCGTCTCGAACGGGGCGGTTTGCAGAGAAAAGGCGAAAAGCCCCAGGCTCATCAGCGGCATGGTCAATCCTCCGAATCATGAAGGCGCGACCGTTCGCGAACGCCGGCCTGTCGGTCGCGCCGGTCCAGCTCCGCCGCCACGGCCCTGGCCGCCGCCTCGGGGTCTTGGGCACCGTTGACGGTGATATTGTGGGTGACGTTGCTATTCACCGGGCCGCCTCGGGCCGAAGCAGAGGCGGCGGCGGGGCTGACATCCGGGGCGATGCTGACTTGCCCCGGCGGCGGGGCGGCAATCGCCGCCGTCGAGGCGCTGACCGTGATGCCGATGGCGGCCAGGGCCGGGCGGATCATATCCAGGCCCTTGGAAAAGAAATCCATCGCCTTCTTGAAGGCGTCGGTGATGCCGTCCCACAGGTCAATGAAGAATTTACTGACCGGCTCCCAATTGGCGATCAGCAGACCGGCGGCCAGGGCGATGCCGCCGATGATCAGACCGATGGGGTTGGACATGAAAGCGACGCCGACCGCCCGGATACCGGCGATCAGCATGGGGAACACGCCGCCTAGTAGGCCGAAGCCGCCGCGCAGAACCGCCAAGGTTCCGGCCAGCACGCCGCCCTGCAGGCTCATCATGGTCATGGCGAAGCGAACCATGGCGAACGGCCCCATCAGACCGGCCATGGCGATGGTCAATGCACCGCCGCCGGCCACCAGCAAGGCCAGCACGCCGGCAAGGGTTCCAATGGTGGCGGTCAGCCGCGGGTTGGCATTGGCGAAATTACCGATGGCCTGGATGACCGGGCGCAAGGCGTTCGTCGCGCCGGTCAGCACCGGAAGCATTGAATTTCCGATAGCCTCCATGGCGTTCTTCAGATCGATGCCGGCCCCCTTGGTGGTTTCGTTGAAGGTCTGCATCATGGTGGTGAACTTTCCGTCAACCGTCCCGTCGCTGTTCATGGCTTCATCGCGGATGCGGCGGAACTCCTTCATGTTCGCCATCATTGGCACCAGGAAATTGGTCACCTGAACGTCGCCAAAGATTTCGCCCAGATTGAATTTGGCGGCCAGATTGTCGGCGGCCTGTTTGGCATCGCTTCCGTTCGCGACGGCGTCGGAGATTTCCTTCTCGAAATCGACACCGACCGCCTGACCGATCTGTTTCATCATCACGTCGATGGGGTCTTGCCCATCCATCAGGCCTTTTTGCAGCGCCGCCTTGATGTCGATGCCCTTCTTCTCGAAGTTCTTCACGGTGTCCGGGGCCGTCGCCTTTTGCAGGAAGTTGGCGAAGTTGTTGGCGGCCTCGGACGGATCGGCGGCGCCCTTGGTGGCGATCTGCAGGGCGGCAGACAAAGTGCCGATGGATTTAGCTCCGGTCATGCCCAGCGCATGGGCGGCGGCGGTCAATTGGGGGAAGGTGTTCGCCATGTCCCGCAACTCGAAACCGCCAAGATCGCCGGCCTTTGCCATGATGTTCATAGCCTGCCCCAGGTCTTCCTGTTTGACCTTCAGGTTGTCCATGACCGAGAAGGCCAGATTGGACATATCCTCCATCTGGGCTCCGGTGGCGGTGACAGCCTTGCCGATGGTGCCGATAGCGGCCATAGCGGCGTCGGGGTCGAGGCCTTTGCCGACAAGGATGGACTGGCCTTTCAGCAAATCCATTGAGGACTGATTGACATCGACAGACAGTTTGCGGATCTGGTCGCGGACCTGCTGCAACTGTTCCCCGGTCTGGCCGGCGGTCAGGCCATAGGCAGCCAGTTCATGCTGGAAATCGCCGGCCTGGGCAATGACAGGGACTCCGGCCATGACGCCCGCGCCACCTGCTGCCAGGGATGCCGCGCCGCCGCCGGCCATCCTGCCGGCCTTTTCCTGCATGGCGTTCATCTTGGACCGGGCGGCGGTCACCGCGTCCATACGCTTCCTGACCGTCTCTAGGGCCGAGGCCTGCTTTTCGGCGGCGGTGCGGGCGGCATCCAAATCCCGCTTCAGCTGGGCCTGGGCCGTTCCCAGCTTGCGGGTGTCGATGCCCGCCTCGCCCAACTGTCGGCGCAGCGTCTGGGTTTCGCGGGTGATTGATTGCTGGGCGGCTTCAAGCTGCGCCAGTTCCTTCCGGGCGGCGTTGAACTCGGTCTTGGCTTTGCGGGTGCCGCCGCCGGCATCGGCCAGGGCTTTCCCCAAGGCCTCGGTCTTCGCCCTGGCCGCGTCAAGAGCCGTGGCGTTGTCCTGTGCTTCCCGCTTCAGCTTGGCGAAGGCCTCGACTTGGCCGGATGCCTTTTCCAGATCGCGGACGGTGGACGTGGCCTGTTTCATCGCCGCCTTCATCGCGTCGGTGCTGGCGGTCGCCTGCTTAAAGGGAGCGGAAACCTTCTCGAAGGCCTCCAGCAGAATCTTCAGCTTCATCTCAGCCATCGCGGGCCTCGTCTATCGCCTGTTGTTCGGCCTCGATGAATTCCAGAGCCAAACCATAGGCTTGCCCATATTCGATCAGGCTCATTTTGTTGAATTCGCTCCCTGGGAATGACCCAGGGAACGTCTTCATCAGGATTCCCCACGCTGTCAGTGCGTCGTCTGGGAGCGGGGGAGTTTCTCGAAAAAATTGGAGATGGTCACCGACAGCTGAAGAAGGTCTGCCGGATCAAGGTCCTTGAGCTGCGAGGGAGCAAGCGGGGTCAGGGAAATCCGCTCGGCCAGGATGCAGATGGTGGAAACATCCATATCGATGATGTCCCGCAGCTTGATGCCACGCATGTCGCCCGCCGTAGGACGGCGCAGAGATAGGATGTCGATGGACTGATCGCCGAATTGCAGCGGCGAGGACAGGCGAACTTTGGAATCGTCGTTCATCTTCCTGGCTCCTTAAGACGACAGGCCCAGGGCCTTCAGGACCGCGTCGCTGGTGCTGCTGCCGTTGACGCTTTCGACGCCGCTGATCTGGTCAATCTCGATCACCGTCACGCTGTTAGCCGCATAGCGAAAATAGGTGATCGGCATCTTGACCTTCAGCTTGGCCTTGTCCTTGCCCTTCAGTCCGCCGAAGTCCAATTCCTCCCATTTGCCGCGCACCGAGATTTCGATGGCGTCGGTGCCGGCGCCGTCGGCGGCGATGGCGGCCCCCAGAAAGCGGGCATTGATGCCGGAAACGTCGGTGGTGCTCCACTTCTGCAGCACCTCTTGCGAAAATTCGGCCAGGGTGAAATCCAGTTCCAGCAGACTGTTGCCCAGGTCGATCTTGATGGGGCCGGCCATGCCGGCGGCCTGATATTCCTCGGTCTTCTTCGCCAGCTTGGGCAGGGTCAGTTCCTCGACCCGACCGGCGAAAGAGGTGCCGTCGATATAGAGGTTGTAGTTGTTCAGGATACGGGGAAGCATGGGCTCTCTCCGGTTAGGCGGCCATTAGGGCGGCGAAATCGACCAGATAGTCGTCGGTGAAGGTCTGCTGGAACAGCAGGTTTTCCAGCGGCGGGACGGGGGTGTAATCGTAGGACACCAGCAGCTTGCCGGCAGACAGGGTTTCCTTGGTGTTCTTGGTCGGATCGAACCAGGCATCGGCACCGATCAGATAGCCGTTGCGGACCAGCTCGCGGAACTTGGCGTTCAAGCCATCGACGATGTCGCGGACCAGGGTCGGGTTCATCGCCTTGTCCACCGCCCAGAAATGGGCTTCGGCCATGGTGTCGGCCAGGATTTGCGCGGTGCGGGTATAGTTCTCGAAGACGAACTGAGTGTCGGTCGAGCAGGTGCGCGAACCCCAGAAGCGGAAGCCGTCCTTGCGGATCAGGGTGGTCACCTCGCTGGCGTTCAGATAGCCGGCGTCGGTGCTGGGATTCTGCAAGTCCCAGAAGACATCCTTCGACAGGCCGGTGACGCCCTGCACCACGACGTTGGACAACGTCTTGTGCCAGCCCACATCCTCATCGATCTGGGCGCGCAGGCCCAGGGCGCGGGCGGTGGCCCAATCGACCCTGTCGGCCTCTTTGATGGTGTCGTAGCTGATAAAATCCGGCCAGATGATCATGGTTTCGCGGTTGCCGAAGTTCTTGCGATAAAGAACGGCGGCTTCCTTGGTTTCGCAGCCATAGGCCGAGCAATAGGCGAAGGCGCGGGTGTTCTTGGCGATAGCCGACAACTCGGTCGCCACCGCCTGATTATCCAGGCCCGGCACGCCCAGGATGCGCGGCGAGACGCCCAACTGCGCCTTGGCGGCGGTCAGGGCCTGCATGCCGGTCTTCATGCCGTTGACCGTGGTGCCGATGATGTTGCTGGTGGTTTCAGCCTGGGTTTCTCCTTCCGCGACGCGCACGACCACCACGGTCGGGCTGCCATGGTCCTTGATGGCATCGAGGACATAGGGGATCGTGCCGGTGTCGCCGGCCTTGCCCACCGCGCTGGCGATGTCGGTCACCAGGGCCGGGCGATCGAGCGGGAAGGTAGCGGCATCGGCATCGTCGCCGGTAACGACGACGCCGATCACCGCCGTCGAGATGACGCGGATCGGGCGGGCTCCGGTGTCAACTTCGGTGACGCGGACGCCATGATGATAATCAGTGGGCATGGGGGCTTCTCCTAAGCGGTTTGACTGGTGAAATCGGGGGTGGTGTCGTCTGGAGCGACAGGCCAGACGGTGGCGAAGGGATTGGTCGTGTTGCTGGGAAGGTCGCGAAGCTTCTGCGCATATTCCGCCCAGGCGACGGCTTCGGCGTCTGTCAGGCTGGTGGGAAGGCCAAAGTCCCGCTGATTGCGGTGGCGATCCAGCAGGGCGGTGGCGACGGCCAGTCGCGCGTCACGTTTTGACCGCAGAGAGGGCCAAGGATCAATCTGAGACGCTCGATCTTCCGCCACTTCCTCATCGGTGATCGGCGTCCAATCAGCGGCGGGCAATAGCAATCTAAGTTGCTCCGCATTGGCATGATCCTCGGCTGAGAGCCAGTGCAACGCCCCGGAGAGGTCTTTATAGTATTGATCAACGAATTCCATCTCTCCATCCCCCTATCGCATTTCGATGACAGAATTTAACGTCACGGTCCCGCCGTTGCTGTTGCTAAACATGTACCCGCAGCCTGAAGGCACGATGGCATCGACACTGGTAATCTGGGCACCCGTGGACGCAGTACCCTGCAGGAGAGCAAGTTGGGCTCCTGCACTGTCGTAAATAAAAATGTACGCAGCCAAGGCAGAGGTGCTCATGACAGTCGATAGGTGCACGTAAATCGGCTTGCCGGTCAGATTCCAATAAACCGTGTTCAGAGCGCGACTGCTCGTAACATCCTGATAGGCTTGGCCGTAGCCGATGCTGGACATAGCAGCTCCTGCCAGCCCACCAATTCCCTGGACCAGAGTAGGCTGTGCCGTCCAGACACCCGCGACGCTTTGCGTCAATGTGACAGTGCCGACGACACGATAAGGGCTGTTGCTGACGGCGGCGGAGGAGTAGACCCCAGGACTCGGAGCAAGGGCCGTCATTGCGGCGCTGCTGACCGTTTGACTTGCGCTAAGCGTGTAGGTGCCAGTGCCGCCCGAGCCCGTCCCAAAGGCGGTAATCTTGCCAAGATATGTCGTCGTGCCCGACATGATGCGCTGACCGACAGACAGGTTGCCCGAGGCCACAGCGGAGACAGTCAGCGTATTGCCCGACTGGGATGCGGTGATACTGGCATTACCCGGTGCGGCACTGATTGCGGTCGCATTGATCAGGCCGGCTTCGGACAAATCCTGGCCGCCGGTCATGTTTGTCACCGCAAGCACCGGGGCGCCGGCATTGTAGAGGGCCAGCAGCGCCAGGGTGGCTTTCTGCCCGTTGAAGGTGCCCAGCGTCACACCACCCGGAACCGTCAGCGACAGAGCGGGAACCGGGACGGTGGTAAATGCCCCATTGCCTAAAACAGCATCGCGGAAGGCTAGATTTCCACCGGCATAGGTAAGGGTCAGCGCATTTGAAGCAACAGAAGTGCCAATGCTTTGAAAAGATGCCGGCTTATCATCAAAAGCGGCTTTCAGGCCTGCCGGCGTCACTGCTGTGGCGGTGTCGGTTCCGGTCTTGGCAGATGCCACTGTCGCCAGCTTCAGGATGCCGGCAGTGCTTTCAGACGCTGGAGATGGGCTATAGGCCGAATCGGTAATAGCGGCCTTCAGGCCTGCCGGCGTCACCGCTGTGGCGGTGTCGGTTCCGGTCTTGGCAGATGCCACTGTCGCCAGCTTCAGGATGCCGGCAGTGCTTTCAGACGCTGACGATGGGCTATAGGCCGAATCGGTGATAGCGGCCTTCAGGCCTGCCGGCGTCACTGCTTTGGCGGTGTCCGCGCCGGTCTTAGCTTCGGTTACCGTCGCCAGCTGAACCAGGCCAAGGACAGAGGTGGTCGCATTAACGACCTTGTCGGACAAGGTTGCCAGAGCGCCTTTCAGCCAAAGGGTCCGGTTCGCCAGCTGCTTTCCCTGGCGATTGCTGATGCCATCCGGCCCGCCGACAACGGCATCGTCGGTTTCGATCTGATAGATGCCGTCTACCCATTCGGAGGTTTCGGGCAGGGTATTTTCGACAGTGTCGGCCATGGTCAGGCGGTCCCGTAATTATAGGCGCCGTCGTAAGACGAGCGTCCGTCGTAGAGGTTCGAAGCTTGCTGATAGTCCAGGGAAAGAAGCTGGCTTCGGGCCGGGGCGGTCGATGCCAGAATCGCCAGGGCAACCGATATCTGATCGTTGCGGATCGGCTGCTGCAGGATAACGCGGTACATCGCCCAGGCGTCTTCCCAGCCATGGAAAAAATGGCCGTTGTAGGTGATTTCGCCGTTATATTTCCGGTCGCCCAGACGCTCGACGATGCTGGCCTGGAAGCCGGCGGCGGCCAGGGCGCGTTTGACCGAGCCGACCGTGCCCTTCCGGCGATGAATCTGATAGGACTGGGCGATGACGTTGCGCTTGGTCCGTTCAGACCAACTGCTGTCCCAGGTATCGACTGAATAAGACCATGCCAGCCAGGGCAGCAGCTCCGCCGGGCAATCGTAGGGATGCCACAGGCAGGCGAAATCGACCGGCAGGTCGGCCATCCTGGCATTGACCGCCTCGATCGCCCGTTCAAGGTCGCTGGCGGACGGTGGAAGAAGGCTCTCAACCATCGGCGGCCACCGTCACGTCGATGGACAGGCAGTACGGGGCCTGGGTCTGGCTGGCGATGATGTCCGCCGCCGGCTCGGTCAGGATGACGCGGGTCACTCCAGACTGATGCAGAGCCTTGTCGATGCCGGAACGGGCGACGACGCCATCCACGACATGACAACCGGCCACATAGACGCCGGCAGCCTTGAGGGAGGTAGCCAGCACCGTCGCCTTGTCGGGGCCGCTGCCGATCACCAACTGGGCGGTTAGCTGATAGCCGATGATCTCCGCCGCTTTGACCTCGACGGTGTCATTGAGGGGGCGAATGTCTTCATCGCTCAGAGCGGCCAGCACCGTCGCCAGCAGGTCTTCGTCCGCCGTGCCGTCGCCTTCGGTGGACAAGACCGTAACCCGCACCGTGCCCGCCTTGGGGCGGGTGACCGAGCAGCTTTTGACTTTGGCCGAGGCAGACAGAGTGTTATAGCGGTAAGCGCCGATAGGCCCGGCGGTGGTGAATCCCTCGAAAGCCAACTGGATGCGTTCGCGGAACCGCTCATTGCTTTCCATGACCGCCGCCGTCGGCGGGGTCGTGGTGGTGTCGGCTGGGGTGACCGTCAGGCGCTCGACATCATAGCGGGCGCCGATCTGATCAAGATCATCGTCTTCGGCATAGGCCAGCATGGTGGCATAGGCGGCATCATTGACCCGCTGGCGCAGGACCATTTCGCGGTAAGCCGATTCTTCCAGCGACTTGACGATGGGGTCGCTTTCCGAAGTGGGGTCCCAATCGGGCAGGATGCCGGCGGCGTCGAGCCGCGCTTTCATGTCCGCCTTACGCTCGGCCAACAGCGTTTCATATTCGATGCTCTCGATGATGGCCGGCGACGGCAGTTTCGACAGGTCGATGGTTTTGCTCATGCCGAGCCCCCGACCTTGGTGTCGGCAGTGATCAGCAGGCCAGATGACTTGATCTGGCAGACGGTGCGCAGGACGGCGCTGCCGTCTATGCCGGCCACCAGATTGGCCGATTGCAGCGAGACGCGCTTTTCCCAGCGGTCGATGGCATCGGCGGCGGCGGCGATGACCTGCAAGGCTCCGCTGGGCGAACCCGGAGAATCCACAAGGTCAAACAGGTGGCTGCCGTAAGTGCGGCGCATGACGCGGGTGCCGACTGGTGTGCGCAGGATGTCCGAAATGGACTGGCGGATATCGGCGATCTCGTTCAGGGCCTTGCCGGTGACCACATCCATGCCGGCCATGTCAGGACTCCTCCGGGCTGGCGACCTTGGGCGGTGAGAATCCGTGATCCGGTTTGGCGATGGTGACGGACCCTGCGGACCAGCTTTCCGAGGTGAATTCGGCTCCGCCTTCGGAGGTCAGGCGAGTGACCTTGCCGGCGTTGTCGATCTGGTAATAGCCGCCTTCGGCGGTGCGGATGACGATGTTCTTGCCGTCGATGACGATGGTCCTGCCGGCCTTCAGCGCGATGTCGCCGACCGAGTCCAGGGTCAGACAATGTTTGTCGCTGTCATAGCTGACGGTGGTGCCATCCTCGAATTGGATCACGTCCAGATTCTCGGCGGTCACCGGTGGCGGCAGATCGTCGGAATAGAGGATTTGAGCGATGACCGCCTGGGCGGGGTTCCCGGACGGGCTGAGGACAACAGCTTGAATGCCCGGACGCAAAGGCCGCCAACGCCGGAAATTCCGGCCGATTTCGGCGGGGAAGGGCAGCCAGTTTGATGGAGGCCTGCCGGAAATGGACAGCTGGACGCACTTCTTCTCGTGATCGACGGCAGTAATGCTGCCGATTGCGATCAGATTTTCGAGGCGGCGCTGTAGTTCGGCGATGGACCAAGTCATGGATGCATGATGGCCGCCCGGCCCTTCCGGCGGTCAATTTCGCCAGGGTTGGATTAGCTCTTTCCAACCTTCAGGAGGCGGATATTTCATCCATGATCCGGGCGATGACATAGTCGGTATCCTCGGCTGTCAGCCCCAGCAGGGCTCGGGCCGGATATTTGGCCCTGGGTCCATTGGGGGCGACAGCATCGACAAGGCCCAGCTGATGCACTTCGGCAAGGCGGGCGGTGCGGCCTTCATAGCCAATCTCGGCCTGGACATCGGTCCCGCCGGCCAGCAGGCGGCGAATGTCCCGCATGCCTTGCAGCATCTTCGCTTTTTTGCGGATTTTCCCTGCCTTGTTGCGTTTCCTGGGGGACCATGCTTCGCCATCCGGCCCGGTCTGGCGAACGATGCGCTGCTGGTTCCGGCGGCGCAGTTCGCGGGCGATCTCGACCAGCAGCTTCTTGCGGCTGCCCGGCTCCAAAGCGGCGGTGGCTTGCTGCAGCCAGCGTTCCAGAGGGACGAACTGATCTTCAGCCATTTTCGCCGTACAGTATCAGGGCGGTAAGGTCTTCGACCTTGGCGTCTTTCTTCGGTGCGGTCTTGGCGTTCTTACCGTCCACTGTAACGGCGATATGTTCTTCCACCTCGATCGACAGGCTGACGTCATATGTCTTGCTGTCGATCTGGTCCACATGGAACCCCAAAGCATCGGTAGGGGAGGATTTGCATTCGGCCTTGACCCACTGGCAGGCGACAAACAGCAGATCCTGCAATGCGCCCTGATAATCCGTGACGATCTGATGAATGGTGTACTTGACCAAGAATCCGGCGTTCTGATCGCCGTCCCAGGACTCCACCGTGCCCTTTTCGGCAAAGGTCAGCAGCTTGTCAGGCTTGATCTTCAGGCCTGATTTCAGGATGGCGTCCCGCGACGAAGCCAGCTTGATCATTCGGCGACGCTCTGACGGCTCAGAGCCCGCTGGTCGCGGACCCAGGACTGAAGGTCGATCAGCTGCTGGCGGTTGGCTTGGCCGGTGCCGATATCCTCGGCCATGGCGCTGACCAGTCGGGACAGCCGGACGCCGGATGGGGCGCTGTCCGGCTGACCGTCACTGCCCGGCGGGACCAGAGCCGGCATGATCCGCCATTCCTGGGGCGGCGCCATCAGATCGCCCGGCGGGTCCGGGAACGGGCGGCAGGCCCCTGGCAGCGGCATCGAGCAGGCGCAAAGCGCCAAGAGGGACAGTGCAGGCAGCATCATCTTGAGCGGTGACATGATTCGGAACCTCCCTAACAATTGTGCGGGTGATGACCTGGATTTTCTGCTGATGCGCGGCGGACTCCTCGCCGGCCTTTTCGGTGATGAAGTCGGCCTTGACGATGTCGCGCAGCTCGGTTTTCTGCTGCGCCACCGTGGCTTTGGCGAATTGGCCCTCTTGCCAATCGGCGCCAAGCCATCCGCCGGCCAGCAGACCAGCCAGAAGGCCAAGGGCAAGATCGCCGAGGCTGAAACCGAACATGGGCAATCTCCTCAGTCTATGACCGCATCTTTTGCGGGGGCGGGCGGCGGTTTCGGCGGCGATGGCGTGATTGCCGAAGGCGCAGGGCGTGACAAAACGTCATGGGTTGTCGCTGCGCCCAAATAGGCGCTGGCGATGACCCCGGCCAGCGTGAAGGCCGACATCACGACCTTTCCCGCCACATCTGCATTCACCCAAGGAAGAACGAGGGCGGCGATAACGATGCCGGCGCAAAACTGAAGAATGCGCACCGCCATCTGCCGGCGGAAATCCCATGTTCCCCTGGGCGAATCCAGCCGCATCAGGCCACCGCCAGCGCCTGTAGCGCAGCGCGATAGGCGGCTAGACGCTTGTCGTAGCCATGGGCATCGCCCTGCGGCTTGGTCTTATGGCCGATATTGACCAGATCGCAGATACCGTCGAAGTCGGCCTTATCGGCATAGGCATTGATGCCATGGCGGCTCCAGAACCAGGCGGCGGAGCGGGCGGCCCCTTCCGGGCTTTCCAGATAGTCAGGTGCGGACAGCAGATCGACGCCCAGGGCCTCGCCGCATTCGGCGTAATTGTCCTTGCCGGTCAGCTGGATCAGGCCGCGACCGCGAAAGCGCCAGCCGTCGCCGGATTCCTCATCGCCGTTGCCCATGCGATCCGCATAAACCCGGTTGGCGATGCGTTCGGGCTGGCGGTCATAGTCCGCCGCATCGTCCTCATCGTCGAAATGGCTGTGGAAGACCCGCAACAGGCCTTTGGCGCTGTAATTCAGGTTTTCGACCAGACGCGACAGATTTTCCGATTCCACGGCGATTTGCGACAAGAAGGCGGCATAGCGCCGGGGCGTGGTGATCTCGAATTCATCGCAGGCGGCGGCGATGGCCGGCGCGAAATGGGCGATATTGTCGGGATGGGCCTGGGGGATGGCGGCGGCCAGGATGTCGCGCATATCAGTGCCCTCCCAGCTTGCTGGTGATGCCGGCCCACAGGGCGGCCAGGACACCGACGCCAAGGGCGGCCACCATTGCCATCGCGCCATGGTCGGCGATGCGGCGCAGGCGGGAACCGAAGCGCAGGTCAGCCTGGAATTCGGCCACTTGATCCGGCTTGTCGATATCGACGCCGAACTTGGCGAAGACTTCCCGGACGGCGCGATCCGCCGCCTCTTCGGCGACAGACGACACATGGGCGCAGGTCGGCCCCTCGCTGCAATTGGCCGGCTTCCTCCGGTCAGGTCCGATATAATTTTCGGTCATGGTCAATCCCATAGGCTGGTCGTGGCTGTGGTGGTGGTGGTGGTGCGCTCGGGCAGCGTCACCAAGGTTCCCTTCGGCAGAATGATCCCCTTGCCGGCAAGCCCCGGATTGGCGGACATGATGGAGGTCACCATGCTGGTGTCGCCGTCGTAGCAGCGCGAGGCGATCATATCGACGGTGTCGCCCTGCAAGGATCGGATGACCTTCGCCATCAGATCAGTTCCACGACGGTACGGGACCGACCTGTCAGGCGGGCCAGGGCCTCGGTTGACTGGCGCAGATAATCGGTCGCGGTTTCTTCCAGCTTGTCGGCGCGGTTGTGACCGTCCTTGGTGGAATCAAAATCGCGGGTCTTGCGCAGCAGCTGGGCGCGGACGCGGGAAAAGACGGCGGTGGTGTAAAGGATGACTTTTTCAGAAACGCCGCCATAGTTGGTAGCCGGGACAGCGGAAAGGCTATCCACCGTCTGCCGGTCCCGCCAATCGGCGAGGGAAAGATTGATCTCGATCATCTCGGCCTGAAGGGCGGAGGTGACCCGGACCATGTCGAAAATGTCGGGCTGGCCGGTCTGATCGATGAAGTCCTTGGCATCCAAGTCTGGATACCATCCGTCATTTTTGACCAACGTGTCCTGGCTGTCGGGCTGGTCAGTGGGGATCAGGGTCAGCATCGCGGAAATCCGTCGAAGGGTGGCGGCGACGGTGGTTTCGGAATGTCGGCTTGCGCCTTGTTCCTCGACCTGCCGTCGCCGCGCCGGGGGGCCTGTTAGGACGCGGGCGGAAGGGCTTTCCGCGCCCGCGTCAATTGCGTCTTGACCCCGCTGTTGGGGTTCAGCTTCAGAGCCGCCTCGAAATGCTCGATCGCGACCGCCGGGGCGCTGTCCAGAGCGATCAGCCCAAGGGCTTTATGGGCCTTGGCGCGGACCTCATCGACCATGTCCTGATCGGCGGTCAGTTCCAGTGCCTCGTTGATGGGATCGGCCAGCGCCTTGTCGGGGCTGGTGGTGGTCAAAACCGCGTCCGCCAGTTCCTCGACCAGGGTGGTCGGCAGATCGCGGCGGAACGGCTCCGGCATGGCAAGGCCATGACGGATGCCATAGGCGGCGATTTCCAGGCCGCCGTCCCAATCGCCCGCGTCCAGACGCCAGACCATGACGGTCGCCAGGACATCGTCCTGGGCTCCGCCGCCGCCGGCAATCACGCCATCGACATAAGGCGCGTACTCGGCCAGGAAGCCTTTCTTCGTCTCGATCTTGGCGGTCTTGGACTGGATGGCCTTCAGCTGGGCCTGATGCAGGCGCAGCTGACCCAGCATGCGTTCATAGGCGCTGCCGGTGGCCGGCTCCGCCCCCGAACTGGCCGCCGCGCTTTCGCGGGCGGCCATGGTGCGCTGGAAATGGGCGCGGGCGATGGACATGGGCGGTTACTCCCAGCCGCCGCCGGCCTTGGGCAGAAGGATGCCTTCCACCAAGGCGCAGGCGCCGAAGTCCTCGATGACATAGCCGTCGTTGATCGACAGGAAGTCGATGACGCGGTCGCGTTCGGGCTTTTCCGCGATCTGCCGGCGCAGAGAGCCATTCTGCCAGTAGATCGACAGATTGCGGGACGAGGTGAGCAGGACCGAGCGGCGCTGGAAGAACGGCACCACCTGGGCTTTCTTGCCGCCCAAGGTCTTGTTCGACAGCATGGTCGCCAGGGCGTCTTTTTCAGTCGGGGCATCGCTGGCCGCCGAATTCATCAGGCCCAGATATTTGTCGGTGGTCAGTTCATTGGAGACGATGGCGACAATGCCGGTGTCTTCTCGATACCAGGGGTCCAGCAGCTCGTTGGTCATGTCGAAGACCAGGGAGTCGAGGTTGCGGTAATCGGCCCCGGACTCCGTGCCGACCTTGATGCCGGACAGAACGCGCTGCGGAACATTCTCGCGGATATGCTGTAGCCAGCCCTTGTTGACATCCTGCAACAGAGGATTTTGCGCCAGATCGGTATCGGCGGCGATCTTCGTGCCGTTCCAGCCGATCATCAGACGGTCGCGGGCGATCTGGGCGGTGACATGGTTGCGCATACGGGCCTGGAAATCGGGGAACTTGGCCCAAGCGTCCAGCTGCTGATAGGTGACGTAGGTGTCGAAATCGGTCTTGGCGCAGTAATAGGCGAAGTCGGTCATATCCACCAGATTGCGGGCCTCGCGGTCCTTGGTGGAGGTGTCGGTGCGACCGGCGGCAGGCCCGCCGGCACCCAAGCCGAGACGTTCGCCGGACTGTTCGTCCACCGGCACGATATTGACCGACTGCAGGAAGGCGGCGCTTTCCTGAATGCGGTCATTCAGGGTCTGGGCGACGGTCGGGGTCACCGAGAACTTGTTCATGGCCGAGGCGACGTTGTTCAGCGTGGCGACCTGGGCGGCATAGGCCTCGAAAGAGGTGCGAGTTTCGTTTTTCATGGTTCAGCAGTCCGTCTGGGTCATGCCATTGCCGCCAGCGGCAGGCTGGCGAGGCTGGGAAGTGGGGGTTTTGGACATCTTGGTTTCGATGTCGGCCAGTTTGGCGTTCAGTTTGGCGAGGTCTTCGGCCAGCGTCTTGACCGTGCTGGCGTCGGAGAAGTCGCCGGCCTTCTTCTGCATATCCTGCAGGGTGGCGGCGATTTCGATCATGCCGGTTTCCATGTCCGACAGCTTCTTGACCGCCTCGGCAGACAGGGAGGCGGGGGACTGTTCCGTCTTGGTCTTGCTGGACGCCAGCAGGCCCTTGATCTTGTCCAGCAGGCCCTGCGTTTCGTCTTCGACGGTGATGCCGCTTTCCTCGACCGCCGCGCCGAACAGATGCCGTTTCACCGCCTCGGGAGCCAGTTCGGATTTGGCGGCGAAGGTCAACATTTCGGTTCCCAGCGAAGCCGGGCTGTCGGTCACCGCCAGACCCATCAGATAAGCCTGATTGGTGCCGGCGAAATTCGGGTCGATCTCGACCGAGAAAAACACCTTCTGACGGTCCTGGGCCAGCTTGATCAGATCGGCGGTGGGGTCCAGCTGGGCCAGCAGTGCGCGGGTGCCGTTGTCACCATCCATGGCCTTGACGGCGACGACATCGCCGTAGGCTTTGAACGGGCTGTCGGGGAGGAATGAACGGATATGCTCCATCCAGACGCGGGCGCCATATTTGGCCGGGTCGTAAGTCGCGGCCATCTGGTCGATCATGGCGGGAGTGATTTCCCGGCCATCGACGGTCTTGCCGGACGTGGCAACGCGGAGGAACTTTGTCGGCATGTCGTTTGAGTCCTGGGGGTTGGGACGGTTACCCGGTCAGGCTGGAGTGCAGGCGGCGGACCCTGCAAATCCCCCAGGGTTGGAATAAGGGATTCCAACTTTAAAGCGCGTGCGTGGCGGAAGATGCCCGCCACAGGCTGGCCCCATGTATTCAGCCGACGAAAATACCCGGATCGAAGCGCGGAACCTTTACTGGCGCGGTTACAGCGTGGCCGAGATATCACGCTCGCTGTCCGTTCCCTATGGCACCGTCGATGCCTGGAAGCGCCG
>Ga0306923_10000806_pt1 | contig 25917 bp, 23 predicted proteins | sample sta12Can44000108_FD_203841 | JGI IMG/M metagenome (GOLD analysis project Ga0306923, IMG submission 203841) | Lab enrichment of tropical soil microbial communities from Luquillo Experimental Forest, Puerto Rico - statanox.12C.anox.44.000.108 (v2)... | ecosystem: Environmental > Terrestrial >... | reverse complement strand
CCCATTGGAGGAGGACGAAATGAAAAAGGTTCTGTTGATTGCCGCGACCGTCGGCGCGATCGCCGCGCCGGCGCTGGCGGACGAAGTCGGCATTCAGGCCGGCCCGGTAGGCGCCGGCGTCACGGTTGGTGAGAGCCATCGCGACTACGATCGCGACCGGCCCCGTGACAAGACTATCATCAAGGAGCACGAGCCGAGCGAGCGGACCACCGTGATCAAGAAGGAGCATGAGGACGGCAGCGAAAGCAAGACCGTCATCCACAAGGATTACTGACGCGCGCCACCATTGACGTAATTCGCCCGCGTGCTTCCTGACGAAACACGCGGGCGAGAACTTTTTCCGCCTTGAATTTGTTCACCCTCAAGCGCGGCCGCTTGCCGGCCGGCCTAAACCAGCTTCACATTCTTGAGCGGCAGGCTGCGAACCGGCTTGCCGGTTGCGGCCTGGATCGCGTTGAGCACGGACGGCGCCACCACGCAGATGGTCGGCTCGCCGATGCCGCCCCAGAAATCGTAGGTCGGCACGATCGCCACCTCGACCCTCGGCATTTCGGCAAGACGCATGATCTCGTAGGTGTCGAAGTTCAGACTCTTCATGCGCCCCTTTTCGACCGGCATTTCGCCGTAGAGCGTGGCGGTGAGACCATATGCCACCGATCCCTGCACCTGGGCCTCGATTTGGCTCGGGTTGACCGCATGGCCCGAGTTGACGGCTATCACGATGCGATGAATCTTCAGCTTGCCTTGCGGGCTCACCGAGACCTCGGCCACCGCCGCCGAGTAGCTGCCATAGCCCATGAACTGCGCGAGCCCGCGATGAACGCCCGCCGGCAGCGGCTTGCCCCATCCGGCCTTCTCCGCCGCGGCCTCCAGCACGGCGAGATGTTTGGGGTGATTCTTCATGAGCGCGCGGCGGAATTCGAGCGAGTCCTTGCCGGCCGCCCTCGCCACCTCTTCCATGAAGCATTCCATGTAGACGGCATTCTGGTTGGTGTTCACGCCGCGCCACGGGCCGACCGGAACATGCGAATTGCGCATCACATATTCGATCAAGAGGTTCGGCACATCGTAACCGAGTTGCGCGTCTCCGGGCGTGTCGTAGTAACCCTGGAGCTGACGCATGTCCTTTCCTTCGACGATGCCCTTCGGATTGAGCATGGCGTTGATCGACTGACCGGAGACGCGGACATGCAGACCGACGAGGTTGCCCTGTGCATCCAGGCCAGCCGACAGCTTGCATTGCGAGATCGGCCGGTAGAAATCATGCGCCTGGTCTTCCTCGCGGCTCCAGATCAGCTTCACCGGCGTATCGGGGAAGGCTTTCGCGATCTCGACCGCCTGGTGCACATAGTCCTGCGTGCCGCCGCGCCGGCCGAAGCCGCCGCCGAGATCGTGCCGGTGCACCTCGCACTTATCGAGCGGAATGCCGGATGCCTCCGACAAGGCCGCCAGCGAGGCCTCGAGATTTTGCGTCGGCACCCATGCGTCTGCCCGATCGGCCGAAAGCTTCACGGTGCAGTTCATCATTTCCATGGTCGCGTGCGACAGGAAGGGCGTCGAATAAACCGCTTCGACCTTCTTCGGCGCCTCGGCGATCGCCTTCAGCACATCGCCATTCCTGCGCTCGCCGTTGGTCGCGGTCGCCTCCAGACCCTCCCTGAGCATGTCGGCGATGGTTGCGCTCGACTTCGAGGCGTTTTCGCCCTCGTCCCAGACGATCGGCAGCGCATCGAGCGCCTTCTTGGCGCGCCACCAGGTGTCGGCGACGACGGCAACGCCGCTGTCCTTCACCTTGACCACTTTCTTCACGCCGGGCATTCCGGCGATCTTGCTTTCGTCGTAGCTCTTGAGCTTGCCGCCGAATACCGGGCAGTCCTTCACGGCCGCGCAGAGCATGCCGGGCAGCTTCAGATCGATGGCGAAGATCTTGCTGCCGTCGAGCTTGTCGGCGGTATCCAAGCGCTTGAGCGGTTTGCCCGCGATCTTCCAGTCCTTGGGATCCTTGAGGGTGATCGACTTGGCATCGGGCGGCGTCACCTTGGCGGCCGCGGCGGCGACTTCTCCGTAACGGAGCGAGCGGTTGCTCGCCGCATGCGTAATCACGCCGTTCGACACCGTCAGCTCGCCGACGGGAACATTCAGCTGCTCGGCCGCCGCCTGCAGCAACATCAGGCGCGCCATGGCGCCGCCGCGCCGAACATAATCCTGGGAGGTGCGGATGCCGCGGCTGCCGCCGGTGCCCATTTCGCCCCAGGCACGCTTGCTGGCGAGGTTGCGCCCGGGCGTGATGCCTTCGGTCGTCACCTTGCTCCAGTCGCATTCGAGCTCTTCGGCGACGAGTTGGGCCAGGCCCGTGATCGTCCCCTGCCCCATTTCAGAACGCGCGATGCGGATCACGCAGGTGTCGTCGGGCTTGATCGCGACCCACAGGTTGACTTCGGTCGCCGCTTGCGCGCTCTGCGCGCTCGCCTCTTCGGCGAAAGGCACGTTCAGGCCGAGCGCCAGACCGCCGCCGGCGATCGCAGCCGAGCCAACGATGAAGCTGCGGCGGGAAAGCGTCGTGTTCTGTTCCAAATTCGTATCGCTCATGGCTAGCCTCCGCGACCGGTGGTGCCGACGCCGGCCGCCACGTGGACGGCCTCGCGGATGCGCTGATAGGTGCCGCAACGGCAGATATTGGTCATCGCTTCGTCGATGTCCTTGTCCGTCGGCTTGGGGTTCTTCTTGAGCAGCGCCGCCGCGGCCATGATCTGGCCGGACTGGCAGTAGCCGCATTGGGGCACATCAACCGCCGCCCAGGCCTTTTGCACCGGGTGGGAGGCGTTGGGCGACAACCCCTCGATGGTGACGATCACATCGCTCTCCTTGATGTCGCCGAGCGGGATCTGGCAGGAGCGCTGCACCTCGCCGTTGAGGTGAACCGAGCAGGCGCCGCATTGGGCGACGCCACACCCATATTTCGTGCCGGTCAGACCGACATGTTCTCGAATAACCCAGAGAAGGGGTGTGTCGGCCTCCGCCGATACTTCCCTCACCGTACCGTTGATGTTGAGTTTTGCCATATGCTTCCTCCGTGGAAAGAAGCATAGCGGCCGGAAATACCGTTGCCTATACCCTCCGCGCGCAGATCAGGCCTGAGCGAGCCCATGGATAGGCCTCGATCACAGCCAGGAAAGTGCACAATTGGCGTCATCGCGAGCGCAAGCGAAGCAATCCACCCTTTCTTCATTCTGGGATGGTCCAAAGGACCAGACCCGGAATCTCGAGATTCCGGGTTCGCGCCGGCGCTGCCCCCTACTCCACCATCTTCGAGCTGATCTCGTCGAGCTGCGAAAGGGTGGCGTGGAGGTTGTTCTGGATTTCGGCCAGTCCGTCCATCAACTGCTTGATCTCCTTGCGAGACAGACTCTGGGCCGCCGTATCCACGACGTCACGTGCCAGCGGAATGAGTTCGACCTTCAGCGCACGCCCCTTCGCTGTGAGGTGCACGTGCCATTTCCGGCGGTCCTCCTTGTTCTGGGCCCGGCGGACCAGTCCCTTTTTTTCCATGTTCAGGATCGCGCTCAGCGTGGTCGGCTCCATGGTGCCGACACGGCGCGAAAGTTCGCGCTGGGTGAGGCCGTCCTCGTGCCACAGCGCGCGGAGAAAGTACCACATGCCGAGCGAGACGCCGTGAGGCTCGATCTTGAGCTGGAGAAACCGCTGCAGCGCGCGGTGGGTCGCGCGAATCTGATAGCCGACGCTTTCTGCAAACGGTAAATCCACCTCGCTGACCGTTCTGCCGCGCCGGGGGGATTTCGCTGGTATCCTTCTCGCCAAAGCCGCCTCTCTGCTCCCAAGGAAAAACTGATCGCATATCCGTCCGCAACAGGCAAACCCCGCGGAATGGACCGGGTTGCGCAACGAGTGGTCGCAAAGGGTTGCGCTGTTCGCTTAGAAAGCTAAGTATCAGGCAGACAAAGAGGATGGCATGACCTCCGATCCCGAGGCGCGAGAGCTGGTGCTGACGGTGCGGGCAAAAAAGGAAATCGCCGACGGCGTGTTCCTGTTCGAGCTGCGCGCGCCTGACGGCGCCACACTGCCGCCGTTCACGCCGGGTTCTCATATCACGGTGACCGCGCCTTCGGGGCAGAAACGCCGCTACTCGCTCTGCAATGACGCAGCCGAGCCCGACCGCTACCTGATCGCGGTGAAACAGGAGAGCTCGGGCCGCGGCGGCTCGCTCAGCTTCACCCGAGATATCAAGGAAGGCGATGCGATCACCATCGAGCCGCCGGCCAACGAATTCGAGATGGCGAAATCGGAACCGAAGAGCTTTGTCTTCATCGCCGGCGGCATCGGCATCACGCCGATCCGCGCGATGATCCTGCACTGCATCCGTCACGGCAGGCACAACTTCAAACTCTATTATTTTACGAGGACGCCGGAAGCGATGGCTTTTCGGCAGGAATTTGGTGCAAGCGAATTCACCGGCAAGGTCATCCTCCATCACGACAATGGCGATGCGGAGCAAGCCTATGATCTCTGGCCAGTGCTGGAAGAGCAGCGCGGCGCGCATCTTTATTGTTGCGGTCCGCGCGGATTGATGGATGCGGTGCGTGACATGACCGGACACTGGCCCGATTCAGCCGTGCATTTCGAGGACTTTGTCGGCGCTTCCGCCCCGCGTGCCGACGACAAGCCGTTCGAGGTCACGCTTGCCAAGAGCGGCAAGAGCTATGAAGTTGCAGCCGGCGTCTCCATTCTCGATACGCTTCGCCGACACGGCCACAGGCTGGCAAGCTCATGCGAAAGCGGTACCTGCGGCACCTGTCGTACCCATTTCACCGCAGGTGAAGCGGACCATCGCGATCTCGTACTGTCGGAGCGGGAAAAGAAAAACGAGATCATGCTCTGCGTGTCGCGCTCGAAATCGCCGACGCTGACCCTGGATCTCTAGGACAGATGCGAACATGAGGGAATCGCTGAACCTGGGTGTCATCGGCCTCGGCCGCGCATTCACGCTGATGCTGCCGACGTTTGATGCGCATCCGCTGATCAGCATGGTGGCGGCGAGCGATCCTCGAGCCGACGCGCGCGAGCGTTTCGCAAAAGAATTCGGCGCCAAAGTTTTCGAGGACGCGCAAGCGCTGTGTGCCGATCCGGACGTCGAGGCCGTTTACGTCGCTTCCCCGCACCAGTTTCATGTCGAGCATGTCAAGCTCGCCGCCGCGCACGGCAAGCATGTGCTGGTCGAAAAGCCGGTGGCGCTTTCGATTGCCGATGGCCGCGAAATGATCGAGGTCGCAGCGAAAGCCAACATAAAACTCCTCGTCGGGCACAGCCACAGCTACGACCTGCCCTACTTGCGCGCCCGCGACATGATCCGCTCGGGCATATACGGACGCGTCCGCATGATCAACGCGCTCAACTTCACCGACTTTCTCTATCGCCCGCGCCCCCCGGAAGAACTCGATACCAAGTCCGGCGGCGGCGTGGTGTTCAGCCAGGCCGCTCATCAGGTGGACATCGTTCGCCTGCTTTCGCCCTCAAGGGCGAAATCGGTCCGCGCCTTCACCGGAAACTGGGATGCTTCGCGTCCCACCGAGGGCGCCTACAACGCGCAGGTAACGTTTGAGGACGGCTCATTCGCCTCGCTGACCTATAGCGGGTATGCGCATTTCGACAGCGACGAATTGATGGGATGGTGGGGTGAACTCGGCGAGATGCGCGCCGGCGAGACTTCCTACGGTCGCGCCAGACAGGCGCTGCGAAATGCAAGGACGGCGCCCGAAGAAATCGAAATGAAAAACCGCCGGGCATATGGTCCCATGGGGCGCGGCGAATTTCGTGTCGAAGGCGATCTCGCCCATAACCATTTTGGTCTTGTCATTGTAAGCTGCGAACGCGCCGATCTTCGACCGTCGCCGCAAGCCGTTGTCGTGTACGGCGATGAAGCACGCCATGTCGAGGAGCTCCCGTCACCGAAAATTCCGCGCGCGGAAGTCGTTGACGAATTTTACGGCGCGGTGGTTCGGGGAGAGCCGGCTCTGCATTCCGGTGAATGGGGCCTGGCGACGCTCGAGATTTGCCTCGCCATCCTGGAGTCGGCGAAGAGCGGGCGCGAGGTGGAACTGAAGTATCAGGTGTGAGTGTTCATTTATTGCGTCATGGCTGGGCACGACGATAGGGATGTCACCGTCCCGACGGCGGATTGTTGGCGCGGCTCGCGATGATGGCGATGACGTCGTTCTCGGCGGCGGCGGCCGTCTTGTAGCGCGGCTCGGTGGTCACGAACGGCTGCTCGGATTCGGCAGGATGGAAGATCTCGATGTAATAAAGATCGGTCGAGGGGTCTTTTTTCGGCTCGATACGGATGAGTGCCATCGTTTCTTCCTCTCGTGTCTACGGCGAAATTAACCTCGTCATTGCCGGGCTTGACGCGGTAGTCCATCAACTTCGGGGAGTACAGTTTTCGCGACGACGATAGATGCGCGGGTCAAGCCCGCGCATGACAATTGAGGCATTACGCCTTATCCGGGGCACCCATAGAGGGGTTATTCAACACGCACCGCAACCTCGAAGCCAGCGCGTCGCTCGCCGAGTCCGATAGATCGGCAGCATTTCCCATACCGAGATATCGCACCGCGATGTCCTGCGAATTGAGCAAATCCGCCGCGCGCCCCTCAAGCGTGATCCTGCCGTTTTCGAAGACGTAGCCGCGATCGGCGATCGACAGCGCCTGGCGCGCGTTCTGTTCGGCGAGCAGGACGGTAATCCCCTGCCCGCGCAGACGCTCGATCAGGTGAAAGATTTCGGCAACCAAAAGCGGCGCGATGCCGAGCGAGGGCTCGTCCAGCACCAGGATCTTCGGCTTCGACATCAGCCCCCGGGCGATCGCCAGCATCTGCTGCTGACCACCGGAGAAATTGCCGGCGATGTCCTTCATGCGCTGGCGCAGGACTGGAAACAACGTCCACACGATTTCAAGCTGCGCGGCGTGATCGGTTTCCGACGACGCATAGGCGCCGAGTTCCAGATTTTCCGCAACCGTCATGCCGGCGAAAATCTGCCGCCCCTCCGGCACGTGCGCGATGCCGCGGCGCAAGCGCTCGGCCGGCATCAAGGCTTCGATGGCTTCGCCCTCAAGCAGGATGCTCCCGGTCTCAAGGCGAAGAAGCCCGGAGATTGCTTTCGCCAACGTGGATTTGCCGGCACCATTGGCGCCAAGCAGCGTGACGATCTCGCCTCGCTCAAGCGTCAAATCGATGTTCTCGAGCACGCGATGGCGCCCGTAGCCAACGCAGATATTCTTGAGTTCAAGAAGCGCCATCGCGCTCGCGTCCCAGATAGGCTTCGATCACGCGGCTATCCTTTTGAATTTCCGCCGGCGTTCCCCGGGCAATGATGGCGCCCGAATCGATCACCACGACCTCGTCGGCCACATTCATCACCAGCGACATATTGTGTTCGACAAGCAGGACCGGAATCCCGAGCGCGCGGATCGCGCGCAGCAAATTCGCAAGCTCTGCTGTTTCGGTATCGTTGAGCCCGGCCGCCGGTTCATCCAGGCACAGAAGCTTCGGCTGCGCCATCAAGGCCCTGACAACCTCGAGCAATTTTTGCGCACCCATCGGCAGTTCGGTGGCATGGGTATCCCTGAAGGCCGCAAGGCCGACCAGCTCCAGCATCTCGCCGGCGCGGCGTAGGATGCGCCGCTCTTCGTTTCGTGCCGCGGAAAGCCAAAGCATCTCTCTTGCCGGCGAATGCGAAGCGAGCCGGTGGCCGCCGACCATGACGTTTTCGATTGCGGTCATGCCGGGGAACACCCGCGCGGCCTGGAAGGTACGGATCAAGCCCAAGCTTGCGATCTTCACTGCCGACATGCCGGCAAGATCGCGCCCCAGAAACCATACCTGACCGGCATCCTTGGCCAGGATATTGGTGAGGAGATTGAAGACGGTCGTCTTGCCGGCGCCATTCGGCCCGATCATGGCGGTGACAGATTCGGGCGCGACATCGAACGATACATCGTTGATGGCCTTGAGGCCGCCAAAACTCTTCTCAAGATGGCGCACGCCGAGCACTGAAGCAGGCCCGGTCGAGATTTCCGCCAATCCATCCGTCATCGCCATCACAGCGCCCGCGCCCGAGTTTCGGGTGAGTTCTTGCCGGCGGCCGTCTCGCGCGACGATCCTGCGAGCCGGATCGCCGCCTGCACAACCGCGCCATAAAGACCTTGCGGCAGATAAAGGAAGCATGCGACCAGCAGTGCGCCGGCTGCGAAGGTCTTGTAGATCGCCAAGGGTTGAAACACCGTCGGCAGCAACGTCAACAGAAGCGCGCCCAACAAGCCGCCGAACAGCGTGCTTTCGCCGCCCACGATCAGCATCGCGACAAGTTCAAGCGAGCGGCCGGTGCCGACCATTTCCGGCGACAGGAAGTTGAAGAAGAACGCGTACATGCTTCCCGCAATCGAAGCCAACGTGACGCTGATCAGGAAGGCGGCAAGCTTGTAGCGGATAATGTTGATGCCGAGCGCGGCCGCCGCCATCTGGTCGGAACGAATCGCTTTGAGCGCGCGCCCGAAGCCGGAGCGCATCGCGCCCGCAAGGCCCGCCAGGAAGACCACGTCGAGCGCGAGCACGACAAGATACATCGCGCGCGGCGTTGCGAACTCGAAACCCGCGACGGAAAAGGAAGGTATGCCGACAAGCCCGGACGGGCCGCCGGTGATATCGAGAAAGCCGACCGCGCAGGAATCGACCAACAGTCCGAACGCGAGCGTCGCCAGTGCGAGATAAAGACCCCTCAACCGAAGCGTCACGACAGAAAGAACTAGCGCGCAAGCGAGCGACATGCCAACGCCTGCGAAGATCGAGAGCAGGCTCGAGAGCCCGTAGTTGATCGCAAGATAACCCGAGGTGTAACCGCCGATCGCCATAAAGCCGGCCTGGCCGAGGCTGACCTGGCCGGCGTAACCCATCAGCACATCCAACCCCATCAGCGTCATGAACAGGATGAGCGCGATCACAAGCCCGCTCAGGATGCCGTTGTCGGTCACGACGAAGGGAACGAGGACGGCAATCACCAGCGCCAGCGCCGCCAGCGGCATGCCGAGACTTGCCGGAAGCCTGGCAACGTGCCCGACCGCCTTCACCTCATCACGGGTGTCCTGGCGTCTGGTCACGCCCGCCTGGACGAGGCCTGAGGGGCGAAAGATCAGCACCGCAAGCAGGATGACAAGCGCAATCGCATTCGAAAACAGCGAAGAGATGTAGGCGGTCGCCAGTTGGGTGACCAGGCCGAGAAAAAGACCGCCGATCACCGCGCCGGGAAAGGACATGATGCCGCCGATCGCGGCCGCGACGAAACCCGAGATCGTGAACAGGCGGCCGGTGTCGAACTGCAACGACGTGGTCGGCGCGACGATGACGCCTGAAATCGCGGCGATCAGGGTTGCAAGCGCAAAGCTCAAGAGCGTCATCCGCGGGACGTTGATTCCCATCAACGATGCGGCCGCGGGATTTTCGGCGCAGGCGCGCAGGCCCTTGCCGAGTTTGGTCTTCGCGACCAGAAACCACAGTGCCGCGATGCAAAGCGCGACCGAGCCAACGACCCAAAAGGCCTGCGTCGGCACGCGGATCGCGCCGAATACCAGGGGTGTCTCGCCGGAGAAGGGCGGCATGGCATAGGGCTGGCTGCCCCAGAGAACCAGCGAGAGGCCTTCGATCGCCGTCAATAGCCCCGCGGTGAGCATCAGTACGTTCGCATTCGACAGCCGTTCAAGCGCGGGCACGAACGTCAAGGCGCCTAGCCCGAGGGCGATGACAACAGTGGCTGCGATCGCGGAAGGGATCGCAAGCCACAGCGGTAAACCGGAGGAAACCGAGAGCGTGTAGCCGATCATCGCGGCGATGACGGCGAATCCGCCTTGCGAGAGATTGATCGCGCCGGTCACCCGGTAGACCAGCGAGAAGCCCAGCGCGATCGCGGCGTAGATGCTGCCGACCACCAGCCCGCCAATGCATATCTGCAGAAACTCAAGCACGCGCGGCGCCCGCTCGCTCCCTTGCCCATCCCTCGAGACGGCGCTCACGCGCCTCCTCAGGATGAGGCCGGTTGTTTTGGTACAATCTTAGACCCTCATGGTGAGGAGCCACGCTTCTTGCGTGGCGCTCCGGACGATGCTTCGCATCGCCTGGAGAACCATGAGGTCCATATGCGGCCGATCGCCAACTCATATGCGATTACCTGGATTCATTGCACGCGGGGAATGCCGAGGGGATCACTGACCACGGCCCAGGCCTGTACGGCCGGGTCCCAGCGCGTGATGACGACGTTGGATTCGTCGAGTCCGCGATTGGGCACCGCCTTGAAATCGTAATTGCCGTTGACGCCGGCAAAACCCTTCAGCTCGCGCAAGTAGGCACGCAAGTCTTCTGCGCTCGCATCCGCCTTGAGCTTGCGCAAGGCTTCGACGACGAGAAGCGCCGGATCCCAGGCGTAAGTCGATGGGCCGTCTGGCTTGATATCGGTGCCGTCGAACGCCGCGAAAAACGCATCCTTGGCTTTCGAGGCGTCGCTGGCCTCGACAGGTCGCGACGGCTTGAGCCAGTCGGCTGAGGGTATGTAAAGCTCTTTCGGCAAGAACGGCGCATATTGCGTCATTTGCGCGTAGGTCATGTTGCCGTTGGTGGTTGCGACCGGCACTTCCACGCCTGCGTCATGGATTGCCTTGAAGATGGTGCCGACCGGGCCGCCGGTCGACCAGGCCACCAGCACATCGGGGTTCGCGCCTTTCAGCCGCTGGATTTGCGCCGCGGCGCTGACCTCACCCGGATTCATCTGCGCTTCCGCGACGAGTTCGACGTCCTTATGGCCTTCGCTTCCCACCAGCGTCTTGAAATTCCGGTTGGCATCCTGCCCGGTCGCATCCGTCGTCGTGATCAGCGCGACCTTTTTCCAGCCCTTGCGGCCGAAATAGCGAAGCAGCGCGCCCGCGAGCTCCTTGGTCGAGGTGCTCGAACTGTATACGAAGCTTCCACCGGCAGGCTGGATCCCGGGCGAAAAGCAATAGACGAGCGGGCCCTCCTTCATCAGGGGCGCCATCGCGTTGCAAAGCGCGACCAGCGCCGAGCCGAGAATGACGGGCGGATTGGCGGCCTTGACCTGGTTGGCAAGCTGGACGGCGACTTGCGGACTGCTCTGATCGTCGTGGAAGATGAATTTGAGCGACTTACCATGGATGCCGCCGGTGGAATTCACCAGCTTTTCATATCGCTGCAGCGATTGCTGCTCCGCCTTGCCCAGGAACGCGCCTCCGCCGGTGAGCGGCAGGATGACGTTGATGTCCTGGGTGTCCGCAGCCTGTGCCAAGCTCGCCCAGACAAGCAGTGTGGCGGCGACAAAAATGGTGCGGGCGCGCAATCGATCCTCCCCCGGAGTTGTTCTTCTCTTTAGACCATGATGAGATTGGGTTGAACTGTTACCGCGAGGAAACTGCGCCTCCTCTCCCACGTAATCGGGGTTTACCCCGGTTATGCGTTAGAATTTTGCGCAAGTCGGGCAAGCCACGACTTGCGGTGGGAGAGGGTTGGGGTGGGGAGCACCTCTCAAAGAGCAGGCCCCGCGGAAGGTCCCCCTCACCCGATCGCTTTAGCGCTCGACCACTCCCCGCGCGCGGGGAGAGGCGAACCCGAGCGCGACGTGCGCTACGCCATTGCGCCGGCCATTTCCTTATCGTCTTCTTCGAGGCCGGCGAGAACCTTTACTTCCTCGTCGGACGCACCCAGCGTCCGCCATGGAACCGACTTCTCGACCACGCCCTGGTAGGATCGAAGCTTGGCCTGCGCAAGCCGCGGCGTGAGGTGCCCGATCACCCTCCCCTCTTCCTTATATGCGTTGGCGGCGTCGATCATGAGACGACGGAACTGGACGATCGCGATATCGCTCGCGCCCAGGCGCTCCTGGGTCCGATCGGCGATCGGTCCCATCGATTCCCACATCGCGATGTCCTGGTTGGGAATGCCCAAAATGCCGGTGAAACTGCCGTTCTCCATCGCCGCGCGGTCTTGCAGATAATCGTTGTGCGCGTGACGTTTGATCGGGCGGAAATGCTGGTCGACATCTTCGCCGACGACCAGCACGCAGAACTTTCGCCACGCCTCGGTATCGATGCCGGTCTGTTCGCCTTCGGCCCAGGCGATGAAATGGAAGTAGCTCGAGGTATCGCTGCGCGGCACGATGACGCTCGCCAAATTATAGGTGCTGTTGGGCGGGATCAGCGCGGTGAAAGGGGCGACATATGTCGTGATGCGAACATAATCATGCGTGTTGGCGCTCACGATCGGGCGCCGGATCGCGGCATAACGCATGCCGTAGTTGGTGAGTTGGACCTGGATACGGGGATTCTTGTCGGTCGAGGGGCGAACCCAGTGATCGCCCTTGGCCGCGGCATCGCCTTTGGCGGGGCGCATGTCGGAAGAATGCAGCGTGGAGGAATGCGCCGAGTCGATCTGGCCTTCCATGATCTGCGCCCAGTTGCAGGGAAGCTCGACCTTCGCGATCGCCACCCTTGCCTTCTCTTGCGGCGCCCATGGCGGCGCCTCGAATTCCGGCATCGCCTCGGGGGGCCCCATATAGGTCCAGACGAAACCGCCGGCCTCGCGCGTGGGATATGAAAGGTGCTTCGTCTTCTCGGGCAGCGCACTGGCCTTCGGCTCCGAGGGCATGTCGATGACGTTGCCTTCGGTGTCGAACTTCCAGCCGTGATAGAGACAGCGCAAGCCGCATTCCTCGTTGCGAGCGAAAGCAAGAGATGCCTTGCGGTGCGGGCAGAACTCGCCGAGCAGACCGAGCTTTCCCTCGCTGTCGCGGAAAGCCACGAGTTTTTCGCCGAACAGTTGGAGGCGCACCGGCGCGCCATCGCACCTTGCGACCTGTTCGGACAGAAGCGCGGGCACCCAATGATGCCGCATCAGGCGTCCCATCGGTGCATCGCCCTCGACCCGGCACAACAGTTGATTTTCCGCCGACGTCAGCATGCCTTCTCCCCTGCAAAATCCTTAGTTTCCTAAGCATAATCCAGGGGGCGCTGTCACGTCCAGAACCGCAGCAGGCGCTTCCTTTCGGCCGTTCGAAGGAGGGACCTCGGGAGAAGCTGCGAAACCCGGCTCGAAGCCTCCGCATACCAGCCGCAATGACGGCGCAGGCGCGCGTTCATGGACTTCACTGACGGCGACTTTCCCGGGCACCAACCATTCAGGTGATCTCTCGGCCACTCCGCATCCGGGCTATGTACCGAGTTTCTGCGCGTTGCTACCGGCCATACCGGCTAAGCCTGTCTTCGCACCATTTATCGCAAATTTTCCAGGTGCCTTGCTGCTTGCATTTCGCAATGCATCTATCCACCGCAGAGCCGCCCTTCATGGACGGTCCTTGAGCGAATGCGGCCGAAGCAGCGAGTACGTTCGATCCAGTCAGTGCCGAAACGGTAATAATAACAGCCGCAATCCGATGCATGGGAATCCTCCAGTTATCCTTCATGGGAGTTTGGGAGACTTGCAGGTTCGGCGTCATCTGTTGGTGCGACGGTCCGCTGACGGCCGCATCCAAAGTGGAACCTAAATTATTCGTTGTATCCTGCAAGCGAAATAACGTGAGGTTGTTTCCCGATCGACGGAGGGATGCGTCGAGACTTTTTGATGTGGATGAAGGTCCTTGATGCGCATTTTGCAAAGAAAAAGCCCGCAACCTTGTGCGAGCTCTTGGGCGATCTCACCATCGCCGCGCGTCTTCAAATCGATTTTTCACATCGGCTGGGGGGTCAAATCCCGAGCAGCCAGACGGCAACAATGGTACCGAGTACAGCAAGACCCGATACGGTCCATCCCGCCGCATAAGCCGCGCCATCGGTTTCCGGCCTGTCCACCATGGAATCGTGCCACTGGGTCATCGCAGCCTCCTTCTGCTGAATAGGTCGCCACCAGGGGCTTGAAGGTTCAACAGACTGGATAATTCGCGCCGGGGCTTGCCGGTTCCGCCGCCTGGAGAAGACCGCGATCCTGCATCGCAACAAACACTCTCCAGTGGTCCGATTCTAACAACCGCATCCCTTCTCGGCAGGCACTTTTGCGAAGGTTAGGGGGTGCGAATGTCGAATCCACTCCGCTACGGCCGGGCAGCCTGAAGTCGGGTGGCCAGCGCCGCCGCGAAACGGTCGGCGTCCTGTTCGTCGTTGAAAACGTGAGGCGAGACACGCATCCGGGTGAGCCGCTTGGCGACGTAAATGCCCTCGGCGGCCAATCCCTCGACCAGACCTGCCGGGACGCCTTCGGCAAAGCCAAGGCTGAGAATATGAGGCGCGCGAAAGCGGGGATCCGGCAGGCGGACCGCCGAGGCGAGCAAACCGTCGGCGATGCGGTCATTCAGCATCGCAAGGCGCTCTGCGACCGCCGCCGGACCCCATTCGGCCATCATCTCCATGCCGATCGAGGCCATTTCCATGGAAATAAAATGGTCGCGCTCGCCCATATCGAAACGCCTTGCACCGGAAACGTAACGCGTATCCGCCAGATACTCCGCGTTATCCGAACGCACGTCGCGGCGGCCGTACGAGGTCTGCTCGAGCGGAATGCCATCCTGATGGCGCCTGGCGACGTAGAGGAAGGCGCGGCCATATGGCCCCAGCAGCCATTTATAAGTCGGGAAGATCACAAAATCCGGATCGAGGCTTTTGACGTCCATCGCCAGCACGCCGGCACTTTGGGTCGCATCGATCAGAAACAGCGCGCCGTGTCGCCGCAGCGCCTCGGCGATTTTCATCACCTCGATCAGGCCACCATCCGACCAGTGCACAGAGGAGATCGAGGCCAGCGCGAGGGGCGGCGCCGCCGGCCGCTCGATTGCGGAAAGCACGGCAGAGGTCCAGTCGCCGTCGTCGGGCCGCCGCACCGTCTCGATCGCAAAGCCTTGCGCTTTGGAGCGCGATCGCCATTCCAGCACCGGCGAGGAGTGATCATTCTGAAGGACAAGCACGCGCGCGCCGCGCGGGATCGTCACCAGCCTGGCGGCGGTGGCAACGCCATACGAGATCGAGGATATCAACGCGATATCGCGCGCCTCAGCATCGATCAGGCGGGCGGCCGCTTGTCGCGCGCGTTCATACTGGCCAAAGGCGAAGGAAGGATCGAGCGTCCAGGGCCTTGCCTTGCGGCCCACGGCGGCGCGGCCGGCTTCCTGGCTCGAAAGCGGCAAAGGGCTGAAGGAGGCCGAATTCAGGTAACAGATGTCGCGCGGCAGATCAAAGAGGCCGCGCTGCGAGGCAAGCATGTGAGTCTCTTCCGATGAGACAAGCAAGCTAGCCTGTCCCGACGCGACCTGCCATGGCCGCAAAGCGGAATACCAGCCGCGTCCGATGGTCCGATGCGCTTGGCGCACCCGGACAATCCGCTCCCAGCAAGGGTGCGAGACCCACGGGTGTGCGATTTCGCCCCAGAGGATCGCCTATGCGGCTGTGTTAGATCGTTTTGTCCACGTTCGGGGCGGAGCAATGCGGCGACGTAAGTTTATCGGGCTACTCGGCAGTGCGACGACCTGGCCCATTTTGGCGCACGCGCAGCAGCGCGTGCTGCCGGTGATCGGATGCCTCAACAGCGCCGCGGCGGAGCCCATTGCGCATCTGCTTGCTGCGTTCCGACTCGGTCTTGGCGAAACCGGCTATGTCGAGGGACAAAATGTGGCCATCGAGTACCGTCTTGCCGAGGGCCACTATGATCGATTGCCGGCGTTGGCGGCCGATCTGGTCAGCCGGCAGGTCTCAGTGATCGCCACGGGCGGCGGCACGGTTTCAGCAATCGCAGCCAAGGCTGCGACGACGACAATTCCGATCGTCTTTGTTTCAGACAGCGATCCCGTGAAAATCGGCCTCGTCGCCAGCATCAACCGTCCGGCGGGCAATGTTACAGGTATCCACCAACTCACGGCAGGCCTGGAGGCAAAACGGGTCGGGCTGCTGCATGAACTCGTGCCGGACGCTACAACGATCGCAGTTCTTGTGAATCCGAATTATACGGATGCCGACGCCCAGATAAAGGAGGTGCAGGAGGCTGCGCGAACGCTAAGGCTGGGCTTGCCGATCTTGAAAGCCAGCAACGAAAGTGATTTCGAGGCGGCTTTCGCAACGGTGGCCGAGCAGCGCGCCGGCGCTCTCTTGATAGCGTCCGATCCCTTCTTGTTCAGCCGACGCAAACAGCTCGTCGCCCTGGCGGCGCGTCGCGCCGTGCCCGCCATGTACCAGTTTCGTGAATGCGCTGCTGTCGGCGGTCTGATGAGTTACGGAACGCGTATTACCGATTCATATCATCAAGTCGGTGTCTATGCCGGACGGATTCTCAAAGGCGCAAAACCGGCAGATCTGCCGGTTGTTCAGTCCACCAAGTTCGAGTTCGTGATCAACCTGAAGACGGCAAAATCTCTCGGCATGACGATTTCGCCTACTCTCCTCGCCCAGGCTGATGAGGTCATCGAGTAGGCCACACGCGTAACCTCAGTTCTGGAGGCGACGTCGTCGGGCCCTGTGTGCTCTATCCGTGCTCGTATGCTCAGATCAGCACACAGCGGCCGGAATGGATGACGTAGGTGTAGCCGTACGGACAGGCAGGCGGCCACACGACTTCGCCCAGTCCCGGCCAAGGCAGAACGACAATCGGCGGATTGACATAGGGCAGGCCGACCACGGCTGGCGCGGCGTTGGGTTCGCATCCACCATAAGGCACCCTGTGGAAGCCGGGCCCGCAATAATCCGCAACAGGCGTGATTTCAGGAGCCGTCGCCCGGGTCGGCATCGACGCTGGCGAAAATGCCTGAGCACCAAGGGGGACCAGCGAGGCCGCCACGCAGCCGGCCAGAATCGCAGCCAATTTTGACATTGATCGAATTCCCTTCGATCCCCTCACACCGCCTGAAATGGCGCGCGCGCCCTGGATCCAATGATCGCAAGTATAATTGGCCGATATCCCCCTACAACCGACTTTTCAGCCCCAATCCCCCGATCCAGCGACGCAAAAGCCAGCCGGCGATCCGCACGGGCATCGCCTCGATCATTGTGCAAGCGCCAAAATCCCGCCAGCGAAGGCCTGCCACGGGCCCGAGTTGCTGATCGGGAGATTGAGCAGCTTGATCAGCAGCAGCGCTCCTCCGCCGATCACCCAGACCGGATGCGGACGGCCGCGCGTGCGCCAGTCGTAAACGAGCGCAGCGACGACCAGCAGAAGAGAAATCATCGCAGGCGGAATGGTCACCGCAACCGGTGGCGGGCCGACCGCTCCCGGAGGCGCCAGGAACGTCAGAAACCAGCGCGCAATCGCAGCGTCGAGGATCGAGATCGCCGCAAGCAGCATGAGCCGCTTGTGGAAGTCGCTCCGGCGCACATTGACAATCGCAAGCGTAAAGACGACCGCAAAGAACGCAATGCCGCTTAGCGGCACGATCGCGAAAGCAATCCCTTCGGCACGCATGCCGATGGCGGCCGATTGCTTCATCACATTGATGGCGGCAAACGTACCGAAAATCGTCATTGCGGTCGCAAGCGACACGCCGATCATGCCGACCGAACGATGCCTCGCGATCTGCCCCGACGAGGCGAGCCAGGTCTGAAATACCAGGAACAACGACCACGCAAAGAAAACCGTGCCATGAACATGGATGACCGGGCTCACCGTGAGCGTCTTCGACGCCATCGGCATCCAGTAGGTCGGCGCAAAACCGATGAAGGCGATCGCGGCGCAAGAGAGCGCCAGATAGAAATAAAACTTCGTCGTGCCGGTGCCAGCTACGCTGCGCATCGACGTGTTGGTCAAAGTTGTCATCTTTTTCCCGGCTTGGGCAAAACTGTTTCGGACTGCAAAAACAGGGCGGGAGACGAATCCTAAGGGATATTAGCGCAGTTATGAGCTGCCGCAGTGCTTATTGTGCAACACCTCAACGGACTTGACTTAGCTCTCCCCGCTCGAGCCTTACACGTGAAGACAACTTTATGTTGCATTTTTGCCGCATCGTCGTGAGGACGGACATCACGCGTTTCATCGACAATCGCGGCCATGTTCGCAAAAAGAACTGTCAGCCTCAGGCGTGAAGCTGCGGCAGGCGGCGCTGGTCCAGTTCGGCGGCCGATGCACTCTTGCGCGATTGGTAAGCCTTCAAAACGCCCTGTGAGGTCTCGGTCTTCAGTTTGGCGAACTCGCGCTTCAGATTCTCAAGGTCGCCCGAACCGACGCGATGGTCCTTGGCGCCGAGGAACAACAGCGACATCGCGGTTTGCCAATCGTAGCCGAGCGCCTTTGCCAGGATCAGGATCATCTCGGTGTTGTTGTGAACCAGTGTTCGCTCCACCACATCGACGGGCAACGAGCAAAGCAGAGACAGCCCGACCGTGACTTCCTCGGTCTTGTGGGCGAGCGCATATTCCAGAATGCTCTTCTCGTTCAATCGGCCGCGCTGATGCAGGCCGGTGACCTGGCGCTTGGCGTCGAAATAGGTCTTGGTTGCGGGACCGAACTTGGAATGCAGCTTGCCGGTGACATCAGTGACGAGCGCGTGAATCTCCTCGGCCATGTCCGGGCGCTCCCGTTCCAGCTTGCGCTTGACATCGTCGGATGCCTTGGCGATCAGCTGCTGGAACATGTGTCGCGGGATTTCCTTCCGCAGCCCGATATGCTCGGCGAGAATGGAATCAGTCTCCGACCGCTTGATCATCTGCAGGAAACCGAAGTCCGAGAAGGATGCGCCGTTGTTCGACGCGACCGATTGCACGACTTCGCGGTTGCCTCGCGTCACGAGTTCGTCCGTCACTTCGACCGGAACGGAGTTTCGCTTCGAGATCGCCAGAAGGTGTGGCTGGCTCTTGGTTCTGATGTTGTCGACCAGCGCCCTGGAATCGAGCCGCTGGGAGTGCTGCAACATCGGTCCAGCGACATCGATCGAATCATCGAACGCAAGGTTCATGACCACCCTGAAGGGCGCGTTGCTGGAATGAGCCAGTCGCCTGGAGAGCTTGGCGCGGGCCGCCTGCTCGATTTCATCCGCAAGGCGTCCGATCACCTCGCCGAAGATCCAGATCTGATCTTCGGTGTAACGGCCCTCTATCAACAGATCGGTGGCGTGCCAAAGCGCGCGGGCCCTGCTCTCGGGCGAACCCCGCAGAATGGCCTCGTTCAACTCTTGCAATAAATTTTTGGCTTCCGTCATCGAGCGGTCCCCACGACACTGCCACTGAAAATGTCTGCTTCAAGCATTAAGCAAAAAATTTTAAGGACAGCGTTGTGAGATCGCTCGAATTTCACGCCTTCCTGTTACGGTTCGTTAAGCCTGCGGCTTCCACAGCCATTACGTGATTATGCGCTATCATGCACGCATAAATAGCATCGCGTGCGGACGGCTTAAAAAAGCGGCAGAGGGTTTGACATCAAGGGGCGGCTCGAGCCGCCACTTTTTCAGCGACCCGCGGCGATTTTTCACACCTGCGTAACCGACGGGCGTCGCGGATCGCTCACCGCCGGCCTGAATTGGCAGTACAATCGAGCGCCGGACATTCGGCATTCAACCGGGAGGATTTCATGAAAAGCCATTCTGCAATCACATTGCTCGCAGGCATCGCAATTGGCGCTATTGCGCTTCAAGGCCTCCACGCTCAAGGCGCCAAGCCAAAGGCCTACTCCGTAGCCGAGCTCGAAATCCTGAATGCTTCCGCCCAAGCCGCCTACCTGCCCATCGCACGGAAGGCGATCGAGGCTGCCCATGGTCGGGCTCTACGCACCACCAGTGGACGGGTTGTGCCGTTGGACGGCACGCCTCCCAAGAATGTCGCCATCGTCGAGTGGGACAGCCTGGATGACGCGGTGGCGTTCTACAAGTCGAAAGCCTGGACCGACCTTGCAGCCGACCGTGAAAAAGCAACCAAGGCGATACGGCGTTACGTCGTCGAAGCCGAAAAGTAGCCTGTTTCTCGGTTGTCGTGCGCGGCCCACGACACCGCGCAACGACCGCGTCTCGCGAGGCCGTCTCATCGGGCAGCCTCGTCGCTTTTCGAGAGTCGCAGCCATCAGTGTTCCCGATTTAACGTCTTGCGCGAACATCAAGCTTAACCGGCGATTCAAATTGTCTGTTTGCACAGACCGGGTATGCCTGCGCGTGGCGAAGATTTCTTCGTCAGGTTAGCCGATTGGATGGCGGTCAGGCTTTGTATTCAGCCTGACACATATTCATGATTTGAAAATCGTTATGCAGACGCGCGAAAGCCTGATTACGGATTGGTGGGGTACCCGGCCGAAGCCGGCCTGGGCGAACGTCTGGCACCTCTGGACGGTGCTGATTCCGCGCAGAACCATCACGGGAAGGCTCGTGTGCGGCAAGGTCTGGCGCCGCCACGATGGACGACATTGGATTTATAAGCGGTTCGTTCAGTTTGACGACGCCGATTTCTAAAAGCACATCCTTTTCCGAAATCATCGTCGCGTTTCCCCCTCGCGTTGGCTCCTTACCACGCGGCGAGTTTCGTCATGCCGTCTCGCCATCGCTTTTTTCAGCGCAAGCAAGCCTGTCATCTTGGAGGCGATCCGCAACGTCCCTGCTCCAAGGCCGTGTCTCGCGCACCGCAGCAATTTGACAGCTAACTCGCCAATCGCGTAGGTGGAAACCACCCGATCTGCGCCGCAGAGAAAGGGACCTGACGGACACTGTCGGGCGGGATACGGAGGTCAAGATCATGGAAAGAACTTCAGCGCCTGCGGGCGTCGAAGACACCTCGCGCATCACCGACAACGCGATCGCTGTTGCCGCCATCGCCATCCTGATTCTCTCCTATTGCGTGAATGCGATGGACCGCACGCTGTTCCCGCTGATCCTCACGGACGTGCGGAAGGAATATGGCTTCACGCTGCCGCAGGCCGGTTTGATGTCCACCGTATTCACCATCGGCATGACCGTAGCCGGAATTCCGACCGGCTATCTGCTGGCGCGATACACCCGCAAGACGGTGATCCAGGTCGGCATTCTGATCTATTCGGCGATGACGATCATCACCGTGTTTGCCACGGGATTCCCCGACATGCTGTTCTATCGCGCGATCACCGGTGTCGGCGAGGCGATGCAACTCACCGCGCTTCTCGCGGTATTCTCCAGCTACTTCTCGCGCTACCGCGCCGCCGGCGTCGGCATCCTCAATTATGCCTATGCCGGAGGCGCGTTCATCGGACCCTGGCTCGGAGGCAAGCTCCTGGTCGACTACGCCACATGGCGCGCGCCCATGATCATCTATGGCCTCGTCGGGTTTTTCATGATGGTACTGATCGCGGCCGTGGTGCGTCCAAGCCTGAGCGAGACCAACACCACCAGGCAGCTGGACAAGCGCATTTCCATCGGCGGCGCCGCGACGCTGAAAAATCGCAACACCGTCGTGCTCGCGATCCTGAGCGTCATCTTCGGGCTCGCGCTCTACGGTTATCTCGGCATGTATCCGACCTTCCTGCGCGAGCAGCTTCATTATGCGCCGGCCGACGCCGGGCGCGTGATGAGCATCTACGGGCTTGGCGTGCTGGTATCGGTCATTTCGGGATGGCTGGGCGACCGCTTCTCGCCGCGCCTCATTCTCGGCATGAGTTTCCTGCTCGCGAGCGCGGTCGCGGCGGTCCTGTTCAATGGCCCGACGGATTTTGCGACCCAGGCCGGCTTTTCTCTCGTGCTTGGTGCCGTCTTTAGCGGCACCATCTTCGTCAATCTCGCCGCCTCTCACGTGAAAGCGGTCTCCGCCGATCTTTCGGGCCGCGCCTCCGGGCTGTTCGTCACGAGCGTCTATGGTTCGGCGACGATTGCGGGCTATCTCATCGGCTTCATCGTCGGCCTCTCCGGCTGGACCGTGGCAGGCAATATTCAGCTCGTCCTGCTTTGCCTTGCGGGCGCCGTGATCTCGCTGGCGCTAAAGCCGACCGGTGGAGTCAAGGCTTGACCGGCGATCGGCCCGTTCTCACCGTCAACGTCTTCCCCGGCGGCTTCAACTGGGGGCTTTATGTCGGTCGGGACAAGGGCTTCTTCGCAGATCACGGCATCGCCGTCGAGGTGCAGGGCACGCCCAATTCCGTCACCCAGATGACGGATTTTTCGCAAGGCAAATTCGATATCGCGATGACCGCCGTCGACAACGTCGTCGCCTATGTCGAAGGACAGGGCGAGGCGCCGATCGGACCGCAAGGCGATTTCATGGCGGTGATGGGAAGCGACAGCGGCTTTCTTAGTCTTGTCACCTCAGCTTCGGTCGCGCGCATCGAAGGGCTTGCCGGCAAAACTCTCTCGGTCGATGCGATGACCACCGGTTATGCCTTTGTGCTTTACGAGATCATGCGCCGGAACGGACTCGACAAGGCGAAAGGCGACTACCAAATCGTCCGCGCCGGCGGCATGGTGCAGCGCTGGAATGCCCTTCGCGAGGGCCGGCACTCGGCGACGCTGTTGTCCGCGCCCTATAACATCATCGCGAAAAATGCCGGCTTCACCGAACTTGCGAAAGCTACAGATGTCATCGGGCCCTATCAGGGCAATGTCGCAGCGGTGCGCCGCAGTTGGGCGCGGCAAAACCGCAACAAGGTTATCGGCTTCATAAGGGGCTACCGCCGTTCGATCGCCTGGCTGTACGAGCCTGCGAACCGGGCGGAGGCGGTTGAAATCCTGTGCCGGAATCTTCCGCAGATGACGCAAGAAATCGCGCAAGCAAGCCATGCGGAGCTGCTTGATCCGGTCCGGGGCTTCTTCCGCCATTGCGACATCGACCGCGCGGGACTTGCCTGCGTCCTCGAATTGCGCAGCCGATATGGCGTTCCAACCAGACTTTTGGATGATCCGGCGAAATACTGCGATCTCGGCTACGCCGCAGACGCTCGTTGAGATGTTCATTGATCTTTGTCAATTCTTGCGACGGCCGGACCAATACTCTTCAATCATTTGATACGACCGGGCGGCACACATGGACAAGAGTTCGTTCAATCAGCACGACCGTGCGATGATGGCGCGTGCTATCGCTCTGTCGAAGCAGTCGGGGGCGGCCGGCGAATACCCTTACGGCGTGCTGATCTGCCGCGGCGGCAAAGTGGTGGCGGAGGCCATCAACCAGGTCAAGCGCGATTGCGACGTGACACGCCATGCCGAGGTCGTTGCGATGTCGGCCGCCCAGAAGGCGCTCGGCCGCACCAGTCTCGACGACTGTGTCATCTATGGCAGTGCCGAGCCGTGCGTTCTCTGCAGCTATGCGATTCGGGAGAGCCGCATCGGCCGCGTCGTTTACGCCCTGCACTCTCCGCATATGGGCGGCCGGTCGAAATGGAACATCCTCATGGACGAGGGCATCTCACAAACAATGCCGGAAGTCTTTGCACCACCCCCGACAGTGGTCGCGGGCTTCATGGCGGTTGAGGCAGAACGCGCGTTGTTCGAGTGGAATCGATTGGTCTGGATCGCCATGAAGAAGCGCGGCCTGTTCGTCGCCGAGGCGCCGGGCTCCGCAAAGGCGAAAGAGCCCAGCCTGCTCCGCAACCCTCCGACCGAACTGTTGTGGGCGCCGCTGCGCCGCAACTTCTTCGATCGCTTCGGCCGCCGATAGGTACCAATAACCGCGCGGCGGAAAATTCAGATCGCCGCGATCGTCTGCACCTCGACCAGAAAAGGCTCCTTTACCAGCCGATCGACCATGAGCAGTGTATTCGGCGGGTACTTGCCGTTCGGAAACATCTTTGGAAATTCGCGCAGGCGGAATGCCATGAATTTCGGAATATCCTGCGAATGTACGAGATAGGTCGTGAACTGAACCACGTTCGCCCAGGAAGCGCCTGCAGATTTCAGCGCCGCCTCGATGTTACGAAACACCTGCATCGTCTGGGCGTCGAAATCGCCTTCGCCGATGATATTTCCTTTGTTATCGCCCGAGAGCATCCCGGCGATGAACAGGAATTCGCTCGCCTTCACCCGCGTCACATGGGTGTACTGCCCCATCGGCGCTCCGAGCGCCTCCGGATTATAAATGTCGATTTCTGCTGACATGATTTCCTCTTCTGGCTTGCCGCGATGAACGTTTCTCTTTTTCGATCTCTGACGTCGACGGGCAACGAAGATTAGTACAGCGTTACCAAAGTAAGATAGACTCCCGGCCATGCAATTCCTGCCGGTCCTGAAGCTCCTGGTGCTGTTGACGCTGGCCAACGGCACGCCGATCCTCACAAAGAAAATCCTTGGCCCGCGCTTTTCATTTCCCCTGGATGGCGGCACAAAGTTGCCCGATGGCCGGCCGTTATTCGGCCCCTCGAAGACCATTCGCGGCATTCTGGTATCGATTGTCGTGACGACGGCGGCGGCGCCGCTGCTCGGACTCAGCCTTTGCGTCGGCGTGACCGTGGCCGCGGCAGCGATGGCGGGCGACCTCTTTTCCAGTTTTACGAAGCGCCGCCTGAACTTTCCTTCGAGCAGCCAGGCGCTCGGTCTCGACCAGATTCCCGAATCGCTGTTGCCAATGCTGGCCTGCGCCAACGCCCTCTCATTGACGGCCACCGACATCGTGGTTGGGGTCGTCATTTTCCTGATCGGCGAGCTTATTCTGTCCCGCCTGCTCTATTGGCTGCGCCTGCGCGACCGGCCGTACTAGCTCGCAAGGCTGCGGCGCTCATGATTTGACCGCGAAAAGCCGCCACCGGCCCGAAACGCCTTTGAGGACATGAGAACCTCGATCCGAGCATTCGACTTTCGAGCCGGAGATCAGATCCTTGACGGTGCTGGAAAGAAGAATCTCCCCCGCATTGGCGCGAGCAGCCACGCGGGCACCGATATGCACGGCGATTCCGGCCACGTCGTTGCTTCGACCACGCACTCGCCGGTGTGGATGCCGCAGCGGATCGCCAATCCCAGGGCGCCGACCACGTCCCTGACCGCGCAGGCGCACTTGATTGCGCGCGCCGGGCCCTCAAAGATCGCAAAGACTCCGTCGCCTGCGGTGTTCACTACCCGGCCGCCGAGACGCGCGACTTCCTTGCCGACCTGCCGCTGATAATCACCGACCAGGTCGCGCCAGCGCGAGTCTCCGATTGCGGTTGCACGCTCGGTCGATTGGACGATGTCGACGAACAAGACGGTTGCGAGAACACGGTCTGCCTCGATGATCGGACGTTCTCCCGTCACGAATTCCTGGACTTCCGCGAGCAGCGAATCGGTGTTGCCGATCCAGCCAAGATGGTCATCGCCAAGAAGCTCGACGAACCTGGCGGTCGGGATCTGTTCGGCCATGTAGCGGCCGGCCTGGCAGGGTATCAGTCGATCACCCAGCCGGTGCAGAACCAAGGTGGGCACCCTGATCGTGGGCAGGATGGCGCGGGTGTCGACCTCGACATTCATTCGGTAAAGGGTCACGCCGGCGGCGGGACTCGCCGACACGCGCAGCGAATGCGCAAACCATTGACGCGCCCGCTCGTCGTTAGCAAGACTTGGCGCCAGCGTGCTGAGGCCGATGGGTGTCCCCCAATGCTTTTCGAGCGCCTCGAACGCCGCTTCGTGCTCCTCCCGCGTGGGGGCCCACGGATAATCGTCGGAACGAATCCACTTGGCGTATCCCCCGTACATGACCAGCGCGGCCGTGCGAGCCGGATAGGTGGCCGCAAATAATGTGGCAAGCGGCCCGCCTTCGGAAAGGCCGAACATGGCGGCGCGTTTTGAACCGACCGCATCCATGACCGCGCGAATATCATCCATCCGCTGTTCGAGGGTGGGCAACGCGCTCTCAGCCACGCGATCCGACAGCCCCGTACCGCGCTTGTCGAAGACGATCAGGCGACTGAACGAGGCCAGACGGTCGAGAAACCGGGCGAGAGCGGGATTTTCCCACTGATACTCAAGATGAGAGATCCAGCC
>Ga0306923_10000800_pt1 | contig 26011 bp, 18 predicted proteins | sample sta12Can44000108_FD_203841 | JGI IMG/M metagenome (GOLD analysis project Ga0306923, IMG submission 203841) | Lab enrichment of tropical soil microbial communities from Luquillo Experimental Forest, Puerto Rico - statanox.12C.anox.44.000.108 (v2)... | ecosystem: Environmental > Terrestrial >... | reverse complement strand
TCCCCTTTATGAAGACGGCGGGCTGGGGCCGCATCATCAACATCAGCGGCGGCAACGCCCGCAACGCCGGCAATCTCAGCGGCGGCGCCCGCAATGCCGGCCTGGTGCACATGACAAAAACGCTGGCAGTCCAACTGGGCCGTCATGGGATCACGGTCAATTGCATCCACCCCGGCACGACCCGCACCGAGCGCACGCCGAGCCTGCTCGCTGCCCGCGCCACCCAGCTGGGCGTATCCCCGGAAGAGGCAGAGCGGCGGGACTTTGCTCCGGACTCGCCGCGCGGCAACGCCATCTGCCGCATGGTGGACGCCTCGGAGGTCGCGTTCGTTGCGGTCTTCCTGGCCTCGGACAAGGCCTGGGCAGTCTCCGGCGAGCTGGTGTCGGCAAGCGGCGGGGCCGGGCGGTCGGTATTTTACTGAGCAGCGATTCGATTACGCATCCATTGATCTTTTCAACGGGCTGGTAGGCCATTTTGATGGCTCGGCAGATGCGCGCAGCCGCGGAACGCGAGCATCCTGTGACGGAAAAGCCAGCCCGCCGAACTTTGCTTCATCCTTGTTCGCTCACCGGCACCGAGATTGCCCGGTTCGACCGTCCCTGTGCACGAACTGAACTGTGAGCTGAGGTCCGCAATTGGCGCAGCCCGGCCGTGCTGGCCACTGGCCAGCCGGTCCGCTTACCGGGCAGTGCGGCCTTTCTCTAGTGGCGCGCGTGTCCCAGCAGGCAGTTGCCAGATCTCGAAATTGAGCACGCTCGCCAAGGCGACCAGCCGGCAGCGGTAGGACGGCGTCGAATTTGATGCGGTCGAGATCGGACCGAATGCAAGCTCCACCAATCGGTTTGACTTCGTCTCCAGATCGGGCGCAGCGTTGCCGGCACGAACCGATGGAGGAGCGCGATGGCTGTCACCGCCCTTGAGATCAAAACACGCCAGGCGCTCGCCGGCGGGCGGGGTTTTGGTTCCGTGGGGCGTTACAGTCAGCTGGACGGCACGGCGCATTTCGCGGTCGACCCTGCTCATCCCCTGAATGGTTGCATCACCGATATCGATCTGGCCTCGCGCGACGGCGACGGCCTTGTGCATTTCTCCGCGGATATCCGCATTCTGACTCCCGAAGATCCTCAGCGGGGCAATCATCGCCTGTTGTTCGACGTGCCGAACCGTGGCAACCGCTTGGCGCTGGCGACATTCAATCGCGTCCCGCGACCGATCAACCCGAGCGCGCCGACCGATGCGGGCGATGGGTTCCTGATGCGCCATGGCTACACCGTCGCGTGGTGCGGCTGGCAGCACGATGTGCCAGCCGTAGACGGGCTCATGCGCATCAAGGTCGCGGAGGCGCGGCGGGACGGTGGTCCGGTCTCCGGCAGGCTTCTGGTGAGTTTCCAACCCAGCGCCCCGAGCCAGGTGCAGCTGCTTTCCGACCGGGGGCACCGTCCCTATCCGAGCAGCAAGCTCCACGATCCGAGCGCCACCCTGCTCGTGCGCGACAGCGATGATGCACCCCCGCGGGTGATCCCACGCCAAGAATGGTCGTTCGCCCGGCTGGACGCCGGTCAGGTGATCCCCGACACCGACCATGTTTACCTCGCAGCGGGGTTCGCGCCAGGGAAGGTTTATCACGTGATCTACACAACGACGGGCGCCCCAGTGATCGGGCTGGGCTTGTTGGCGGCGCGCGACCTCGTTGCCTTTCTACGTCACGCCACCGCGAAGGACGGCAACCCCTGCGCCAGCGACATTCGACAGGCCTTCGCCTTCGGCGCGTCGCAAAGCGGGCGTTACCTGCGTCAGTTTCTCTACCTCGGCCTCAACGAGGACGAGCAGGAGCGCATGGTGTTCGACGGCGTCCTCGTCCACATCGCCGGCGGTAAGCGTGGCGGCGACTTCAACCAGCGCTTCGGGCAACCTTCCGCCTCGCTTCACCCGACGATGAGTAACGCCTTTCCGTTCAACGACACGGCGAGCACCGACCCGGTCACTGGACACAGGGACGGCTTGCTCGAGCGGCTCTCGGCACGCCGCCGGGTGCCGAAGATCTTCTTCACCGACTCGTCGACCGAGTATTGGCGGGGCGATGCTTCGTTGATCCACACCGACGCAGAGGGCACGCGGGACGTTTCGCTGGCCGCCCCTGTGCGCCTTTACCACTTCGCCGGCACGCAGCATTCCGCAGGCAGCTTGCCGCTGACCGATACCAACCCGGTCGATGGCGCTCGCGGTCAGCAGGCGCTCAATTCGGTCGATTACAATCCTTGCTGCGCGCCGCGCTGGTGCGGATGGACCGATGGGTGAGCGGAGAGGAAGATCCCCCGCCGAGCCGGTATCCGCGTCTCGCCGATGGTACGGCGGTGACGTCTGAACAGCCGAGATGCGTGTTCGCGGCTATCCCGGGGGTCGGCTTTCCGGCATACCCGCCACAGGTGATCCGTCTCGACTTCGGCCGGGACGCCATGAGCGGCGTGGCAACGACATTGCCGCCGGTGGAGGGCAAGCCCTACCCAAACTTCGTTCCGGCTGTCGATCGGGACGGCAATGAGTTGAGCGGCATCCGTCTGCCTGATCTGACGGTGCCGCTGGCGACCTATACGGGTTGGAACTTGCGCCATCCGCAGATGGGGGCGCCCGACAGATTGATGAGCTTGATGGGGTCGACGATCCCGTTCCCGGCGACCCCAGAAGAACGCGCGGGGAGGGACGATCCTCGCCGATCGATCTCGGAACGCTATCCGAGCAGGGCTCGGTACCTCGAAGAGGTGCGACAGGAGGCTCAGCGGCTCGTCGACGAAGGCTACCTCCTTGCGGAGGACCTGGAACTTGTGCTCGACCAGGCGTCGCGGCGCTACGGGCTGCTCGCGGTGGTGCGCGAGCCCGCTGCCGTTGGCGAATAGAAGGCACCGCCTCTTACACCGATGCCGTTTATTTCTCGCCGACTCAGCGCGGCGAGGAATTCCGGCCAGTGAGCGACGTCACTGCGCCGGAACCCGCCGCACAACCGCAAACCGTTACCGAGTTGTGGCAGTGAACCGCGTCATTGCCACCGCGACCGCCACATAGACCTAAGGGAGTGCCATCGATGCCCGCCATAGTACGTAATGTCGCCCGAGAAAAGCTCGAACAAGGTCAGCTGTCGCTCGGCGTTGGTGTGCGTATGACGCGCAGCGTCGAAATCGCCAAGGCCATGGCGGTAGCCGGCTTTGACTGGCTGTTTCTCGATATGGAGCATGGGGTCATGTCGCTCGAGGCCTGCGCGCAGATATCGACCGCCGCGCTCGACGCCGGCATTGCGCCAATCGCCCGCGTGCCCAATGGCGAATATGCAATCGCGACGCGGGCTCTCGACAATGGTGCGCTTGGCATCGTCATGCCACATGTCGACAGTGCAGCCGAGGCGCGCGAGGTCGTCAACCGGTTGAAATACCCGCCGGTCGGCCATCGCTCGATGGGCGGCATCGGACCGCATTACGGCTTGCGTTCGGCCAGCTCCGGCGAGGCCGCGGCCGCACTCAACGCCGCCAATTTGACGATTGTCATGCTCGAGACGCCGACGGCGATCGCCAATGCCGAAGAGATCGCCGCCGTGCCGGGGGTCGACGTGCTGCTGATCGGCACCAACGATTTGTGCGCCGAAATGGGGATCCACGGGGACTTCGGCAACGAGCGCGTCGCCGATGCCTACCGGACGATGATCGCCGCCGCGCGCAAGCACGGCAAATTTCCCGGAATGGCCGGGGTCTACAATGAGACGATCATGCCGCGCTACATCGAGATGGGCGCGCGTTTTGTCCTGGGCGGCCAGGATGCTGCCTTCATGGCCGCCGGCGCGGCCCAGCGCACCGAGTTCCTGCGCAAACTCTCGCCGGGCTCGCAATAAGGCACGACTCTGCCGTTCCTTTCATTATTTCTCACGGTGCCTCGGCGTCTGCACTGGGAATCACCCAGAAGGGAACATCTGGAGCCCCGAGGCCTATAGTCCTTTTGTTTAACGGCCAATTCGTCGGGCCTTCGCGTCTGATGAGCGCGGACGAGGAAGGCACAAACGAGCGGCTCAAAGCGCTCGCCGCGAACTCGTCGACCCGAAGATCAGCGAGCACTCCGGGCGGATCATCAAGACAACCGGCGACGGTTTGCTCGAGGAATTCCCGAGAGTGGTGGACGCCGTGCGCCGCGCCGCCGAGCTGCAGCGGGCGATTGCGCATCGCGATCACGGCGTTGGTCGGCACAACAGGCTGGTAGAGCCGAATGCCCAGCTCCCACCCGACCCGGTCGATCGGCGGAGTTCCTGTGGAGGACCAGTTAGCGGCAGGGTCCGACTCAACTCAGCTCCAGGGTTATAGGCCTTTTCGCCGCAGGGAGGGTATAGGAGCGCCCCGACCACTCGCGAGCCTCAGTAGGGATCGCGCACGAAAATAAACGTCGTGCCGGTCACGATCGGGGCGCTGGCACCGACGAAGGAGACGTTGGCGTCCTTGACTTGGCGTGATCCGGCGCGGCCCGACGCCTGCAGTGCGCCTTCGATGATGTGCCAGAGGCCGTGGATTCGTCCCGTGCCGAGGCTGCCGCCGAAAGTGTTGAGCGGCAGCTCGCCGTTGAGCTCGATTCGCCCGTCCTGGATGAAATCGAGCGCCTCTCCCTCCTTGCAGAAGCCGTAGGATTCGAGACCGTAGATCACCGAGGCCGAGAAGCCGTCGTAGATCTGGGCCACGTCGACGTCCTTCGGACTGAAGCCGGAGCGCTCCCAGGTCAGCTTCGCCGAACTGCTGCCGCCCTCCATGTAATTGCTGAGGCTGCCGATGCGGCCCGCCACTTCGAAGTGCAGGCGCTGACCGTAGCCGGCGAGATAGGCCGGCTTCGGCTTTAGGTCACGCGCCCGCTCCGCCGTCGTCATCACGATCGCGACCGCCCCTTGCACTGGGATGTCGCAGTCAAACAGGCAGAACGGATAGGCCACCATCCGCGAGTTCAAATAATCCTCGCGCGTCAGCGGCGTGCCGTAGAAATAGGCGTGCGGATTGTGCTGCGTGTGGCGGCGCTGGGTCACGGCGAGTGTCGCCATCTTCTCACGGCTCTGGTTGTGCCGCTCGAGCCAGCGGGTATAGGCGACCGCCATGCCCTGCCCCGGACCGCCGAAGCCGTAGGGCGCGGTGAACTGGGCGGCGCCCTGCGCATAAGCGCCGGGAAGGTTCTGGTAAGTGCCGCGCGGGTTATGCATCGCCCGCCACACGACCGCGTATGTGCACACCCCGGCGAGCAACGCGTTGACCGCCTGCTGCACGGCGCCGCCGATGTTTGTCGTGCCCACCTGAATGTGCCAGCTGAGATTGGGCAATTTCAGCATCGCCATCATGCAGTTGACGGAAACGATGGAGATGCCGTCCACCTCCGGATGCCCGGTCGCCGGCAGTTCCGGATAGGTCGCCAGACCGTCGATGTCGGACATCCGCAACCCCGAATCCGCGACCGCCTGCTTCACGGCCGTCAGCGCATGCGCGGCGAGCGGGACCTCGGCCGAGCGCGTGACTTTCGAAAAGCCCACGCCGCTGACCGCCACCTTGCATCGGTTCTCCCACATGTGGCCTCTCCCCCTCACTCGGCCGGCGCCGGGCGCGCGAGGCGAAACTGCGGCAAGGTGATATCGTCGTTCAGCTTTTCGAAGACGACCTCGACGCGCCGCCCAACCTTCGCCTCGGAATAGCGCGCTTCCAAGAGGTTGCCGGCGAGCAGCGCGCCGGGCGCGTCATCGAGCTCGACGATAATGCTGGCGTAGGGCACGGCGGAGGCGAAGCGTTTGTCACCCGTGTGGTACATGATGGTATAGGCGTAGATCGTTCCGGCGCCGCGCACGGGTTCGAACTTCAGGTCCGGGGCGACGCATTGAGTACAAGTCGCATAGGGCGGGTGCTGGAAGTGCCCGCAACTCTGGCAGCGTTGCAATTCCAGAACGCCGCGCTTGGTCGCATCCCAAAATGGCTTGGTCCACTCGTTTGGGACGGGGATCGGCCGGGTCACCTTGCTCCAGTCGCTCATTGGCGGAATTATCCTCTCTCCGCTTTCGGGGGAGCCCGGTGACATTTGAAAGGAGAACGTCTTGGCGATGCAAGCAGGGATCGCAGGCGGACCGGCGGAAATGATGGGCAATGCCGGACCAGGAATGCTGGCGGGCCTCAGGGTGATCGAGATAGCCGACGAGCGCGCCGAATATACCGGGCTGCTGCTGGCCGGGCTCGGCGCCGAGGTGATCAAGATCGAACCGCCCGAAGGCAATGCCACGAGGCGGATCAGGCCGTTTCTCGATGACCGGCCGAGCCTCGAACGTTCGCTGTTCTTCTGGAACTACAACCGCAACAAGAAATCCGTCGTGCTCGACTTGCAGGATCGGGCCGCGTGCCAACACCTGCTGCGCCTGCTCGCCGGCGCCGACATCCTGCTCGATGCCAGCTGCGGCGCGCTGAGCGAAGTGCTGGGCCTCGATCGCGCCACGTTCAACGCCTGGTTCCCGGCGCTGGTGACGGCGCGAATGACCCCGTTCGGCGATGACGGGCCGTGGGCCAATTTCAAGGGCTCCGACCTCATCCATCTCGCGCTCGGCGGGATCATGATGAATTGCGGTTACGATCCCGACCCCAATCTCGAATACGACACGCCGCCCATCGCGCCGCAGATCTGGCACGCCTATCACATCGCCGGCGAGCAATTGGCGACCGGGATCATCGCCGCGTTGATCCATCGTGAGCGCAGCGGCGAGGGGCAGGATGTCTCGGTGGCGATCCACGAGGCGGTGTCGAAGAACCCCGAGCAGGACATCATGTATTGGGTAATGCGGCGGGTGCCGCTGTGGCGGCTGACCAACCGCCATGCCGCCGAATTTCCCAACCACTCGCCGAGCATTTGTCATACGAAGGACGGGCGCTGGTTCATCACCCATGGCATGGGCGCGCGTGACCTGAAGAACCTGGTGCCGCTCTTGACCAAATACGGTGCGCAGGCCGATTTGCAGCCGCCGCCGCCCGATGCCGATCTCAGGGCGCGGCAGGTGCCCGGCACGGCAGGCAGCGACGAGACGCGCGCACACATGCTCGACGTCGTGCAGCGTTTCGTCCGCGCCTGGACCTATAAGGACATGCCGTGGCGCGAGGCGCAGGATGCCGGCCTCCTGTGGGCGCCGTTGCGCAAGCCGCACGAGAACGCGCTCGACGAGCATTGGCTGACGCGCAAGACCTTCGCCGATGTCGAACACCCGGAACTAGGCCGGAGCTTCCGCTACCCTACCAGCAAATGGCTCGCTACTAAGACGAGCTGGCAGGTCGGCCGTCGCGCGCCGCTCTTGGGCGAGGATACCGAGGTGGTGCTCGGCGAAGTCTCCCGCCGACCGATGGTCCCGGCGCAGCCGCGGCGCGTCGAGGAGCCGCGATTGTCGGCCTTGCACAACAAGCCGTTCCCGCTGCAGGGTATAAGAATCCTCGATTTCGCGTGGTTTCTCGCTTCGGCTGGCGGCACCCGCTTTCTCGCTGCGATGGGTGCTGAGAGCTTCAAGGTCGAGTGGAAGGACAATCCCGACACGCGGCTTGCGGCGATGGCGCCGGTTGGCGGCCGCGCCGCACGCGATGCGGCGACCGGGCCGCTGCCCGGCGTGCGCGACTCCGACATGGGCGGCCAGTTCAACAACAAGAATGCCGGCAAGCGTGGCATCTCATTGAACATCCGGCACCCCAAGGGCTTGCAGATCGCCAAGGACATGATCCGCATTTGCGATGTCGTCGCGGAGGGGTTCTCGCCGGGCGTATTGCAGCGCCTGGGTCTTGGCTACGACGTGATGAGGTCGATCCGCCCCGACATCATCTACATCCAACAATCGGGCATGGGCGCGCACGGCACTTACGGGCGCATGCGCACGGTCGGCCCGGTCGCGGCGGCGTTCGGCGGCCAGGGCGAGATGTCGGGCCTGCCGGAGCCGGCGATGCCGGTCGGCTGGGGTTATTCCTATCTCGACTGGATGGGCGCCTATGGCTATGCGCTGGCCCTGCTGGGTGCCCTCTATCACCGCGAGCGTACCGGCGAAGGCCAATGGATCGACGCCTCGCAATGCGAGTCCGGCATTTTTCTAACCGGTGCCACGATCCTCGACTGGTCGGCCAATGAGCGCGTATTCCACCGCTACGGCAACCGCTCGCCATACAAGCCGGCAGCACCACACGGCGCCTATCGCTGTCGAGGCAAAGATCGCTGGATCGCCATTACCTGCTTCACCGATGACGAATGGCGCGCATTGGCGCAGGTGGCCGGGCACGGCGAATGGCTCGACGACCGCCGCTTCGACACGTTGGAGCACCGTTTGGCACACCAGGATTCGCTCGACGTTGCGGTGGAGGCATGGACGCTCACGCAAGACCGCTACGACTGCATGATGAAATTGCAGCGCGCTGGAGTACCCGCCGGGGTGTGCCAGAACGCCGAGGATCGCGTCGACACCGATCCACAGCTGGAGCACCTCCAATGGCTGACCGAAGTCACCGGCACCAAGATCGGCATTTGGCCCATCTATGAGTTGCCGATGAAGTTGAGCCGGACCCCGGCCTATATCGGCGGCCCGACCAATCGCGGTGCACCATGCTACGGGGAAGACAATATGTGGGTGCTGACCGAACTGCTCGGCCGCAGCCCAAACGAAGTCGAACGGCTCGCCGAGGAGGGCGTCATCTAACGTTCGACATCGACAGATTGAAGAACAAGATCGATGTCATTGGCGTTGGCAGAGCGCGATACGGCAACGTCCTCCCATATCGATGGCTACGGGCTCGCGGCACAGACGTTCAGGAACGCTGTCGCCGATTTGGGCATCGACAGAACAACATCGAGGGGCTTTTCGTCTGCCGCATCCCGTATTGCGCGTGGATGGGCGAGTCCCTGGGCTCAACCCACGCTGGACGATGACCCTGCTCGGTCACTGCCACATGTCGGGAATGGGGATCATCGCGGTATCCATTGTGATCGCAGCCGCCACGTCAAATACGCGGCGCCGAACGCCAAATCGGCTGTTCGCGACAGGTCAATCGTGGCGGCAGCGCTGAGTGAGGCTCGGCGGTGAACGTGGTATTCGATCCGGCACGGTCGACGGACCTTCCGGAAATTCACCGTGATATGAGCGACGCGCCCCGACGCGGAGTGCTGGGCGCAGCCCCGTCGGCATCTTCCTTGGAATGAGGGCCGCTATGGGTCGACTGCGACGGTTGGGGGGAGGCCCCGGTGAATGTCGGCTCTTGGCGAACTCGGTTACGCGGGCCACCGGCCAGCCGGTCCGCTCACTGGGGGAGTGCGGCCTTTCTGGGTGTCTTACATGTGACTGACGTCAGCAAGCGAGCGTTCGGCCTCGAAGTTGCGCATGTCGGCCTTGATCTGCGGCCGAAGAACATCGGCGCACGCCTCAAGCGCGTCGAGGATCCGCGGTTAATAGCCGGCCAGGGATCGTTCACCGCCGATCGCATCGTCCCGGGTGCACTGCACGTCGCGTTCCGGCGCAGCGATCAGGCGCATGCCCTCATCTCGAGCATCAGCACTTCGGCGGCCCACGAGGCGCCGGGCGTCTTCGCTATCTACACCGCGCAAGATCTGCATGACCTGGTCGAGCCGGTGCGCGCGTCGTCTCGGATGACGAATTATCACGCCACAGCGCTCTATCCGTTAGCGCGCGACAAGGTCCGATATGTCGGCGAGCCGGTTGTGGCCGTATTGGCTGAGAACCGATACCTCGCGGAGGACGTGCTCGATCGGATCGAGATCGCCTACGAACCGCTCGGAACCGTGATCGATCCCGAGATGGCTGTCAGAGAGGATGCGCCGCTGCTGTACGAGGAGGCGGGAACGAACGTGCTTGCGACGCGAATGTTTGCACGCGGCGATGTCGGAGCAGAAATGGCGGCGGCTCCAGTACGGGTCGGCGGACGTTTCCGGTTCCACCGCAAGACGCCAGTCGCTATCGAGAACCGGGCCTGTCTGGCGGAATACGATCGAGGGCGGCGTTCGCTGACTCTCACCATGTCGACGCAGATCCCGGGCATCATTCGTGACCTTCTCGCCGATCTCCTCAAGGCGCCGGGGCACAGCGTTCGCGTCGTAGCACCGGATGTGGGCGGCGGCTTCGGCGGCAAGGCATCCCTTTACCAGGAGGAGATCGTTGTCTCGGTGCTCGCCCGTCGTCTCGGTCGGGCGGTGTGTTGGACGGGCGACCGGCTGGAGGATCTTGCCTCCACGAGCCAAGGCTTCGACGAGATCGTCGACGCGGAGCTAGCGCTCGACAACGACGGCCGGATCCTCGCACTCGCGGCCGAGGTCATCGGCGATATCGGCGCGCACTCGATCTATCCGTGGACCGCTGCGCTCGAGCCGGTCCAGGTCGTCAGCTTCATGCCGGGCCCGTACCGCGTACCGACCTACCGCGGGCATACACGCGCGGTCGCAACATGCAAAGCGCCCACAGGGCCTTACCGCGGCGTCGGGCGGCCGATCTCGACTTTCGTCATGGAGCGGCTCATCGACATGGCTGCGCGGCGTCTCGCTATCGATCCCGCGGAGTTTCGCCTCCGCAACCTGATCCGGGCAGAGGAATTCCCCTACAAGGTCGCGTCCGGGATCGTCTGGGACCGTTCCGGGTTTGTGGAGAGTGTGACGAGTGCGTGCGCGGCCATCGGCTACGCGACGCTGCGAGAGGAGCAGGCGAAGGCCCGGGCTGAGGGGCGGTTGGTCGGCATCGGCATTGCCACTTATGCGGAACTGACGGGCATCGGATCGCGCATCTCGGCGGCGCCGGGCATGCCGATCAACACCGGGACGGAATCGGCCACGATTCGCCTCGACTCTAGCGGGGCAGTGACCGGCAATTTCGGGATTGCCTCACACGGCCAGGGCCTCGAGACCACGCTCGCGCAGGTGATTGCTGATGAACTCGGCGCCCGGATTGAGGACATCCGGATCCTGCAAGGTGACAGCGCCGTCGTCGCGCACAGCACCGGGACCTATGCCAGCCGCAGCGCGGTCCTGGCCGGCGGAGCGGCCACGCTGGCCTCGCGGCTGCTCAAGGAAAAGGTGATCCGAGCGGCGGCACATCTCCTCGAGGCACCTGTCGAGGACATCGAAGCTGCGGGCGGAATGGTTTTCGTCGGCGGCACAGACCGTTCCCTGACATTCCGCGAGATCGCGAAGGCCGTCTATTCCGAACTGGGCCGCATGCCGAAGGACGCGCGGGAAGAGCTGGAGGTGACCAAGGTTTACGACCCGCATTTCGGCACGACGACCTCGGCGACGCACATCGTGGCGCTGGAGATCGATCCGGCGACCTATAAGGTGAAGCTCAACCGCTACGTGGTGGCCGAGGATTTGCGGGCGCGTGATCAACCCGATGATCGTCGACGGCCAGGTTCACGGCGCGGTCGCCCAAGGCATCGGAGCAGCCCTGTATGAAGAGGTAATCTACGATGATGCTGGTCGGCTCCTGACGGCCAGCCTCGCCGATTATGCTATCCCAACCGCGAGCGAGGTCCCGGCAATAAAGACCGTCCATCTCGAGACGGAGTCCCCGTCGACGGTGGGCGGCTTCCGCGGGATGGGTGAAGGCGGAACGATCGGCGCGCCGGCGGCCATTGCCAACGCGCTTGCCGACGCGCTCGCGCCGCTCGGTGCCGAGATTTTCGAGCTGCCGATGACCCTGGAGCGCTTGTATCGCCTTATCGAGAAAGTCAAGGCGGGAGCGCAAGGAGAGTAGCAGTCGATCTGAAACTTGAAGGCCCGGGTTGCAGTGGCCGCTGGTGGAGCGGATGGAGTCGGGTGGGAAATCGCGGCGGCACCTGCGGCCCCGAGGACGCGGCGGTCGCCGCCGTCAGTGTCAAGCGACGCTCGGAGCTCTCTTCTGCCGTTTGAACCGTGGGACCTGCGCAATTTTGCCTTTTTCTTAGGCGGACCTATCATGATGTGATGTTTTTGACCGCACGTTATTGGGCCCGATTTGCGGGCCGATACGATAGCGAGCTCAGAGGCTGCGACCTCGCGCGCTGCAAACCGATGATGTTTGCACCGGCGGTCGGGTTCGAGACCGCGCCACGGTGATTCAGAAGAAGACGGGCCGGCCGGTCCTGTTCGAGATCACCGAGCAGACCCGAGCTGCGATCCAAGACTGGCTTACGAGGGTCAACGCGCCGAATGGGGGCGGGTAGCCGCGAGGGGCGGCTGCTGGGTCTAGGCGTTGAAAATGGGCATGACGGAATGACGACGACATTGTAGACAAACGAAGAAAACAATAAGTCTTCAGGGGAAAGTCCTTGCTCGGGGTCCTTTACGCTGCTCTTGGCGCGTTCACCTTTGCGCTGAACAACGTGGCGCTGCGCAGGGGAGTGGTGACCGGCAGCGTGCTGCAAGGCATGGCGCTGACCGTGCCGATCGGCGGACTTTCTTTCCTGGTCATGACCATCGCATTGGGCAAGCTGCACCAGCTTGTGGTGTTCCCGATGGCGGCGCTCATCTGGTTGGCATGCCAGGGCGTCGTACATTTCGTCATTGGCCGCTACTGCAACTATAAGTCCAACCAGCTGATGGGCGTGAACCTGACCGCCCCGGTCGTCCAGCTGCAGGTGCCATTTACGATGATGTTTGCGGTGGTGATGCTGCACGAGAAATTCACTGTGCTGCAGGCAATCGGCTCGGCTTTGATGCTCAGCGGCTCCTTCATCACCCAGAGCAATGCCGGCAACGGAAAGAAGAAGGCATCGGCGCCGCTGATGGCGGCGACGCCCATCCCGACCGTACCCTCGCAGGAGGAGGCGGCCCCGGTACCGAAGCCGATCTTCCGGCCGCGCGTGTTCTCCGGCTACATCTTCGGTCTGGGCGCGGCGATGTGCTATGGCAGCTCGCCCCTGATGGCCCGTCAGGCCTTCCTACACGCACCTGACATCAGCACGGCGGCCGGCGGCTGCCTCGCCTATACGGCGGCGACACTGTTCTTCTTGCTGATCCTGCTGAAGCCAGGCTCCTGGGCCGACATCAAGTCCATGAAGCGCGAAAACCTTCCGTGGTTCCTCTCCTCGGCCGTGCTGGTCGCCATCTCCCAGGCCTTCGTGTATGCCTCGCTTGCCGCAGCGCCGCTGATGGTGGTGACGCCGATCCTCCAGCTCTCCCTGGTCTTCCGGCTGTTCCTGTCGCAATTGATCAACCGCGATCACGAGGTGATGAACACCGCCGTCTTGATCGGTGCCTTCACCGCGGTGCTGGGTTCGATTCTGGTCTCGCTCGACACCGAAGAGCTCACGACGTTGCTGGACCTGCCACTGTCACTCGCCGACTTCCTGCACTACCGCCTCGCCGGCGATTGAGCAGTGGAGGGCAGAAGTCCGCATCCAGAGGCGGCCCCCCTGGACACGAACCTGCTGTGGTGGCCAAACTCGCGTCGCACAGAGGAGTTTCCCCGATGACGATCATCGATTCCCAGGTCTACGTATATGAGGCGAACACGCCGAAGCGACCCTGGCACAGCGTGCCGAACTGGCCCGATCACGTAACGGGTGACGAGATGGTGGCAGCGATGGACAAGGTCGGCGTCGACGGCGCGATCTTCATCTCCGCCTTCTCCATGTACCAGTACGACGCCAGCTATGCGGTGGAAGTGCAACAGGCCCATCCCGGCCGGTTCGCGCTCGTCAAGCCGGTAAACCCGGACGACCCGGCAGTGGCCGATGTCATCGCCGACTGGAAGAAAACGCCGGGCACGGCCGGCATCCGCATCATGCTGACGAAAGAGGCGAGCCGGGACCCGAACGACCCGGGCCTCGACCGGATCGCGCGCGCGGCCGCTCGCCATGATTTTCCGGTCAACGTCCTGTTCTGGGGCAATGTTGACTCTGGCACGGCGCTGATCGACCGCCATCCCGACACGCGGTTCATCATCGATCATCTCGGCATCATGCAGCCGCGGGTGCCGCCCGCCCCGCCGCAGCCCTGGGCCGATCTCCCGAAGGTGCTGGAACTCGCCAAGCGCCCGAACGCGGTGATCAAGGTCAGCGGCGCCTGCACGCTGTCCCGGGAGCCATATCCTTTCCCGGACATTTGGGACCCGCTTGCCCGGGTGTTCGACGCCTGGGGGTTCGATCGGTGCTTGTGGGGCACGGACTGGACGCGCGCGTTCGCGGTCGTCAATTACGAGCAGGCCGTTGAGCCCTTCCTGAAGACCGGCCGCCTGAGCGATGCAGAACGGACGATGTTGATGGGCGGCGCCTGCGCCAAGGCTTATGGCTGGTCGCCGAGGAAAGGTTAGTACTTCCTTGTGGGTCTATCGGGGTGAGGGAGGCAGCGTATGGCAGCGGATTACAGTATATGTCTTGGTACGGCTGGCTGGGGCGTATGGCACAGTCCAGATGCCGGAAAGTCGTGGATACGGCATCGCGCCCCATTTCCGCTCAATAGCCGCATACAGGCGTTGGTCGCCCATCCCAAAGCGGCGCATTCCGTTCTCGCAGGTGGGGATACGGGCTTATTCGTGAGCCACAATGGCGGGGCGCGGTGGGAGCGCATCACCGCCAATGGGGCCAATGGGGCCAATGGGGCTGTGCCAACGATCTGGTCGCTGACCATCGACCCAGTTGATCCCGATATTCTCTTTGCCGGCACGCGCCCGGCTGCGGTCTATCGCTCGCGAGATGGCGGACTGCGGTGGGAGAAATTGGCGGTGGACATCGCCCGCGAGTGCTCCATTGGCACACCCTTCGTGACCAGCGTCATCGTCGACCCCGACGATCATCGTATGGTCTGGGCAGGGGTAGAAATCGATGGCGTCTTCCGCAGCCAGGATGGCGGTGACACTTGGGCGCACCTTGATGGGGGTTTGTATGATCCGGACATTCACGCCGTGACGATCGCGGCGACGCAGCCCAAGCGCCTATATGCCAGCACAGCACGCGAAGTGTTTACCAGTAACAATATGGGCGAGACCTGGCAGCCCTTGGGCATCAAGCAGAAATGGCCGCTGCCCTATGCCCGCGGCATCATGGTCAAGGCCGATGATCCCGCCGTGCTGTTCGCCGGGTGTGGAGAGACCACGACGGGCGAAAAGGGGCACGTGCTGCGCACCACAGACTTCGGGGAGAGTTGGGAGATCCTGCCACTCCCCACCCAGCCCAATGCCACTGTGTGGGGCCTTGCCACGCATCCCGCTGACGCCAACCGCATTGTGGCGTTCAGCCTGTTCGGTGAGGTCTACGTCAGTGAGGATGCCGGCGCGTCCTGGCGCAAGATCGCGCGCGAGTTCGGCGAGATCAGGGCCGCAGTCTGGGTGCCAAACTAATTTTTTATGGCCGCGATCAAGAATGAGGACGTGATTATGGGCCAGCTAGGAAGCAGCGTCGGATCAATAGCGTAGCGGATACACACGGAGGAAAATCATCCTCGTCCAAGACAACATCCGTTCAATTCACCGAGGAGGGACGTTCATGACAATTTTGAGCCAACGCGGTGTGATCCGCCTTTTAGCCCTCAGCTCGCTGTTGATCCTCCCTGGCACTACTGGGGCGCAACAGCGCGCGCCGATCGTTGAAAAGCTCGCCAAGATCTATGGTCTCGAGTCGTTTGGGCAGATCGAAGCGATCCGCTATACCTTTAGCGCACAGGCTCCAGGACTCGATCTGTTTCGATCATGGACCTGGGAGCCCAAAACCGACCAGGTCACCTATGAGGGGAAAGATAAGTCAGGCAAGCCCGTGAAGGTTACGTACCTGCGCTCGCAAATCGGCAGCCAGTCGGCCGAGGTGAAGGACGACATCGATCCGGGCTTCCTAAATGATAATTATTGGCTCATCCTCCCATTTCATGTTGCTTGGGACACCAGCGCTACAGTGGAAGATGAGGGCGTGCAGAAACTGCCGCTGGGGACGGGGTCCGCGCAGAAGGTCGCGGTGAAGTATCCTTCCGACGGCGGCTATTCGCCGGGTGACACCTGGGAACTCTACGTCGGCACCGACGGCCGAATTCAAGAAATCGCCTATCACGGGGGCGGACCCGCCAAGTTTGAGGTCGTTGCGACATGGACTGACTACAAGAAGGCCGGACCGCTGCTCCTCTCGATGGATCACCGCGGAACGCACAATGGCGACCCGCTGCGCGTTTCCTTCTCGAATGTAGCGGTCAAGCTGGTGGGGTCAAACACCTGGATGGACGCGCGGTAAGCAGCCAGTCTCTATCGGGCGATAGTACAGGAGCTGCTCTGCTTGGGTAGGTCGCGGATAGCGGCCATACGGGCCTCTGGGCTCGGCTACTCTCCGCCGAATGATCGGATTTCATATGCCAGGCCGGATGTCCGGAAAGGGTCGATACAGTCAGTTCCGAATTCTTTGTCACGAAGCTTTCCCGGGCCCTCAATCATCCGTGCCAGCAGGCGTTCGGTTGCGGCCTTGAATCTGATCGCATCGGTACCGCGGCGGCATCTCGCCGCGCTCGACCTCGTTGAGCAACTTCGGGAACATAGGTTTTCGCGTCCGAGGTCTTCACTTCGCGCGCCACTGATAGTTCCCATTGTCCAATTATCTCCGGCCGAAGCCGCCCATATGTCCGATCCCAGGGCCGAAACGGCCGAACTTGGCTGCGCCATGAAAAGCCGCCCGACCGTGGAAGCCGCCACCGTGGAAGCGTCTACGGTCGAACTCGGCGAAGCGATGGAAGCGACCGGCGCCAAATCCGAAGCCGGGGAACCCGCCGAAGGGATAGCCGTAGCCATAATCCGGCCAATAGTCGTAACCCGGCCAGCCCTCGGTATAGTCGCTGCTGCTCGGCCCGACGCAGCCGTCACCCGGGGAGAGCGTGTATCCGGGTGGGCAGATCGGAACCGATCTGGCGGTGCTCGGCGGAGATCCGCGCAGCACCGTCGGGGGCGGAAGTGAGGCTGCCGAGCTCGGTGGGTCCGCAGACGGTATCGAAATGACCTCCGCGTGGATCGCGATGGATCCGACCAACGCAAAGGCGAGAGCGAGGATGCCGATCGGCAACGCGGCGAAAGCCCGCTTCGCCGGTAGGTCAGGAGGCCCAGATGACGGCGGCGCCCCCGGTCGAGATCTGTGTATGGTTGAAGTGCGCACGGCGTAAATATAATGCTTCTCGGAGCGACCGACGCCTTTTTATGCTTTTGATCGCGTCGCGGTATGGGGCCGGACCGAGCCTCGCTCAACGGATACTCGGTGCATTCACAGACGCTATCACACCGAATAAAAAGGGTCGCAGTCGGCTAAAACCGCGGTCACCCGAGGCGAGAAACTGGTCTGCTGAGAACGCAATGAAAGCATCGATTTTATTTGGGACGCACAGGGACTGGTAACCGGGTAACTTCTCGTTGACGCTGTAATGTTCCCAGAAGCAGATGCACTATCGAACATAGTCTCAGACACAGTAAAGACCCTGTTTAAACGGCAGCTAGTCGATCGGGTACTGCGACTTCCGACAGAAATGGCGCATGGAGGGAGGTTCCCGCGCCGCGACCAATTCGAGCCTTCTACGCTGGGTGCGGACTGGGCAAGTTGTCTCCTGATCGCCGTGCAATCGCCGGCCCAGCTCTCATATTTCGTCGCCGTTGGGGAAGACTTATCATTTGCGCACTGCCCCAACGATAGTCTGGCGGGAGTGCTGCCGTCGCATCTACCACAAGTCCTATCGGCGCGCCGCTGCCTGATGCTCGACGGGGCAGATCTGTCCGATGCCAATCTGGATGGCGCCGAAGGCCTGACGCAGGCTCAGCTCGATCGGGCCCACTGCAACAACGGCACAAAGCTTCCCACAGGCTTAACAGGGGTCGAAGATGCCAAATGATGAGCATGTCGCAATGCTTGGCCGTGGCGCCGCAGCGCGGAACGCACGGTGTGCGGAACGGAACGAGACGCCGGACTTACCTCGGGCCGGTCTACGAGGGCTCGATTTGAGCGGGTTCGATCTTTCACGGGCCGATCTTCGCGCTGCCGATCTCAGGGGAACAAAATTCTGCGGCGCAGATAGGTCAGGGGCCCACCTCGAGGGCGCAAACTTCTTCAAAGCGGTCCTCGATGGCGCCAATCTTGCGGGGGCCTTTTTAACTGAAGCCCAATTTCTTAATTGTGCCCAGCTCGTGGTCACCCGGAACTGGCAATCGGCTTTCCGTGACGACACCCTTGCTTGTGGCGCCGCTGTTCCGGGCAGGAACCTCTTAGGATAGGCCAGTCGGTCCCCGTATGGCGATCAAAGCGCGATAACCCGCGGCAAGCGGTGGCAGGCAGGTCACGCCGAAAGGCGGATGCAATTTGCGGGCGTTGGGTCGGTCGCCATCCTGCCCCCTTTCGATCTATCTGGGGTAAACTACAAAGTGTCGGCATTTTGAACGAGAGCCAGCAATGAGCCTGGGATATCAGGACACGGCCGCGGCTCTCGTAGAGGATCCTAACTAAGAGGGCGCTCGGCGGATCTGCGAAAGCCAAGGGAGGTACACGGAGATGACGCGGAATCTGCAAGGATTAGCGGCAGGGTGTCTGTTGTTCCTTGCACTGTTCGCCACCGAGGCCGCTTTCGCCCAGAAGCAGGGCGGCATCCTGAAAATGTATGATCCCGACAGCCCGGCGAGCATGTCGATCCACGAGGAGGCGACGATCGTTTCGGAGCGGCCGATGATGGGGGTCTTCAACAATCTCATCATGTTCGACCAGCACGTGAAGCAGAACAGCCTGCAATCGATCGTGCCCGATCTGGCCACCGGATGGTCATGGAACGAGGACGGCACCGAACTGACATTCCCGTTACGTCAAGGCGTCACTTGGCACGATGGCAAACCGTTCGCGGCCAAAGACGTCGTGTGCACCTTCGACCTGCTGACCGGCAAGTCGAGCGAGAAGCTTCGCGTCAATCCCCGCAAGTCCTGGTACCGGAACCTGGCGGCCGTTACTACCAACGGCGACTACGAGGTCACCTTTCATCTCACTCGGCCGCAGCCGGCCTTTCTCACGCTACTCGCCTCCGGGTATTCTCCGATCTACCCCTGTCATGTTCCGCCGCGCGACATGCGCCAACATCCGATCGGCACGGGTCCGTTTAAATTCGTCGAGTTCAAGCCGAACGAGTACATCAAGGTGGCGCGAAACTCCGATTACTGGAAGAAGGGCCGACCTTATCTCGACGGCATCGAATATACGATCATCCGCAACTTGTCGACAGCGATACTGGCGTTTGTTGCCGGGAAGTTCGACATGACCTTCGCGTATAGCGTGACGGAACCACTGCTGAAGGACGTGGCCAACCAGATGCCCGATGCAATCTGCGAATTGGCGCCGATCGGTGTCAACCGCAGCCTGATCGCCAACCGGGACAAGCCGCCCTTCGACAACCCCGATCTGCGGCACGCGATGGCCTTGAGCTTCGACCGCAAGGCGTTTGTCGACATCGTCACCGAGGGGCAGGGAGACATCGGCGGCGTCATGCAGCCGCCACCCGAAGGGCTTTGGGGCATGCCGCCGGAGGTCCTTAAAACCCTGCCGAGCTACGATCCCAATGTGCAGAAAAACCGCACGGATGCCCGCCAGATCATGGAGAAGCTCGGCTATGGGCCCGATAGACGGCTCAAGGTCAAGGTGTCGGTGCGCGACCTCCCGTTTTTCCGGGACCCAGCGGTGATCATGATCGACCAACTGAAGGAAGTGTACATCGACGGCGAGCTCGAAATGATCGACACCACCAATTGGCTGCCCAAGGTCATGCGCAAGGACTACACCATTGGACTCAGCCCGGTGGGAGGCGGGCCCGATCCCGACCAGAACCTCTACCTAAAGTACGGGTGCGGCGGCGAGCTGAACTATAACGGTTATTGCAATCCAGCAGTCGACGAGCTAATCGATCGGCAATCGATCGAGGTCGACCAAGAGCGGCGCGAGCAGCTGGTCTGGGAGATCGAGAGAAAGCTGGCGGAGGATGGCGCCCGACCGATCTTCTTTTATGACCGCCGTGCGACCTGCTGGCAGCCGCGAGTGAAAGGGCTGACGATTATGGTCAACAGCATCTCCAATGGCGCGCGCATGGAGGACGTCTGGCTCGACAAGTAGGGGTTCTCGGCCTTACCAGCGTAGATGCTGGCGTCCCAACGCACGACCAAAGGCATGCAGCGCGGCGGCGCCTACTAGCTGGAGTAGTCAGTGGGTCTAGTGCACCAGATGGACCTGCTCTCGACCGCTCTACAAGAAGTGTCAGCTCTTTAGAGCTAATGACAGTTCCGACGCATTGATTAGAAACACATCCACTACACCCACTTGATCCACCGGTCTATTGGGGAGCCGTTGGTTGGCAAATCACGCCCCCAAACGCCTCGGCCAGGTATTAAAATCGGTGGAGGCTCGGTTTTGCAGTTGCCATGGAGCTGAGTAATTGGTGCCGCGCGCGCGTGCAGGACAGCACGACCTCGTGGATCCCACGCTCACCCACCTTCGTAAGCTCGGGAATATGGCGGCGGGTCTACACGATGTCGTCCGCCGTCGCAGTGTTAATCGGATTACTAGCAAGCTCACAGGGGCCTTCGAATATCGGGCGCAGCTGAGAGAGTGCGTCGAGGGCGCGATGATCCCGCCACCGGAATCGAGACCTTGTGGGCCCGTTGCCTCCATCACGATGCCAAAGGGGCCAGCAGAGAGACAAAGACCACATACGCGATGTTACGGCGGCCGATGAGGGCTGCCCATTCCCGAACACGGTCCACGGAATTCCCTCTGGCGGCCTGACCGTCACAAATTGAACAACACCTCGGCTTGGCCCAATTGGTGCCGAGCACTCAGTACGGCTGGTCAGCATCAGAGCTGCCATAGCGGATGTCGAGAACTTCAATATGCGCAATCCCCGCGGGGGTGCGAAGCTCGAGAATGTCGCCCTCGTGCGCCTTCATCAGTGCTCGCGCTATGGGCGATATCCAGCTCACTTGGCCACGATCGAGATTGGCCTCGTCGATGCCAAACGATGGTGATCGTTCTCTCCGTTCCCCGCTCATGAGCATAGGTGACGGTCGCGCCAAAGAACACTTGATCCAAGTTTATCTGCTGCGCCGGGTCGACTACTTGGGCGATCTCCAGCCGCTTGGAAAGAAAGCGTACGCGCCGATCAATCTCGCGTAGACGGCGTTTCCCATAGATGTAATCGCCATTTTCTGATCGATCGCCGTTCCCTGCTGCCCAGGACACAACATCCACTACTTTCGGGCGCTCAACGCGAAGCAGTGTTCGTAACTCCTCCTGGAGTTGGCGATACCCCCGGGGCGTGATGTAATTCTTGAAACCAACAGGAAGCACGTGCGGTTCCTCTTGCCTGTCTTCCTCTTCGTCCGATTCCCTCATGAATGCCTTGCTCATGTCCTCTCATTACCTTGTGATGCGAGACGGGGAGTGAACGGGGTTCGCGTCGGTGGTGACGCAAGGGTCAACGTGGGTTCGGTTTCGTAGCGGCGAGTTCGGCAGGAAGGCCTTAAGCATCGGAAAATCGCCATTCGACCGATCGAAGTCGACGATCTAAGATTGAACGGATTTTGCGGGTTGGAGGGACGAATATGGCCGTCGCAAAGCGAGAACTGGGGCGGACCGGGCTGCAGGTGACGACCTTGGGCTACGGAGCAATGGAACTGCGGGGACCCCCGCGCGCCCGCGACATTACCGAGGCTCAAGCCGAAGCCATTCTCAATAAAGTGCTCGACGCCGGCATCAACTACATCGACACCTCGATCGATTACGGGCTGAGCGAAGAGCGGATTGGCCGATATATCTCGCATAGAAGGGCTGAATATTATCTGGCCAGCAAATGCGGCTGTCTGGTCGGCGCACCTCCCGCGCCGCGCGGCCAACGGGGCGCGCACGTCTTCACGCGGGACAACGTCGTGGCAGGGGTCGAACAGAGCCTTGCGCGGATGAAGACCGATTATCTCGATGTCGTCCAGTTCCACGCCTCGCCATCCCGGCAGACCCTGGAGGAGCACGGGGCGCTCGATGCACTCTTGGGTCTCAGAGAGGCCGGCAAGGTGCGATTTATCGGCATGTCCGGCACCTTGCCTCATCTGGTGGAACACATTGCGATGGGTGTCTTCGATGTGTTTCAGATCCCGTACTCGGCGGTTGAGCGTGAACACGAAGCGGCGATCGCCACGGCCGCTCAAAAGGGCGCAGGCATCGTCGTTCGCGGCGGGGCCGCAAAAGGGGCGCCAACCGAGGAGAAGCAGGCCGGGCTGCAATGGGAACGCTGGCGCCAGGCCGATCTCGGTGACCTTCTCGACGGCATGACCCCGATGGAGTTCATTCTCCGCTTCACGTTCACGAACCCGGACCTCGACACGACCATCGTCGGTACGATCAACCCGGTGCATCTGCAAGCCAATCTCGACATCCTGCAGCAAGGACCGTTACCGCCAGAGCTCTACGAGGAGGCAAAGTACCGCCTCGCTGCTGCTGGCTCGGCACCACAAGCGAGAGGGGAATAATCGTCGATCGCGACTTATAGTCCACGATGGCCGACACTACACACAACGCGGGTTCGGTGCTCCTCGTGATGGCTCTTGCGCTGTCTTGCTCTGCCTGCGGGCAGTCGACTGTGACCTTACAGGCTTTTCGGACGGAGCAGCAGGCGCAGGCGCATTGCCCCAACGATACTGTCGTCTGGGTCGATCCCCAGACCGGCGCGTACAGCCTCAAGGGAATTGGGTTATATGGCAGCGCGGATGCCAGCCGTTATGCCTGCCGTGGTGAGGCGGACAGGGCCGGAATGCACGCGGTGCCGCGCTGATCATGCCCGGTAAGACCGAGCCCCGAGCGCCGGCGGTCTACATCGGCAGGCGCCATCATTGCGTCCTTCCGTAGCTTTTGCGCCGTCGAGACTGTTCGCCTTGAACAGCTAGGCCCAACTTCTGCGACCGCTCTATACGGCCAACACAAGCACCTGTTGACGTCGGTCGAGGAGGGCAGGCGGGTAGCCGAATAACCAATCCACCAATGGGGACGCACATGAGATACATAGCTTACAGCATCGCCGTGGGCACTTTGATAGGCGCTGGTGCCTTCGCCGCTACTGCTGACGAGGACGCCGTCATGCCGCCTCCGGGATCCGCGCTGTTGCTCGAGCTCGTGGCACACGGTGTCCAAATCTACGCCTGTGAGGCTAAAGAAGGGGGCTTTCGATGGTCATTCAAAGCGCCGGAGGCGAACCTGTTTGATAAGCAAGGTCAGCGGATCGGTACTCACTTCGGCGGTCCCACCTGGAAGCTCGATGATGCTTCCGCTGTTGTCGGCGAGATCATTGCAAGAGCCGATGCGCCAGAGCCAGACGCAATTCAGTGGTTGCTGCTACGCGCCAAAAGCCACGACGGATCGGGTAACCTATCTGCCGCCGCTTATATCCGACGAACCGAGACCAAGGGCGGAGTAGCGCCGGGAACAGGCTGCGACGCAAGCCATCTCTCGGAGCAGGCGCGCGTGCGCTACTCAGCGACGTATCAGTTCTTCAGCGAGATAAAAGGCAAATAGCGCACTTCCCGATCACGTCCGCTTCGCCAGATAGAGGCACGCCCCGTTGTGCTCAAGCTCGCGCGCCCGGTCGTAGCGCGCATTGCGACCCTCACCGACTGGCCCTTGATCTTAATCGACCTCTATAGGAAGAGGGCGTGATAGGACGCAGCTACCTCGAGCCGTACATCCGCAGATCAAAGGCCGCCGGCTTGCTCCGATCGAATTTCGCGAAGCGGCCCGCAAATCGCTTCGCTTTGTCGGCTATGAGGGCATGTCGATTATCGCTGTTGCAGGCCTCGACATGGCGGCCTGGGATGCAGTTGCTGGGGGGCAATATCGGCGCGGTGCCCGCTTACAACAGCAACGGCCTCTGGCTGAGGTCCCCGCGGAAGTAGCGAGCTTTCGGCGCCATGCCGCCATCGAGCACGTGGCTGAGACAGTCGACTTACGACCCCGGCCGGCTTTCAGGCCTTTCTTTGGGGAGGCCGCTAGGGGTCAAGGCTGGCAATTCTGCGTCGTGCAAGGGCATCAGCTTTGACCCAATAGCGGATATCAACCGCCTATGTAGCCAACGTACTGCCTTATTTTGGGATAGGGGCAGCTGGCATCGCCGCCACCGTTCTCAACCACCTGGGCATCGTCGCACCACCTGATGCGAGTTTTCCGCCCGATTGTTTTGTCTGAGCCCTTGTTCTTTAGAAGCTTGCGTATCAGCCGCCGCGCGAATGAAAATCCAAGATAAACGCGAGCAGAACTCTATTTAGAATGAGCCGCATCGTCCATATCGGCTGCTGCCGATTTCGGTGCCACGCCTTTGAGCCCGCCGACCGATCGTCGTAGATTGCACCGGGAAACAAACTCGCCAGGCGCTAGCGGCGATGTCATCGCGCCAGGAAGGGAAGGAAACGGATGGCCAAGCTCACCCGCCGATCGTTGCTTCGCAACTCTTTCGGCTTAGTTGCAGCCGGGACATTAGCCCGTCCCCAGATTGCCAACGCAGCGGCCACGACCGCGGCCGTGTGGTGGGTTCAGGGTTTCGCGCAGGAGGAGGATGTTTCGTTCAAGAAGATCGTTGCCGATTACGAGAAGACCAGCGGCAACACGATCGACTACAACATTGTCCCTTATGCGCCGATGCGCCAGAAGATCGTCTCGGCGATGACGAGCGGCGTCGTCCCCGACCTGTTCCAGAACACCCCGGCCGAGATCATTGCGCTCTACGCCTGGCAGGACAAGCTGGTGGACGTGAGCGACGTCGTCGAGACGCAACGGGAGGAATACACCGAGACCGCGCTGCTCACGGCCCACTGCTACAACAACGTCGAGAAGAAACGTAGCTATTACGGTGTGCCTTATACCGTCGGCGCTTCGATGAACCATATCTGGCGGCCGCTGGTCGAGAAGGCCGGCTACCAGATGGAGGACATGCCGAAGACCTGGGATGCCTTCTACGATTTCTTCAAGGACGTGCAGAGGAAACTGCGCGCCAAGGGCATGCGTAATGTCTATGGTCTCGGTTTTCAGATGAACACCGCCGGAAACGACTCCAACGCGCGGGCCAACGATTTTCTGATCGCGTATGGCGGTCAGGACATCGTCACCAAGGATGGCAAATTGCACCTCGACGACCCGCAGGTGCGCAAGGCGGCGATCGAGATGCTGACCTATCCGACCACCGCCTATAAGGAAGGCTATGTGCCGCCGGGAGCGATCAACTGGAACGACGCCGACGACAACAACGCCTTCCACGCCCAACAGATCGTCATGGATATCGAGGGCTCGCTGTCGGGCGAGGTCGCCATCATCAAGGACGAGCAAGCGTACTATCACGATATCGTGACGATGCCCCTGGCGCTCAGCAACGATGGCAAGCCGGTGCCGGCCCAGCAAGGAAGCCTCTGCGGCCTGATCCCGAAAGGGGCAAAAAACGTCGCGTTGGCCAAAGACTTCCTTAAATATTTGATCCAGCCGAAGGTGCTGAACGAGTATCTGAAGACGGGGCTTGGCCGCAATATGCCGGCGATGCCGGCGATCGTGAAGAACGACCCGTGGTGGCTCGAGCCCAAAGATCCGCACCGGGCGCCCTACGTTCGCCAGGGCCTGTTCGGTCCGACCGTGCCGACCTTTTGGACCTCCAACCCGGCTTATGCCCAGGCCCAGAACGAGCATGTCTGGCAGACGGCCTGGGCCGAGATCATCCAGGAAAAGGCGACGCCGCAGGCCGCGGCAGAGAAGGCGTTCAAGCGGGTCGAGGAGATATTCGCGAAATTCCCGATCACGCAAACCTGAACCCGTCCGGCCCCCCGCCCGTTAGCGCAATGCTTTTACCGGCGAGCTGGGCTGAAACGGGTCGGCCACGGCGTAGCGCGTGAAACGGCAATGTGCAGGCCGCGAGAGATTAAAGCATTTCGTGCTGGGCCATGAGGGCGATGGTTGCCTAAGCTGGTCAGAGCCTCCCGCGAGCTCGCCGTCAGAGTCCGTGCCATCCGAGGGGCCCGGTATACCT
>Ga0306923_10000797_pt1 | contig 26031 bp, 24 predicted proteins | sample sta12Can44000108_FD_203841 | JGI IMG/M metagenome (GOLD analysis project Ga0306923, IMG submission 203841) | Lab enrichment of tropical soil microbial communities from Luquillo Experimental Forest, Puerto Rico - statanox.12C.anox.44.000.108 (v2)... | ecosystem: Environmental > Terrestrial >... | reverse complement strand
TGTGCTGGGCCTACAATCGATGGCTGACCGAAAAGGCGCTGCCCGAAGGCGGCGGCCGCTTCTACTCGATGCTGACCTTGCCGCTGTCGGACCCGGACGCGGCGCTGCGCCAGATCGAGACCTTCGGCGCGCGCAAATACGTGACCGGATTCATGATTACGTGCGTGCGCAGCTTGGCCGTGCATCACAACGCGCACATGAAGATCTACCGGGCGCTGGAGGAGCGCGGGCTCGCGCTCGCGTTCCATTCCGCCATCAATCCGGGCGAGGCGGTATTCAGGAATCTCAATCGCTTCGCTTCCGTGCACGCGCTGGGATTTCCCTTCTACAGTATCCTGCACATGACCAACTGGGTCACCAACGGGCTCAGCGAGCGCTTTCCCAAGCTGCCGGTGATCTGGATCGAGGGCGGGCTCGCTTGGGTCCCGTTCCTCATGCAGCGGCTCGACCACGAATACATGCTGCGTAGCTCCGAATATCCGCTGCTCAAGAAGAAACCGAGCGACTACATGCGCGCGATGTACTACGCCACGCAGCCGATGGAGGCCGAGAACATGCGGGCGCTCGCCTGCACCTTCGAGATGATCAATGCCGAGACGCAACTGCTCTACGCCTCGGATTATCCGCATTGGGATTTCGATGTGCCGAGCCGAGTCTGGGATCTACCGTTCCTATCGGAGAAGGCCAAACATAACATCCTCGGCGGCAATGCCGCCCGCCTGTTCAAGCTGCCGCCGCGCACCCCGCAGCAAAAGGCAAATCTCGAACGGTTCGGTAACCTCGCGGCGTGACGCGTGGAGGCATCGCTACCGTCGCGAGTCTGGGTCGCTCCGTGGCTGCGCGTCGTGGTGTCGCTGTTCGGTCTCTGCGCGTGCGTGTTGGCCCCTCCCGCGCTTGGCCAGAGCGCCGTTGAGGAGTTCTATCGCGGCAAGCAGGTCAATCTCATCGTCGGCTACGGACCGGGCGGCGGCTACGACATCGCCGCGCGCCTCGTGGCGCGCCATCTCGGCCGCTACCTTCCCGGCCATCCCAACATCGTGGTGCAGAACATGCCGGGCGCCGGCAGCCTGCGCGCGGCCAATTACCTCTATGCGGCCGCGCCGAAGGATGGCACAACGCTCGGTCTGTTCGGCAGCGATATGCCGCTGATCGGACTGATTGCGAACAATTCCAACATCCAGTTCGACCCTCGCAAGTTCGTCTGGCTGGGCTCATCGTCGAGCTTCGCCGGCGACGCTTACATCCTGATGGTGCGCCCCGACGCGGCGGTAAAGTCGTTCGACGAAGCGCGAGCGAAAGGCGCCCCGCCGCTCGTGCTCGCCGGTACCGGCGAGGGCGCGCGCGACGCCGATGTGCCGAAAATTCTGCGCGACGCGCTAGGACTCAACATCAAGCAAGTTCTGGGTTATCCCGACACGCCCTCGATCTTCCTCGCGGTCGAGCGCGGCGAGGTGGACGGGCGGACTTTCGATTTTTCCTCGGTCAAGTCGAATAGGCCGCAGTGGCTCAAGCCCGCCAGCGGCTTTCATATCCTGCTGCAGTTTGCGCGGCGCACGCGACACCCGGAACTGCCCGAGGTTCCGACCGCGCGCGAACTTGCGCCCGACGCTGCCGCGCGCGCGTTGATCGAACTTGCCGAAGCACCTCTCCTCAGCATGGCGCGACCGTTCGCGGCGCCGCCCGGCGTACCCCACGAACGCGCCATTGCCCTGCAGGCGGCCTTCCTCGCTGCGCATCGCGATCCGCTATTGCGCGCGGAAGCGGCAAGCCTCGGCATCGACGTTAGCCCGGTCGACGCCGAGGACATCATTCGCGCCATTGAACAACTGACGCAGGCGTCGCCGCAGGCCTTCGACTACATGAAAAGATTGCTCGCATCACACAAGGGCAACTGATTGTACCGGGAGTCACGTCGCAAGCTCGCAACATGATGCTTCAGCGATGCACATCATTCTTGAAGTCATACTGATGTCCCGCTGAACTCGCTAACCGAGATGCCCTCCAACCAGAGCCACACATCCATCCGGACGGTCTTCGCCGCGCTGTTTCTGGCGCTCTGGCTCGCTGCGTTGGACCAGACCGTGGTCTCGACCGCGCTGCCGACCATGGTCGGCGAACTCGGCGGCTTGAGCTATCTGTCATGGGTGGTGACGGCCTATCTGCTCACCAGCACCGTCGCCGGCCCGCTCTACGGAAAATTCGGCGATCTCTACGGCCGCAAGATCGTGCTGCAAGTGGCGATCGCAGTGTTTCTCGTCGGCTCGGCGCTGTGCGGCATCGCCCAGAACATGGTGCAGCTAATGGCCTTTCGCGCGCTCCAGGGAGCAGGCGGCGGGGGATTGATCGTCATCACCATCGCGGTCATTGGCGACCTCATCCCGCCGCGCGAGCGCGGGCGCTACCAGGGCTTCTTCGGCGCGGTGTTCGGGACTGCCACCATTGTCGGCCCGTTGGTCGGCGGCTTCTTGGTCGATCACCTGAGCTGGCGTTGGATCTTCTACATCAATCTCCCGACCGGGATCCTGGCGATGGCGGTGATCGCCGCGGTGTTGCCGTCGCGCTCGACGCGCCGCCGCCACGCGATCGACTATGTTGGTGCGCTCCTGCTCACCGCCACGCTCAGCGCCATCATCCTGTTCACCGGGCTTGGCGGCACCACCCTCCCCTGGACCTCGCCCATCGTGCTCGCCTTCATCGCGGCGAGCATCGCGGGTGCCATCGCCTTCGTCGCCGTCGAGGTGCGCGCGCGCGAGCCGATCTTGCCGATGCATCTCTTTGCCAACCGCAATTTCGCCGTCGCGAGCGGCGTCGGCTTTGTCGTCGGGCTGTCGTTGTTCGGCGCGGTGACGTTCCTGCCGATCTACCTGCAAGTCGTCAAAGGCGTGAGCCCGTCGACCTCCGGCCTCATGCTGATGCCGATGATGCTCGGCATGCTCGCGACCTCGGTGACCAGCGGGCGCATCATCAGCCGCTTCGGCCGCTATAAGCTGTTCCCCATCCTCGGCACCGCGACGATGACTTTTGGGCTCGGCGCGCTGTCGTTCCTCGCGATCGAGAGCAACGACTGGCAGACCGCGATCGACGCGCTCTGGCTCGGACTCGGCATGGGCATGGTCATGCAGGTGCTCATCATCGCGGTGCAGAACAGCGTGGACTACGAACATCTCGGTGTGGCCACGTCGGGGACGATGCTCTTTCGCTCGCTCGGCGGCGCGCTCGGCGTCGCGCTGTTCGGGGCGATTTTCGCCAACCGCCTGCACGCGCAGCTTGCCGGCCCCGGCATGGATTTCCTGGCCACGGTCGTTCCGGCGGCGGTGCGCGGCCTGCCGCCGGAGCTGCATCAGGAATACATCACCGCCGTGATGACGGCCTTGCGGCCGGTGTTCCTCGTAGCGGCCGCCATTTCCGCTTTGGGCTTCGCGCTGACCTGGATGCTGCGCGAATATCCGCTGCGCGAGGGCGCGCCGGCGGAAGGCATGGGCGAGAGTTTCGCGATGCCGCGCGACGCGACCTCGCTCGAGGAGCTGGAGCGCATCATCGCGCTGTTGGTGGCGCGCGAAAATCGCTGGCGCGTCTATGCCGATCTTGCGCGGCGCACCGCGATCGAGCTACCCGCACCCGAGCTGTGGATGCTGGCACGGCTCGGGGAGCGCGCGCCGATGACACTTGCCTCCCTCAGCGCCGAGCTCGAGATTCCGCAGCGGAAGCTCGCGCCTCCCTTAGATGCATTGTGTGCCCACGGGATCGCGGAGAAAAACGCGAGCGGCGAGCTTCAACTCACGTCGGCCGGCCTAGCGATGCGCGACCGCATCGTCGCCGCGCGGCGAAGGAATCTCGCCGACATGCTCGCGCGCTGGCGGCCCGAGCAGCATCCGGACGTGCTGGCCTTGATCGAGGGCATGGCGCAGGCGCTCACCAGCGACTTGCCGGCGCCAAAGGCGGCTTAGCGTTCGCTGTCGGGATGCAATGACTTGAAGACTGTGCTGCTATCTCCCCGCACTTTCGCGCGCCGCCAAGACAATTGCGCCGGCAGAAGGTAGCCTGCGGTTGCGATGTTTGGCACACCACGAGGTGGGTCGATGGCGAGAATTGCCTGGCTCGTTGTAACAGTGGTGCTGTTGGCGGCGGCGCAATCGTTTGCGCAAGGCGACGCTGCAGCCAATTATCCCAACCGCGCCGTGAAGATCATCGCGTCCTCGCCGGCGGGCGGCGGCCTCGATATCGCCACGCGGGTCATCGCGGATCGGCTGGCGAAAATGTGGGGCCAACCGTTCGTGGTGGAAAACCGGCAGGGCGCGAGCGGCAATCTCGGCGCCGAGGCGGTCGCGCAGGCGGAGCCCGACGGGTACACCTTGCTCGCGGCGCAGCCGGCGCCGCTGACCACGAATATCGTGCTCTACAAGAAGCTCAATTTCGACCCGGCTGCCTTCGAGCCGCTGGCGATCATGATCTCGATTCCGAACACGCTCGTGGTGCGCCTCGATTTCCCTGCGAGCTCGGTTGCGGAGCTCATCGCCTATGCCAAAGCGAATTCGGGCAAGGTCAATTTCGGCTCGCAAGGCGTCGGTACCACGCCCCACCTCACCGGCGAATTGTTCGCGCGCGTCACCGGCACCAAGCTCGTGCACGTGCCATATCGCGGAACCGCCCAGGCGGTGAACGATCTCATCGCCGGGCAGATCGACATGCTGTTCTTCCAACTCGACTCGGTGCGCGAGCAATATCGCGCAAACAAAATCAAGATGCTGGCGGTGACGACACCGAGGCGACTCGCTTCCGTGCCGGAGGTACCGACGATGGAGGAAGCGGGGGTCAAGGGCTTTCGCTCAGACACTTGGCATGCGCTTGCGGCGCCGCCGAAGACGCCGGCTGCGATCATCGCCAAGCTCAATGGCGGCATCAACGCGGTGCTTGCGGAGCCCGAGACGGCGGAGCACCTGCGGGGCATGAACATGACCCCGGTCGGCGGCACGCCCGAGGCGGCGAGGGCCTTCATCAAGCAGGAGGCGGAGCGCTGGGGCGAGGTGATCCGCGCCGCAAAGATCAGCGTGGATTAGGACGTGTTCACTCGCGAAATGTACGTTCTCATTGTTCGGATCAATGAAAAACAATAACCGAACTGTACGCCCTCATTGTTCGGATCAATGAAAAACAATGAGCGGTCATCAAAATTCATTGTCGGATCAATGAAAAAACAATGAGGTCATTGTTCGGATCAATGGAAAACAATAACAAGGACAGTATTACTGACCTATCTGACAGCGTCGCGTGGGCGAACGCATGGGCGCTAACAGCGTGTGCACGTCTCGACTGCCCGAAGCCTGGAAGGCTCGCAAAGCGCTTATTCGGTCAAACCTTGCGTGACCGCAGCCGCTCCCACTCCGTCGCCGCCGCCCAGGCTGCGACGGCTGCGAGGGCGAGCGAGATGATCGCGTTGTAGCCCGCAAGCGAGAGGCCGAGGAAGCGCCAGGCCGCCTCGTCGCAGCGCACGATCGAGATCGACTCCAGTTTCTTCAGGAGCCCGCCCGCGGAGCCGAGATCGTCGAGCGCGCCCGAGCATTCCTGCGGGCCTGGCCACCATTTCCACTCCACGCCGGCATGATAGACACCGAGCCCGGCATTCCACAGCATACCGAGCGCGATGGCGACGAGCGCGGCCAGCAGCACCTTGCGCGAGGCGCCGACCTCGTCGCCCAGCAGCACCATCACCGCCAGCGGGATTGCGAAATAATAGGGATAGCGCTGCTCGAGGCAAAGCGGGCACGGCTTCAAGCCAAGGACATATTGGAAGAACCACGCGCCGAGAATGGCCGCCGCGCCGACTGCCGCGATGGCGACCGCCGCCGATGCCACCGGCCGGGACCGAATCATGCTGATCGTCATCTCGCTCATGCTGTCGCGCGCGGTTGTGCCCTTCGTCCCGCGACCCATATAACGATCGGAAGGCGGCAATGGTATGGGCCGTTGACCCCCTGCACGTCGCGGTTATGATCGCCGATGAGCCCCTGTGGCGGAATTGGTAGACGCGCCTGACTCAAAATCAGGTGGTGGAAACATCGTGCTGGTTCGAGTCCGGCCAGGGGCACCAATCAAATCAAGATGAAGGATGGTCGCGCAGCGCGATGAATTCGCGCCGCTTCACTCGATCACCTCGTTGGCCCGCGCGATGAATGTATCCGACAGCGAAACGCCGAGCGATGCCGCCGTCTTCAGGTTGACCGCCATGTAAAAACGCGGCGATTGCTCGATCGGCATGTCGGCGGGTTTTGCGCCGCGTGCGATCTGTTGGACATAGCTCGCGATATCGTAGAACAGCCCCATCAGATCGAAGCCGTAACTGATCAGCGCACCGGCCTCCATGTTTTCCCGGAAAGCCGCGACCGCCGGAATGCGCCGCGCGAGCAATTCCTGCCCGATCGCCGCGCGATCGCGCAGGAACATCGGGCCTGCCGGCAAAATGATCGGTTGCCCGCGCGCGGCGTCCATCGCGGCGAATGCGCCGGCGTAGCCCTGATCGCCCTTGACCTCGATCATGCGCGGCTCGAGGCCCAGATTGCGCGCCGCCTCGGCTGCCGCATCGCGTTGCTCGCGCGAAGTCGCGTCGAACGCGATGCCCACGGCAGTCGCGCGGGGAAACGCTTCGCGAGCGATCTCGACGCGTTTGGCGGCGAGCTCGAGCTGGCGCACAAAAATGCCGGTCACATTGCCGCCGGGCCGCGAGAGATTGGCTACATATCCCTTCGCCAGAGGGTCGAAATCGACAGCCAGAAAAGCGATCGGCTTTCCTTACGCGGCGGAGAGCGCCGCGCGCAGCGCGGGCTCGTTGCCGACGGCGAGGAACAGGTCGATCTTGCGCGCCGCGAGCTCGCGATAGCCTTCCTGATAGCCGTCGACATTTGCCGCTTGGATGTATTCGAACGCGAAGTTGCGGCCTTCCTGATAACCCAGCTCAGCCATCCGCTTGACGAAGTTGGCATAAAGCGGGGACTGGCGCGGCTGCATGCCGACAAAGCCGACGCGCAGCGTCTTGGGCTGTTGCTGCGCGTGCGCCGCGAGCGGCCAGGCGCCTGAAGATGCAGCGGTCGCCGCGCCGGCTAGGGCCGAGAGGAACTGGCGACGCTTCATTCGATCACCTCGTCGGAGCGTGCGTGCAGGGTCGGCGGGATGTCGACACCGAGCGCCTTTGCCGCCTTGAGATTGATCACCAGCTCGAACGTGGTGGGCTGCATGACCGGCAGATCACCCGGTTTGACGCCACTGAGGATCCGGCCGGCATAGATGCCGGCTTGGCGATAAGAATTGGCGAGATTGGTTCCGTAACTGATCAATCCGCCCGCCTCAGTGAACTCGCGGAAGGGGTAGACCGCCGGCAGCCCGGAACGCGCGGCAAATCGGACGATGTCCTCGCGACGCGCCATATAGAACGGATCGCCCCCGACAAGTAGCGCGTCGGGGTGTTGCCCGGCGAGCGATGCGAAGGCGGCTTCGATCTCCTCGGGCGTGCTAGCGTTGAGCATGCGCAGTTGCAGTCCGTTGGACTGCGCTACCGCTTGTACCTCGCGAATTTCTGGCACGGCGTCTGGGCTGAGCGGGTTGGCGAGCATCGCGACGACGCTCGCTTTGGGGACGAGATCACACACGGGCTCCAGGCGCTTCTGTCCGAGCGGCCCCGAGACGAGGACCACGCCGGTCGCATTGCCACCCGGCCGGTTGAAGCTCGCGACTAGCCCGGCCCCAACCGGATCAAGGCCCACGACAAACACGATCGGGATCGTCGTGGTCGCGACCTTTGCGGCCAATGCGGCTGGTGGTCCCGCCGCCAGAATGAGCGACACCGAACGGCGGACCATTTCCGTGGCCAACGCCGGCAGGCGATCGTATTGGCCATCGACAAAGCGATAGTCGATCACGACGTTGCGGCCATCGACATATCCGGTCTCGCCGAGACCGCGCTGGAATGCAGCTACCATGTGATGGGTCTGCGCCTGTGAGACGGAGCTGAGGAATCCGATCACTGGCTTTGCGCTTTGCTGCGCCTGCGTGGCGAGCGGCCAGGCGGCGAGAGTGCCGCCGATGAATGCCGTTTCCTGACGACGGTTCACTCGATCACCTCGTCGGCGCGGGCGACGAGCGTCGGCGGCAGGGTGAGGCCGAGCGCCTGCGCGGTCTTGAGATTGATGAGCAGCTCGAAACGCGTGGGCAGTTCGAGCGGCAGGTCCGCGGGCCGCGCGCCGCGCAAGATGCGGGCGGCGAGGCCGGCGGCGGTCTCGCCGATCGCGCTCTGCTTTGGGCCATACGACATCAGGCCGCCGTCGCGCACCATCACGCCGGTCTCGAAGATCGTGGGAAGTCGATTCGTGTTGGCAAATTCCAGAACGCGCTTGCGGTTAAGGATGGTCAGCGCGTCCGATACCATGAGGATGGCGTGGGGCCGTTGGCCAGCAGCCCCAGGTGATAGACCTTGCCGGGCTGCTGCGCGCGCGCCGCGAGCGGCCACGCCGCCACGGCTGCGAGGAGCGATATGAAATGACGGCGTTTCATTCGATCACCTCCTCGGCGCGCAACAAAAGGATTCGAGGAACGTCAGGCCGAGCGCCTTTGGACGGTTTTCCGCAATGTGAGCCTAGCGCAGCGCGCGCGGCGGGTCTTTGGCGGCGACCTGAATTGTTCTGAATTGGTGCCGCTCGCCGCCGAACTCACGGTCGTATGCGCACGCAAATTATTGTTTGGTCCCAATTACATAGCTCGGAGCCGCCGACTTTGGTATGGCGGCAGCGCCGTGCCCACTGAGAGCCCCCTAGCGCGTCACCGCCTTTTCGGCATTCGCCGCCGCCGGCGCAGCGATCTTGGCGATCGCGCGGCGGCGGGCCTCGCCAGGATGGCCGGCAGCACGCGCAGCGAGGTCGACGAGCGCCCAAGCATGCGAGCGCCGCGACGCGCCCTCGCTGCGGGTACCGTGATCTCGGGGTCGAATCTTGCCGCCATATGCCGCGAACTGGTCGTCATCGGTTACGGACATGGGACAGCCCTTCGAGATCGCGCGGCCCTAACCGCCGCTGGATGAAAACGCGTAATGACGCGCGGAGCCGTCGCCCGAATCGAGCGCAGCGAAATCCGGACCCTACCTCTGCACGCAGCGATCCGGATTTCGCTATGCTCAATCCGGACTACAAATGACTTATCATGCCCGACCTTGTCCCGGCCATGACAGTGGCTAGGCCACCGCCGATGACCGAGCGGAGACAGCATGCGTACCAAGATCGAGGCGACGTGGATCGTCGGCCATGAGCGCGGCCAACATACGCTCCTGCGGGACGCAGAGGTCGTGTTCGACGGCAACAGGATTCTGCACGTCGGTAGAGGATTCGAAGGCCGTGTCGATCGGGTGATCGACGCCAAAGGCAAACTCGCTTCGCCCGGCTTCCTCGACACCCACGTGCATTCCGGCCATCGCGCCTCGCACCGGCTGATCACCGATACCGGGCGCCCGATGTATTACGGCCAGCCGTTTCTGGAAATTTCCGTTCCCAAAGAGGGCAAGGTCGTCAAAGGCGATCCGCGCTACCTCAAGCACGGCGACGCGGGATCGGCGGCCGCCTTCGAGCTCAACGCCGACTTCACCGTGGCCGAGCTCATCCGCAACGGGGTGACGACCTTCGTCGAATATGGCAGTCAGCTCAGCGTGCAGGATGCGCTGCTCGCCGAGGTCGTCCGGCTCGGCAGCCGCGCCTACCTTGCACCCGGCTACGACTGCGGGCGATGGGTGGCGGACGAGAGCGGGCGGCTCAAGCGCATACGCAGCGATGCGCTCGGCCGCGAGGGCCTCAAAACCGCGCTGGCATGGATCGACAAGAACGACGGTGCGGCCGACGGCCGCGTCCGCGGCATTCTTGTGCCGCGCGAAGTCGAGACCTCGAGCGTCGAGCTGCTGCAAGCGACCGTGCGCGCCGCAGACGAGCGCAAGCTGCCGATGGCGACGCATGCCGCCTACAGCGTCATCGAATTCTACGAGGTTGTCAAAGAGCACATGAAGACGCCGATCGAGCTGCTCGACGATCTCGGCATGCTGCGGCCTACGCTGAACATCGGACACGGCAACTTCATCTCGGATAATCCCAACCTCAACTATTCGATGCACCGCGATCTTGAGCTGATGGGCAGCGCCGGGGTGAGCGTGTCGCACTGTCCGATCAACATCGTGCGGCGGGCACGCACGCTCGATCATTGGCAGCGCTATCGCGATGCGGGCGTCAATGTGTGTCTCGGTTCGGATACGTACCCGCGCGACATGATCATGAACATGCGCACGGCGTCTTATCTCGGCAAAATCCAGGCTCATACGTATCTCGCCGCGACGGCGGCGGACGTCTTCCGCGCCGCCACGCTGGGCGGAGCGATCTCGGTGGCGCGTGACGATCTCGGCCGGCTTGCGCCTGGCGCGCTCGCCGACATCATCATCGTCGACCTATCGGGGCGCAACACGCTCCGCTACGGGCCGGTGCGCGACCCGGTAAAAAGCGTCGTCGAGTGCGGCGTGGGCGACGACGTCGACACCGTCATCGTCGACGGAAAGACGGTGATGGAAGGCGGCGTCATTCCCGGAGTCGATTTCGCCGAGCTGCGCGCACAAGCTCAAGCCGCCGCCGAGCAGATCTGGGACACGCTCGCGGATTGGGACCCGCTCGGCCGCACGCACGAGCAGGCCTGCCCCTGGTCTTATCCGATTCCCGAGTAGATCAGCCTCGCGTTCTACGACGCTTCGCTTCGCCGGATCGGGCTACGGCATTGTTCAGGATGCGGCGGACAGAGCAAGCACCGGACAGGGTGCGTGGCGGATCACGCGCTCGGTCGTGCTGCCGCGCAGCGCATCGAGAACTCCGTGATGCCCCGCCGTCGGCATGGCGATGATATCGGCTTCAAATTCGATGGCGGAATCCACGATCGCTTGCACCACATGACCGGAGCGAAGGATGACCGGCGGCAAGGTCGCACGCACCGGGGGCGGCGCGTCACCGACGTGAATGAGATCGATCGCGACGTCCGCGCCGGTCAGAAGTCGAACGAAGTGCTGAACGGCTTCCACGGTTCGGCCAACCGGAGGAGAGAAATCGACCGGGATTAACGCGCGGTGCAGCTTGACGTCACCGCTGACCTGATCGACGAAACCGTGCGCGCCTGGCGCAATGAACAGTGTCGGGATCGCCGAGCGGCGGAATACGGCCTCCGCCACCGAACCTTGCAGCCAATGCGACACGCCCTCGCGCCCATGCGTCGCGATCACCACGAGATCGCTGTGTTCCTTGCGCAGGAAATCGACGATGGCGCGCGTCGGCTCCTGTAATTTGACACGAATGTTGTCGACTTCGATTCCGAGCTTGCCGGCAATCACCCAGGGCGGATCGTTCGCGTCGGACAGCCCCCATTGCGCAAGCAGACGCTGCGCGTGTGGAAACGCCAAGGCTTCAGTGGCGTCGTATTGGGAGACGTGAATGAGGTGCAGTTTGCTTTTTGCCGCCAAAGCGATCCGCAGCGCGTGCGCGAACGCGGCGGCACTCAGATCGGAAAAATCGGTTGGATGCACGATCGAACGGATGGCGTTCATTGCAGCTTCTCATATCAGGTTTGATGAGCATCTACACTCGTCCAAGTGGTCCGTTCGCTCCATCGCACCTGGGTCGATCCGAGGCGCAGCCTTGCATTCGCATTGGATCGAGGAGAGAAGTGGAGACATGTTTAATGCGAATATCCCGGCTTTAAGCCAGAACTTTCTCCGGCTCATCGACATGCGAGCGGCCGTGGTACGCCTCACTGTGCTCTCCGCAATGCTGCTGGCGGTCTCGTCCCCCGCAACCTTTGCGCAGAGCGCCGGCGGCGGCTCCCCGGTCGGCATGCGACAGTTCGAATACATCGACCCGCACGAGGGCGGGCGTCATCTGGCGCTGGCGGTGTTTTATCCCGCATCCGCGACGCGGCCCCTCCATTCGTCATGCCATTCTTCGCCAAGCTGAACCTTTACAAGGATGCAGAGCCTGCATTCAACGGCACGAAGCGTCCACTCGTCATGTTCTCGCATGGACGCGGCAGCAACGGCCTTTACTACGCCTGGTTCGCCGAGGCGCTGGCTTCGCGCGGCTACATCGTGGCCGCGCTCAATCATTACCGCGCCAACACTTATGACTCGAATATTGCATATCTCGCGAACAAGCTCTGGCAACGTCCACGCGACATCAGCCTCACCGTCAGCTTCCTCCTGGACGACCCATTCTGGGGCAAGGCGATCGACGCGGATCGCATCGGCGTCGCCGGCCATTCACAGGGCGGGTTCACCGCGCTGTGGGTGGGAGGCGCGATGGTCAATCCCGAAAAGTACCTCGCCTTCCAACGCGGCTGGCGCAACAATCAGATGGTGCCGGAATATCTGCGCAATGAGTTGCCGCTCGATGCCTCGCCGGCGCTCGACGTGCACGACAAACGCGTGAAAGCCGTCTTCGCCATGGCGCCCGGCATCGTCCAGGCCTTCGGCATGGACGATGCCGGGCTACGGCAGCTCACCGTGCCGACGTATATCGCGGTCGGGGCCGGCGACACCCAAGCGCCACCAAAGGACAATGCCGAATTCGCCGCCCGACATATCGCGCATGCCGAGCTTTATGTGATCCCGGGCCGGGTCGATCACGACATCTTCGTCAACGAGTGCAACGAGGACGGCAGGAACGAGTTTCCGCAAGCCTGCATCGACGCTCCCGGCGTCGATCGTGGCAAGATCCATGCGCTCATCCGCGAGGCGGCGGTCAGGTTCTTTGACGCCAGCTTGAAGGTGCCGCGTGGCAAGTGATGTCCTTGGCCGCAGAGCTTACGCTTTGGATTTGGCGGCCAGCCGTTCATCGAGCCGGCGCAGGTCGATGACCATGCGTTCGTGGGTGCCGCGGCCGACCTCCTCCTTCTCGTCGCGCGCTTTGACATTGAAGGCGACGCGGCGGCCGTCCACGCGCGTGACCTCGGCTTCCGCCGTCACCTCGTGCCCGACCGGCGTCGCCGCCAAATGGCGGACGTCGATGGCGGTGCCGACCGCGCTCTCGCCCGGATCGAGATAGCCGCGGATGGCATTGAGCGCGGCGTTCTCCATCGCCGTGATCATCATCGGCGTGGCGAAGACGGGAGGGAGCATCGCATCCTTGAACTGATTGGCGAGATGCGCGGGCATCACACGCAGCGTAAACGTTCCCTTCGCTCCCAGCGGAATCGGGCGCATGCGCCATCATAGTTGTTTTGGCCGTAGGGTCACCCGCTTCGGTCCGCTCGTCCTTGGCCCTGGATTCCCGCTTGCGCGGGAATGAGCGGAGTCTCAAGCAACTGGATTCAATCCGATCGGGACACGGTCTACAGTCATGATGTTGCGCTCGAGCAAGAGGCCGGCAGCGATGGCGATCACGCTCACGCCAATTCCCGATATTCCGCTAGTCCGTCCGGGCGACGACCTGGCCACCCTTATGATCAACGCCTGCGAACGCAACGCCCTCGTGCCGGCGGACGGGGACATCCTGGTAGTCGCGCAGAAAATCGTGTCCAAGGCGGAAGGGCGCTACGTCGATCTCGCTAAGGTTCGGCCCTCACCGCGCGCCGCTGCCATCGCCGCCGAGGTGAACAAGGACCCGCGTCTGGTCGAAGTCATTCTCGCGGAATCACGCCGCGTGGTGCGGCAGAGGGCAGGCGTGCTCATCGTCGAGCACCGGCTCGGCTTCATCATGGCGAATGCCGGCATCGACCGCTCCAATATCGACCCGGATATCGCAGCCGATCCCGTGCTGTTGCTGCCGAGCGATCCGGATGCCTCGGCGGCCGCACTACTCAAGCGGCTCACCGCGCATTTTCGCCAGCGGCTCGGTGTGATCATCACCGACAGCTGGGGGCGGGCATGGCGCCAGGGCACGGTCGGGGTCGCGCTCGGCGTCGCGGGCTTGCCCGCACTCGTGGACATGCGCGGACGACCGGACCTGTTCGGGCACGCATTGCGCGTCACGCAAACCGGATTCGCCGACGAGATCGCCAGCGCCGCCTCGCTCGTCATGGGGCAGGCGGACGAAGGAAGGCCAATGGTGCTGGTGCACGGACTACCCTGGTCAGAGCCGCCGTCGCCGGCCGCCACGCTGCTCCGGCCGGCCGAAGAGGACTTGTTCCGGTGAGCGCCACAGGCAAGAACCGAGTCGTCGCGCTGTGCGGCGGCATTGGCGGCGCCAAGCTCGCTTTGGGGCTCAGTCGCGTCGTGGCGGGCGCAGACCTCATGGCCGTGGTCAATACCGGCGACGACTTCGAGCATCTCGGGCTCGCCATATCGCCCGATCTCGACACCGTCATGTACACGCTGGCAGGCCTCGACGTGCCGCAGCGCGGCTGGGGCCGGCGCGATGAGACTTGGACCTTCATGTCCGCGCTCGAAGCACTTGGCGGGGAAAGCTGGTTTGCGCTCGGCGACGGCGACCTCGCCACCCACATCGAGCGCACGCGTCGGCTCGCGGCGGGAGAGGCCTTGTCCGCCATCACCGCCGACTTCTGCCGTCGATTGGGAGTTGCCGCGCGCGTGCTGCCGATGACCGACGACATCGTGCGCACGCACTTGCGCACAGCCGACGGCTGGCTCGACTTCCAGGACTATTTCGTGCGGCATCGCTGCGCGCCGCAGGTCCTCGAGGTGATCTACGATGGCGACGCGGCGGCCCGTGCGCATCCCGACGTGCTTGCCGCGCTCGGCGATCCTCGCCTGCGCGCGGTCGTGATCTGCCCGTCCAATCCGTTTTTGAGCATCGAGCCGATACTTGCCGTCGGCGGCTTGCGCGAAGCGATCGCCCGCACCGCCGCTCCGGTGATCGCGGTGTCGCCCATCATCGGCGGACGCGCGGTCAAGGGGCCGACCGCCAAAATGATGTCCGAGCTCGGTGTTGAGGTGAGCGCGGCGGCGGTGGCGCGACGGTATCAGGATTTGCTCGATGCCTATGTGCTCGATCATGCCGATGCCGCTGAGGCCGCCAAGCTCGCAATTCCGGTCACGGTGGCGGACACGCTGATGACGACGCTCGCGGATCGCGAAAATCTTGCGCGGCATGTGCTTGCCAGCGCCGATGCTTTGGCAAAGGCGACGGCATGAATGCTCTCCGCAACATCTATGCCGTGGTCCCGATCAAAGAGACCGACGACGCCAAGCGTCGCCTCGGCCAAGTGCTCGCCGCAGCACGGCGGCAAGAGCTGGCATTGGCGATGTTCGAGGACGTGCTGGCGACGCTCACGCGCGTTCGCGCCCTCGCCGGCATTATCGTGGTGACGGCCGATTCGGCGGCGGCGGCGATCGCATCGCGATACGGGGCGCATGTTTCAACGGATGGGGCCCGCGAAGGGCATACCGGCGCGGTGGCGGCCGCAGCCCCGCGACTCGCCAGCGAAACGATGCTCACGGTACCGGGCGACATTCCGCTCGTGCAAGCAGACGACATCATTCAACTCATCGACATTCATCGCCGGGCGGTATCTCGCGATGCACGGGGCTTCATCATCGTGCCCGCGCGCGATGAGCGCGGCTCAAACGCCGTTCTCTGCTCGCCGGCCGGCGCCGTGCCGCTCACCTTCGGCGCCGACAGCTTCCTCCCCCATCTCGCCGCGGCCAAGCGCCGCGGGATCGAGCCCACCGTGCTGCACCTGCCGCGCATCGCGCTCGATATCGATACGCCCGAGGACATGGCGCTGTTCCTCGACACACCCTCGCATACGCGCGCGCGGGCGCTGCTCGAGCAGTGGCGCTTGCAGGCGGATCGCGCGGCATCGATAGCCGGCGGGGAGCAGGCACAATAACGATGAGTGGCCTTAGCTGGCCGGCGCTCCGCTTGGCACGTTGGGGCGGGCGAACGCCGCCTCCATTTCACGGCGCACCTTCACGGCAAGATCATTTTCGTCATAAGCGACATCACCCCAGCGCAAACATTGCCCCTCGCCGACGTCACGCTTGAGCCTCACCTCATGCGCCAGGCCGAGCGGCAGCAAGCCCTCGGCAAGCGAGCGCGCGGCGGGAACCTGTTTGCCCCAGACGCAGAACCCACCCTCGCCGTCGAGCACATCGCCGCTCTTGAGCGGACGTTTGGCCGTCGCGGCGACGTCGGAGCGGAACCCGGTCGGCGCGCCCGTCGGCTCCTTGCGCAGCGCGGCGCTGGCGACCGACACGCCGAGCTCAAGCCCGATCATGTGAATCGGCCGGTAGAGCGCGGCGTAGCGCCCGCTCTTGTCCGGCAGCATCGCGTATTCCTTGAAACAGCGCCGCGCATAGTCGCTCTCGCCCTCGAACACGACATAGGTGCCGAGTGCGAGATGGTGCGGCACATCGCGACCGTCGCGGTAGACCGACGAGGTGACTTCGGTGACGCCCGCTTTCTCCAGCGTGCCGCCCGCCGCCTTCGGCTTGCAGACATCCGCGAGCTCGAAGCGCGTTGCCGGAGGAAAGCCCAAGCCCTCGCTCTGCGGTACGAGCCCGGTGGCATTGCACACCGCGGTCATCTCGATACCCGACTTCGTGCCATCGACGAAGCTGTTGAACATCTTCGGATTGATCGAGTTGCGGTCCGCAATAGAGAGATATTTGTCGAGAATGTCCCACACGGTATCGGGCGTGGAGCGATGATAGTGCGGCTCATAGCGCGTGCCCTTGCCGGCGGCGATCACGGTGAATCCGCAGGCGCGCGCCCAGTCGACATGCTCGCAGATGAGTGCAGGCTGATCGCCCCAGGCGAGGCTGTAGACCACGCCCGCAGCTTTCGCTTTGCGCGCGAGCAAGGGGCCGGCGAGCGCGTCGGCTTCGACATTGACCATGACGATGTGCTTGCCATGGGCAATTGCGCTCAACGCATGATGTATGCCGGCGCGCGGAACGCCGGTCGCCTCGACGATGACCTCGATCTCGGGGCAAGCAATCACCGCCGCGGCATCTTGCGCGACATGCGTGCGGCCGCGCGCGAGCGCCTCCCCCAACGAGGCCGCGCAGGTTGCCGCATCATCCCAGCCGGCAACGCGGAGCTGGCGCTGCGCGCGGCCGACGTCGAGATCGGCGACCGCGACGACGTGCATCCCGCGGGTCAAGCGCGCCTGGGAGAGAAACATGGTGCCGAACTTGCCCGCGCCGATGAGGCCGACAGTGACCGGCCGGCCGGCAGCCTCCCGTTCAAGCAGCATGGCGTGGAGATTCACGGGAATGCTCCGATCCCAGAGGGAATAGAGTCATTACTGCAGAGGAAGCGCGTGCTGTCCAGCACACTTCGTAGCCCGGATGAGCGACAGCGAAATCCGGGGTTGGCACATATCGCTTCGCTCATGCGGGCTACGTTCCCTTTGCCAAGGAGCGCAGCTTTGCCGCGGTCAATCCCCTGTTCTTGCTATTGGCAGAGCGCACGCGTCACGAATGTCTCGGTCCGACATTCGCCATCGTTGGGCGCGCGGCCGCGGAGCAAGACCTGCGCCGGGCATTTCTGCTCCGATTGGGTGTCGAGGCTCTTGCCGGTCGTAAACCCCTTGCTTCGGCACGCCACGATCGCTGCCGCGTTGCAGTCCGGGCCGCTTCCCGCTACCGCACAGCGCTCGCGCACCGGCACAATACGGGTGTTCGGTAGCCCGATGACGGCGTCGGTCGCGTCCTTGGCAGCGTCGCGCGTCTGATCGGCGAATTGATCGAAGCTCTGCTGCGCGCCTTGTAAATTGGATTTGAAGTTGGTCGTGCCGTCATCGAACCAGCGGCCGATAGTATCGACGAGGCTCGGTCCGGGCATGGAGTTCGGCGCCGCCGCCGGCGGATTGGCAGCGGCTGCACCGGCGTTCTGGCTCGGAATCTCGGCTGGAGGTCGCGCCTCTTGCGCCAGCGCCGGGACGAGCAAGAAAACCGCGCAAGCGGCCATCGTCGCGCGCGCCACCACCGCGAAGTTCCGAGCGTCGATTTGTCCCGAACGGCTCGTCATCCCGATCCCATGACATCACAGCCGCGCGAAGTCTGGGCGCCAGCCGTGGCAAAACTGAGGAACGGGAGAACTTAGAAAAGATTCGATCAAAGCGCGTAGCGAACTATCGCATACAAGACGATCACAAGAGCAGCAATTACACCGGCAATCAGTCCCAACCGCCGCTCAATGAAATGACGGATGGGCTCACCGAACCGCTCGAAGGCCCAAGCCAAAACGAAGAACCGAGCGCCGCGGGCAACCAGGCACGAAGCGATAAACAGCCAAATGTTGACGCCCACCACGCCGGAAAGAATCGTCACAACCTTGATCGGAGGCAAATGAGCAAGTCCAGAGGTCACGAGCATGAGGAGGACCGCGTCTTTGCTCGCCGAAGATCGCAGCTGCTCAAATGCTTCGAGCTTTCCGTAGAGCGCCAATATGGGCTTGGCTATCTCGCTATAGGCGAAGTGTCCCAGGTAATAACCCGCAATTCCGCCTGCCGTCGAAGCCAACGTCGCGATCAACGCATATCGATATGCTCTCTTCGGGACTGCCAGCGCCATCGGCACGAAAAGTACGTCCGCTGGCACCAGGAATACGGAGCTTTCGATGAAAGCGATGACAGCCAACCAAAACTCGGCAGCGGGGTTGGCGGCCTTTTGCAATGTCCAGTCGTAAAGCTTGCGCAACATAGGGCGACCATATCGAAATCGTGGCACGAGCCGCAATCGGCTCGGAACCGCCGGGGCAGATCAAACGTCAACGAGGGCTGTGCTCGGTGCGATCAGCGCCGTTTACGGACCCGGCTGCGATCGAGCGCGACGACCTTGCGCCGCGGTGAAGCGTCGGGGCCCTCCTTCGGAAGCTTCTCGGCAATGCCCAGGAGCCGCTCGCGCCGCTCCATCTCGGTCCACACGTCCTGGGGATGAACGCCGGAGGCAACCCAGAGCACCACAAGATTGTAGAGCAAGTCGGCGCTTTCGCGCACCACGGCGTCGGTGTGGCCGTTCATTGCATCGATCACCACCTCGACGGCCTCCTCGGCGAGCTTCTTGGCCATCTTGCCGCGGCCCGCGCGCAACAATCGCGCCGTCCGCGAGGATGCGGGATCGGCGGTGCGGGCGGCCAGGACGGCTCGGTAGAGGCGATCGAGCGAATCACTCATGGCGGCTCAGAATACCGCCAACCGGCCGCAAGGGGGTTAACGAATAGGGCTTGCTAATCCTCGCCGGCGAGCAGCGAGGCATTGCCGCCCGCGGCGGCGGTATTGACGGTCACCACCTGCTCGGCGGCAAATCGCTCGAGGTAATTGGGACCGCCCGCCTTCGGCCCAGTGCCGGAGAGCCCGCTCCCGCCGAACGGCTGCGTGCCGACGACCGCGCCGATCATGCTGCGATTGACGTAGACGTTGCCATGAGAGAGCCGGCCGACGATGTGGTCGACGGCGGCATCGATGCGCGAATGAATGCCGAGCGTGAGGGCGTAGCCGTTTGCGGCAAGCTCGTCGAGCAGCGCGTCGAGCTCGTCGGCGCGCCAGCGCACGACGTGCAGGATCGGGCCGAACACCTCTTGCCGCAATTCTCCGGCGCGATCGAGCATGATGATCGCCGGCGACACGTACGTTCCCTTCCCCGGCAACGGCTTGAACCAGTCCCAACGAAAGCGCACACGCCCTTCCCTTTCCTTGTCGGCGATCCAGCGGTCGAGCTTCTCCTTCGCCTCGGCGTCGATCACCGGCCCGACATGGGTGGAAGACTCACGCGGATCGCCGAGCGTGAGCTCGCGCGCCGCGCCCGCGATCATCTCGACGATGGACTCGGCCACGTCCTCTTGCACGCAGAGCAGTCGCAGCGCCGAGCAGCGCTGGCCGGCCGAGCGGAACGCCGAGGTGACGACGTCGTCCGTGACTTGCTCCGGGAGCGCCGTGGCATCGACGATCATCGGATTGATGCCGCCGGTCTCCGCGATCAGCGGCACGATGGCTGCGTCCTTCGCCGCCAGGGTGCGGTTGATTGTGCGCGCGACCTCGGTCGAGCCGGTGAAGGCGACGCCTTCGACGCGGGGGTCGGCGACAAGCGCGGCTCCCACCTTGCCGTCGCCCGGTAGCAGATGCAGCGCGCTCGGCGGAACTCCCGCTTCATGCAAGATGCGCACCGCTTCGGCGGCGACGAGCGGCGTCTGCTCGGCGGGTTTCGCTACCACCGCATTGCCGGCAACGAGCGCGCCAGTGATTTGGCCGAGAAAGATCGAGAGCGGAAAATTCCACGGACTGATGCAGACGAACACGCCACGTCCGCGGTAGCGAAGCTGATTGGCTTCGCCGGTCGGGCCAGGCAATGGTCGCGGCGAAAGCGAGCGCCGCGCCTCTACCGCGTAGTAGCGGCAAAAATCGACCGCCTCGCGCACTTCCGCCACCGCGTCATCGAGTGTCTTGCCCCCTTCCGCCTGCAGCAGCGCGATCAAGCGTCCGCGTTGCGCCTCCAGGAGATCGCTCGCGCGCACGAGCGCGGCGGCGCGCACGTCGAGCGCGGTTGCGCTCCATGCGGCAAAGCCCGCGTGCGCCGCCGCCAAGGCCGCCGCGGCAACGGCGTCATTTGCTTCCGCCACTCGGCCGATCACCTTGCCGTCGATCGGCGAGAATACCGAGCGCTCGGTGCCGGTGCGGCTCGTGCCGTCAACGAGCGGCACGGCCTCGATCGACGGCCGGGCATCCCGGATCTCGGCAAGCAGCGCATCGAGTGCCATCCGGTCGCCGAATTCCACCCCGGAGGAATTGCGTCGTTCCGGGGCATAAAGGTCGCGCGGCAGTGGAATCCTCGGGTTGCGCGCACGGGCCGGCTCGGCGATCCGGCTCTGCGGACGCTCGAGGATCGTCGCGATCGGGACCGCAGGATCGGCCGCGACCGACACGAAGGAGGAGTTTGCGCCGTTCTCCAGCAGGCGCCGTACGAGATAGGCGAGAAGATCGCGGTGGCCGCCGACCGGCGCATAGACGCGGCAGGCGGCTTGCGGGTAATCGGCGAGCAAGAACTGATAGAGCACCTCGCCCATGCCGTGCAGCCGCTGGAACTCGTAGCCCTCCACGCCACCCGCATCCTCGATCACGCTCGCCACGGTGAGCGCGTTGTGGCTCGCGAATTGCGGATAAAGCCAGGGCCTCGCCGCGAGCAGCTTCCGCGTGCAAGCGGTGTAACAGAGGTCTGTCATCGCCTTGCGCGTGAACACGGGATAATCGGCAAGACCGCGCTCCTGGGCGCGCTTGATTTCGGTATCCCAATAGGCGCCCTTGACCAGCCGCACCGTCAGGCGGCAGCGAAGCCTGCGCGCGGTTTGCTCGAGCCAGTCGATCACGGCGCAAGCGCGCTTCTGATAGGCCTGCACCGCCAGCCCGAAGCCATCCCAGCCGCGCGACGAACTGTCGGCAAGCACCGCTGCGATCACGTCAAGGGTGAGTTCGAGCCGATCGGCTTCCTCGGCGTCCACCGTGAAATTGAGGCCATGGTGACGTGCCGGGCGCGCAAGCTCGAGCACCTTCGGGACCAGTTCGGCCAGAACACGCTCGTGCGAGACCGCCTCGAAGCGCGGATGCAAGGCGGAGAGCTTGACCGAAATGCCAGGACGGTTCCCGGCATCGCCGGCGCTCGCGGCGATGGCATCGATGGCATGGGCATAGGCGGCGAAATAGCGCCCGGCGTCGGGTTGCGTGCGCGCCCCCTCCCCGAGCATGTCGAAGGAATAGCGCAGCATCGGCTGGCTGCGGGCGCGCGCGAGCGCGTCCTCGATCGTCTGTCCGAGCACGAAATGCGAAGCCAGGAGCCGCATCGCCTGGCGCGTGGCCGCGCGCACGGCGGGAATGCCGAGACGCTTGATGAGACTTTCCAGGATCGTGTCGGGAGTCTCGCCGGGATGAATGATGCGGGCGGTGATACCGAGCGTCCAGGCCGAGGCCGACACCAAGAGCGCGCTCGATTTGACGTGGTGCGACGACCATTCGCCGGTCGCGAGCTTATCCTCGATCAGCCGGTCGGCGGTCGCGGCATCGGGCACCCGCAGCAGCGCCTCCGCCAACACCATGAGGGCAAGCCCCTCCTTCGTCGATAGCGAATATGCGTGCAGGAAATCCTCGATGCCTCCCAGCCCCCCGGCCCGCGCTCGAATTCCCTCGATGAGACGCCGGGCATAGGCGTCGATGCGTCGTTCGGCCTCGGCCGCACGGCTTGCTTCACCCAGCAGGATGGCCGCGATCGCCTCATCAGGCGGCGCATAGGGAGCGCTGAAGAGGGACGCTCTATCTGCATCCGCGGCCGGACGAGTTGTCATATCCGCGATCATGCCGGTTCCGCACTGAAGAGCCCATCCGGGCCGAGCCGCGTTAATGTTAACAGCGGTTCATGCAATCGGCGCCGAAGAATAACTCGCATGCGGGCACAAAGTGGCAGGGCACGGTGTTTGAAACATGTGAAGGACGGGCACGCGACGCTATCTCGCCTTGCGCTTTGTACCGTCATGTTCTTTATCTGGCCGCCTCAAGCCGCGCTTTTGGGCGGGGACGGTGCGGGGCGACGCAGAGGGAGCAGCAATGCGCCTCCTCAAGCTCACGCGGATGGATCGGCCCGCATGCGTCTTCGCGGCGGCGATCGCATTGAGCGCGGCGTGGCCTGCGGCCGCGCAGACCAGCATCAAATTCTCGCTCGACGGGCGCCTCGAGGGATTGGCCGCGACCTTTTTCCTCCCGCAAGACCGGGGGTACTTCAAGGCCGAGGGTCTTGACGTCACCGTCGACGAGGCGACCACCGCGCTCGAGCCGATCACCCGCGTGGCCTCCGGCGCCTATGACATGGCCCTCGCCGACATCAACACCCTGATCAAGTACCGCGATCAGCATCCCTCGCCGCCGGTGAAAGGGGTGTTCATGCTCTACAACAGGCCGCCTTTCGCAGTCGTGGCGCGCAGGAGCCGCGGCATCACCGAGCCCAAGGACCTCGAAGGTAAGAAACTGGGCGCTCCGCCCGCCGGGATCACCTTCGGCGAATGGCCGCTCTTCGCCAAGCTCAACAACATCGATGTGGCGAAGGTGGCGATCGAGACCATCGGCATTCCGGTGCGCGCGCCGATGCTGGCGGCCGGCCAGATCGACGCCGCGCTCGGCTATTCGTTCCGCCTCTATGTGGATGTGAAGGACCGGGGGGTCCCGGTCGATGACATCGTGCTGATGGAGATGTCGAACTACGGGCTCAAGCTCTACGGCAACACCATCATCATCAACCCGAAATTCGCGGCGGAGAAGCCGGAGGCGGTCAGAGCATTCCTGCACGCCTTCCTCCAAGGTCTGAAAGATATCGTCAGACGCCCGGCCGATGCGGTCGAGTCGGTCGTGCGGCGCGACGACACCGTGAAAAGGGAGGTCGAGCTCGAACGCCTGCGCATGGCGATCCGCGACAACATCGTGACACCCGAGGTGAGAGCCAACGGCTTTGGCGCCGTCGACCCCACACGGCTGGCGGAATCGATCGATCAGATCGGGTTGATCTACACGTTCAAAGCCAAGCCCAAGCCGGAGGACGTCTTCGACGCTTCATTCCTGCCGCCCCTGCATGAGCGCAAGGTTCATTGAGCGCAGGCATCACGCGCTAGAGCGCATCCGGTCGGAGTAACCCTCCTTCTTAGGGCCAAACTCTTTCGGCCAAGCGGCCGTCGAAGACCCGGTCCAGCGCCATCCAAGCGAAACATGCTATAACTTCCACCCAAATTGCTGACGCCGGCCGCATGAAATTCCTTCGTCTCTACTTCCGCGTACTCGAGATGCTCGGGCGCGAAGCCCGTTTGGGCTGGATACTCGCGCTCGCCAACCTGGCGCTCGCCTCGGCGATGTTCGTCGAACCGATCTTGTTCGGCCGCATCGTCGACACGCTCGCCAATGCGCAAGCGCGCGTGTCGCAAGTCGCGTGGCGGCATTTGATGCAGCTAGTCGGCGCCTGGGTCGGCTTCGGGCTCTTCATCATCATCTGCAGCACGCTTGTGGCGCTGCATGCCGATCGCCTGGCACACCGCCAGTACCAGGTGGTGCGTACCATGTTCTTCGAACACGTGCTCCAGCTGCCGTTGAGCTACCACATCGGCGCGCATTCGGGGCGGCTGGTGAAGGCGATGATGACCGGGACGAATACACTGTGGGCCTTGTGGCTCGCATTCTTTCGCGAGCACTTCGCCAGCTTCATATCGCTCATCGTGCTGCTGCCGCTCACGCTTTTCATCAACTGGCGCTACGGCCTGTTGCTGATGCTGCTGTGCGCCGTATTTGGGGTGGTGATCGTGTTGGTCGTCAGGAGGAGCGAAAAGCTGCAAAGCACGGTCGAGGGGTACTACACGGACGTGGCCGAGCGTACCACCGATACGCTGGGAAATATCGCGCTCGTACAGAGCTTTGCCCGCATCGAGATGGAAGTCTTGGGAATGAAGAAGATGGGCGAAGACGTGCTGAAGGCGCAGATCCCAGTGCTGTCCTGGTGGGCGGTCACAACGGTGATCACGCGGACGTCGACCACCTTGACCATGTTGTCGATTCTCGTGCTCGGCGTCTGGTTCTACCTGCGCGGCGAGACCACAGTCGGCGAAATCGTAATGTTCATGAGCTTTGCCACGCTCCTGATCGGCAAGCTCGAACAGGCTGTCCACTTTGCCAACGAAATGGTGATGGACGCGCCACGGATTGCCGAATTCTTCGAGGTCCTCGATACCGAGCCGGCGGTGCGCGACCGCCCCGATGCGGTCGATCCCGGGCACATGCACGGCCTGGTGGAATTCAAGGACGTGTCGTTTTCATACGACGGAAAGCGGCCGGCGGTCGCCGACCTGAGCTTCACCGCCCTGCCGGGCGAGACGATTGCGCTCGTCGGCGCCACCGGCGCCGGCAAGTCGACGGCGCTGGCGCTCCTTCACCGCGCCTTCGATCCGCAATCGGGCACCGTGAGCATTGACGGGATGGACATCCGCGCGCTCACGCTCACGGGCCTGCGGCGCAACATCGGCGTCGTGTTCCAGGAGGTGCTGCTGTTCAACCGTTCCATCGCCGAGAACCTGCGCGTCGGCAAGCCCGACGCGACCGATGAGGAAATGCGCGCAGCCTGTGAGCGCGCTCAGGTCCTCGACGTCATCGAGCGCTTGCCGCAAGGGTTCGAGACCAACGCCGGAGAGCGGGGTCGCTTGTTCTCCGGCGGAGAGCGTCAGCGTCTGTCCATCGCGCGGGCGCTGCTCAAGGATCCTCCCATTCTTATTCTCGACGAAGCTACAAGCGCGCTCGACGCCTTGACCGAGTCGAGAGTCCAAGCCGCACTCGCCGAGGTGATGAAAGGACGCACGACCTTCGTGATCGCGCACCGACTTGCGACCGTGCGCAACGCCGGCCGCATCCTGGTGTTTCAGAACGGCCGCATCATCGAGAGCGGTAATTTCGAGGAGCTCATCCAGCGCGGCGGCCACTTCGCCGAGCTTGCCCGCAGCCAATTCATGGCAGGCGAGCCGGCGAAGAAGCGGCACGAACGCGCGAGCAGCCAGCCGGCGGAGATGTAGTGCTCAGGGGTCAGCTCTTAGGTGCCGCCGCCGCGGGTCGGGATGACCGTGCTTTGCCCGCTCCTCGCTCCTGGTGCCTCATTCCTGTCGTTCATCCGCTGAAAAGTATATTTGCCCTCGCTCTGCTCGTCCGCCTGATCAATGTCGCCTTGTTAGCGCATCGCGACGCCTTCTTCGCAGAGCAGGATGCGTACGGTTATTGGACCATCGGCGCCGCACTGGCGAAGCCGGAAACGTTTTGGCCGACGTTATCGGCTATGACCGACCGCATGCCGCTCTATCCCCTGCTGCTCGCGGGCATCCAGGATATATTCGGCGATGCCCCGCGCGCGGTCGCGCTGATCCAGGCGCTGATTGATGCTGGAACCTGCGCGCTCATCGCCGCCCTGGGCGCGCTGATATCTCCGCCTGTCGGATTGATCGCCGGCATTCTCGCCGCGCTGTCGCTGACGCTTATCGTGTTCAGCACGCAAATCCTGACCGATACGCTCTTTCT